>Ga0302326_10007628_pt1 | contig 24007 bp, 19 predicted proteins | sample Palsa_T0_3_FD_202264 | JGI IMG/M metagenome (GOLD analysis project Ga0302326, IMG submission 202264) | Peat permafrost microbial communities from Stordalen Mire near Abisko, Sweden - Palsa_T0_3 | ecosystem: Environmental > Terrestrial > Soil > Palsa > Peat permafrost | place: Sweden: Abisko... | reverse complement strand
GCGTCGAAACGTCTTCCCCGCCATCGCGGCAATCCGCCGCTTGGCTTCATCTGCAACCGAGATATTGACGCCGGCATCGGCGTAGCGCATGGACGAGGCTCTTCTTCCGGAGGGGCTGGCCTGCTGACGATTCTAGAATATATGAAACAGGCGGCGCCAGCGTACTTCCTGCGGGTGCACCAGCGCCCGTAGATAGGTTTCAAACCGCTCGCCGATGTGCCCCGGCTCCCACACTTCTTCGGGCGCGTCGATCGACATATAGATGATCAGCGGCGTGCCGATAATATTCTGGCGCGGCACAAAGCCCCAGAACCGGCTGTCGTAGGAGTTGTCGCGATTGTCCCCCATCATGAAATACTCGCCGGGAGGCACCACCAGCTCTCCCTTCACGATGTGCGACGCCACCTCCGCGCCCCACTGCGGCCGCATCCGGCCCCGCCATTCGAGGTCATCCGGCGCGGGTGGGAAATTTTCTCCCGGCACGTCCACGGCGCCCAGCTCGCGCAGCGCGTAAGGTTCCGTCAGCGCCACGTCGTTCACGTACACCTGGCCCGCAATGATCTTGATGCGGTCCCCCGGCACGCCGATACATCGCTTGATAAAGTCCGGAAAGCCTTCTTCGGGAAGGGGCGCGCGAAACACGATGATCTGCTGGCGTTTCGGATCGCGCCACAACGGCACGTGCAGCGCAGTGAATGGAATTCCCGCGTCGTACCCGATGCGGCTCACGATCAGGTGATCGCCGATCAGCACCGTATTTTCCATCGACCCGCTGGGAATCACGCGCGCCTGCACCAGCGTGCCCTCGATAAAAAGGAACGCCAGGATCACCCAGACCCACGAGATCACTTCCTGCTTGATGCGCTCGCTGGCAGTGTCGTGATGATCCGGATTGTTGGGCGGTGCGACGGCGTCTTCCACGTCAGCCTTCACGATGAGCCTCCACTTCGAGTTGCACCAGCTCCGTCGGATAGCTGCCGGTGTAGCACGACGTGCAAAATTTTCCCTGCGTGTCTTCCACGGCCGCGCGCAGCGATGGCAGCGACAAATAGCCCAGCGAATCCGCGCCCAGGAATTTGCGGATCTCTTCCACCGAATTTCGCGCCGCAATCAGTTCATCCCGCCGGGGAGTATCCACGCCGTAGTAGCACGGTGAAATCGTCGGCGGGCAGCTGATCCGCACGTGAACTTCGGTCGCACCCGCGTCCCGCACCAGCCGCACGATCTTGCGGCTTGTCGTCCCGCGAACAATCGAGTCGTCCACTAGGATTACGCGCTGGCCCTCGATCATCCGCCGCACCGGGTTCAGCTTGAGCTTCACGCCAAAATCGCGAATGGCCTGCTCCGGCTCGATGAACGTCCGCCCCACGTAGTGATTGCGAATGAGCGCCATGCGAAACGGAATGCCGGACTCCGCCGCGTACCCCACCGCCGCCGGAACGCCCGAATCCGGCACCGGCGTCACGATGTCCGCTCCCACGGGATGTTCCTTGGCCAGCAGCCGGCCCAACTGCTCCCGGCTTTGGTACACCGGCCGTCCGAAAACCACGCTGTCCGGCCGCGAAAAATAAACGTGCTCGAAGATGCACTGCTGGTTCTGTTTCTCCGGCGCGAACCGGATAGACTCGACTCCGCCGCGCGAAATCCGCACCATCTCGCCCGGCTCGATTTCGCGGACGTACTCCGCGTCAATTAAGTCGAACGCGCACGTCTCCGACGCAACCGCCCACGCCCCGTCGAGCCGCCCGAGAGCCAGCGGCCGGAAGCCGCGCGGGTCGCGAATCGCGTACATCTCATCGCGCGCCAGCAGGAGCAGCGAGTACGCGCCCTCCACTTGGTTCAGCGCGTCCGCAATCGCCCCGGACAAATTTCGTGCCGAGCTTCGCGCAATCAGATGCACGATCACTTCGGTGTCGCTGGTCGTCTGGAAGATCGACCCGCGATGCTCGAGCTTGCGCCGCATTTCCAGCGCGTTGGTCAGATTGCCGTTGTGCCCGAGCGCGATCTTTCCCTTGTTACAGTCGATCACCACCGGCTGCGCGTTCACCACCGTGTTGTCGCCCGCCGTCGAGTACCTAGTATGGCCGATCGCCACCGCTCCCGGCAGGCTCGCGATCACCTGCGGCGTAAAAATCTCTTGCACGGACCCGAGACTCTTGTGCGAATGAATGTCGGCGCCGTCGCTCGAAGCGATCCCCGCCGCTTCCTGACCGCGATGCTGCAAGGCATACAATCCCAGATAGGTGAGCTTCGACGCTTCGGGGTGCCCAAAAATTCCAAACACGCCACACTGATCGTGGAAGTGGTCGTCGTCGAGGATGTGAAGTTTGGGAATCATGCACTCTTGAGGGCCGCAGCCAGCGATCCGCTCCACGCGTTCTGGAACGAATCCACACTTCCTTGGATTAAGTTGCCCCCGTTATATTGGATGCGAAATTCCCCGCGAGTGACGGTACCGACCCGTTCTAAGCGAACGCCATATTGTGCTGCAATTTGGCTGACTCGGGCAAGCAATTCCGGGGACGAAGAGACCATCGCGCGCGCGCCGCCCTCGCCGAAAAGCACAATTTCAGCGGCCAGCCCGTCCTCGCGCCTCAAAGTCTCTTTGTTTGCTGATTCTTGCGCGCCCGTCGTCGCCATGCGCACTTCCGCCGCTAAGCCCTCGCTCGTGAAACAGCACTCCGCCAGAGTGACGGCAACGCCTCCATCGCTCACGTCGTGCGCGGATGAGATAACGCGTTCGCTCGCCAGATTCACCAGGCAGTCGATCAGCCTCTTTTCCGCGGCCAAGTCGATCACGGGCGGCGTCCCCGCCACGATCCCGTGAAGCGTCTTCGCGTACTCCGAGGACAAGAACTCCGTCTCCAACTCCGCAGCCACGCCGGCTTTTTGGTTCCCATCCAGGAGCAGGATCGCGTCGCCCTCATTTCGAAAGCCGGAGCCCAGCGCACAATCCGCATCTTCCAGCAAGCCGAGCACGCCCAGGATCGGCGTCGGATAAATCGGCTTCCCCAGCGTCTCATTGTAGAAGCTGACGTTGCCGCCGGTGATCGGTGTATCGAGCGCCCGGCACGCTTCCCCGATGCCGTCAATCGATTCGCTGAACTGCCACATCACCTCGGGCTTCTCGGGATTGCCGAAATTCAGGCAATTCGTCGCCGCAATAGGTCGCGCGCCGGAGCAAGCCACATTCCGCGCGGCTTCCGCCACGGCGTGCATCGCGCCGATCTTCGGCGAGAGGTAGCCCCATCGCCCATTTCCGTCGGTCGAGAGCGCAATCCCGCGCTTCGTCCCTTTCAGACGCAACACGGCCGCATCGCCCGCGCCCGGCCCCACGCGCGTGTTTGTTCGCACCATGGAGTCGTATTGCTCGGTGATCCAGTGCTTCGAGGCAATGTTCGGCGAAGCCAGCAACCGCCGGAAGTTTGCGCTTAAATCCGCGCCCCGCGCCGCAAAAGATATGGATTGCGCGGGCGCTTGCAACCGAGCCGGTGGTGTGGCAATCCGCCGCTGGTACACCGGACCTTGTTCGGCGATGGCGTGCGCCGGAATATCCGCGGCAACGCTACCATGATTCAGCACGCGGAGCTGGCCATCGTCGGTAACGCGGCCAACCTCCACCGCGTCCAGCCCCCATTTGTGAAACACATCGAAGACTTCGCGCTCGCGTCCGCGCTCCGCCACCAGCAGCATGCGCTCCTGCGATTCGCTGAGCAGAATGTCGTAGGGCGTCATCCCGGTTTCGCGCTGCGGCAAGCGCGCCAGCTCGATCTCGATGCCCACCCCGCCGCGCGAAGCCATTTCGCAGCTGGAGCTGGTCAGCCCGGCCGCGCCCATATCCTGGATCGCCACCACCGCGCCGGTGCGCATCGCTTCGAGGCACGCCTCGAGCAGCAGCTTTTCCATGAACGGGTCGCCCACCTGCACGTTCGGCCGCTTCTGCTGCGACTCCTCGCTGAACTCCGCCGAAGCCAGCAGCGAAGCGCCATGAATCCCGTCGCGCCCGGTCTTTGCGCCCGCATAAATCACCGGATTGCCGACGCCGCTCGCCCGCGCAAAGAAAAGCTCGTCCCGCCGCGCGATCCCCAGCGCCAGCGCATTCACCAGCGGATTATTCGAATAGCAAGGCTCGAAGGCCACTTCGCCCCCGACGGTGGGAACTCCAAAGCAGTTTCCGTAGAATCCGATGCCGCGGATCACTCCGTCGAGAATCCGCCGGTTGCGCGCCACTTCCTCGTCGCTCGCCCCCGCCCCCGAAGTGATCGGCCCGAAGCGCAGCGAATCGAGCACCGCAATCGGCCGCGCTCCCATCGTAAAAATATCGCGCAGGATTCCCCCGACTCCGGTGGCCGCGCCCTGAAACGGCTCGACAAAGCTCGGATGGTTGTGCGACTCGATCTTGAACACCGCCACCAGCCCGTCGCCGATATCCACCACGCCCGCGTTCTCGCCCGGCCCCTGCACCACGTGCGTGCCGCGCGTGGGCAGCCGCTTCAGATGCGCGCGGCTCGACTTGTACGAGCAGTGCTCGCTCCACATCACGCTGAAGACGCCCAGCTCGGTAATGTTCGGGTCGCGCCCCAGAATCTTCTGCGTGCGCGCGTATTCTTCGGGAGTCAGCCCGTGTTCGGCGGCGATTTCCGGCGTGACTTTAATTTCGGTGTCGATGGATGCCATTCAATCCTGATCGTAAACCCGGTACGTAAAGCGGTTACGCGGAGATCGTAGCTTGTCCCGAGAGGCTCGCGACCAGGGAGCGAAAAAGTGCCAGCCCGTCGCCGGAGCCCAGCGCCGTTTCCACGGCCCGCTCGGGGTGCGGCATCAACCCCAGCACGTTGCGCTCGCGATTGCAGATTCCCGCAATCGCGGCCAGCGAACCATTCGGGTTGGCCGACGAATCGTCGGGAGCGACGACGCCATCCGGCGTGACATATCGAAAAATAATCTGCTTGTTGCGCTCGAGTTCCGCAAGCGTCTCCCGATCGCAGAAATAATTCCCTTCCATGTGCGCAATGGGCATTTCCAGCACTTGCCCCTCGCGCGCGGCGCAAGTAAACGGCGTGTCCGTGTTCTCGACGCGAACATGCACCTGCCGGCAAAGAAACCGCAGCCCTTTATTACGCGTCATCGCCCCCGGCAAAAGCCCCGCCTCCAGCAGAATTTGAAAGCCGTTGCAGATGCCCAGCACCAGCCCCCCGGACCGCGCAAACCGGTCCACCGCGCGCATCACCGGAGAAAACCGCGCAATCGCCCCCGTCCGCAGATAATCTCCAAAGGCAAATCCGCCGGGAAGAATGATCGCGTCAAACCCCGAAACCTGCTCAGACTGGTGCCAGATAAAATCGACGGACTGCCCCACCACCGCTTCCACCGCATGGTAAGCGTCGTCGTCGCAATTCGACCCCGGGAACTGCACCACGCCAAATTTCATAGCGGAATTTCTCCCGAGCGCATTTTAGCACGACCGCTTCGCCTGCCGAAGAAACCCGCAGCTCAGGTTGGCCCTGCGTGGTGGGCGCGGCGTGCCTGTATTGCCCAAGTAAGGCCGTGTCGGTCGTCGAGCGTGCCCACCGCCAGTCAAATTTTCGCCGCCCGCAAAAACCCGGATGTGTCATCCCGAACGAAGTGAGGGATCTGCATTTGATTTTCCTGGCTTTTGACTTTTCTGCTTTTGATTTTGCGGGTGCCCCACCCTTGCGGTTTTCAAGGGTGGGTCTTGATTTCTCTCCACGGCGACGAACTCCACAATTCAATCGGTTAAACGCAAAAAATGACCTTTCTCTGACCCAGGCTCTTGGTTACTCTCATTCCAAGGAGGCATGTGATCGTGAAAAACCTGTTCGATGCAACGGTGGCGAATCAGGTAAAGACCCGGCTGGGAAAATTGGAGCCGCAAAGTGAGAGGCGCTGGGGGAAGATGACGCCGGCGCAGATGCTGGCACATTGCTCGGTGAGTATGCAGTGGGCGGTGGGGGAACTGGTGCCCGAAAAGGGAGCGCTACCCGCACGTTTGATGGGGCGGCTGGTGAAGCCCATGGTTTTTCGGAACGAAGACCCGCTACGGAGGAATTCGCCGACCGCCAAGAGCCTCATTGTGGCCGACGAACGAGATTTGGGCAAGGAACGGGAACGGTTATCGGCACTAATTGACAAATTTGCGGCCGGAGGGGCGGCAGGCTGTACGAAGAATCCGCATACTTTCTTTGGGAAGATAACGCCGAATGAGTGGGCGATTTTGATGTACAAACATCTTGACCATCATTTGCGCCAGTTTGGGGTGTGACCGTCTCGAAAAGGGTAGTGAGCACCTAATGGGAGCCAGCTAGCGCCGCTTGGATGGTTTGACTGGACGAGAGGACTTTGCCTTCGCCCGCGACCTTGACGCACGCGCCGACGGCTTGGCCTTCGCCGCTCGCTGCATCTCTTTCCGGCGCGCAGCGGCCCAGCCGGGCTTGTTCGCCTGCCGCCCCCGCGCAATCGCCAGAGCATCCGCCGGAACATTCTCGGTAATCACCGACCCAGCCCCCACATAAGCGCCGTCCCCGATGCGCACCGGCGCCACCAATGCCGTATCGCTGCCGATGAATACGCGATTCCCAATCGTGGTCGGATGCTTCGAAACGCCGTCGTAATTGCACGTGATCGTCCCAGCGCCCACATTGGTATCGCGCCCGATCGCGGCATCGCCGAGATAACTCAGATGCGGCGCCTTCGATCCTTCGCCGAGCACGGTCTTCTTCATCTCGACAAAGCTCCCCACATGCGCACCGGCGCGAATATCGGTCCCCGGACGCAGCCGCGAAAACGGCCCGATCTGCGCCTTCGTCCCGACGCGGCTCGAATCGAGCATCGAGTGCGCCCCGATCACCGCATCGTCGTCCATGCGAACATCCTGCAGCACGCTACCCGTGCGGATCGTGCAGCGCGCCCCGATGCGCGTATTGCCCAGAAGCTGCACCCCCGGCTCGATCACAGTATCCGGCCCCGCCGTCACGCCCGGATCGACCACCACAGTCTCCGGCAGATAAATCGTCACGCCCGATTCCATCAGCGCCGCCGCGTTGCGCGCCCGGAAAATCCGGTCCACGTCCGCCAGGTGCGCGCGCGTGTTGCAGCCGAGAATTTCCCGCGCGTCCGCGGCCACCTCCGCCAGCACGCGTTCGTTGCGTTCGCGCAGCATGGCAATCGCGTCGGTAAGATAAAGTTCCTTATGCGCATTTTCCGGCCGCAGCGCATTCAGGCACGGCCACAGCTTCGCCAGCGTGAAGCAATAAATGCTCGAATTCACTTCGCGGATGGCGCGCTGCTCCGGCGTCGCGCTCTTTTCCTCGACGATCGCCACCACGCGCCCTTCCGTATCGCGAACGATGCGCCCGTAATCCGTGGGATCGTCGATCTCCGCCGTCAGAATCGTCGCCGCGGCTTCTCCCCGCCGGTGCGTGTCGAGCAAAGCCTTCAGAGTTTCCGTGCGAAGCAGCGGAGCGTCGCCGGGAAGCACAATGGCAAGCTTCGCGCGGCTGCGAATCGCCCGCCGCGCCACCTGGATTGCATGACCGGTCCCGCGCTGCGGCTGCTGCAGCACCGTCTGCGCTCCCAGCGCCGTTACCACCGCCCCCACCTCTTCCGCCTGATGCCCCACGACGGCGATCGTCTGCGCCGCTTTCAGCGGCTGGCAGGCCCGGACCACGTGCTCGATCAAGGGCAGTCCGCCCGCTCGGTGCAGCACTTTCGCGAGTTCGGAACGCATGCGCGTCCCTTTTCCCGCGGCGAGAATAACGATGGCAGTGTCGGCAGCAGTCATGGCGCTCGATATTGTCCCTTCCGAGGCAAGCTTTGGCAACGAAAAGGCGAAGGCCCGTTCTTTCCGGGTGCTCGAAAAGTATTAACGATTAGGACGTAGCCGAGGCGGCGGATATCGAAAGCGAGGTGGGAAGCACGGATTCGGCGGCGGGTGCTTCGGTTGTTTTTTCCCAGAGGCTGTGGTCTTCGAGAAGTCGCGTCACCAGTTGCGTGTGGAGCGAGTGCCCCGCGCGATGCGCCACAAGGCGCGCCTGCAAGGGGCAGCCTATAAGAGCGAGGTCTCCGATCAAGTCAAGAGCTTTGTGCCGGCCGTACTCATCCGGGAAGCGCAGCGGCCCGTTCAATAGCATGGAATCGTCGAGCACCAGCGCGTTGGCCAGCGAGCCGCCCCGGATCAGCCCCATTCCCTGAAGCTCGGCGAAATCTTTCACAAAGCCAAACGTCCGCGCCGGAGCCAGTTCCCTGCTGAACGACGCGCGGTCCACCACCATCTCCACTTCCTGCGGCCCGATCGCGGGATGGTCGTAGTCCACAAAACAGCTCACGCGGAATTCGCTCGCGGGATAAATCCCGATGCGCCGGTCGCCATCGGAAAACTCCAGAGGCTTCACCACGCGGATGTAATGGCGCTGCCGGCGCAAATGGCGCGTCCCCGCGCGCTCCAGCATCTCGATAAACGGCTTGGACGAGCCGTCGAGGATCGGCAACTCCAGCGCGTCCAGCTCCACATAGATATTGTCGACGCCGCACGAGTAAAGCGCGGCCAGCAGGTGCTCGGTCGTCGAGAGCAGCACGCCTTGCTTCATCAGGCTCGTCGCGTAGCTCACCCGCGCGACGTTGCGTACATGCGCCTCGATTTCAAAATTGTCGAGATCCGTGCGACGGAAAACAATCCCCGTGTCCGCAGGCGCCGGGACAAGCCGCAGTTTGCAGTGAACAGCCGTATGAAGCCCGACCCCATCGATGGAGACGGGCTGCTTGATCGTGGTTTGAAAGGGCATTCGCCGAAACAGTGTAATTGCATTTGACTGTCCGGACCAACGCTAAATTTATATCTATTATTTTCAGTGTCTTATAAAGATAAACAGTCGGCAATTTAGATATGGCGTGGTAAAAATACAACACTTCACCGGCATCCTGCGTGGTTCAATGTGAACACGTGGCGGGAACCTTGCTCTAGGCGGTCACGTTAAGCAGGCGGTCTTGGTTCGGATTCGATCCGGAGGGATTGCCACCGTTACCTGAAGAGGTCTGCGTCTGTGCGCCATTGCTTCCGAAGCTAATCTGCAATTCCTCGAACTGGACAAAAATACTACTGGCCAGCGTATTTTGAGCCTGCCCTTGGGTTGGATTCGCAGACGCAGCCGAATTCGCTCCGGGCGCCGAAACCCCCGCTTGGCTTCCAGTGCTTCCCGCATTTTGCGTCTGGGTATTTTGCACTTGCGCCGCATTATGAGTCGCCGAAGTGCTCGCCAGCGCGTTACCTTCGCCGACTTCTTGCGCGCCCTGCTGCAATTGCTGAACGAACTGCTGCAGTGCCGCCGGGTCACTGACGTAAAGCAGCAGCGCCAGGCGGTTGAACACGCTGATGCTCTGCGGATTGATCCCCAGTTGCTGCAGCGTCTGATCCAGTTGTTGTAGTCCCTGCTGAGAATTCGTCGCTCCCGTTGAGGCATTGCCACCGTTCACGGCGTTCCCAGCAGACAGGCCGACAGCGGTATCCTGCGTTTGCGTCGGCGTCGGAACCTGCGCGGTGGCCTGCCCCTCGGGTGTTTCCTGCGCGTTATTCGCGTTTGCGTTCCCCTGAGCGAACACCTGCGCCTGGGCCTCCTCCACCACGAGCACGGTCCCTTGAAACGCCTGCGGCTGCTGCTGATTCTGCTGAGATTGCTGCCCTTGGGAAGCCTGGCCGGTAAGCGTAACCGTATCCTGAGGCGCGGGCGCTCCCTGCGCCTGGTTGGGGTTTATGGGGGTCGTGAGCGTTACCGCCTGTTGGGCAGGCGTACCCCCGGTAGTCTCCTGAAAGACAGCTGCGAGTTGCAACGAGATAGCTGCCATGTCCGACTCCTTCTAAACTCAGCAGCCCGCAATCTCACAGGCTGTGCTGAAATGAAACTCCTCATGCCGCACTTGCGTTGCGGTCCAACTGCGGCAAACTTGGGCCCTTCAGTAGCTGTTATCGGCGGGCGCACCTCCGCCTTGAGACTTTTTTGCAACGGTTGTTTCAGGCGTTTGGACCGCGTAGAATAGTCACTTAGCTGGTCCTTTTACCTTAGCCAATGGCCTCTCCGTTCAACATCTTGCCCGAAGGCGCTGCGCCGCCGCCCGCGCCTGGATCGCACCCACGGCCGCCGTGGCTGCGCGTGCGTTTCTTTGGCGGCTCCAATTACCAGGAGCTGAAGCGCATCATGCGCACGCTCGACCTGCACACGGTCTGCGAGAGCGCGCGCTGCCCGAACATGGGCGAGTGCTGGGAGCACCGCACCGCCACATTCATGATCCTGGGCAACATCTGCACGCGCGCCTGCGGATTCTGCGCGGTCCCCAGCGGCAAGCCTCTCGGCCCTCCTGAACAGGACGAGCCCGAACGCGTCGGCGAAGCGGTCGCCCGCATGGGCCTGCGCTATGCTGTCGTCACTTCGGTGAATCGCGACGATCAGCCCGACGGCGGCGCCGCGATTTTCGCCCGCACTATTTTCGAGATCCGCCGCCGCGTCCCCGGATGCAAAGTCGAAGTGCTCATCCCCGATTTTCGCGGCGACTGGAAGGCGCTCGAAACCGTAATGTCCGCACGCCCGGACGTGCTCAACCACAACATGGAAACCGTGCCGCGCCTCTATCGCAAAGTGCGCAAGGGCGCCGTCTACGAGCGTTCGCTCGAGCTCCTGCGCCGCGCAGGCGAAATGGCCCCGGGCCTTTCCACCAAGACCGGCATGATGCTCGGCCTGGGTGAAACGCGCGACGAAGTGCTGCAGGCGATGGAAGAAATCGCCGCGCAGGGCACCCACATCCTCACGCTCGGCCAGTACATGCAGCCCACACCCGAGCACCTGCCCATCGAGCGCTACGTCCACCCGGACGAGTTCGCCGAATTCAAGCGCCTCGGCGAGCAAATGACCTTCAAGCACGTAGAAGCCGGCCCGCTAGTCCGCTCCTCCTACCACGCCTTCGAACAGGAAGAAGCCGCCCGCTCGTAATTCCAGCTTTGGCCCCTGCCTTTCGATGTCATCCTGAACGAAGTGAAGGATCTGCTTTTGTCTTCGTCTTGCTTTTGTCTTTTCGGGTGCCCCACCCTTGAGGTTTTACAAGGGTGGGTCTTCAACGAAGACTGTTCACTGAACGCTTCTCAGAAACGCTCCACCCATGTCGCGGACGCGCACCGCGCAGACCGGATCGGAGACGTTGGCGTCGAGCGCGGCGTGAAAATACTCCGCAGCCTTGGACTTGCGTCCAAGCTCCTCGTTCAGGTTCCCAGCCAGCACAAGAAACAGCGGATTGCGCGGATACCGTACCGTCAAAGGCTCCGCCGCGGCAAGCGCCTGCTCGTATTTCAGGTCGTACTGGCGGATCAGGGTGGCCAGGATGAACCGCGAATCCACCGCCATGAACACGCCCTGCCTTGCGCCCAGCTCCATCTGCCGGATGCCTTCGTCCTTGTTGCCGCCGGGAATGCCCATGAAGACCCTCAGTAATTTTACGATGGGCGACAGGGTTTCTACGTAGTAGTTGTACACACCGAGGACAGCAGCCGCGTCCGCCTGCTGCGGATCGAGATCGAGCGCGCGCAGCATTTCGGCGCGTCCCTTCACCGCCGCGCGGGCCACGTTGCGATTCTCCCCGCGCAGGCCGTAGACGCGGGCCCGCAGCGCGTACCCCAGCCCGGCGTACACATGCATCTCGGCCGTTTCGGACGTGGCGAGCAGCTTTTCGGCGGCCTCGATTTCCCGGCCGGACACCGCCAGGTACGCATCGTCGCCGGGGTACCGGCCGCGCTTCCACGCGTCCATCATTCCGTAGCGGATTTCGCACGAGGCGCAGTAGCGCTTCCACCACAACGCTTCGGCTTCGAGCAGGTATCCCAGCGGATGATCGGGCATCTCCTTCTGCACGCGCCGCGCGATGGGGATCGCGGCATCGGGATCGCCGCCATACATCGCGTCCATCGCCTCCCGCGCTTCGGGAGGCAGCGCGACGCTTCCGGCGCGAGTCGCAATCGGCAGGATCGCGAAAAGGATTGCCGCAAGAATTACCCCCAAAACGAGGAGCACCCGGGCACGCAGCTGGTGGGACAGGCACTCCTGCCTGTCTGCTTTTGCGCTACCGCCGGTTGCCCATCTCGCCTGTCGACAAAGGGCGAAGGCTTGCTCAAGAACAGCAGCGAAGCTCGTTCCCCTCATTTCACCCGCTTCAGCCAGCCGGCCAGCCATGACGCGGTAACGTACATCACGAAACATTCCAGCGCAAAGGGAAGAAACCCGAGGTAGCCCGGCGCGGGCATCTCGAAGATTTTCCATCCCTGCCCGATGGGGAAGATGTAGTGCCATTTCGCCCCGGCCCAGTTGTTCCAGAACTCCCAAAGCCACCCGCACACCCATCCCGCCAGAAAAAATCCGTAGACGCGCCGCCGGAAACCCTCGGAAAGATCGCCGAGGAGAGAAGGCAGCCCCAGGCGCTTGTTCACCGGATCGAGCAGCAGAATGAAGCCGATCCACACGGGCAGAAATAGATAGGACGCGAGGCGCTGCGGCACCACCAGCGGCAGCGCGAGGCAAGCCGCCCCGCAGCCGATCAGAATATTTTCCGCGGACGCAGAAATTTTCCACGGCGTCCCCGGAAGCGGCGGAAGAATCGCCTGCACCAGGTCGGAGGTCTCGAAAATCGCCGGCGTGATCGTAGCGAAGGACCAGCCGTAGCCCAGCAGCGCCCCCGTCCACCCAGCCGGCACGCCCGTGTACACCCAGTTCCGCAGCCGCAGATTGTACGCCTCGAAAATCAGCCACAGCGGAACCGACAGCAGCGCCATGCGCGCCACCGTAACCGGCGCGTCATTCAGCCGCGAACGGTTGGTAAGCGCCAGCACCGCGCCGTCCGCGATCAGGATGTAAGCGCTCCAGGCAATCGGCGTAAAAAACGTGGCCACCGGCTCCACGCGGTGAAACATCAGCCATTCCGCGCCCGCCAGCGCCGCCAGCCCCAGCCATCCATGCGCCGGAAAATCCCGCCGCCGTCGCGTAGTGAAGTAGCCGACAACCAGCGCGGCAACGGTAGCCAGCGTGATCCCGACTCCGATTGCAACCATGCCAAGATATTACAGTCGCCAACGTGAACGGCGGAAGCGAAGATCAGAGTTTTTCTGGCTGAGCTGCAACTATTCTAGCCAGCTTTAGAGATCGATTAACATCTGACCTGGTGTTGTCAGAATATGGGGCTTAATTTCTAAATACGCATGGAACGCCGGATGTATTCGAAATCGTCGAACTCCGTTGGTTGTTTCCGTGGCTGTCTTCTGCGCCATTATGGAAGTTTTTCGTTCGTCCTGCTCATCGTATAGAAACTCGAAACGGTTCGGCGCGACTTCAAAACCGAGAAAGGTCAACTCTCCGAACAGACGGATGACAACCTCCAAGGCAACGTCCGTGATTCCAGCCTCAGCTAACTTTTGGAGAATATCGCGCTCTGTAATGATTTCGGGCGATTGGACAAAATGCAGCAAGAGATCTTCGACATTCCCAATTCTCACCCTCGCCTCGACGATCAGAGAGTCCAAGGCAAACCGTGAGTATTGCTTTTCTCCATCGATGAGATCCTTTTCGGCCACTCGAGTCCGGCCACGATTCACCGCGAACTGAAGCGCTGATTTGATCAGATAGATGAGATCCCGAGGTCTAGGAAGGATGCGACGGCCGATGTACTCCCACGTAGGGATACCACCCACTGTCCCGACGAAATACCGCTCCCAGACTTCTTGCGGCAACTTAATGTCTGTCGAGGATTTCATCAAGCGCTCTTCGATGACCCTCTTTAGCAAGTCAGGATCGGCCCAGATGATCGATCGCATAGGAAGCTTATCGGGTTCTCTTGCGAATTGGAGCATTGCGGTGTAAATATCGCTCCGAAGGAAGAGGGCGAAAGACAAGTTCACCTGAGCGCGGCCCGAGGCATTGCGCTCAAACTCGTCTGCGACGCGTCGGCTGACGCTCAGCAGGCCGAACAATAGCTCGCTAAGTAACGCCAATTCATCATGGGTATTCCACGCTTTGTCCAGGTTATCGATTAGCACGCTGACCCTAGCTTTTTTCTTGAGCACCTCGCCCAGCAAAACGCGAAGCCGCGAAAGCATTTCGTTGTGGAGAAGCTCGCTAATTTTTAAGCGTCTGCCCTCTGTGGACGCGCTATGTAGTTCGCGAAGGCGGGCAACAGCGGTGTCTAGACGATTCGAAAAGTCCGGCGAAATCAAAGATTGATATTGCTCGACGAACTCGCACAATGCTGTTTCGTCCGGAGTGCGCACGTAATAGTCCGGTTTGCCAAGAAGCTCGTCATATACACTCTTGGTTAGTTCGGTATACAGGAGGAATTTCCAAAAGCTCTCTATCAAATACCCTTCATCGGCTCGCGAAAGCTCGTGACGAAGGATGTCCATTAGACCTTCGAGTTCGTAGCCTACAGGCTTAATGACAGACACGTGATTGCGCGGGTCGGCTTGGAGCGCCTCTGTAAGGGCGTAGAGCGTTGCGGTCTTACCGGCTCCTTTGCGCCCCACCACAATCGAATATCTTGAGTTAAGAGTCTCGGTGTATATAGCGGTGGGTACGAAGTAGTCTGGAAGGGAATCGGACTCGAACTCAGCCACCGGTTCGCCAACGGTGATGTCACGCAAGCCAGCCTGTGCTCGTTGTTCTGCCCGGTAGGCAGTCACCTGTGTTATGCGTCGCTCGTACTGCTGAACATGTGGCAGCGACCAGCTGGCGAAAATGGACTCCGCTTCCGCGGCTGTACGGTGGGTTCGAAGGAGATCGTGATAGTCGAGAGGTGACTTATAAGGTTCGTGAGCGAGCATCAGCAGGGGCCTTGCCAGACCGTGTGCGAGTCCAGCGACGAGCGCATGTTTTGCATTGTGCAGTTGCCAGTTCTGGTGCCCATTGGAAAGAAAATGGCACACTACGGCAAACGCTGAGGTGACCTGCTGCACGTACCACGGAAACGGCTGTAGGCGAACCTCTTGCGGGTCGTCAATCACTGACCGTATCGGTCCTGACGATACGCGTCTGGCTAAACGCATGGAAGCTTCGGTGTTCAAATCGCACCGCAGGTATAGAAGAGCATCCTTCTTACTTGGCGGTCCTGCGGCCCTCAGCAATTCATCGTAAAGATTCTGATTTGGACTCTCATAAGGCTTATCCAAGTAGAATCGTCGCTCGATGTCCCTGCTGTTGTTATAGGGCGCATATCCCACGTTTAGGAGCAATTGGAACTTATCCCAGTCGCGCCGCGCGTGCTCTATGTCGGGATTGAGTAGTAGCCAAATGCGTCTCTTATGGGCAATCGCATATCCCAACTCAAACAGGACGTTGGGGTTCAGCCCCGTGAGATCCGCAATGAATATCTCGCGGCTCTTGATCTCATCGCAGATCGCGCTGATCATTACCCGGCCGCTGACGGCGAGACTTGTCCAACCGCAGATGTCAACAACGCGACCAGCTTGAATGTTGGTGATAGCCATCTCGATCGATTCCGCTCGATCGGCGGGTGAGGATGGATATGCGACAAAGCAGCGAATTAAATTGGTGCCAGCAACTTGTTCGGCCATTGTTTTTCCGAGGAAAGGACCAGAAATCAAACCCCGAGTACTCCAAGGTAGAGAGCGATAACCAGTTTGTCAACCAACTGTATATATCGTTCGTCATTGTTAAGCCGGAGGCAAACACCAGCGGTGCCTGCAAGAGCGAAAAGAGACAGCGTCGCTTTGGGATGACCACGAAGTGCAAAGGCGGGAGCCTATGGCAACTACGCGCGAATCCCCCGCCCGCGTAGTTGCCGCTACGGAAAATCAGTAGAACTACGCGCTTTTTGTCCTCATATAGATGCAGTTTGAAGTATTGGAATACCCTCAATTGAAAGTATGTTTTGAGGCCCCGCAGGCGGTAAACGTCCACCCAATCTGCTAAAAAGCGCCTCGCCGAATCACGCGTCCGCCGCTTGCAAATGTGAAGAGAGATCCTCGTCGCTGCACTCTGTCGGGATGACAACGAAAGGCAACGGCAAGAACAACGGCGACCGCTAAGGCGAAGGCAATATTCGGGCGCGGTTTGCTATGCTGGAGCGCCTTTCAAACCAGTGGCGAGCGATCGAGAACCAGTGGCGAGTGACTAGTGAGTACGGACGACGGGGCAAAACTTGAGCGCGGGCTGGGGCTGATCGAAGCCACGTCACTCAACGTGACGTTCATGGTGGGGATCGGGCCGTTCGTGGTGATCCCGCTGATGGTGCAGGCGATGGGCGGGCCGCAGTGCCTGATTGCGTGGGTGATCGGGGCGGCGCTGGCGTTGATGGACGGGTGCGTTTGGGCGGAGCTGGGCGCGGCTATGCCGCAGGCCGGGGGAAGCTACGTCTTTCTGCGCGAGGCTTACGGGCCGGGGAAGTGGGGCCGGCTGCTCTCCTTCCTTTATATCTGGCAGACGCTTTTTCAGGGGCCGCTGAGCGTGGCTTCGGGGGCGCTGGGATTCGCCGGATATTCGAGTTACCTGATTGCGAAGTCCGCCCGCGCGAGCAGCCTGTTGCAGCCGTTCGGGTCGCACGCGGACAGCTTCATCGCTTCGGCGGCGGTTGTCGTCGCGGTGGTGCTGCTCTATCGCCGCATCGCGACCATCGGGAAAATTTCCGTGGCCCTTTGCATCATCGTGGTGGGGACGATTCTGTGGCTCATATTTGGAGGCGCGACGCACTTCAACCCCAGCCTGGTGCTCACGTTTCCGCCGGGGGCGTGGAACTTTTCGTGGATACTGCTGGCCGGGCTGGGGCACGCGTCCGTGCAGGCCGTTTACAGTTACCTGGGCTATTACAATGTCTGCAATCTCGGCGGGGAGATGAAAGATCCGGGGCGGAATATCCCCCGCGCGATCTTCATTTCCATCATCGGTATCGCCTTGCTCTATTTTGCGATGCAGACCAGCATCCTCGGCGTGGTGCCTTGGCAGGAAGCCGCTAAAACAAAGGCTGTCGTGAGCCTTTTCGTCGAAAAAGTGTACGGGAGCGGCTGGGCTACGGCGGCGACCTGGCTGATTCTGGTGACCGCTTTCGGCTCGATTTTTTCCGCCACGCTGGGATACTCGCGCATTCCGTATGCCGCGGCGCTGGACGGCAACTTCTTCTCGGTTTTCGGGCGCGTGCATCCCGTGAAGCGCTTCCCTTATATTTCCCTGCTGGCGCTGGGCGGTACGGCCATTGTTTTCTGCCTCGCTTTGAGCCTGGGGCAGGCGATTCGCGCTATCCTCGCAATGCGCTGCCTCGTCCAATTTGTGGCGCAGGCGTTCGGGTTGATTCTGCTGCACCGGCGCTGGAAAGCCGATGCGTTTCCCAACCGCTGGCCTTTTCGGATGTGGCTATATCCCGTGCCCGTCGGGATCGCGATTGCCGGCTGGCTGGCTATTTTTGTCTCGACCGGGCGCAAGCCCATGCTGGCATCGCTTGCGGCCGCAGCCGCTGGTATAGTCCTATATTTGGCGAGGGCGCGGTACCTGGGGCAATGGCCTTTTGATGCGCGCTCTGCGAAGCCCATTGTCGAGCCCGTTTAGGAATGCATCATCGAGCTATCCTGGAGCGGATTTGGAGAACGCTTGTGAGTAAATCGACGACGCAGATGAACCGATTGACGCTGCTGCCGATTCTCGCCTGCCTGGTCCTGCTCGCGGGCGTGGACGCGGCCGCGCCCACTTCTTCTTCGTCGCTGCAGGAGACCGTCGAGGCGATCCAGAAGTCGCGCGTCGCCAGCCGCATCCTCTTTATCACCGCGCATCCCGACGACGAATCCTCCGGCCTGCTGGCGTATCTCTCGCACGGGCTGGGCGCCGACGTCGCGCTGCTGACGATCACCCGGGGGCAGGGCGGCCAGAACGCCATCGGCCCCGAGCAGGACGGCCAGCTGGGGGTGATCCGCACCACCGAATTGCTCGCGGCGGACAGCCACTACGGCGTCCATCAGTTTTTTACGCGCGCGCTCGACAACGGCTTCTCGAAGAGCCCCGACCAGATGCTCAAGTACTGGGGCGATCTACCAGTCGAGGATATGGTGCGAGTGATTCGGACATATCGCCCGCAGGTGGTTATCAACGGATGGGGCGGCGAACACACCGGCCACGGCCAGCATCAAGCGAGCGGAATACTGACGCCGAAGGCGGTGGCGGCGGCGGCCGATCCCAAGGCGTTTCCGCAACAGATTGCCGAGGGATTGACGCCGTGGAAGGTGACGGCGGAGGTGCGGCTCGCGGGCCGCGTGGACCCCGGGTCGAACAAGCCTGCGGAACTGCCGGCTGGGGCTGTGCCGATGCCGCTTACCGATGTGTCGCCGGTGTGGGGCAAGAGCTATATCGAGATGGGCATGGACGGGCGGGCTGAGCACCGGTCGCAGGGAACGCCGGCGCTCTTCAGCAGCAACATTTTTAGGCGGCCGCAATATCTGGTTGGCGAGGACGAAAAGGGCGTTGTGCCGAACTCGTTCGACCCGCATGTGCTGGATGAGCCGATCATTGCGCTTTCCGACCGCTTCGCGAAATTTCGCGCGTCGCTGGAACCTGTGCTTGCCGCGGTGGATCGCGATTTGGCCGCCGCGGAGAAATCGGCGCTCAACCTGGACCGCGAGGCGGCGGCGAAGTCTCTAGCGGACGCTGGCAAGCAAGCGGCTGCGCTCGAAGGCAAACTGCCGTCGGCGAGTAGCGGGGAAGAGGCGGCTGCGGCGCGTTGGGAAATTGCGCGACTGCGCGAAAGGATCGACCGCGCGCTGGCGGCCGATGTTGCGCTGCCGCTGGGCACGCAGGCGGATCGCCACGAGCTGGTTGCGGGCGAGAAATTTTCGGTGGACGTGATTCTCGCGGGCAAGGCGGCGGTGCCGGTGACGTGGGCGCTCGACAAATCGAGCCTGGTGCTGCCGCCGGGATGGAGTGCGGCGCCTGAACCCGTGAAAGACACGGGAAAAGGTAACCGGGATAACAACAACAGCACGCCACGGTTCAGCATTGCGATTCCCGCCGATGCGAAAGTCCCGAGTGCGCCGGGCGATGCGGTGCTGCCGTTTCCTCCGCCGCTGGTGACGCTGGCGTTGCCCGTCACGGTAGCGGGCTATGAATTCAAAATCGAGCAAGGGGTGGAATCGAGCATCGCCAAGACTACGGGCATCGAGACGTATCCGCTGGAACTGGTTCCGGCGGTTACGCTCACCGTGGACCCTACGCAAATCATGGTGCCGGTGAAACGCGATACCGCGCCCGTAACGCTTTTTGCGCGGGTGCGCTATCACGGAACGAAACCCGCAAAGGTGGATGTGGGGCTCGACGCGCCGCCGGGATGGAAGGCTCCGGCGCTTCAGCCGCTGGAGTTCTCCGGCGCGGGAGATCAGTTGATTCGTTACGTGGTAGCCGCGCCGAAGGATGTTGCGCCCGGGGCTTATCCGCTGCACCCCTACGCGCGACTGGGAGACGAGACTTTCCGCGCCTCGCTCGAGCCTATTCCGACTCTGCCGACGCGCGACTGGAGCCGCTCCGACGACGCCACCGCGCACGTGCTCGACTTGAATGTGCCGGCCGGGCTGCGCGTGGGATACATCGCCGGGGACAACGACGCGCTTCCCGAGACGCTGCGGCAGATCGGCATTCAGGTGGATATGCTCGACGAAGTGGCCGTGGCGTTCGGCGATTTGAGCGGCTACGACGCGATCCTCGTGGGGATTCGCGCTTACGAACTGCGCACCGACTTGGCGCGGATGAATTGGAAGCTGCTGGACTACGCGAAGAACGGCGGCACGCTGGTGGTGGAATACCAGCGCGATTTTCAGTGGAACAAGATGCTGCCCGCGCCGTTTCCGGCAAAGATGGCGGACCAGGGGCTTCGCGTGACCGATCCGAATTCGCCGGTGCGTTTTCTCGCGTCGGAAAATCCGCTGCTGAATACGCCGAACAGAATTACTGCCGCCGACTTCCAGGGTTGGATCCAGGAGCGCGGCCTCTACTTCTGGAGCACGTTCGGATCTCCCTATGAAGCGGTGCTCGGCCTCAAAGATGGCAGCGAGCCGGAAACGAATGGAAGCCTGGTGTACGCGCGGGACGGCAAGGGCGTCTACATCTACACGGGTCTGTCGTTCTTTCGCGAGCTGCCAGCCGGCGTGCCGGGAGCCTACCGGCTGTTCGTCAACCTGATCAGCCAGACTCGGCACGCGCAGGCTGAATGACGGACGGTGGGGCGTCTTCGCACGGCGCTTCCGACAACGAGATTCAGTATCCTTCCACACATCCCCCTCTCCTTCCTCGAATGGTAAAGATTCCCGGGGGATTTTTCCTCATGGGCAGCGAGAAGGGCCAGGATAACGAGCGGCCGGTTCATCGCGTCTGGCTCGATGAATTCGCGCTGGCCGAGTGCCAAGTGACCCATGCCGAATACGCGCAATTTCTTGCCGCTACGGGCCACGCGCAACCACCGCATTGGGACGATCCGGAGTTTTCGCATCCCGAGCAGCCCGTGGTCGCGGTCTCCTGGTTCGACGCTGTTGCGTACTGCGAATGGCTCAGCAGCGAGGCGGGGCGCCGCTTTCGGTTGCCCACCGAGGCTGAATGGGAGCGGGCTGCGCGCGGAGGCGTGGAACAGAATGACTATCCTTGGGGAGACAGTTCGCCGGAATCGCTGCCGAATTATTTTGCGCGATGGAAGACCGGACCCGAGCCGGTGGGCGCGGCGGAGCGAAATGCGTTCGGGCTTTGCGACATGGGAGCGAACGTTCACGAGTGGTGCGCGGACTGGTTCAGCGCGGATTACTACGCCGCGTCGCCGGATCGCAATCCACGGGGGCCCGCGCAGGGGGCACGCCGTGCGTCGCGAGGCGGCTCGTGGCGGCACTATACCAAAGTTTCGCGCTGCGCGGCACGATCGAGCATCCCGCCTGGGTTTCAATATGCCGATTATGGATTTCGCGTGGCGAGCGATTCGCAATAGGAGAGTCAGAGGAAGGTGATCGGTGGCGCGATGGGCATCTGCTACGCGGCACCGACCCTTGAAATGAAAACCTCAAGGGTGGGGCACCCGCAAAGGCACTCGTTCGCGGCAGCTCATCGGGCTTAGAGGACTTCGACTAGAACTAGCGAGACGTCGTCTACCGGGGGGCCTTCGCGCCACTCGGCTACGCGGTCGAGGATGCCCTGCTTCATTTCGTGGAACGGCAGGAGGGCTGCTTCGCGGACGAATTTCTGCACGCCGGGGACGCCCAGCATTTCGCCTTGGGCGTCGAAGACATCGGTAATGCCGTCGGTGTAGAGGACTACACGGTCTCCGGGGTGGAGGTCGGCCGAGAGGGTGCCGTCGACATCCACGGCTTCCGGTAGCGCGCCTAGCACCATGCTTCTGGATTCGAGCAGGATGGGCTCCTCGCCCGGGGTGACGATCATGGCCGGGGGATGGCCGGCTCCCGCGAAAACCATGCGGCGGCCGTCGCGCTCGATGCGGGCGGCTGCGAGCGTGAAGAAGAAGACCGAGCCGCCAATGTTCTGCATCACGAACTTGTTGAGCTGCTGCAGCATATCTCCGAGCGGCGCGCCCTTGCGCAATTGCGTCGCTGTTTCCGTGTAAATGCGGTTAGCCACGAGCGCCGAGCCGATGCCGTGCCCGGAAACGTCGCAGACCAAAAGGTTCAAGTGCTCACCATCGAGCGGGCTTACCAGGCCGAAATCGCCGCCGATGGACCGCACCGGGTGGTAGTAGGTATCCACGCGCAAGCCGCCCCACACCATCGATTTCGGCGCGAGGCTCTGCTGCACGCGGGCGGCCAGGGCGAGATCCTCGTCCATTTCTTTCTGGCGGAGTTCGAGTCGGCCGTTGGCGTCGCGCAACTGCGCTTCGGCGCTCTTCTGGTCGGAAATATCGGTGAATGTGACGATGGCAAATTCGCGGCCGTCGGGGTCTTCGAGCCTGCGGGAACTCACGATCACGGGCAACCGGCTGCCGTCTTTCAGGGGAAGGACGAATTCAAAGCGGTTGCGGCCGGTTTCCACGGAACGTTCGATCTGCTTCAGAATAAAAGCGAATTCCTCGGGCGTGTAAAAATCCGAGGCCACGTGGCCGACCAAGTCCTCCGAGGGCCTTTCGATCATTTCCACAAAGCAGGAATTGACAAAGAGGATGCGATTGCAGTCATCGGTGATGATGACGCCCTCGTTGAGCGATTCGAGCAGTCCCTCGACGGGTTCAAGCCATTCCGGACGTTCGACGCCCACCGGATTGTGTCCCTGAGTCATGGTTCCGATCTGCCGGTTCCAGGCCACCTCTTGCGCTATTCGATGCGATGCTACGGCCTTTGGGTCCATCTATAAAGCTCTATCGCACTGCAATAGTCAGGAAAACGGAAGGCGATTCTCGGGACGGCTCGTTATGGGTAGAGGGTAGGCTTGGAGGCGCATCTTACGCCGCACAGGCGAGAGTGCGTGTGCCACCCCGCATGCCATCGGGTGGATTTGCGCTCGAGAGGTTATGTAACTAAGATAGATACTGTATACAGAGGAGAATACACGTGGCGCAATTCTTGAGGACGTCGAATCCGGCTCTAAACGATCAGGTGTTCCGCGGCGAGGGCGCCGCCTTCGGCGCGGCCATGACGGTGCAGGGCACCGTCAACAAAACGGGAATTCTTTTGCTTTGCACGGTGGCTACGGCCGCCTGGGCCTGGAATATCTTTCTGCATTCGCACTCGGCCCAGGCCGTGGGGCCGCTGGCGCTGGTTGGGGTGATCGGCGGGCTGGTTTTTGCGTTTGCAACCATCTTCAAGAAGACCTGGGCGCCGGTAACCGCGCCGATCTACGCGCTGTTCGAGGGGCTGGTGCTGGGCAGCGTTTCGGCGATCCTGGAAGTGCGTTTCCCGGGGATTGCCATTCAAGCGGTGAGCCTGACGTTCGGGACCATGGTGGCGCTGCTGCTGGTCTATCGCTCCGGCCTGATTCGCGTCACTGATAACTTCCGGACGGGCATTTTCGCAGCAACCGGGGGTATTGCCATCTTCTACCTGATTGAGATGGTGCTGGGCTTCTTCGGGGTACACTTCACGGCCGTGAACGGCAACGGCGCGATTGGAATCGGATTCAGCGTGTTTGTGGTGATCATCGCCGCCCTGAACCTCGTGCTCAATTTCGATTTCATCGAAAACGGGGCGCGAGCGGGGGCTCCCAAGTACATGGAATGGTACGGGGCTTTCGGGATGATGGTCACGCTGATCTGGCTCTATTTCGAAATCCTGCAACTGCTGTCGAAGCTGCGGAGCCGCAACTAGACCCTTTCTCCCTTGTCGCCTACAACGTCCCGTAAGAATGACCGCAAGAACCGCCCGCTCGGCGCGCGATTTCGGCGCGCGCTGAGCTATGCGGCGCGGCTCCACGCTACCCAATTCCGTAAGGGAACCACACGGCCGTATCTCGCGCACCTTCTGGGTGTGACCTCGACGGTGCTCACGCATGGCGGCGACGAGGATGAGGCGATCGCGGCACTGCTGCACGATGCCGTGGAGGACCAAGGCGGGAAACGGCGGCTCAGGGAAATCCGGCGGAAGTTTGGCGAACGGGTCGCGCACATCGTCGAGGGATGCACCGACGCCGATACCGAGCCGAAACCGCCCTGGCTCGAACGAAAGAAGAAATACCTGGAGCATCTGCGCGATGCAGATTCCTCGACACGCCTGGTGTCGGCGGCGGACAAACTTTACAACGCTCGCGAGATTCTCTCCGATCTGCGAACCCATCGCGATTCGGTGTGGTCGCGCTTCAAGGGTGGTAAAGAGGGGACGCTGTGGTATTACGACGAGGTTGCGAAAATCCTTCGGGCCGGCGGTCCGAGCGAGCTCGTTGAGGAACTGGACCGCGTAGTGGCAGAGCTGCGGAGCGCGGCGCGAGAGCGGCGCTGAGCTGAGGGGCCGCATCGGATCTCTGGCCCACTGGCCTCCCGCCTGTATTCCGCGAACTACAGT
>Ga0302326_10007627_pt1 | contig 24010 bp, 20 predicted proteins | sample Palsa_T0_3_FD_202264 | JGI IMG/M metagenome (GOLD analysis project Ga0302326, IMG submission 202264) | Peat permafrost microbial communities from Stordalen Mire near Abisko, Sweden - Palsa_T0_3 | ecosystem: Environmental > Terrestrial > Soil > Palsa > Peat permafrost | place: Sweden: Abisko... | reverse complement strand
CGCAACGCCCGAGCCTGTGGATAACTTCAGCGCCGCGTCGGCCTGGCCGCGCTATCATTCGAACATGCGTTCGAGTACTCGCGAAGAGGTCGTCGAGGTCTTTGATGCGCTGGAGGCCAACCTCAAGCGCGCATTGGACCTGCGTTTCGACGCGCTGACCACGCCCGAGCGGTTCGCCCTGCTGCAGCGCAGTGAAAGGGTGCGCCGTCAGCTGCCGGCCGTTGAGCACCCGTTGATCAATCAGATCGGCGAACAGGCGGACGCAACGGAGTTGGGCGGCACACTGGCCGCGGCAATAGCTAACCGGTTACGCATTACCCGCGCCGAAGCGGCACGGCGGATAGGCGAGGCAGCTGATGTGGGCGAGCGGAAGGCGCTCAACGGTGAACCGTTGCCACCGGTGCTGCCCGCCACCGCCGAGGCGCAACGAAACGGGACCATCAGCGCCGGCCACGTGGCAGTGATCCGCAGTTTCTGGCATCGGCTGCCCGACGTCGTCGACCTCGACACCCGCCTGATGGCCGAAACTCAGCTGGCCCGGCTTGGCGGCGAGCATCGCCCCGATGAGTTGAGCAAGCTGGCCGACAAACTCACCGACTGCCTCAACCCAGACGGCAACTTCACCGACGCGGACCGCGCCCGCCGCCGCGCCATCATCATCGGCAAACAAGACGCCGACGGTATGAGCCCAATCACCGGTTATCTGACCCCGGAGGCACGGGCCACCATTGACGCCGTCTTCGCCGTCTTGGCCGCGCCCGGCGTGTGCAACCCAACCGACCCAACGCCATGCGTGGACAATCCGCCGTCGCAGAAAACCGTCGACAACGACACCCGTAGTCGCGGGCAACGCAACCACGACGCGCTCAATGCCGCCGGCCGCGCGCTGTTGGCGTCCGGAGAACTGGGCCAACACAACGGATTACCCGCGTCGATCATCGTGACCACCACCTTGCGAGACCTGGAGACAGCCGCGGGCAAAGGGCTGACCGGCGGCGGCACACTGCTGCCCATGAGTGACGTGATCCGCCTCGCCCGCCACGCCCACCACTATTTGGCGATCTTCGACAAGGGCACAGCGATCGGGCTATATCACACCAAGCGACTCGCCTCACCCGGACAACGAATCGTGCTCTACGCCAAAGACCGTGGCTGCACGGCGCCCGATTGTGATGTGCCGGGCTACTACTGCGAGGTCCACCACATCACCCCGTGGGCGAAAACCCACACCACCGACGTCAACGACCTAACCCTGGCCTGCAAGCCGCAGCACACCATCACCGAACAAGGCTGGACCACCCGCAAAAACCAGCACGGCGACACCGAATGGATCCCCCCACCCCACCTGGACTTCGGCCAACCCCGCATCAACACCATCCACCACCCCGAAAGACTCCTCCGCAGCGACGAGGACGACGACGCGCCATAGGCAGGCAACGCTATTGGTCGGCTGAGCCGATCAATGGATCCTGAAAATTTGCGGCAAGAGGTAGGTCGGACCCGAGGTGCGCTGCACCTGATCGCGGCCCAGTCGCGCGACGCTACTTGCGTTTAACCCGCAACTCGATCGGAACCTCGCACGTTGAGCTGTCTTCGGTCGACGGGTTCCCGGCGCGGTGGAGCAGCCTCTTCAGTTGGCGTTGTTCATCGGCGCTGAGGTGCGCCAGCATCTGTTCGTCCGACGTGTCGACGGCTTCTTCTGCCCGCCTGAGCAGCGCCTTGCCTTTGCGGGTGAGCTCGGCCGGCAGCGCACGGCCTGACGGCGCCGTCGCCGGGCGGGTCACCAGGCCCACGTCTTGCAAGCCTTGCAGTACCTGGTTCATTGCTTGCGCGGTGACGTGCGTATTGCGGGCCAGCTCGGCGCTGGTGCGACCTGGAGAGGCGTCGAGAATGCGCATGCAGACGAATTCGGGCAATCCAATCCCGAGCGGTCGCAAGGCCTTGGCCGCCTGCGGTCGCAATCGCCCCATCAGCCGGCGCACCAGATAACCCAACGGCTGGTCCTCGGGTTCGCTCATTCGCCAATGCTGGCACGCGATCGATGTCCTTGTGCAACGACGCGGTAATCGGCAAGCCGATTAAATCACGCGTATCAAGTTACTTGACACACCTCCGCGAGGCACGTATCAAGTAAGTAGATCTAACGGTAGCGGCTGTGTCAGTCGACCTGGCCGCATTTGAGTAAGGAGAACAACGATGTCCGGTGGTGGATTCTTTGGTGGAGGCGGCTGGGGTGGGCACGGCTTCGGCGGTGGACCAGGCGGCGGTGGACCGGGCTGGGGTGGTCCCGGCTGGGGTGGAGGACCCGGCTTCGGTGGACCCGGTGGACCCGGTGGACCCGGCTTTGGCGGGCGCCGCAGGCGAATAGTTGTCGGCACCGCCGCTCTGCTGCTCGACGGGCCGGCAAATGCCGCACAGATCGCCGAGCGTATTTCTGAAGCAAGCGAGGGCGCTCTCACTCCCCCGCATCAGGTCGTCGAGATTGCTATTGGAGTGCTCGCGCATCGAGGCTTCGTGACGGTCGACGACGGCGTTGCGACCCTGACCGATCTCGGCAGGAATGTGTTGGCGTGGAAGGGCGTCAGCAGTGAAACCATCCATGCCAAGCTGGCTCGGGTCGCGAAGTTCGGCGATGTCATCAAGATCCGGCGAGGATTTTTCGAGTTCGCCGGGCTGGCCCGCACCATCCACTGGTCGGGCACGGACGCGCAAAAAGAGAAACTCGCCGAAGCGCGGACAAAGGTCCTGAGGGCGATCACTGAGGCTAAGCAGTCACTGCACAGCGCGCTCGCCGAGAGCTAACGTAGTTAAACCGCCAGCGCGGCAACGGCTTACGCCGGGCCGCGCTGGCGCAGCTTTTCGGCCAGCCGGCGGTTCACTGGTTCGGGCAACAGCTCGGACACATCACCGCCCAGCGTCGCGACCTCTTTGGCCAGCGACGACGACACGAAGGAATACCGCGGCGCGGTTGCGACAAAGAACGTGTCGACACCGGCGATGTGCTTGTTCATCTGCGCCATCTGCAGTTCGTATTCGAAATCGGTGTCGGTACGCAGACCTTTGACAATGGCCGTCATCCCTTGGGACCTGACGAAGTCGACCACCAGACCCTGACCGGCCTGCACTCGCAAGTTGGGCAGGTGCGTCGTCGACTCCTCGATAATCGCGATCCGCTCGTCGATGTCGAACATGCCCTTCTTGACGGGATTGATCAGGATCGCCACTACCACCTCGTCGAATTGGGCGGCGGCGCGTTCGAAGACGTCGATGTGACCCAACGTCACCGGATCGAAGGACCCGGGACATACGGCGCCGCTCATCTGCGCCTCTCCTCCTGTTCGCCGGGGGTCATGACCGAAGACGGTACACGCGAACTCACAGCCGTTCGGCCAGCTCCAACCGGGTGTCGCCGTATACCCGTTGCGGCCAGAGCCGCCAACCGGGCGGCCAGGTCAGCGGCGCACCGGCGGCCGCGCGCTCCACGATCGCGAGGGTTCCCTCCCGCGCCCAGCCATGAGCAGTCAAGGCGACCAGAACAGCGCGGACCTCGGCGGCTTGGACCTCGTAAGGCGGGTCGGCCAGCACGAGGTCGACCGGCGTCGCCGCTCCCGCTGCCAGCACGGTTGCCACCAGCCCGCGGCGCAACGTCGCGCCGGTCATAGCTAGCGTCGCGATGTTGCGTTCAAGTACCGTCGCCGCGCGGCGGTCGGACTCGACGAATAGCGCCGACGCGGCGCCACGCGACAGCGCCTCCAAGCCCAGCGCACCCGAGCCTGCGTACAGGTCGAGCACCGACAGGCCGGTCAAATCCAGCCGCGCCGTGACGATGTTGAACAGCGACTCACGTACCCGATCGGTCGTTGGTCGGGTTCCCCGCGGCGGAACCGCGATGCGCCGCCCGCCGGCAGCACCGCCGATAAGACGCGTCATAAGCGCCGCTCCTCCTGACCGATTCGGATCGCACTGCTCTGTTGATCGTCGCTGGCGCGGCGTCAGGCGAGCACCACCAGCAGGTCCCCGCCCTCAACCTGAGCCGTGGCCGAGACCGCGACCCGCTCCACCGTGGCGTCGGTCGGTGCCGTGATCGGGGCTTCCATCTTCATTGCCTCGATGGTCGCGATGGTCTGGCCCTCGCTCACCTTGTCGCCGACGGACACACCGACGGTGACGACTCCGGCGAAGGGTGCGGCGACGTGGTTCGAATTGGCCCGGTCAGCCTTCTCAGCGGCCGGAACCGCACTGGCGATGCTGCGATCCCGCACTTCCACCGGCCGCAGCTGCCCGTTGATGATGCACATCACCGTGCGCATGGCGCGTTCGTCAGGCTCGGAAATCGCCTCGAGACCGATCAACAGCTCGACACCGGGCTCCAGTTGCACCCGGTGTTCTTCGCCTTGCCGCAGGCCGTAGAAGAACTGGTTGGCCGACAACCGCGATGTGTCGCCGTAGGTCTCCCGATGGGCTTCGAATTCTTTTGTCGGACCGGGGAATAACAGCCGATTGAGAGTGGCTTGGCGTTTCTGTCCGAGCAACGCCAGCGTGTTCTCGTCGTCGGCCGTCAACTGCTGGACAGGTTTGGCCTCGCCTCGACCGGCCAGAGCTTTCGTGCGCAGGGGTTCGGGCCACCCGCCCGCCGGGTCGCCCAGATCCCCGCGCAGAAACCCCAGCACCGAGTCGGGGATGTCGAAATGACCTGGATCTGCGGCGAATTCATCGGCGCTCAGGCCGGCGCCGACCAACGCCAGCGCCAGATCTCCGACCACCTTCGACGACGGCGTGACCTTGATCAATCTGCCCAACACCCGGTCCGCGCCGGCGTAGGCCTCTTCGATCTCTTCGAACCGGTCACCCAACCCCAGCGCAATCGCCTGCTGGCGCAAATTCGACAGCTGGCCGCCTGGTATCTCGTGGTGATAGACCCGTCCGGTCGGCCCCGGCAGCCCGGATTCGAAGGGCGCATACACTTTTCGCAGCGCTTCCCAATATGGCTCGAGCGCGCAGACCGCCGGCAGCGACAAGCCCGTGTCGTACTCGGTATGCGCTGCCGCTGCCACGATCGAACTCAACGCGGGCTGGCTGGTGGTCCCCGCCATCGGAGCCGCGGCACCGTCGACCGCATCGGCACCCGCCTGCCAGGCGGCGACGTAGCTTGCCAGCTGGCCGCCAGGCGTGTCGTGCGTATGCACATGCACCGGCACGTCGAACCGACTGCGCAGCGCACTGACCAATTGCGTTGCCGCCGAAGGTCTCAGCAGGCCGGCCATGTCCTTGATGGCAAGCACGTGCGCTCCGGCAGCCACGATCTGCTCGGCCAACTTCAGGTAGTAGTCCAGCGTGTAAAGATTCTCACCCGGATCGGACAGGTTCCCGGTGTAGCACATAGCGACTTCGGCAATCGCAGAACCTGTTTCGCGTACCGCGTCGATCGCCGGCCGCATCGACTCGAGGTTGTTCAGTGCGTCGAAAATTCGGAAGATGTCGATGCCGGTAGCGGTGGCCTCCTCGACGAATGCCGACGTGACCAGTTCCGGATACGGCGTGTAGCCGACGGTATTGCGGCCCCGCAGCAGCATCTGCAGGCAGATGTTGGGCATTGCCTCGCGCAGCTCCGCCAGCCGTTCCCAGGGATCCTCCTTGAGGAACCGCAGCGCCACATCGTAAGTCGCGCCGCCCCAGCACTCCACGGACAACAGCTGCGGCATGGTCCGGGCGATGTAGGGTCCGACCATCCCCAACCCGCTGGTGCGAACCCGCGTCGCCAACAACGACTGATGGGCGTCCCGGAACGTCGTGTCTGTGACACCCACCGCCGGCGACTCCCGCAGCCAGCGGGCGAAACCCTCCGGGCCCAGCTCGACCAGTCGCTGCTTGGAGCCCGGCGGCGGCGCGACCTCCAGATCGACGTCGGGCAACTTGTCGTGCGGGTACACCGACGACGGTCGCGAACCATGCTGCTGGTTGACGGTCACGTCGGCCAGGTAGTTGAGGATCTTGGTGCCGCGGTCGGCCGACGACCGAGCCGTCAGCAACTGCGGGCGCTCATCGATGAACGACGTCGTGACGCGGCCGGCCTGGAAATCCGGGTCGTCCAGAACTGCTTGCAGGAAAGGGATATTCGTGGACACGCCACGGATGCGGAACTCGGCGATCGCACGCCGCGCCCGGTTCACCGCGGTGTGGAAGTCACGCCCCCGGCAGGTCAGCTTGACCAGCATGGAATCGAAGTGGGCGCTGATCTCCGCGCCCACATTCGTGCCACCATCGAGCCGAATGCCCGCACCGCCGGGGCTGCGGTAGGCACTGATCCGCCCGGTGTCGGGGCGAAATCCGTTAGCCGGGTCTTCGGTGGTGATCCGGCACTGCAGCGCCGCGCCGTGCGGCCGGACGGCGTCCTGACTCAAGCCCAAATCGTCGAGGGACTCACCCCCGGCGATGCGCAGCTGGCTGGAAACCAAGTCGACGTCGGTGATCTCCTCGGTCACGGTGTGCTCGACCTGGATTCGCGGATTCATCTCTATGAAGACGTGTTGCCCACGCTCGTCGAGCAGAAACTCCACGGTGCCTGCACAGCTGTAGCCGATGCGACGGGCGAAGGCCACCGCATCGGCGCACATCGTGGCTCGCAACTCTTCCGGCAGATTCGGGGCCGGTGCCAACTCGACGACTTTCTGGTGACGCCGCTGGACGCTGCAGTCCCGCTCGTAGAGGTGGATCACGTTGCCGTACGTATCGGCCAGAATCTGAACTTCGATGTGGCGTGGGTTGATCACGGCCTGCTCGAGGTAGACCGTCGAATCCCCAAACGCCGACTCGGCTTCCCGGCTGGCCGCCTCGATGGCCTCCGGCAGCGCGGCGATGTCGGTGACGCGCCGCATCCCGCGACCTCCACCCCCGGCAACCGCCTTGACGAACAACGGGAACTGCATGTCGGCCGCGGCGGACACCAGCTCGTCGACCGATGCCGACGGCGCCGACGACGTCAGGACAGGCAGGCCGGCTTCACGCGCGGCGGCGACGGCACGGGATTTATTACCGGTCAGCTCGAGGACTTCGGCGCTGGGGCCGACGAAGGTGATGCCCGCGTTCGCGCAGGCGGCCGCCAGCTCAGGGTTCTCCGACAGGAAGCCGTACCCGGGGTAGACCGCGTCGGCGCCGGAACTAAGGGCGGTGTCGACGATTTCGTCGACCGACAGGTAAGCGCGCACCGGGTGGCCGATCTCGCCGATCTGGTAGGACTCGTCGGCTTTCAGGCGGTGCAGTGAATTGCGATCTTCGTATGGGTACACGGCGACGGTGCCGACACCGAGCTCGTAAGCGGCCCGAAACGCACGGATGGCAATCTCGCCGCGATTGGCAACCAGCACTTTGGAGATCACTTACGCCCCATTTCGGTTGTTCTGATAGGCAGGTTGCTCAGATGAGGGTCGACCAGTAATCCCAGAACCTGGCCAGAATCATCAAGACGACCGCGGTGAACCAGATCGTCGCGATCGACCACCGCCAATGGTAGAGCTCACGTACAACCACACCGCCGCGGTCTTCACCGGCCGGTCCGAACGCGATCGAGGCAACCACCACCAGCAGCGAGATGGTCACCACCCACACCACCATGCAGTACGGGCACAGCGCCCCGATTCGATAGAGGCTCTGAAAAATCAACCAGTGCACAAACCCAGCCGCGGCCAGCGTCCCGAGGGTCAACCCCACCCAATACCACTGTGGCAGGCGTACTTTCGCGACCGCCAGCACGCCGGTGACCGTGACGACGGCGAACGCGCCGATGCCGATCAACGAGTTCGGAAAACCCAGCGCCGATGCTTGCGGCGTCGTCATCACCGAGCCGCATGACACGATCGGGTTGAGGTTGCACGACGGCACGTACGACGGGTTGAGCAGGATCTCGATCTTCTCCACGGTCAACGTTGCCGAGGCGATCAACCCAAGCACGCCCGCGATCAGCACCCACCACGCTCCGGCCGCCGACACCCTTGACGGCGGTGCCGAATTATCTACCGGCCCATCAGGTTTGGCTGACGCCGTACTCGTCACGACGCCGCAGGGGTCGCAGCCGAGTCAAGTCCGGGCACATCCCCGACGATCTCTTTGATCTTGGCCACGAACGCATCCGGCGTCGACCATTGGTAGTCCTGGCCGTTGATGCGAACGGTAGGGGTGGCGTGAATACCGCTGGCCGTCGCCAAGCCATCGACCATCGGGGTGTACTTGCCGTCCCTGATGCAGTCGGGGACCTTGCCCGTTACGCCTGCCTCCCGGGCGATCTCGATGAGCTTCGCGTTGTCGGGGAACGTCGTACCAACCTCCGACGGCTGAATTTCCGTGGTGTAGAGCGCGGTGTGGAATCGCCGGAAGGCGTCGACCGACTCGTCGGCGATGCAATAGGCGGCGTTGCCGGCTCGTGACGAGTACTCGTCGTTCTGCGCCCTGCTGAGCAGCCCCACCATGTAATAGTCGGCGGCGATGGCCCCGTCGTCGATCAGCTTCGACACCGTCGGGCCGAACCCTCGCTCGAAATTCCCGCAGGCCGGGCAGAGGAAGTCTTCGTAAAACGACACGACCGCCTTCGGATCGTGGCTGCCGTCCTTGGTGACCAGCTTGCTCGACGTCACGCGGATCGACCGGGTGGCGCCGGACGTTTTCTTCTCGTGCGAGATCACGATGTAACCGACGAGGACGACAGCGAACAGCACCACGATCGAAGTGAGCCCGATCCGGACCCATATGTCGCGTTGACGTCCGGCGGCGTTCAGGTCGTAGCTGGCGGGACGTTTCGATTTGGCGGCCACAGGCTTGCTCACACTCCGTTATGTGATAGTCGGCTTCGCTGTCCGACCGCGGCGCGACCGGCAACAGCGTACAAGCCTACCGGCGTGGTAGCTCCTGGTCAGATGCGGCTCAGGTGAGCCCGCAAGGCCGAAATCAGTTCGGTGGTGGCGGCGGCGCTGCCGCCGCCGAGCGGGAACAGGTTGGCGAACCCGTGAGTCAGCGAACCCATCGACCGCAAGTCGACGGGAGTACCGGCATCGCGCAGCGCCACGGCGTAACGATCGCCTTCGTCGCGCAGCGGGTCGAATCCCGCGGTCACAATCAACGCGGGCGGAAGCCCTGCCAGCGACTCGGCCAGCAGCGGCGAGACTCGCGGGTCCGCGGGGTCGACGCCCGAGCTGCCCAGGTACTGCACGGTGAAGAAATCGATATCGGCTTTGGTGAGCAGAAAACCATCGGCGAACAGGCTCAACGACCGGGTGTGCGCGGTGCAGTCGGTGCGCGGATAGATCAGCCACTGCAGCACCGGTTGGGCTTTTCTGGGGTCTTCGGCCCGATCGTCGCGCGCAAGCTGGGACACCACGGCGGCCAGATTGCCGCCGGCGCTGTCGCCGCCGACGGCGACCTTGTCCGAGATCGCGCCGAGGTCCCCGGCGTGCTCGCAAGCCCACCGAAACGCCGCGTAAGCGTCGTCGACTGCGGCCGGCGCCGGGTGTTCGGGGGCCAGCCGGTAGTCGATCGACAGCACGTGGATGCCGGCGTCACGGCAGGTCAGCCGGCATAGCGGGTCGTAGGTGTCCAGGTCGCCGAGGGCCCAACCGCCGCCATGGTAGAAGACCAGGAGCGGCGCCGGGTCCGACGTCGCCGGGTGGTAGTGCCGAGCAGGAATCTGCCCGGCCGGCCCGGGTATCGACAGGTCACGCACGCCGACATGGATCTGCGGGCCGACGAACCCCGGCGTCATCTCGCGCAACAGGACCCGCGAGATGGCGACGTTCTCACCTATTACCAGGCCGTTCATCCCGAACGCCCGCCGCCCGGCCAGCGCCAGCTGCAACGTGGGGTCCAACGTATTTCCGTCGATCGTGACCGAGCGGCCGCCCGACAGCAGCCGTTTGGCGCCGGTAGGCACCAAAGGGATCACCTTGTGACCGACACTGGTTGCGACGCTCTGCAGCCGACCGGACAAGCCGGCGACTCTAAGCGGTGGATCAGGCACGCCTGGCAGACTTCGTGTCATGGCTAGTTCCTTGAGTCCCTTAGTCACGCTCAACGACGGCAATTCCATCCCCACGGTCGGATTCGGCGTTTTCAAGATTCCACCCGCGGACACCGAGCAGGCGGTGAGCACTGCGCTGCAAGCCGGTTATCGCCACATCGACACCGCGGCGGTGTACGGCAACGAGCGCGAAACTGGCCGCGCGATCGCCGAGTCCGGCGTGCCCAGGGACGAACTCTACGTGGTCACCAAGCTGTGGAACGCCGATCAGGGCTACGACAGCACGCTGGCCGCATTCGACGCCAGCATGACGCGGCTGTCGCTCGACTATCTCGACCTCTACCTGGTGCACTGGCCGGTGCCCACGCTGAACAAGTTCGTCGATACCTTCAAGGCGTTCACCTACCTGCGTGAGCAGGGCCGAATCCGGTCCATCGGGGTCAGCAATTTCGAGCCCGAGCACCTCGACGCCCTCGTCAACGCCACCGGGGTCGTGCCCGCCGTCAACCAGGTCGAGTTGCATCCGCGGCTGCCGCAAACCGAGTTGCGGGAAGTGCACGCCCGCCTGGGCATCGTCACCGAAGCGTGGGGACCGCTCGGGCAGGGGTCGCTGCTGACCGATCCCACCGTCACCGCGGTCGCCGAGCGCTCTGGGAGAACACCCGCGCAGGTCCTGATCCGCTGGCATATCCAACTCGGTAATATCGTGATCCCCAAGTCGGTAAACCCTCAGCGGATCGCGAGTAACTTCGACGTGTTCGATTTCGAACTCAGCAACAACGACATGGCATCGATTTCTTCGCTCGACGACGGGAACCGACTCGGTCCCAATCCACGAACCTTCGACTTCACAGGCAGGTAAAAGATGTCGGGCGGCCCTGGCCTTTCAGTCCCATCCATAGCACTCAACGACGAGAACACGATTCCGGTGATCGGCCTTGGCGTCGCCGAATTGTCCGATGACGAGACCGAGCGTGCGGTTTCGGCGGCACTGGAGATCGGCTACCGGTTGATCGACACCGCCGCGGTGTACGGCAACGAAGGCGCCGTCGGCCGCGCTATAGCAGCCTCCGGCATCCCCCGTGCGGAGCTGTTCGTCACCACCAAGGTGGCCAACGCCGACCACGGTTTCAACACCACCCAGGACGCCGTCAAGGCCAGCCTCGACCGGCTCGGCCTGGATTACGTCGACCTCTTTCTCGTGCACTGGCCAGTGGCGAAGCGGGGTTTGTACGTGGACAGCTACGGCGGCCTGATTCAGGCGCGCGGCGACGGATTGACCCGCTCAATCGGGGTGTCCAACTTCACCGAGGAACACCTGGACGACGTCATAGACCTGACCTACGTCACCCCCGTGGTCAACCAGATCGAGCTGCACCCGCTGCTCAACCAGGCCGAACTCCGCGCGGTCAACGCCGAGCACAACATCGTCACCGAGGCCTACAGCCCCCTGGCGGTCGGCAGGCTGTTGGACCATCCGACGGTGACGTCGATCGCCGGCGAATACCACCGCACACCGGCACAGGTGCTGATCCGATGGAGCATCCAACTGGGCAATGTGGTCATTCCGCGGTCGGCCAATCCCGAGCGGATCGCCAGCAATTTCGACGTCCTCGATTTCGAACTGACCGTCGAACACGTGGAAGCACTCAATGGTCTCAACGACGGCACCCGGGTGCGGGAGGATCCGCTGACCTACAGCGGAATCTAGCCAACGAAGTCCGGAATGCACGTTCGCCCGGTTCAGCCCTTAGGACAGCTGTCCGCAGCGGCGCGCAGTACCGGCACCGATGGTGCATCGACAGGCAGACGGTAGCCTCGCAGCACCGCGATGAACTGCATGGCGTACTGGCACCTAAACGCGGTGTTCGGCGGCATCCACAGGGCCGGTTGCGAGTCGCTCTTGTCCTGGTTCGCCTGGCCCTCGACCGCAAGCAGGTTGGCCGGGTCGTTGGCGAAGCGGACCCGCTGCGCGATCGGCCAGTTGTAGGCCCCCATGTCCCAGGCCAACGCCAGCGGCACGAGGTGGTCAATCTGTACCGCCTCCCCGACCTTGGCGCCGCGGTGGAAGTTGATCGTGGCGCTGGTGTACGGGTCGTGCAGGGTGCCGGTCTCGACCGCGTCGGGGCAGTGGTTGGTCCATAGGTATGTTTTGTCGACCAGGTCACGGTTGAGGATGTCGTCGCGGGTGTCACATCCGTTGTGGCCGCCGGGCGCATCGGTGTCGTCGGTCCAGGCGTCGCCGAAAGCCGCACGGCGGTAGTCGTAGCGTCGAATCCTGATCGGCACCAACGCAATTCCGCTCATTACGTCGACACCGGGTTGCACGGTCGGAACGTCGGCGCGCGCAACGAACTGCCTGTCGCGCTCTCCCAACGAGGTGACGACGACCTGATAGGCGACCAACACGGCGAGCACCGCGATCGCGGCCAGCCAGAGCAAAGGTTTACGGGTCATGACTTGTCCAAAAACTCGATGCGTTCGTTACCGGTGAAAGGCGCTGCCAGTAAGGCCAATTCCGGATGCTCAGCCTGGTCGTCGTAGACCCGCTCACAGAAGTCCCGAGCCGCCTCGATGACGTGTCGATGATCGATCAGCGACAACAATTGCAACGTGATTGCACGGCCGGACTGGTTACGGCCCAACACATCTCCTTCACGACGCTCCTGTAGGTCCAAATCGGCAAGTTCGAACCCGTCCAGGGTCCCCGCGACCGCGTTCAGTCGCCGGCCTGCCCGGGAATGGGGCGTGACCCAGCTCGCCAGCAGGCAGACGCTTGCGTGCGTACCTCTACCGATGCGGCCACGCAACTGGTGCAGCTGGCTGATGCCAAAGCGGTCGGCGTCCATCACCAGCATCACGGTCGCGTTGGGAACGTCGACGCCGACCTCGATGACAGTGGTGCACACCAGCACGTCGATCTGGCGGGCGCGGAATGCCGCCATCACCGCGTCCTTCTCCTCCGCGCCCAGCCGCCCGTGCATGAGTCCCAGCCGAAGACCGGCCAGCTGATCACGACTCAACCGGGTGAAAAGTTCTTCGACTGTCGCCGTGGGCCTTTCATCCTTCTCGCTTTGGCCGCTGCTGTCGCTGTCGTCGATCCGCGGTGCAACCACATAGGCCTGACGCCCTTCGCCAACCTCCTCGACGATCCGGCCCCAGGCCCGGTCCAGCCAGGCCGGCTTGTCCTTGACGAAGATCACAGTGGTGGTGATCGGCTGACGTCCACGCGGAAGTTCGCGCAGCGTCGAGGTTTCCAAGTCGCCGTAGACAGTCAGGGCCACGGTCCGCGGTATCGGCGTGGCGGTCATCACCAGCAAGTGCGGCGTGATGCCGGCGGGTGCCTTGGCCCGCAATTGGTCTCGCTGCTCGACGCCGAACCGGTGCTGCTCGTCGACCACCACCATGCCGAGCTGGTGGAACTCGACCGCGTCTTGCAACAGCGCGTGCGTGCCGACCACGACGCCGACCTCGCCGCCGGCGATTTCGGCGCGGACGTGTTTTTTCTGGGCCTGCGGCATCGAACCGGTCAACAATATAACCCGGGTGGCGGTATCGGCACCGCCGAGCAGGCCGCCCATCGCCAATGGCCCGAGCACATCGTTGATCGATCGAACATGTTGTGCAGCAAGCACTTCTGTCGGCGCGAGCAGAGCGCATTGGTAGCCGGCATCGACCATCTGCAGCATCGCCAGGACCGCGACGATCGTCTTGCCCGACCCCACTTCGCCTTGCAAGAGGCGGTTCATCGGCCGGGTCGCCCCGATTTCGGCGGAAAGCACCTCCAGCACCTCGCGCTGGCCGACGGTCAGCTCGAATGGCAAGCGCCGCAATAGCTCCTGAGCGAGTCCGGTTGAACTCGGCGGGGCCGCCGGTCCGGACTGAGCGAGCTCGCCGTGGCGGCGCTCTACCAACGCCCACTGCAACCCGACGGCCTCGTCGAACGCCAACCGCTCACGGGCGCGTCGGCGGTCGGCATCGTCTTCGGCCAAGTGGATGGCGCGCAACGCCTGGTCTTCCGAGATCAGACTGTGCTTGGCACACAGTGTTTCGGGCAGCGGGTCCGGAATCGGGTCGAGCACTTCGAGCACCTGCCGAACACAGGCGAAGATGTCCCAGCTCTGCAGCTTCGCGCTGGCCGGATAAATCGGATAGAAGCGACGCTCGAAGGCCTCCTGCAACACCTCGCCGCTCACCGCCTCCGAGGCGTCGGCGATCATGCGCAGTGACCTGCTGCCGCGGTTTCTTCCGTCAGCGGAGTCCAACACCAGAAAGTCCGGATGGGTGAGCTGCATGGCACCGCGGAAATACCCCACTTCCCCGGACAACATCACGCGGGTTCCGGTGCTGAGCCGATCCTTGATCCACTTCTTGGCGTGAAAGAACGTGGCGGTGACCTTGTTGCGCCCGGAGCCGATGGTGATGACGAGATATTGCTCTCTGGGACGATTCCGCATCGGCCGCAGGACCGCACCCGTGATCTCGTCAACGAGCGTGACGTGCTCGCCTTCTGCTGGCCGGTCGTCGTCGATGCCACGCACCGTGGTGCCTTCGACATAGCTGCGCGGATAGTGGCGGAGCAGGTCGTCGACGGTGCGAATGCCGAACACCTCGTCGAGCGGGCTCGCGGCCTTGGCGCCGACGACGTAATCCAGTCGGTCGCTGAGCGCCACCATGGCTACTCGACCCCGATCAGCAGGGCCTCGCCGCGGTGCCCGGTGCGGTAAGTCACCAGCTCGGTACCTGGGTGGTGGTCGTGCACGTGGGCTTGTAGTCGCGCCTCGATGGCATCCGCCTCGACGTGCTCTCCGACGAGCACCGTCACCAACTCACCGCCGGAGCCCAGCAGCAGGTCGACCAGGCCGGTCGCCGCCGAGGCGACGTCGGACGCCACGATCAGCACTTCGTCGCCGGCGATGCCAAGCCCGTTGCCGGGCTCGCAGGGGCCTGCCCAGGTCAACGCCGTCTCGGTGGCGACGCGCACCGCCCCGTGCCGGGCACTGCCCGCGGCGCGGGCCATCGTGTAGCCGTCGTCGACGGCTTGTCGGCCGGGTTCGTGTACCGCCAGCGCCGCCAGCCCCTGCACCATCGATCCGCTCGGCAGCGGCACCACGTCGATCCCCCACCCGATTGCCGCCGTGCAGCCGGCCACCAGTTCTTCGGCGGCCACGTAACCGTTGGGCAGCACCAGCACCTGCGCGGCGCCGGTATCGACGACGGCGCGCAGCAGCTGCTGAGCAGTGATCACGGTCGTCGGGTCATCCGCAAGCGGGTCGGGCCGCAGCACGCAGGCCCCTTCGTCGGCGAACAATTCGGTGGCGCCGTCACCGTCCACGACAGCGAGCACAGCCCGCTCCCGCGTCCAGCTCCCTGGCGGCAGCCCGCTGGTGCCACTGGTCAGCGCCGATATCTGGATTCGCCGTGGATCGCCGAACGCCAGGCCCGCTTCGATGGCAGCCCCGGCATCGTCGGTGTGGACATGCACCGAGTACCCGCCGACGACGCCGGACGTCGCGATGGCCACCGACTCGCCGAGCCCGTCCAGCCGCTCACGCAACGATTCGGCCTGCTCGGAGTCGCACCCGCCGAGTAGGTACATCACCTCGAACTGCGGCGCGGGAGTGTGCGGCGCAATCTCGGCCGCCGATCGACGCGGTGACGCCTCGTACACCTTGCGACTCGGCGCCTGCCCGGTGACCGTCGACCGCAACGCGTCCAGCAGGACCAGCAGACCGCGCCCCCCGGCGTCGACCACGCCTGCGTCACCCAGCACGTCGAGCTGCTCGGGGGTCTTCTCCAGCGCGATAACCGCCGCGTCACCGGCGGCGGTGACCGCCTGTGACAGCCCTTCGCCGGCGTTGGCGGCCTGCTCGACGGCCTCACCGGCGGCTTTCAGCACCGAGACGATCGTTCCGGCGACCTCCTGGCCGCCCATCGAGGCCACCACCAGATCGACCCCGCGATGCAACGCCGCACCGAGTAGCGCCGCGTCGATGTCGTGCTGTTGACCACCGGCGGCGGCGGTGACGTCGGCGATCCCGCGCAGAATCTGGGACAGAATCACTCCGGAGTTGCCCCGCGCGCCGTTCAGCGCGCCCGTCGAGAGGGCAGCCGCTAGCCGGGCGACATCGGCGGAGTCGGCCTGGATATTGGCCTCGGCCAGCGCCGAGCGCATGGTGAACAGCATGTTGACGCCGGTGTCGGAATCGGCGACGGGGAAAACGTTGAGGCGGTTGATCTCGTCGATATGGGTGATCAGGTCACCGACAGCGGTGTGCGCCCAGTCGCGCAAAGCGGATGCGTCCAGCAGACGACCCGGCTCAACCAGCCCCGACCACACCCGGACGCACCTCCTTACGTTGCCATCGGTGGGCGCCAGCCTATCTATTGAGGACGACAGCACAGATCACATGACACCGCGCGAGTGTTGATGGTTTTGGCGGTTCTGCCCTGCGGCAGCTATTCTGGGCAGGTCGTCGGGCCACCCGTGAGTTCGGTCGTTGGCCCCAGAGCTTTGAGGAGTCCCACACATGGCTGCCGTCTGCGATATCTGCGGCAAGGGCCCCGGCTTCGGCAAGTCGGTGTCGCACTCTCATCGCCGGACCAGCCGTCGGTGGGACCCGAACATCCAGCGCGTGCGCTTCGCCAACCGCCCCGGCGGCAACAAGCACCGCGTCAACGTCTGCACCTCGTGCATCAAGGCCGGTAAGGTCGCCCGCAGCTAGAGCGCGGATCGTTCTCTCGGATTGTTCTACGGCAGCTGCCAGTCGATTGGCTCGCCACCCATGTGAGCGAGCAACTCGTTGGCGCGGCTGAACGGGCGCGAGCCGAAAAATCCCCGCGACGCCGACAGCGGCGAGGGATGCGGTGATTCGATCGACTGACAATCGCTGCCGGCCAGCATCGGCTTCAGCGTCGAGGCGTCGCGTCCCCACAGAATGGCCACCATCGGTTGTCGGCGATCCACCAGAGCACGGATCGCGCACTCGGTGACGGCCTCCCAGCCCTTACCGCGATGGGATGCCGAATTACCGGGCTGGACGGTCAATACCCGGTTGAGCAGTAGCACCCCTTGCTGCGCCCACGGCGTGAGGTCGCCGCAGGATGGCGCCGGATAGCCCAGGTCGCTGACATATTCGGTGAAAATGTTCCCCAAGCTCTTGGGTAGCGGCCGCACATCCGCTGCCACCGAAAAGCTCAGTCCGACGGCATGTCCGGGCGTCGGGTAGGGGTCCTGGCCGACAATCAGCACCCGCACCTTGTCGAACGGAAAGGTGAAGGCGCGCAACACGTTTTCTCCCGCCGGCAAATATCCCCGACCGGCCGCTATCTCCGCGCGCAGGAATTGGCCCATCCCGGCAACGTGTTCCTCGACGGGCTCTAACGCAGTCGCCCAACCACGGTCGATGAGTTCACGCAGCGGTCGCGCCGTCACGCCGGCTCTATCTTCTGGGCGATCGCGTCAACGGTCACCGGGTCACCCTAACGACTGAAGGACTGCCAACCCGCGTACCCGTCCCAGTCCGCGCCGTCGACGAGCACCCGCGCCGGCCCGTCGAGCACCCGCCCGATCACCCGCCACCCCGCCGGCACCGGACCGCCGAACGACGCGACCAGGGCGTGGTCTTCTCCGCCGCCGAACACCCAGGTCCACGGGTCCACGCCCACAGCTTCGGCGGCGCCCGCCAGTATCTGGCGATCGGCACTCAGCGCTTCGGTGCTCAGGTCGATGCCCACGCCGGATGCGGCGGCCAGATGGCGCAGGTCGCCGACCAAGCCATCGGATACGTCGATCATCGCCTGGGCACCGACCTCGGCGGCCAACCGACCTTGCCGGTACGGCGGCTGCGGCACCAGGTGACGCCTCCGGAAGTCCGGCAGCTCCGAAAAGTCCCGAAAGTCCCCGAACTGATCAATGTTGTTGTTCCACAACGCATATCCAGCGGCAGAATAGCCGAGTTGACCGACGACGGCGAGCTGCGAGCCGGGCCGCGCGCCGGACCGCAGCACCGGCGCCCGGCCAGCCAAATCGCCGAGCACGGTCACCGAGACCACCCAGTGCGGACTGCTGACCAGGTCTCCCCCGACGATCCCGGCACCGATCCGGCCGGCCTCCTCCCACATCCCGTCTGCCAGCGCGTTGACCTGTGCGGTCGGGGTTTGCGGCGGCGCGCCGAAACCGACGACGAACGCCGTGACCCGCGCGCCCATTGCTTCGATGTCGGCAGCGTTCTGCGCCATCGCTTTCCGTCCGACGTCGTGCGGTGTCGACCAATCCAGCCGGAAATGCCTGCCCTCGACGAGCATGTCCGTCGACACCACCACCCGGCCGTCGGCGGCGATCACAACGGCGCCGTCGTCGCCCGGTCCGACAGCGACATCGGCCGACTGCAACCGACCCCGAGTCAGCCCCTCGATCACCCCGAACTCGCCGAGCTCGCCGAGCGTGCGATCGGACTCGCCGCTGCCCACACCGCCTCCTGTCGATCGGCCGACCCGGTAGGTTCGTGTCCGCCGACTCCGGGGAGTGTAGACATGGCTGACTACGATGGCCCGCCACGGGCATTGCTGATCGCCGCGCTGGTCGTGGCGGTAGGTGCCCTCGGTGGCGTCCTGGCGGTCGCGGCGACCCACCACCGGCAGGCGCCGGTAGTCATCGCCGCCGTGCCGGCGCCCCACGAGCACGATCCCTTATGTCACAAGCTGCTGCAGGCATTGCCGCAGCGACTCGGCGACTACACGCGGGCCGCGGTGCTGCAACCGGCTCCCGTCGGCGCCGCCGCCTGGCAGACCGAAGGTGCGGGAGAACCGGTGGTGCTGCGCTGTGGGCTCGACCGCCCCGGTGACTTCGTCGTCGGTTCCGCGATCCAGCTCGTCGACCGGGTGCAGTGGTTCGAAGTCCACCAAGACGACCGGTCCACCTGGTACAGCGTCGACCGTTTGGTCTACGTGGCGCTGACGCTGCCGCCGGGGTCTGGACCGACGCCGATCCAGCAACTCTCCGACGTGATCGACCGAACCATGCCGGCGCAACCGATCAACCCGTCATCCGGCTGATTGGCCGGCTCGGTCAGCGCAGACCCATCCCGCGCGACAGCGCCGTGTCGACCATGGTCGCCAGCAGGGTCTGGTAGTCCACGCCGCTGGCCGCCCACATCCGGGGGTACATCGAGATCGTCGTGAATCCGGGCATGGTGTTGATCTCGTTGATCAACGGGCCGTCCTCGGTGAGGAAGAAGTCCACCCGCGCCAAGCCACGGCCGTCAATCGCCTTGAACGCACGAATCGCCAACTCGCGGACCGCGTCGCTCACGTCGTCATCGATTTTGGCGGGCACGTCGAGTTCGGCGGCATCGTCGAGATATTTGGTCGCGAAGTCGTAGAAAGAGTCCTCGCGTCCACGGACGCCTGCCACTCGGATCTCGCCGACGATGCTGGCTCGCACTGTGCCGTCGGGGAATTCGAGTACGCCACATTCCAGTTCACGGCCGGGGATCGCCGCTTCGACGATCACCTTTGGGTCGTGCTGACGGGCATGGGCGACCGCCGCGGGCAACTCCTGCCAGCTGGCCACCCGGCTGACTCCGATCGAAGAGCCACCGCGGGCCGGTTTGACGAATGCCGGCAGCCCAAGCCGTTCACGCTGCCCGACGTCCAGCGCCGGCTCCGATGCCCGCAGCACCGCGTAGTCGCCGATCGGTAGCCCTTCGGCGACCAGCAGCTTCTTGGTGAACTCCTTGTCCATTCCAGCCGCGCTGGCCAACACGCCGGCGCCGACGTAGGGCACGCCGGCGAGTTCGAGCAGACCCTGGATGGTCCCGTCTTCCCCATACGGCCCATGCAGGACCGGGAAGACCACATCGACCGACGCCAGCACCTCGGCGCCACCGGTCGCCAGCGATACCAGCTGACCTGCCCGACGCGGATCGGCACTCAGGGCCAACTCGGTACCCGATTCGAAGCTGACCTCAGGCAACCGCCGATCGGCGATCGCCAGCGCGTCTGGATCGCCGTCGGTCAGCACCCAAGAACCTTCCGGAGTGATCCCGACAGCGACCACCTCGAACCGCCCCGGATCCAGGTTGCGCAAGATACTGCCCGCCGACACGCACGAGATGGCGTGTTCGCTGCTGCGTCCGCCGAAGACGACAGCGACCCGGACACGACCGTGGTCGGGCGTCGGAGACGGCGGGCGGGCGTTCACAAACTAGAGAGGCTACCGCCTGACGCCGCAGTGCTGGTTACAAGCTCATTCCGGCTTGGTGCTGCGGCCCAACAGCAGAACCACCGCTTGGTCCACCGACAACCCTCGGTGGCAGACCCTGTGCACCGCGTCGGTCAGGGGCATCTCGACGTCGTAGCTCGAGGCCAGCGCCAGCACCGACTCGCACGACGTCACCCCTTCGACCACGTGGCCGTCACGCGCCGCCAGCACAGACTCCAACGTCTGGCCCCGCCCGAGAGATTCGCCGAAGGTCCGGTTGCGTGACCGGCGCGACGTGCAGGTGGCCACCAAATCGCCCACCCCCGCCAGACCCGCCAGCGTTGCCCCCTTGGCGCCCACCGCGATCCCGAACCGCATGATCTCGGCCAGGCCGCGGGTGATGATCGCCGCCGCGGTGTTTTCGCCCAGACCGACCCCGGCCGCCATCCCGCAGGCGAGCGCGATCACGTTCTTGCAGGCACCGCCGATCTCGGTGCCGATGACATCGGCATTGGTGTACGGCCGGAAGTACGCGGTATTCAGCATCCGCTGCAAGGCAACCGCACGGCCGGAATCGCTGCAGGCAATGACGGTCGCCGCGGGTTGTTCGTCGGCAATCTCGTTGGCCAGGTTCGGCCCGGAGATGACCGCGACCTGCGACGGGTCGACACCGGTCGCCGACACAACGACCTGGCTCATCCGCATCAGCGTGCCCAACTCGATGCCCTTGGCCGTACTGACCAGGGTGGCTCCCCTGCTGAACAGACTTACCCATTGTTCGACGTTGGTCCGCATCGTCTGCGCTGGCACGGCCAACAGCACAGTTGTCGCCTCGGTCAAGGCCTCGGCCGCATCGGCGGTGGCCTTGATGGCCGGGGGCAAGTGCACCCCAGGCAGGTAGGCGGAGTTATGGCCAGTGGAGTTGATTTCCGCGGCGACGTCGGATCGCCGCGCCCACAGAGTGACCTCACCGCCGGCATCGGCGAGCAGCTTGGCGAGCGCCGTGCCCCATGCACCGGCGCCCATCACCGCGGTCCTGGTGGCCATGGTCTGCCTTGGTCCCTGTCTGGTCGATCTCGCGTTAACTTCGGGCGCTTCACCGTAGCCCAGCGACAATGCAGATCGCCTCGGGATCTGAAGAGGAGCGGGCAGCCAACCCAGCCCACCGACAATGCAGATCGCCCGGCGATCGACACTGGCAGGATGGGCGCATGACCGGCAGCCACGCCGACGCTGAAGGTGACGTCGGCCTGATCCTCGCCGTCAAGCGACTGGCCGCCGCCAAGACCAGGCTGGCGCCGATGTTCTCCGCGCCGACGCGGGAGAAGGTGGTGCTGGCCATGCTGGTCGACACCATCGCCGCCGCGGCAAGGGTGAGCTCCGTTCGCCGCGTCACCGTCGTCACGCCCGATGACGTCGCAGCCGCCGCTGTGGCCGAACTCGGCGCCGATGTGCTCTACGATCCGACGCCGGATGGCCACCCGGACCCGCTGAACAACGCGATCGCCGCCGCCGAGCGACTGGTATCCGGATCGATTTCGAATATCGTTGTGTTGCAGGGTGATCTGCCAGCACTACAGACTCAGGAGCTCGCCGAAGCGATCGCCGCGGCCCGTCTTCACGAACGTAGTTTCGTCCCCGATCGACTCGGTACCGGCACGGCGGCGCTCTGCGCGTTCGGGACCGCTCTCGACCCGCGGTTCGGACTCGATTCGTCTGCGCGGCACAGACTTTCGGGCGCGATCGAACTGACCGGGGCGTGGCCCGGATTGCGCTGCGACATCGACACACCCGACGATTTGACCGTCGCGCGTACTCTCGGACTGGGGCCGGCGACCGGTAGGGCGATCGCGGCGTCAGCACAGCCGCACAGGTAACGGCGGGTAAACAGGGTGTCAACGGCGAGTGGACGCCGGTCAGTAGGTAGCAGCACCCCCCACAGATAAGGGATGATCCCTAGCGTGACCGATATTGAAGCTCCGGACACAGCAGTCGATGCCGCAGCCGAGACGCCCGCGCGGGAGTCGGCCGATTCGGCGCCGGGTGCCTTGCCGGCCACCACAGCCGCCGCCGTCGACGACGCACTTCCCGAGGACCGCTACCTCAACCGTGAATTGAGCTGGCTGGACTTCAATGAGCGCGTCCTGGCCCTTGCCGCCGACACGTCGCTGCCGTTGTTGGAGCGGGCGAAATTCCTGGCGATCTTCGCGTCAAACCTCGACGAGTTCTACATGGTGCGCGTCGCCGGCCTGAAGCGGCGCGACGAGATGGGTCTGTCCGTACGCTCCGCAGACGGTCTGACACCGCGCGAGCAGTTACGCCGGATCGGTGAACGAACCCAGCAGATCGCCAGTCGGCACGCTCGCGTCTTCCTCGACTCGGTACAGCCCGGGCTCGCTGAGGAAGGCATCCATATCGTTACGTGGTCCGATCTGGATCGAGCCGAACGCGACCGGCTGTCGACGTACTTCACCGATCAGGTATTTCCCGTTCTGACGCCGCTCGCCGTCGATCCCGCTCACCCGTTCCCGTTCGTCAGCGGCCTGAGCCTGAACCTGGCGGTCACGGTGAAGAAGCCGGACGACAGCGGCCAACATTTCGCCCGAGTCAAGGTGCCCGACAACGTCGGTCGCTTCGTCCAGCTCGACGGCCGACAGGACGCCGACGAGTCGAGCGGCAAGCGGGAAGTCCGCTTCCTGCCGACGGAGGAGCTGATTGCCGAATTCCTCCCGGCACTGTTCCCGGGTATGGAAATCGTCGAGCACCATGCGTTCCGCATAACCCGCAACGCCGATTTCGAGGTGGACGAAGATCGCGACGAGGACCTGCTGCAGGCGCTCGAGCGGGAACTCGCCCGTCGGCGGTTCGGGTCACCGGTTCGCCTCGAGGTGGCCGACGACATGACCGAAACCATGCTCGAACTTTTGCTGCGTGAACTCGACGTGCATCCTGGCGACGTCATCCAGGTGCCGGGGCTGCTCGATCTCTCGTCGCTCTGGCAGATTTACGGCGTCGACCGGCCGGCACTGAAGGATCCGGCATTCGTTCCCGCCACCAGTCCGGCATTCGCCGATCGCGAAACGCCGAAGAGCATTTTCGCGACGCTGCGTGAGGGTGACGTGTTGGTTCACCATCCTTACGATTCGTTTTCCACCAGCACGCAACGATTTATCGAGCTGGCGGCCGCCGATCCCAATGTGCTGGCGATCAAACAGACGCTGTACCGCACGTCGGGTGACTCCCCGATCGTGCGGTCCCTCATCGAAGCCGCCGCGGCCGGAAAGCAAGTTGTCGCACTGGTTGAAATCAAGGCGCGGTTCGACGAACAGGCCAATATCAAGTGGGCCCGCGCGCTGGAGCAGGCCGGAGTGCATGTGGCCTACGGCCTCGTAGGATTGAAAACCCATTGCAAGACGTGCCTGGTGGTACGCCGCGAAGGCTCCACGATCCGGCGCTACTGCCACATCGGCACCGGCAACTACAACAGCAAGACGGCGCGGCTCTACGAGGACATCGGCTTACTGACCGCCAATCCAGACATCGGCGCCGACCTGACCGACCTGTTCAATTCGTTGACGGGATATTCGCGCAAGCTGTCCTACCGCAACCTTTTGGTTGCCCCGCACGGCATCCGCACCGGGATCACCGATCGCGTCGATCAGGAAATCGCTGCGCAGCGGAAAACCGGAAATGGGCGCATCCGGCTGAAGATGAATGCCCTTGTCGACGAACAGATCATCGATGCGCTCTATCGTGCCTCGCAAGCCGGCGTGCGCGTCGAGGTCGTGGTGCGTGGGATCTGT
>Ga0302326_10007625_pt1 | contig 24014 bp, 20 predicted proteins | sample Palsa_T0_3_FD_202264 | JGI IMG/M metagenome (GOLD analysis project Ga0302326, IMG submission 202264) | Peat permafrost microbial communities from Stordalen Mire near Abisko, Sweden - Palsa_T0_3 | ecosystem: Environmental > Terrestrial > Soil > Palsa > Peat permafrost | place: Sweden: Abisko... | reverse complement strand
CCGGGCGAGATCGCTGTACAGCAAGTGTTTTAGCTGCGACATCTCTCACGAAAACCTCGCAGGTCACTTGAGTCGGAAACGAATGCTGTCCCGACATTGTCGCAGATTACTGACATTGGCGGTACAAGGCCAGCGTCTGTTGGCCGCATTTTTCCCAACTGTACTGATTCGCCACTTCCGTGCCCCGTTCAACCGATTGCTGGCGCGCTGTTTCATCGTTCATGGCCCGCAACAATTCTCGATTGAAAGCGCTTTGCTCTTCAGGATCGAAATAGAACGGAGCATCATGACAGACCTCCATGATCGCCGGGATGTGGCTCGCCAATACCGGACAGCCCAGCGACATCGCTTCCAGCGGGGGAAAGCCGAAGCCCTCGTTGAACGACGGATACACGAAAAGCTTCGCTCCCGCATAGGCCTCACCGAGCAGTTCGTCGGAGACGGCTGGCAAGCTGATGACACACTTCTGGATTCCCAGGCTGGCCATGCGCTTCTTTTCGTCTGCCGTCAACGATTTGCCGCCGAGCAGCAACAAATCAAACGAATCACCCAGTCCGGTATCGTGGAAGGCTTGCAGCAGGCCGTCGAAATTCTTGAAGGCATCTCTCATTCCAACATACAGGATGTAATCGCGCCGCAACTGTTTTCGCAGTCCGGCAGCCGCTTCGGCGCTGCGCGGCAGCCTCGTCAGCCCATGATGGATTACGCAGGTCTTGGCCGGATCCACATTGTAAAAGCGGAGCAGGTCCTGGCGGCACGACCCGGAGACACAAATGATCGCGTCAACCTTGGGGAAAAGCCGCTTCCGCGCCCAAAGAACTTTCTTGACGTCGGGAAACATCTCGGGAAATCGCTCGTGGGTGCAGTCATGATGCGTGGCCACGACGCGGCGTGATCGCACCATGGGCATCCGCATATAGGTTGTCGGATGATAGATGTCCATTTTCCCGTGCCACGGTGCAGCCAAATTACTCAAGGCTTCATTGGCGATGTAGCGCAAAGTGCCGGGTGGCAGCCACTCGGGCAAACTCATCACGCGAAGTTTCGACGAATCCAGCTCGCGAAACGGATATACCGTGCCGCTGATTCCCAGCAGGAAGTCGGTTTGCACATCCGGTACGCCGGTCAGGAACCTCATCAGCTCGTAGAAGTACCGGGACGCGCCGCCTGCGTTTTGCAGGGAGAATACCTGATGGTCGTAAAGTATCCGCACCTACGCGATCAGCTCCGGCATAGGCTTAGCCTCGGCGTTGAGTTCTCTGGCGGAGCGTCCAGCCAGCGCCAGGCTTGCCAGGAAAATTACGTAGCTGATGAGGGTATTGACGGCAGCCGCAGTCGCGCCATAAGCGGGAATTGAGAACAGGTTCAGAGCAATGTTGCTGCCGGCGGCGATCACCGTACATATCAAAATCTTCTTTTCCATGCCCCAGGCGATATAGGCGTTGCTCAAGTACGAGGTCAGAAAATCGAGTGGGATGGCCCAGGCCAGCAGAAGCAGCAAGAGTGTCGCGGGCAGGAACTGACGGCCAAACAACAGCATCAGCAGAGGCCGTCGCACCAGCGTCAGCAGAGCGGCAACCGCCGCGCCCGCTCCCAGCAGTGTCAGCAGGATTTGCGGCCTGAGCATCCGAACCCGCTGCCCTTGCTTCTGCCGCGCCAATTGCGGATAGAGCACCTGCGTCAACAGATAATAGGTGTACAAAACCTGGTTCACCACGCGATACGACGCGCTATAAAGTCCCACCTGCTGGGCATTGGACATGACGCCCAGCATCATCATGTCAATGGTAACGAAAGCCAGGTTACACAGCCACGCCAGTCCCATGATGCTGGTGCGCTGCCAGGCCAGCGACTCGCGAATGGCCGAGACCACGACACGCTCCTCCAGGGTTGGCTTTTGTTTCTCCCACCAGCCCCAGAAGATGAGGCTTTGCAGAATAGCGCCGAGAAAGCTTCCCAGCACCAGCCACCACAGCACATTCTGCGAATTCCTTCCCACAAGAAGACAAACTAGTACGGCAACAGGAACGACGCTTCTACCCAGCCCATAAAGTCGAAGATGCTCTTTGCCCCATGCGAGCCAGTCGAGCGAAAGCGCGTACAGCGTCCAGACGGCGGCGAACGCCAGCAGGCAAAACTTCAACGGCCACGGCAGGCGGGTGAGGGCAGCGTAGGCGACAAGTAGCGGGAAGAGAATAAGCGCCATCAGCAGGCGGCGCCGCTGCACCCGGCCGACAATCTCGTGCGCGGCTTGCGGATATTGCGCCACCAGCCGCGCTCCCACATGGCGCATTCCGAAGTCGATGAACGGTATCGAGTACTGCGCCATGCCCTGCGCCAGTGCGTAGACGCCCACCACGATCACCCCGTAGCGGTGCGCCAGAAACAGGGTGGTGACAATGCCGCACGCGCGCGCCAGGGTCTCGCCCGAGCCGAGACGCAACACGTTTCGCAGGACTTGTCGCAGGGACGCCTTCATGAAATGCAATCACTTGAAGCGGGCATAAACGTCACCGCCGGCAGGGGCAGAAGTCCGACGGCGCCGAGCGCCTCCTTGGCAACATTCTTTACTCCCGACATTCGATCTTCCCAGTTCCTGCTTGCAGCGCCATCGCCATTTCTTCCGGCAAGGCAAAGTAGTCTTCGGCTTCTGTGAAACGTCGACGCGGTTCGAGCGCCCGTCCACGAAATCCGCCGCTGAGGAAGCGATAACCGAAAGCCGACAGAAAATCGAAGACAGCCTGCTGCTCGTATCCGAACTCCTCAGTGTGCCCCCCGGCCTCGAAAAGAACTACAGGCCGCGATTCCCGGACAATCCGCTCGGCACCACGAAGCACGAATAACTCAGCACCTTCTACATCGATCTTCATAAAGCTGATCTTCCCGGCGAGCACATCGTCCAGGCGTACGATCTCGCACACAAAAGGAACGCCTTCACCGCCCTGCCTAGCCCCGCCCAATCCCAGCAGTCCATCCTCCACGGGCACGGTAAAGGTCGTCCGCTGCGCCTTGTCACTGCAAGCCCGGGGATGCAGCGTAACGTTGCTCAGTCGATGTCGCCGGATGGTGTAGCGGAGGATTTTCAGGTTAGGCGGCATCGGCTCGAAGGTATGCACGCGCCCCGACGGCCCGACTAAGCGGCTCAGATGATACGTGTACAACCCATGATTACCGCCTACGTCAACCACGATATCGCCGGAACGTACAAAGTTGGGCAGGTGCTCGATTTCAGGTGCCCAGCGTCGTTTCGCCGCAATATCACGCGCGGCGATGCGGGCGTTGATCGCCAGGTATACCGTGCGGGGTAGGACCTTCGCCAATGTGCGCTTAATCGTGCGGCGAGGATTCATCTTGGTCGGCATACCCGTCTACTTTTTTGTGGCACACGCTCCCAGCGCCATAGCCAGATTGACCGATTGTCGCGGCAGGAACAGCCGCAGACGCAGGGCAGCAAGCAGTTCGACGATATCCTGCGCGGTACGCTGCACAAGGCGCAAGGGGGTCTTCGGCGGAGTGCGGCAGCCATACACCGTGACCTCGCGAAAACCGGCGTTGCGCAAGACAAAGCCCAGGCTCTGATCGGTGAAGCCGGCGGTGTGGGTGAAATCGTGATAGCGGTTGTAAGCTCCCATAACGGGATGGGCAATGTTAGGCACCTCCACGATCAGCTTGCCATTGGTCTTCAGGGCACCCCGCAGCGCCTCCAGCAGCGGCATCACAGAGTCCCTGGGCACATGCTCCAAAACGTGAAACATCAGGACCAGATCGAATTCGTTCGGTCGCTCGCGCAGGAACGCGGTCGTATCTTCTGCTAATGCGGTACTCCCCGGAAGGACATGGTTACAGGCCGCAACCACCTCTGGCGAGACGTCAACCGCGCTGACATTCCGGTATCCGCATTGGCTATGCAGGTGTTCGATCAGGTTACCAAAGCCCGGTCCGATCTCCAGAATTGCCGCGTCCTTGTCGGCGGGAAAGTCCTTTCCGTGGTGAGCGATGGCTGCAATCGCATTCCACCGCAGCGTCGCCGGAGCAGCGATGCGGCGAAAGTGTTCGGTCAGATAGTGATCGTATTCAACGCTCATGGCCGCAGTTTGGTTTGAGCTGTTTCGCGGGCGGAAGCGCAATCCTCTGCTTCCGGTTGCGCCTTCCCCACGTCGTACGGACCCAGGATGTAGCCGCGCAAAAGCCCGGCAGCACGCAAAAGATAAGCTCGTGCGTTCTGCCGGTCGAAGCGCGCGAGACTCACGAGAGCGCCGCCGATAGACCGCATCAGGACGTAAAGCAGCCGCCAAAGTGGATAGCGATGAATCCGCAACGTATAGCCGCCGCCGAGCGAATACGAGTAGGCCCTCTCGAGTATTCGGTCCAGGCGATGAAAGGAAGGGTGATGAACGGTCAGCGCCGGGTCATACCAGATCTTCATGCCCAGCTGCAGCGGGCGTACAAAGTAGTCGACATCTTCGCCAGACTGATATGGCGTCGACGCGCCGATTCCGATCCTCTCGTCGAAGTATCCGATCCTCGCCGCAGTTTCCCGCCTCACGAATCCAGCCGGAGAAATGGCGTTGGTCCACACATCTTCTTTCGTCCAAAACCGGGCGTGCTGCGGCCACTTAGGTCCGACCGTCCGGTTGTTCTCGTCCCGCAACGCCGCAAACAGCGCGGCTATTTCCTGGTCCGAGCCGAACGCCTGCGCAACGGATCCCAGAAGCCGCGGAGGATACCAGCAATCGTCATCCGGAAAGCCGATAATGTCGCCCTTTGCGTGCGGAAGTGCGACGTTGCGTCCGCGCGATAGTCCTCGTCCGGATTGCAGCCGGTGAATGACCAGATCCGGATGCCTCGCAAGAATTGGCGTCAGCCGATCATCGGAATTTTGGTCGACGACGATAACTTCCAAGTCCTTATAGGACTGTTGGCCCAGGCTGGCGAGCAATCGCTCCAATTCACTGGTGCGGTTCAGGGTGGCAACAATGAGAGATACCATCAGGCACCGGACAGCTGCTCAGGAATGGAATACTGCGTTCCCCGAGGAGTGTGCCTCAACCAGAGTATGAGCGAATAGAACATCCATCCCACAGCCAGAATGAGAACGAACAGCAGCGTTCTGGCAAGCACCGAGAGCCAATCCAGCAGGTCGCCGCGCGGCATAGAGAGAAACTCGGGCAGCAACATCAGGACAACCAACAGCGAAAACACATTATGGCTGAAGCGATAGAGGAGATGCAGCATGTACCCGATCAGCAGCGAGATCAGCACGACTGCGGCAATACCGCCAAGCATGTACTCTTCCGCGATATAGGAGCCGGCGGTGCCGGAACCATGTGCAAACGCCAGCGGATTGAGCAGCACGGAGACGTCGTGACCGAATTCCCTGCCGCGAAAATAATGTTGCAGGTCATGCGGCGAGAATGCGAAGTGCAACTCGTTCCACAGGTAGGAGCCGGCATAAGGAGCGAACAGGTCTCGGTATTTGACCGCAACCTCGGTGACGTCGAGTGAGTTGCCCGCCAAAGTGACGAAAGCCAGCGGATCGACGGCGTAGGCGGTGGTTTCGTTCTCCTCACGCAGGGCTTGAAACACCCCAGCCACCGCGAACAGTACGAGGGCCAGGACGATGGCGGCAACCGCGCGGCTCTTCTTGCCCGACTTGATGCCAGCGGCGTACCAGAGAACGACGATCAACGCCAGCGTGCCCATGCGGCTTCCCATCAGCAGCAGCAGCAGCGACGAGCCGAAATAGCAGAAGGTTGCAAAGTAGAGATACTTCTTCCTGGTTTCAAGAATGAAAATCCCCAGAAACGCCGGAAGAGTTGCCAGCGAGACCAATCGTACCCATAGCGGTACGCTGGCGGCAAAATCGCCGTGGTTCACCCAGAAATAGACGTACCCGCCGTGCTCCTGCGCATATTGGTAATAAGCGTAGTTCTTGAATATCTGGATGGGCACCGAGCCATAGAACAGCCAATAGAGATAGGGCAGATAGCGGCGCGCCTTGGCCGCGCTGGGCGGGCCGAACGAGCGGTAGTTCCAGCGGCAAGGAGCATAGACGCATATCGCCGACAGCACCACGCACAGCAGGACCGTGCCCGCCTGCGCGCGCGAGAGATCGAAGGGATAAGGAGTATCCAGGCGCACCCGCAGCGGATCGGGTTCGCTTCCCAGGCAATAGGTCAGCAACCTTCCTCCCTGCAACAGCAACAGCATCGACAGGAAGAGAAAACAGGGATGGCGTCCCTGATTGAGGTGCCTCCAAGACAGCACCAGCAATGTAATCAACAGCAGCGCGGTTAAGACCGCAACCTGATTCGGCGTCAGCCAAGCCAGCACGAAACAAAGCGAGGCTATCGCCACAGCGCCGAACAGGGTCAGGATCTCGATGGCTGCCGCTGGCGTCGCCAGGGAAATCCTCATCGGCTTAGGCAAGCTTTGGGCCGGCGGATTCATAAGGAGGAAGACTTCAGCGAATGGCGCAGCAGCGCCAGGCGCTCCCGATCCTGGGGGTCCTGCTCCTTACGGCGGACGATTTCCGTCAGAAGCATGCCCACGCAGGACACGATAAAGGCCGCGATCGCCGTCACCAGCACAATCAACATGCGGTGCGGACTCGATTTCCCCTCCGGCAGGACAGCCTTGTCCACCACCTGGACCACAACCGCATCCTTGGCTTCGTCGAGCCGGGCGGCTTCCAGTTGCTTGTTGAGAAAATCGTAGAAGGCTTCGTGATATTTGAGGTCACGGGCCCGCCGGATGTATTCCAACTCGGCTTGCGGGAGTTGCCGCGTCGGCAACTCGACATTGCCGTTGCCAATCTCGCCAGTGTTGCGTTCCAGCTTTGCCAACTGGGCCCGCAAACCGCCCAATTCCTGCTCCGCACGGCGCAAGTCGGGATTTCCGGCAGTAGCATAACTGCGCATGGCCTCGAGTTGGACCTCGTGCAGGGCAACCTGCGCCCGCATGTCGGCCACGCTCTGGATAATCGCCCGGGCCTGGGCGTCGGGCTGCAGCAGTCCGCTGTTCTCTTGCGCGTGTTTCAGCGCAAGCTCGGACAGCGCCAGCTGTTCGCGTTCGGCATCGAGTTTTTGCTGATAAAAGACCCGGCGCTGGGCAGCTTCGGAAACTGCCAAATCCGAATTCATGACGTGCAGTTCTTCCACGTAGCCGTTGGCCAGGTCGGCAGCCCGCCGCGGATCACGGTCGGCAACGCTGATCGAGATCAAGCCTTCCCGTTCGGCAACAATGTAGCTGAGGCTTTCCAGGTGCTTGCGGGCGTCCTGATAACTTTTCACCCAGTAGACCTGGCGCAGATCGAAACGATCGATCAACCGGTCTTCAATGGTGCGGCTCTTCAACATCGCCCGGCCACCGAGCTCAGTTGCCCCAGCATCGCAGTCAGCGCCGATTGGCTTTGCTGTGGCGGCAGGATGGTCGTGGTCGCGGTGTACATCTTGGGGAGGAGCAGCGAGACAATTACCGCAATGACGATCGCAGACAAGGTGAGCTTAAGAATCGCCGCCTTCTTCTGGGAGAGAATGAGCAGCAGCTCGATTACATCGATCTCGCCGTGGCTTGCGTTCTCAGACTCGATTCGCGATACCACGACAGCATCGTCCAGCCCGGCATCGCTGCCGGGATGCAGCTCGGATGTCTTGGAACTTTCGCGCATACGCTCACTTCCCAACTTATGTTCGCTTGTTTGCGGCGGCTGCGCCCCGCCGCCTGCTCCTAAACTACGGAGTCAGCACTTTGACCGCCGCGGCTGCCAAGCCAAAATTGAAGAGAATCTGCGACCAGTCCTTGAAGTTACGCAGGGCAGCGCCGGGATTCAACTGCTCCGGAACCACCACCGTATCGCCCGGCATCATCACCATACTGACAAAGCCGCCCGACCAGAATCCGGAAGCAGCATCTTTGCTCACCACGGCACCGTTGGCGCGCACCACGAAGATCCTGCCCTTGTCGGCATTGCGGGTCGGCCCTCCCGCATCGCGCAAGTAACGCGAAACCGTCTTTCCAGGACGCTGGATGAACGATCCCTGGTTATAGACGTCGCCGACCACACTCACGATGATGGGCCGGCTGGGAACGTAGAACTGATCTCCATCCTCCAAGGGAATGTCGGGGATGGCGTCCACGCTGGCATCGTCGGGATGCAGGTTCAGCACGATCCTCCCGTCCGCTTTCAACTGGCGAAGCTTATCGAGACTGGCGCGTTGCGCTTCCAGCGCAGCCCGGGCGGCGTTGGCTTCTTCCGAGGTACGAGCGTTCTGGGACGACTGTGCCGCCTGTCGCGCCAGGTCTCGTTCCATCTGCGCAATCACCATATCCAGGCGTTCCTGCTGCTGAATGCGCGTGGTCTCTCGCGTGAAGACGGCAGCGTAGAGATAGGCTGAGGGTGCCAGGCCGCCGGCTTGGGCCACCAGTTCGCGCAGCCCTTGAGCCGATTGAGCGCGGTAAATTCCGGCCGAGGCAAACTCTCCCTCCAGCCGCACCAGCTTGGTTTGCTGCTCACGGGGCACGCGCAGATCGGCCTGGGAGAAGATGGTGACAATGTCCCCAGGCGTCAAGACCAGATTGCTGGAGTCCTGATGTTCCAACACTGCTTTTCCCAGATTGAAGGGGACCAGCTCGGTGGACAGGTCCTTACTGCTCATCCGCTGAACCACAGCGTAGTCCCAATTAATCTCGGGAGCATTTCGCCTGACATCGTTCAACTCTCCGCTGAGCCGGGCTCCGCTCGCCTGCATCTGCAAGTTGATGGCGTTCTGCTGGCTCCAGTACTCGCGCGTGATCAGAAACTCGCGATTGGGAATCAAATCGCTGATCCGCATCCCTTCGTGCCACGGATAACGTCCCGGAGACGCTACATTGCCGCGTAGCGTCACCGAGTTCACAAAGCGCGGCGAGATAGGGGTAAAGTTCAGCACGTCCCCATCGGTTAGCGGGAGAGCCAATCCAGAGGCGTCCAGTTTGATTTCCTCGATGCTACGGTCCCGCCGGTTCTTGATTTGCTCAACGTAGACCTTGCCTCCATAGGCGGTCGTCCCCAGCCCCCCGGCCAATTGCAAAACATCCCCTAAACTCGCTTCCGTCTTGAGCTCATAGATCGCCGGATTGTTCACCTGTCCACCCATCGCAACCTGGGCTCCGATGGGTGCGAAGTAGATGACGTCTTCCGGCTGCAAGGGCACGTCCTTGCTCTTGTCGCCCTTGATGAGCAAGTCATACAGATCGAAGTCGGCGATGACCCTGGAACCGCGTTTCAACTGGATGTGGCGCATGGATCCGCTAGGCGACGGGCCTCCTGAAGCGAAGACCGCATTGGCCAGGGTGCTTAAGGAACTGACCGTGTACCGGCCCGGCCGCCTCGCCTGACCCACGACGAAAACATCAATCGAGCGCAGCTCACCCATACTGACGTTGAGATCGAAATTCTGATAAATGCGTCCGATGTGGGACTTCAAGAAATCCTGGAGCTGACTGTACCGCAGCCCGGCGACATTCAGATTGCCGACCTTGGGGATGTAGATCGCACCATTGCGATCAATCCTGGCGTGAACGTCGAGATCAATCTGGCCCCAGGCGCGGATCAATAGCTCGTCGCCTGGGCCGAGCACATAATCCGCCGTCACCGGTACACGGTCCACGGGAGCAAACGTCGTCGGCACGTTCTCGAACAGATTTTCTCCGTAGATCGGCAGCGTCTGCCCCAGAGAGGTGGCAACCAATTGTTGAAAGTCGGTGAGTTCGGCTGTCCTGGTTCCGGGCCTCTGGGCTTGTTGCGCCGGCGTTGGTGGGGTTGCGGGCGCAACCGTTCGGGTATCATCCAAGACGACAGTTGGAGTTGTGCTCGGTACTCCCTCCGGCGTCCCGCTAGTCTGCTGCTGAACCACGCTTTGTGCAGGGAACAGATCGGGGCTTGCCTGGGCGGCTGCATCCCGAGGCGCGCTCGCTGCAATAGTCGCCAGCGCCAGCGCGATCACCGGTAAAACGCGCCGGAGACTGAGACTAGCTTCGGGAGTAATCTTCGCCGGAAAATTCTCGATCCTGCCGTTGCTTAAGTGAGATTTCAAGGTCCTGCTCCAGAATCTCTTCTCATAGATGAGTAAATCTCGAAGCTTAGAAAGTGAAATCAAGAGTCGCCATCCCCATAACGGCTATTCAGCCGCGATTACCAATGTCCCCTGAAGAGACTGTATCGCAACCCTGTGTCGCCGCTCTGCGGCTCAAATTTTGTTCTACTTCGAGCGTGGGCTGACGCCCACGCCTAACATCATCCCGCCGCTTCGCGGCTGGTTTGATCGATCGTCGAACAGTTTGTTCCACCACAAAACCCGATTGTCGGGTGCGACACAATCTCTCTAGCCCGAATCACCATTGTCCCCCGAAACCGGTACCTGCTGGCGCAACGCGTTCAACCAGAACTGGGCATAAGCAGGAGCCAGGGTTTGCACATCCCATGGCAGGTCTTGCCCGGTAAACAGCTGATGCAGATTGCAGTGCGCGCTGACTGCACCAGCCAATCCTAGGGTCGCGAATGTCGGCTCCAGTTTGCCAATTGCGCCCCGCGCAGCACATCTGCCGAAGTAGGCGTTGACCGCATCGAAGATCGGTCCAAGATGTTCCCGAAACATGCTATCGGCCCCGGGCAGCTCAAAGCCAGCGACATAGACAAGGCGCATCAACTCGGGATATTGCGCCACCATGTTCACCACAAACTCCGCCAGCATGGGAACAACGACTTCCGGCTCCAGGTCTGTAGCCAAACTGTTCTGCAGCTCCCGACCCAGCTTCAGGCGAGTCAATCTGGATTCGGCGGCCGCCCAAAACAGGCCGGTCTTCCGGGCGAAGTAGCGGAACAGGGTCGCTTCATTCACCCCCGCCAAATGCGCGATCTCCCGCGTGCTCGTCCCTTTATATCCCTGGCGGGAGAACAACTGGACCGCGGCCTCCACGATCCGTACTTCAGTTACGCTTCTCTCCGCTGCCTTTTTCACACCTATCGATCCTGGGTTGTGGATTGAACCTGGGCTGTCTGTGTCATAGCTGTGCCGCCGCTCCGCGGCTCAAGTGTTTTTCCCACTTCACCGCGGGCTCACGCCCGCGGCTAACACAAATGTCGCCGCTTCGCGGCTGGTTCGATCCCAAATGCATTGGTTTGTTCTACCGCTCATCGCGAATTGTAGCTACGACACAGACACCTGGGGGAAGGTCATTACTGTTTGACGGGCTCGATCTCGTCGATACCGATTTCCACGGCGACACTCTGCATAATCAGCTCAAGCGTCAGCACTACCCGACAATCGTTCTTCCTGCGGACCAGCACCCCGACCATGCCTTCCAGAGAACCCGCGGTAATGCGTACTTTCTCGCCGACCACCAGGTATGGATGAGGCTCAAAATGGCGAAGCGGCAGACTGGAGCGCAGCGATTCAATTTCGGAGCTGGGAAGAGCTGCCGGCTCGCGTCCTGCGCTGACCAGAGAAACGACTCCGGGAATCTGCAATACCTTGACGGCTTCGCGCCGGGGAATGTGAACGAAAAGGTAGCTGGGGAACAGCGGTTGTTCGATAGCAACACGGCAACCGTTCTTCCATCGCCGAACGGAACTGTACAAAGGCAGGAATGACTCGATGTGGCGCGATTGCAAATGGCGGGCCACGACCTTTTCATGGCGTGGCGTGGTGTAAGCCGCGAACCACTTCGCAGGCTGATCCGCCGTTGCAACGTCGCGGCCCCAGCCTGAAGGCGACTTCTGAGTAGCTACGGAATAATTGTCAGCAAGAGACAAAGCTTCGCCTTCCTCAATGAGAGAGGTGATCTATTTCAAACTTTAAGCAAACTGTAACCGCGCGCTTCAGCACCCAACGTCTTAAACTTTCGTCCTCGCGGAAACTCTTATGCTTTGCAGCACTTTCCCGACGGAACAGAGCAAGTACCCGCTTGCTATTGCTAAATCCGCCGTTAATCGGTCGAGTGCCAGCATAGGAAAAGCGGCCGCGCAGGTCAAGAGAAAAAGCCCACTAATGCTGGTAGGCAGCACCAAGGTGGGAGTGCATCGTGTTTGGTCCTGAATTGGCTGGTGTGTCAGTCATTGTGCTGGCGAGAGCCGCAACCATGCAGGAATTGGGCACGGACGAATGAGCGAGTGCGATGCAGGGTTCGGTCTCAAAGCCGATTCCTGACGTCCTTTTCCGCATCCAAACAGCGCGGCCTCCGAGCGAATTCACTCAACAAGGGAGCAGTGATGGACAAGAATGCGCCCACGCGCGTCGTCGTAGTGGGCTTGGGGAATGTGGGAGCCACCTTAGGCTATGCCCTGTTACTCAGTGGCTTGGCGGCGGAAATCGTTCTCATCGATAAAAACCACGCCAAGGCCGAGGGCGAGGCCATGGACCTGAACCATGCCGTGCCCTTCGCTCATCCCACGCGCATCTGGGCAGGGAGCTACGAAGACTGTGCCGGTGCGGCCGTGGTTGTGATTGCTGCCGGCGCCGCACAAAAGCCGGGGGAAACTCGACTCGACTTGCTGCAGCACAATGCCGACATCTTCGCGGAAATCGTGCCCCGCGTCGTGGAGCACAATCGCAACTGCATCCTGTTGATTGCGACCAATCCGGTTGACGTGCTGACTCAAGTTTCCTTGCGCCTTTCCGGCTTGCCCGAACAGCGCGTGATTGGCTCCGGTACCATCCTCGACACCGCCCGCTTTCGATACATGTTGAGCCAGCATTTCGGCGTCGATCCGCGAAGTGTGCACGCCTTCATCATCGGAGAACATGGCGACAGCGAAGTTCCGGTGTGGTCGCTGGCAAACATCGCGGGAATGCGATTGGAGGAATTCTGCGCTGCGCAGGGCCGAACGTGCGACTGGAAGGACCTGCACGCCATCTTCGAGCAGACACGCGACGCGGCCTACCACATCATCGCCCGCAAGCAGGCAACATACTATGCGGTGGCCGCCGGACTGATGCGGATCATCGAGGCCATTCTGCGCGATCAGAACACCGTGCTATCGGTCTCCAGCCTGGTGAGCGGCGCGTACGGAATCTCTGACCTTTGCCTGAGCCTGCCGTCCATCGTCAATCGCGGCGGAATACAGAAAGTGCTGCATCTGCACCTGAGCGCCGACGAGGAGCAAAAACTCGAGCATTCGGCGCACGTTCTAAAGGAAACGCTGCAGCAGGTAAAAACTACATGAGAAAACGCCGGGTGCAGGTAAAAACTACATGATAGTCTATATATCCATATAATTATATAGAATGCTATAATTATTTAATGGCACTGAGCATCAAGAATCAGGAGGCCGAGCGTTTGGCCCGCTTGGTCGCGAAAAAAACCGGCGAAACCTTAACGAGCGCGATTGAACAAGCTTTACGAGAGCGGCTGGAAAGACTGCAGCGAAGACAGAGTGCTCCAGCGAAGATCGAGAGGCTTCTGGAGATTGCCAATCGAGTGGCGGCGCTTCCCAGACTTGACAACAGGACGGCGGACGAGATCCTCGGATACGACGAGAACGGACTGCCCCGCTGATGGTTATCGATACATCAGCCGTGGTGGCGATTTTGTTTCGGGAACCCGAGCAAAAGCATTTCCTCGAACTCATTCACGGCGCCGAATTGCGGTTGATGTCGGCCGCCAGCGTGCTGGAGACAAGCACAGTTGTTGAGGCGTCATTTGGGGAGATTGCCGGCAGAGATTTTGACCTGTTTCTCAGCGAGGCTGAAGTCAACGTCGTCAGCGTAGACCGCGAGCAGGTAGAAGCCGCCAGGATGGCCTGGCGGAGGTTCGGCAAGGGGCGGCACCGCGCTGCCCTCAATTTCGGGGACTGTTTTGTGTATGCGCTCGCGAAAATATCAGGAGAGCCGCTGCTGGCCAAAGGAAACGACTTCGCACGGACCGACATCCGAATGTGCGAGCCAATCGGATAATCTCAGTCAGGATTCAGCTCACGAGTGGCTCGTCATTCTCCCTTGCCCAGCGCCAACGTGATCAGCGTCTTCTGCTCCAGTTCATGCGCCTTCGCCGATCCGGTGGCAGGTGTCGAATTAGGCGCACGCTTGATGCTGCGCAGCTTGGAACCCAGTATCCGCTTCAGCCGCGGCGTGACGAATGAGAGCGCGCCCATATTCGCCGGTTCTTCCTGCACCCAGATAAACTCTGTCGCGTTCTTGTAAAGTCCCAGCACCTCTTTCACTGCGGTTTCAGGGAACGGATATATCTGTTCGAGCGAGATGATCGCCGGCCCAGGGCATTTCAGCTTCCTGCGTTCCATCCGCAGTTCCTGTCCGATCTTGCCGGTGCACAGCAGCACACGTTTTGCAGCCAGCGCTGTCTCATCGGGGATGATGTTCAGGAAGCGCGGCCGTTCCAGTTGGGCGAGTGGAGACAACGCTTCGGGATGCCGCAGCATGCTCTTGGGCGTAAAACAGATGAGCGGCTTGCGCCATTTGCGCAGCGCCTGCCGCCGCAGCAGATGGAAATATTGCGCCGCCGTCGAAGGCTGGCAAATCTGCATGTTGTCACGCGCACAGAGCTGCAGATAGCGCTCGATGCGGGCGCTGGAGTGCTCCGGTCCCTGGCCTTCGTGACCGTGCGGCAGCAGCATCACCAGCCCCGTAAGCAGGTCCCACTTGTCTTCGCCCGCGGCGATGAACTGGTCGATGATGATCTGCGCGCCGTTGGCAAAATCGCCGAATTGCGCTTCCCACGCCACCAGCGCCTCCGGATAGTCGCGCGTAAACCCGTACTCGAAACCCAGGACGGCAGCCTCCGACAGCTCCGAATTGTAAATTTCCACTCGCGCCTGACCGGGCCCCAGATGGCACAGCGGCACGTACTCCTTCTCATCGATTATGTCGATGAGGACTGAGTGCCGCTGGTTAAAGGTGCCGCGCCGGCTGTCCTGACCGCTAAGCCGAATCGGAGTTCCCTCCAGCGCAAGCGATCCGAAGGCCAGCGCCTCAGCCATCCCGAAATCCAGCGGACGCTTTCCGTAGCCCATCTCGCGGCGTTGCTCCAGCAGCTTTTGCACCTTGGGATGAATATGAAAGTCCTCGGGATACTGCACCAGCGCGTCGGTGATCTGGTGCAGTTTCTCAGCAGAAAGTCCGGTATCGAGTTCATCCTCCGGATTGTAAGGCCCTCCGTGGAACGGCGCCCAGTAGCTCGGCATCTGCCGCATCGGCGGCTTCTTAACCATGCTCTTGCCGGCCTTCTCGGCGGCATCAAGTTCAGCCTGAAACTTCTCCACATACGGCTGCGCATCCAGACCCACGTTCTTAGCGTAGATCTGATAGAGCATCGGGTGGTCTTTAATCTTGCGATACAAGATCGGCTGCGTGATAGTGGGATCGTCGACTTCCGAGTGACCGTGTCTGCGGAAGCCGATCAGGTCAACAAGCACGTCAGAACCAAACTCGTAGCGATATTCCAGCGCCATCCGGCCGGCACGCACCACCGCATCAACATCTTCCCCATTGACGTGGACGATCGGTATCGGCAAACGCTTTGCCAGGTCCGATGAGAACCGTCCGGAATAGGCATCGCTGGGGTTGGTAGTAAATCCGATCAGGTTGTTGACGATGATGTGCACCGTTCCGCCGACGGTGTAGCCGCGAAGATTGGCCAGGTTCAGGGTCTCCGCAGTGATTCCCTGACCCGCAAACGCAGCATCGCCATGCATCAAAACGGGCAGCACGCGATTCTTTCCGTCACGCCCCATCCGAGTCTGCTTGGCGCGAGCGCGGCCCAGGGCCACCGGGTCAACCGCTTCCAGATGGCTGGGATTGGAGACCAGGTGAATGCGTACCGGCCGTCCACTCGCTCCCGTGTAAACCCCGGTCGCGCCGATATGATATTTAACGTCGCCGCCGCCCAGCACACTGCGCGGATCGACATCTTCAAAGCCGGCGAAAATCTCCGCCGCCGGACGGCTCACAATGTTGATGATCACGTTCAAGCGTCCGCGATGGCTCATGGCCAGCACCGCCTGCTCAACTCCATATCCCGTTGCCGAGTTCAGGATCTCGTCCAGCAAGGGAATCAGCGCAGTTTCCCCTTCCAAAGAGTAGCGTTTAGTTCCGATGTAGCGCGAGTGGATGGTCTGCTCGAAGACATCCGCTCGGACAAGCTGATCCAAAATACGGGAGCGGTCGAGCGTCTCCGCTTGCTCCGACTCCATGCGCTCCTGAATCCACTGCCGGCGCTCCGGATCGGCAATGTGCATGAACTCGACGCCGATGCTGCCGCTATACACCCGTCGCGCTGCATCGGCCACATCGCCGGAGATGTCCAACTCGGGATGGCCCAGCGGAGCAAAGTGCCCCAGAGGATCGAGGTCTGCCTGAAGGTAACCCCAGCGACGGAACGCGTCCATTACGCGCTCCTGCTTCTCGCTGTCAACGTTCATCATTACAGTAGACAAGAATCGATAGCTCCTCGGCCTCAACCCGCCCCCGCGGGCAGATGAGGCGTTACTCGGACACGCTAAGGAGGCTCTGATTAGGTGCTGCTTTGAAAGGGACGGCCTTCAGGCCGTCCGCTAAAGCCAGCAAATAGAGCCGGCTTTAGCCGCTGAGGACGTCGGCGTTGACTTAATCAGAGTCTCGCTAATAGTTAAAGATTCCCTGCCGGCCGGGCGGATGCACTCGCCACGCGAACGGCGACGATGGTCACCGAACTTTTCAGTATATAGTGTCCCAGTGTTCGCTGAGCAGAGCGTCCGTGCCGTGATGGCTCCGGCCCTTCTAGCCAGCGCGCTTGGACGGAGATAGGGATGACTCAGCCGCTGTCGTCACATGACCGGGTGTTCGTCCTCACCGGCGCTGGCGTGAGCGCTGAGAGCGGCCTGCCCACCTTTCGTGGCGCCGATGGGCTGTGGCGCGGCTCCCGTGTGCAGGATGTGGCGACGCCGGAGGCTTTCCGCGCCAATCCGGAGATGGTTTGGCAGTTCTATTCGGAGCGGCGTAAACGTCACGCAACTGTTTTGGCCAACGCGGCGCACCTCGCGCTCGCTAACCTGGAGCAGGCGTTGGGAGAGCGGTTCTTCCTCTGCACGCAAAATGTCGACTCCCTGCATGAGCAGGCCGGCTCCGAGCGTATTGTGCACATGCATGGCCGGCTGATGCAAACCCGCTGCTCGCGGGAGAGCTGTCGCACCAAGCCTTTCGACGATGAACGACTGTATGTGCAGCGGGCAGAGATTCCCACCTGTCCGCAATGCGGAGCCATGATGCGGCCGCACGTGTGCTGGTTCGGCGAAGTCCCGTATTCCATGGAACGCATCTTTGAGCAGTTGCGCGTCTGCACCGTGCTGCTGACTGTTGGAACTTCAGGAGTAGTCGAGCCGGCCGCCAGTTTCGTGCGCATGGCGCGGATGAATCGGGCAAGAGCAATTTACGTCGGCCCTGAGGAACCAGCCAATCGTGCGTTCTTTGATGCTGTGGTGCTGGGCAAGGCGGGAGACGTGTTGCCGAGGATGGTGAAGGAACTGGTCGGTTCGGGCAGAAACCCTTAAGGAAACTCTAATTAAGTCCTGGTTCCTTGAAGGGGACGGCCCTCGGAGTCTGCGTGAGAACGAAGTTTGATCTTCGGCGGTGGAGTATGACTCACGAAAAGAGAACCCCGAAGGGGTGGATGTGCAGTTCGCCCAGGACGGAGCGCAAGCGGAGTCCTGGGTAGAGTGGGGAAAAGTAGCCGAGTCCCGTAGGGACGGCACGGTTCTCACGCACTCACTTCAGGCCGTCCGTAAAATGCCGCAATATCAATGCGGCTTTCGCCGCTGAGGGAATTCGCCTTGGCTTGATCAGGGTTTCCTTAACGCTTCAGCGATTCGCGTCCAACTCGCTCCACAAATCGCTGAGCCGGAAGAAAATCGTCGTACCCACTACACGAAACTCTTCGACCGGTAACCATGCCGCAGTGCTGCAGTCGTAGCCCACTCTGTTGCCGGGATCAATGACCCAGACATTCGGGATGCCCATCCGGCGGTAGTCAGTCAGTCGTTCGTTGTAGCGCGACATGCGATCCTCCGGAGACAGGATTTCAATCGCTGCTAACGGTGGTTGGGTAAGCACCTGCTCGACCGGTTGGCTTCGCGCCATCAAACACAAATCCGCAATTCTCACCCGTCTGCCTGAAACCCGAATTCGCATTTCGGGCAAAACGTGCAACTGCCACCCGCCACGGCGTGGGAAAAACCAGCCGATCAAGAATCCTTGAGCCGCCGCGTGATCGAATTCGCCGTAATTCCGCTCCTGCACCTCGCCGTCGACGTAGTCGCAGTCAGGGTGATAGCTCGTCCGCAGATACTCCTCCACCGAAATTTGTACAGTTGCCATACCGAAGCCCCCGATTCGACGATTCTACTATTAACGGGCAGGCAGCGAAATCGCTCAGTGGACGAAATGTCCAACGATGTTGTAAGCGGCGAAGGCAGCGACGTAGGCCACGACGGTCATGTAGATGAACTGCAGCGCCGGCCACTTCCAACCGTTGGTTTCGCGGCGCACCACGGCAATGGTTGACATGCACTGCATGGCGAAGGCGAAGAAGATCAGCAAGGCCACTGCGCCGGCCGGCGTCAGTTCCTGACGTAGCGCGGCTTGCAAGCCGGTGGCGTGCGATTGGGGATCGATTCCATTCAGCGTGCCCAGGGTAGCGATGATGACTTCGCGCGCCGCCAGCGAGGTCAGCAGGCCAACGCCAATCTTCCAGTCGAAGCCCAGCGGACGAATCACCGGCTCAATCGCATGTCCCAGCTGAGCGACGACGCTGTTCTGAATCTCAGGTGGCTGGCCATGATGCATGGGGAAGTTGGTGGCCGCCCACAGCAGCAGCGAGACCAGCATGATCACGGTTCCCGCGCGATACAGGAACGCCTTGCCGCGATCGATCACTCGTAACGCCAGCGATGCCGGCATGGGCCAGCGATAAGGCGGCATCTCCAGGATGAACGGAGCGTCTTTGCTCTTGAGGATGGTGGACTTCAGCAGCCGTGCGGTAAGCACGGCCATCAGGAATCCTAGAACATACAGACCCAGCATGGCCGCTGCGCGCGTGCCCAGAAATACGCCCAGCAACGGACGTGCCGGCAAGAACGCCGCAATTACCATGGTGTAAACGGGCAGACGCGCGGAGCACGTCATAAACGGCGCTATCAGAATGGTGGCGATGCGGTCGCGCTTGCTCTCGATGGTGCGGGTCGCCATGATCGCAGGCACGGCGCAGGCGTAGGCGGAGAGCAGTGGGATAAAACTTTTCCCGTTCAGGCCCACGCGAGACATGGTACGGTCAGCGATCACCGCGGCGCGCGATAGGTATCCCGAATCCTCCAGAATGCCGATTACCAGGAACAGCAGCAAAATCTGCGGCAGAAAAACCAGTACCGACCCCGTACCCTTCCACACACCATTGATGATGAGCGATTGGAACATCCCCGCCGGCAGGTGAGCCCCAAGCTGTGTTCCCGTGGTGTCGAGAAATTTCTGCAGCAAGTTCGAAAGCGGTTGGCCCAGAGCGAAGATGCTCTGAAAGACACCAATCACCACCAGCGCGAAAATAATCGGGCCCCAGACGCGATGCAGGAAAATCGCGTCGAGGCGGGCCGTCCAGACAGGGGTGGTGGGACGGCGGTATCCCGCGTTGGCTCCCACCCGGACCGCCCACTCTCGATAGCCACGCGTGCTTCCCACAACCGGCAGTTCCAACGGTTCCGGTGTGGCAGCGGCTGAAGACAGGAAATTCTGGACTGCGATCATCCCCTCGCCTGTAGTAGCGCTGATCAATGCCACCGGAGTTCCCAACTCTCGCGCCAGCGAAAGAACATCGACATGGCCACCCTGCTTGCGCAGCTCGTCAGCCATGTTCAGCAGTACCAGCGTTGGGACGCCCAGCGCGATCACGCGTGCTGCCAGCACCAAGTGGGTGTGTAGATTAGTCGAGTTGAGAACCAGGATGACCGCATCCGGACGGGCCGTTCCCGGCATCTGCCCGGTCAAAACATCGATGGCTACTTTTTCGTCTTCGGACTTCGGCGTCAGGCTGTAGACACCGGGGAGATCGATGAGCGCGATCTCTTCCCCGTTGGCGTCGCGCAGGTAGCCGGTGTGATGTTCGACGGTAACGCCGGGAAAGTTGCCGACTTTCTGGCGCAACTTGGTGAGGCGGTTAAACAGAGTGGTCTTGCCGGAATTGGGCGGACCGACAACCGCAATGGTGCGATACGAGGAGCCGAGAGCTTCATCCCGTGCGGGCGCCGCCGCGTGACAGCTCACCGTCGAAGCTCCCATGCATTAGTCTCCGAACGCGGGAGCGCCGATCAACTCCACGTGAATGTGACGTGAGAGATCGCGGCGCATGGCGACTTCGGTACCATCCACGCGATAAACGCGGGGATCGCCACCGGGGCCGCTGCGCAGCACCTTCACCACCAGGCCGGGAACGAAACCCAGGTTCATCAAGTGCTCGGCGACGGGCGGGGACAACTCGAGATCGGAGAGAATTGCACTCTCGCCCACATGCAAATCGGCCAGAGCGCTGGCTTGCGTCTGGCGCACTTTCTTATGACGGCCGAATATGAAGTTGAAAATCATTTTCAATTCCAACTCTATTCTAAACCCTGCACGCCGATAGGCAACGACCAAAGTCACACCCGTTTGTGACATCTGAACGTTCTTGGGAAGTTCGAAAGTACTGCCCAGACTGGTGTTCTTGCATCATTTGCGCGAATTGTTGCAACAACCTTGAAACTGATTAGCGAACGTTGACCCTGACGTTGAACGTCCTCGCCGGTGGCACGTTATATTCCCAGGACCGGCGGTAGATGAGCCGGAGCGTCGCCATCCCCGCGGAACTGGCGTCGAACTGAAATACCTGAACTCCCGGAGCGCCGGCCACTTTCGAGGATGCGGTGTTCTTTCGATAGGAAGTTTTCTCCAGTTTCAACGGAGACGGATCGCCGGCAACCGCCCAACTGTATCCCGTCGAAGGATTGCTCTTGAGCTTCACGATCAGCGTGCCCCCAGATGTAAGATCGACATCTTTACCAGCGTCTTCATCGGTGATGCTGACAGCATGAGCGCCGGCCTTTGCCGGTGACTTAGCCGCTGGCGTCTGCCAGGCTTCGGCCACGTACCCAAACACAAGACAAAATGTGGCAGCGACAATCCCTACGCGACGAATCATTGAGCGCCTCCTCGCGAATAAAGTTGTTGACGACGAGAGCGATGGTTACAACTGGCGCGGACGCAAGCCGCAGCCGTCAACCGTATGACGATCGCCCGCCGGCATGCTCGTGGGGTTTTCGCTATTACAACCTGCGAGCGGCTGCGCAATCCCAAGTCTCGAAGCAGGATAACCGACTAGCAGATTGCACCGCGAGGAGACTGTACGTCAGCAGATACCATATTCACAAATTCGCTCCAAGACTTAGCAATAGCGGCATTCTAAACTCGATTTTTCGCCGTTAGGAGGATATCGGCCTTCATTGTTGGGTTGTACATAGACCTGACCTCGGGTGGTGTCCTAATTTAGGACACTACCGACCTCGGCGCACAGCAATTATTTTTCGGTACTCTTCCACGGTGAAGGCTCGAAGCGTTTCGCTATGCACGTAGCCCTGCGATCCCCCAAACAAGCCAACACGTGCAACAGTTTCAGCATCCGGAAACTCGGCGATCGTCACGAGGTCATACTGACCCATGGTCAGGTAGAAGCCGAGTAGCTTTCCGCCAGCCGCGGCAAGGGTTTACTTTGTAGCGTTGAGCAGCGCTGGTGGCATGCAGCAACTTTGTAAACCTGTCAACCTGACTATCAAGTCCGATCTGAGAGGTGCTGATTAACCGCCTAGCTTTTCTACCGTCCGCGGCGGCAACCCGGAGCCAGATTGTACGACGGCTCCCAGGCTATAAAGATCAGCGGGAATTCCTGGATTCTGCGCTTCGAACCTGGCGTATTGGGCGGGATAGTACGATTTGGCAAAAATGATCAGGTCTACATAGCGCGAAGTCATGGGTGGAAACGTTCTCGCGATGCGAGCAAGAAATGCGAAAACCGATCCTTTTACCTGTCGCTGCTGATCGATGATTCCACCGGGGTTCACCGAGTACCCAAGCTGCCGTCCTACCAAGAGCTTCTGCATCACGGAAACGGCACAAGAGATATCACCACTGATCACCCCGAGAGCGACCCTATCGCCGGTATAAACCATTGCGCGCTCATAGGGAAGGAGGAAGAGATTGAAAATAAGCAGTTTTTCCGCGGCGCGGATGGTCCAGCCCCAGAAGCCAGCTCGCTGTCGCGCACGCAGGTAGCCGATGAACCGCCCGATGAGCCAGCGAAGTTCATCATCGCTTACGCCAGTTTCCAACAGTTCGGAGTTGAGAAAAACCGCCTTCCTGAAAAAGATGAACTTAATCAGATACGCATTGAAATTACCTTGTTCATAGACAAAGATGTTGACCGGCTTCTTATAGCCGATCATGGTCTTTAGTTCCTCGCCAATAAGATGGATGCGGGGATAATTCAGGTTCGACACAAGAATACTATCGCCCAGAAAACGAGCATAGAGAATCCTTCCGCCGACCCACAACAAGAGACCGAACAACGGAACTATTAGCACTATTGTTCCGAAGATAAGACCAACTGCAACCAGGGGGAACAACAACAGCGCGAAGATCAGTGCCAGGGCAAACCGGCGCCTTTGCAGCGGATGCTCCAGGGTGTGGAACACTTGATCGCTAATGAATTTGCCGTTATCTGCCATACTCGGTTTCCACTAGCCGCAGCTTGAAGTTGGCTCTAAAATAGCAAAGCACGGCCACTCTGGCAATAAGAATAAAGGAGGTGAATAGTTGGCGGATATCTTTCTCAGTTACAAGAAAGAAGACTTCGAGATGGCCGACCGCCTGGTTGGGGCGCTACGGAAGGAAGGTATGTCGGTATGGTGGGATGATGGTCTTACCCCTAAGGACGCTTGGGATGCGGAAATAGAACGCGAAATCTCCGCCGCCTCCACGGTGGTTGTCCTCTGGTCGCCGCGCTCCTATTCGTCGGAGTGGGTGCGTCGAGAGGCTCATTTTGCTCAGGATCGGGGGAAACTCGTGCCGGTGATGGTGGAAGCAACCGAGATTCCCATCGCTTTCACGTTAAACCAGACAGTGAACCTCATCGGATGGGATGGAAACGGCGCAAACAGACAATGGCGCAAACTGCTGACCTGGATCACGGATCTGATCACGACAAAGCCCAGCAATGCCAACATGCCGCAAGTCCCCGGCGCGCCTCCGAGGAATCGTTTTCGTGATGCCGTGGGATATATGGCGTCTGGGGACCCCATTGTCGATGGCACTCTGGTCAATGCCTCGACGCCGGCAGGCACAGCTTTTCACGACGGCGAGCAACGGCCGGTGATGCGGGTTGTGCCGAAAGGGTCCTTCCTTCTTGGCGCAACTGCTGACGATCCTGATCACGCTTCCTACGAAGTGCCGCAAAAACGCATTGATATACCCGCACCGTTCGCCATCGGAGTGTTTCCCATCCTGGTCTGCGAATATCAAAACATTATGGGTTCAGTGGCCCCGACTCCAGCCCCGTTCGCACCCGTCCGCGTGGGATGGTTCGGAAAGCACCAAGTCGACACAGTGCCGGTCGCAGCTGCCGCGCCACGCCGGTTGAGTGCTCGTGCTCCGATCACCCGCGTTTCCTTCGACGAAGCCCAGGCGTTTGTGGACCGGCTCTCCTCGGCTACGGGAGAGAGCTACCGCATTCCGTCGGAGGCGGAGTGGGAATATGCCTGCCGTGCGGGCTCCCGAACTCGTTATCACTATGGGGACGTGATCGTCTCAACAAAGGCAGCCTTCGCTCTTCCCGCCGGCCCGGTCGAACCCGGATCGTTCGTGCCCAACGCCTTCGGCCTTTATGACATGCATGGCAACGTTCGGGAATGGACGGCCGACCTCTGGCATGATTCTTACGACTGGACGCCCTCAGATGGCAGGCCAGCAACGGAA
>Ga0302326_10007624_pt1 | contig 24015 bp, 24 predicted proteins | sample Palsa_T0_3_FD_202264 | JGI IMG/M metagenome (GOLD analysis project Ga0302326, IMG submission 202264) | Peat permafrost microbial communities from Stordalen Mire near Abisko, Sweden - Palsa_T0_3 | ecosystem: Environmental > Terrestrial > Soil > Palsa > Peat permafrost | place: Sweden: Abisko... | reverse complement strand
GCCGCCAACGGGCTGACCTGGCGCGCCTACATCGGCGGTCAAACCACACCGTCCGCAGACCAGGTCCCTCCTGTGGTTGCGCCGACCACGACGACCGCGACCACTACCGCGGCGACCACGACAACGGCCGCGCCCAGGGCCGCGCCGACAGCCGCGCCGATGTCCACGACGACAGCCGCGCCGACGTCCACGACGACCGTGCCGGCCCCCACGACGACGACCGTGCCGACCGCCGGGACCACGACCGCTACAACCCCCACGACGACTGCGCCGACCCCCGGGACCACGACCGCTACGCCGGCCTCCCCGCTGCCGCCCGCGGGCACGTGCACTCATCCCCAGCTCGGCGCTTCCGATCCGTCCGCCGGCACCGCCGACAGGACGGACGGCTACGCGACGTGGCGAAATCCGTTCATGTATTTCCACTCGGTCGTCGACTCGACGAGCTGCGCCACCAGCGACGTCGGGCTCGACCAGCTCGCCACCGACCTCGCTGCCAATCAAGCACCGAACTTCTCGTGGATCGCCCCCGGTCCATGCTCCGCCGGCGTAGCCGGTGCCTGTCCAGCGGGAGCTCCATCCGGAGCCGCCGCGGCTGACGCGTTCCTCTCGGCATGGATACCCAAGATCGAGGCGACCACGGCCTACCAGCACGACGGCATGATCGTGATCGTCTCCGACCAGGCGCCCGCGAGCGGTCCCGGCGCCGATTCCACCGCGTGCTGCGGCACCATCCACTACCCCAACACGCGCAACGCCGGTGGGGAAGCCCGACCGGGCGACGGCGGAGGTCTCACCGGCGCGCTCGTGCTCTCGCCATTCGCCGCCAAGGGCGCGACCGACCCGACTCCCTATGACCACTTCACGTTGCTGCGGACGATCGAGGACCTGTTCAACTTCCCCTACCTCGGATACGCCGAGGTACGCAAGGATTTCGGAGTGAAGGTCTTCCGATAGGGACGTCGCAGAGGTGGGCACGGCCGGGCCGGCCGTGGGAGCGCCACGTGCCAGGTGCAGGCGTGGGCCTAGGGCCCCCGATGACCCCGGCGGCGCCCTCGCCCTCGCCCCCGCCAGACCTAAGCCGCGTCCCGCTCCAGCCGGCCCTTCGCTCTGAGCAGCTGGCGCTCGACGGTGCGCCGGGTGTCGCCGGTGCGGTCCGCGATCTCGACGTAGGTCAATCCTGCCGCGTGCATCCAGAGGAGGCGCTGCTGGCGCTCCGGTAGCCGCCCGACCGAGCCCAGGCGGTCGCGCAGTTCGACCACCTCGGCCGGGCCCGGGGCGGAGGAGGGGAATGGCAGCTCGCCGGTTCGCTCGAGCTCGGCATCGAGCGAGAGCTCGCGCCGGTCGCGCCGGGCCAGCTTGAAGGCCTCGCGCACGGCCGTCGTGGCCAGCCACGAGAGCGCCGCCTCGGGCCTCACGTGGTCGGCATGGCGGATGAGCCGGATCCAGGCGATCTGGCACGCGTCCTCGATCACGGGCTCGGGGGCGCGCACGTCGGACCGGACGATCTGCCGGAGCCGTGGCGACAGCAGCCGGTAGAGCTCGTCGAGGTCACCGACCACGACTATCACCGCGACGTGACAAGAATATGAGTCTAATTGAGACTAACTTGATGCAAAGCAGCCTAGCAAGACTAAATAGCAATTGCTAGGCTCAACTCAACTCAATTGGCAATCAATCAAGGAGCTACTGTGCCTCTCATCCTTGGTGACGTCACGGCAACGCCCGACCTCACCGCCCTCCCCGGCAGCAACGTCCTGCAGCAGATCGTCAACGGCGCCGCGGCCTGGGCTCTCGCCATCGCGCTGATCGGAGCGTTCGTCGGCGCCGCTCTGTGGGCGGTCGCTTCTCACTCCCACAACCATCAGTTCGCGGCGCGCGGGCGCATGGCGGCGCTGATCTCGGCGGCCTCGGCGCTCGTGGTCGGCGCCGCCCCCGGCCTCGTGAACTTCTTCCAGCACCTCGGCGCCAGCGCCAAGTAGCCCTCCGATGACCTGGCCGTCCTTCGACTCCGGCGCGTCGCCGCGCCACGCCGCCGCGGTCCTAGCGGCGACGGCCGCGCTCGCCGTTGGGGTGACGCTGATCGCCACCTCCGGCGGCGGCGGCGGAAAGCGGACGAGGCCGGAGGCCACCGCAGCCGCACCCCCGAGCGACCAGTTCGCCCACACCCCGGCCGGTGCCGTCGCCGCGGCCACAGCCTGGTGTCAGAGCACGGGCGAGGCGTTCCTCGACGGCACGTGGGACAGTGCCGTGGGCGCGCTGGCCACTCCGGCCTTCCAAGCGCGCGCGGACCGCGCGGTGGGTCCGGCCGCCGCGCTCGTTCATCGCCGCCTAGCGGCGGCGCACGTGCCCTACGCGGTGCGCCTTTGGCCCCTCGGCTACGCCGTTCAGCGGTTCTCGCCTGCCACCGCGCGCGTACGCGTCTGGCAGCTGCTCACGCTAGGGATCTCGGGGCGCCTGGACCAGACGACGTTCTACACGACGGCCGTCTCGCTGCTGTGGACCGAGGGCACATGGAAGGTCACCGCCACGCCGCCCGGTCCCGACCTCCCCCCGCCCGGCCGCAACGCCACGATCCGCCAGGTCGCTGCCTGGGTCACCGACATCGACCAATTCAAGGAGTACCAATATGCGCCGTAGAGTTTCGATCACCGTCGGCCTGGCGCTCGCCATGTGCGCCCTCGCTCCAGCCAGCGCATCTGCCGCTTCCCGCTCGGGCTCTTGCCGCCTCGCCGGCGGTATCGCACCCACGGCCCTGGCGAGCGCCTGCCAGGTCGCCGTCCGCCCCGACTCGGTCCTCGGAATCGTCAAGAAGGTCGCAGGCGTCGTCACCGACCCCGTCGGCGGGGCGGTCGGAGCGGTCGCGGGGTTCAGCCTTGCCGCCATCGTCAGCTGGGTGCTCGGTGGCGCCGGATCGGCACTGCACGAGGCGGCGACGCTCATCGGCAAGACGACGACTCCGCAGCTCGGCGACGCCTGGTTCTCCAGCACCTACGGTCACATGTGGGAGATCGCGACCCTGCTCACGCTCCCGTTCCTGTGCGCGGCCGCGGTACAGGCCATGCTGCACTCCGACCTCGCGATGCTCGCGCGCGTCGCGCTCGGCTACCTGCCCCTGGCCATGATCGCGATCGGCATCGGCATACCGCTGACCTCGAACCTCCTCGCCGCCTCGGACGCCATCTCGAACGTCATCGAGCGGGCCGCGGGCGGCGCCGGGACCGCCTTTCTCACTAAGACGAGCTCGATCCTCGGTGGCCTCAGCACGCTCGCCGGTTCGCCCTTCGTGGCCTTCCTGGTCGGCTTCTTCGTCGCCGCCGGGGCGCTGGTGCTGTGGCTCGAGCTGCTGCTCCGCGAGGTTGCCGTCTACGTGATCGTCCTCTCGCTCCCGCTCGTGTTCGCCGCCTTCGTGTGGCCCGCGCGCCGGGTCTGGGCGATCCGAGCCGTGGAGATGCTGGTGGCGCTGATCCTCGCGAAGATCGCGATTGTGTCCGTGCTCGCGCTCGGTGCCGGCGCGCTCGAGCACGGCGCTTCCAGCTCGAGCACCGCCAGCCTGCTCTCGGGAGTCGCGCTCGTCATGCTCGGGGTGTTCGCCCCGTGGGCGCTGGTCAAGCTGATGCCGCTGGGCGAGCTCGCGGCGTCCGCGGCGGGCCCGCTGCAGGGGCACCTCTCGACTGCGAAGCAGTTAGGCGGGTCGATCGCGAGCCCCTGGGCCGACGCAGGTGCCGAGTGGGGTAGGGACTTGCTCACCCGTATGAAGCCCGCCGACTCGACGCCGACGAACCCCAGCCCGGATCTGGGCTCCCGTGAGCGCGGCGGAGCGACGGATGGTGTTCAGAGGGCGGACGGTGACAGCGAATCGGGCCCGCTGCAGGGCACAGCCGATGAGTCCGGTGGCCCTGTTGCCGGCGCGCCCGGGATCGCCGGAGACGGCGCGCCCCACGAGTCGGCCCCGCCCGGCGAGTCGGCCGAGCCTGCCGCACCGGGCGAGCCGACCGCACTGGCGCCTCCGGGCGAGCCGGCACCACCCGCCCCGCCGGCCGCGGCCGGAACCCCACCGGACCCGGCCGAAAGCGGGCCGGAGCTCCACCAAACAGGCCGCGCGGAGCGCGGCCCATCGTCCAAGTCCGGGGCCGAGAACCTGTGGCAGGCGGACGACGACACGTGGGCGCCCGACGTCCTGTGGAGCACGTCCGAGCCGCCCGCCCAGGAGCCCGAGGACGGGCCCCTATGAGCCGCCTGACCTATCGCTTCGGCCCACTCGAGCGGCGGGGGATTCTCGGGCCGGTACGCGCCGGGCAAGCGGCGATTCTCGGCGGCGGCGCGCTGCTGGCGGTCCTCGTGCTCGATCGAGCGCCGTCGGCTGCGGGAGCGTTGATCGCGACCGTGATCGTCTCGGTGGCGGTCGTCTTCACGGTCGCGCCGGTCGGCCACCGGACGCTCGAAGAATGGCTTCCCGTGGTGGCGACGTTCTCCCTGCGCCGGCTCGGCGGGCGGACGCGCTTCCGCTCGGGGCTCCCACTCCAGGGGTTCGGCGGACGCGCCCGTTCCGAGGTGGCCGTCCCGCCCGCGCTGCGCGGCGCAGCGATCCGTGAGCTCGAGTACCGCGATCGCACGGTGGGGGCGATCTGCGAGCGCGGCGGGAGATGGATGACCGCGGTGCTGGCGTGCCGGGTGGTGTCTTTCTCGCTCCTCGATGCAGAGGTGCAGGAGCGGCGGCTCGCGCGCTGGGGCGTCGTCCTCTCGAGCGCGGCCGGCACCGCGGTCAGGCGGATCCAGTGGATCGAGCGAACGGCGCCCGCCCAGGGGGATGAGCTGGCGCGCTGGCTCCACGCCGAGCGCGACCCCGCGGTGCCGCTGCGCGGCACGCCGATGATCGAGTCTTATCTCGAGCTCATCGGTTCGACGGCTCGGGCCACCCAGGAGCACGAGATCCTGATTGCGGTGCAGGTCGACGCGCGCCGCGGGGGCAAGCTAGCGCTGCTCGAGGAGACCGAACGGATCGCCCACGGGCTCGAGGCCGCCGAGGTAAAGGTCCTGGGCGCGCTGAGCCCGGGCCAGGTTTCGCGCGCGCTGCGGACGGCGTTCGATCCCTATGCCCGCGCCGAGCTGGCGGCGCTCGAGACGGCCGACCCCGGACGTGACGGCCTCGCCGAAGCCAACGCGTGGCCGCTCGGCGCCCGCGAGGCATGGGACCACTATCAGTCCGACGGGGCCGTCCATGCCAGCTACTGGATCGGAGCGTGGCCCCGGATCGACGTCTCGCCGATGTTCATGGACGCTCTCCTGGGCCGCTCGAGCTCGGTGCGCACAGTCGCGGTGTGCTTCGAGCCGATCTCGCCCGATCGCTCGACGCGCGAGGTCGAGGCGGCGGTCACGCGCGACCGCGCCGACCGCGACCTGCGCCGCCGCTTCGGGCAGACCGACACGGCTCGCCAGCGCCAGGCCGAAGAAGCGACGATGCGGCGCGAGGCAGAGCTCGCGGCCGGTCACGGCGAGGTCCGCCTGGCCGGGTTCGTGACCGTCTCCGGACGCGACGGCGATGACCTGCGCCGCAGCTGCGCCGAGGTGCTCGAACACGCCGCCCGCGCCCGGCTCGAGCTCCACCGCCTTTACGGGCAGCAGGCCGACGCCTTCACCTTCACGCTGCCGCTGTGCCGGGGGCTGCAGTGAGGGCTCAGCGCCCCGGGCACCGCTCGACCACCCGCCACGCGCAGGCCATCTACCCGTTCATGGCCGCGGGCGGCCTCGGCGGCCGCGGTGTCTTCATCGGGCGCGATTCGAGTGGCGGCGCGTTCTGTTATGACCCGTGGGTCCTCTACGGCGACGGCGCGCTCGACGATCCGAACGCGATCGTCCTCGGCAAGCTCGGCCAGGGGAAGAGCGCGCTCGTCAAGACCCTGCTGTGGCGGATGCTGCTGTTCGGCCGCCGCGCGTTCGTCCTCGACGTCAAGCGCGAGTACGGCCCCCTGTGTCGCGCGGTCGGAGTAGAGCCGATCTCCCTCGTGCCGGGCGGCGGGGTCCGACTCAATCCACTCGCCTCGCGCCCCGAGGAGCACGCCCAGCTCGAGCTCCTGCGTGCCGTCGCGGTCACCGCCCTCGGCGGGCCGGTGACGCAGATCGAGGCGGGCGCGCTGCGCGAGGCGCTCCGCGTCGTGCGCGACGGGTGCGGTCGCGGGGACGATCCCACCCTTCCCGAGGTCACCGCTGTCCTCTTCAGCCCGACGGGCGAGATGGCATCGCGTCTGCGCACCGCCCCCGAGGCGCTCGCGGCGGATGTCCGGCGCTGCGCGCTCGCTTTGCAAGATCTCTGTGAGGGCCCGCTGCGAGGGATGTTCGACGGCCCGACCACGCCGGGACTCAATCTCGATTCGAGGCTTGTCGTCCTCGACCTGCACGCGGTCAAGGACTCGCCTGCCGTGGGCATCCTCATGGCTTGTGCCACCGCGTGGATGAGTGCCCTGCTGGCAAGGATGGCCGAGCGTCCGGGGCGCGAGCGGCTCATCAACGTGGCCGACGAGTCGTGGAAGATCGTCCAGCACACCGGCCTCGGGGAGTGGTTCCAGTCCAACTTCAAGCTCGCCCGCCAGTTCGGGGTGATGAATCTGGTCGTGCTCCACAAGCTCGCGGACCTCCAGGCGGCCGGGGATGCCGGGTCGCGAGCCGCGCGCATCGCCGAGGGACTCATCGCCGACGCCTCGACCCTGGTCGTCTACCACCAGGACGAGAGCCAGGTCCCGCTCACGCGGACGCTGCTCGGACTCTCCGAGTCCGAGGCCCAGCTCATCTCGATGCTCTCCGCCGGGCAGGCTCTGTGGCGCGTGGGGTCGCGCTCGTCTGTGGTTCAGCACTACCGCTCGCGGCTCGAAGCATCGTTGACCAACACCGACACCGGGATGCGGGCGACGGGGGAGCGGGTGGTGCGGGGATGAGCTCGGGGTCTTCTTCGCGCGTGGGGGGTTCCGGTGACGTCGCCCTCATGTGCGTGCTCGGCGCCGTGCTCGCCGTGGGCGCGCTTGCGTGGCTGTGGGGCGGGGTCGCGGGCCTGGTCTTCGGCGCGGGCTGGCCGCGGGTGAGCGGCGGCCAGGTCCTCGGCGTGCTCGTGCGCCTCCCGGGCTCGCTGGCCCATCCCGCCCTGGCGTGGCCCGCGGCGGTGCGGTCTCGCCTGCCGGGTCCGGTGGGGTTCTATGCGGCGCTGGCGCTGGTTTTCGCGGCGTGTGGCGGGCTCTTTCTCGCGGCCGCACGCGTCTGGCGTCCCCTGCCGGCCGCTTCGAGCGCGCGCTGGGCGCGCGGGCGGGAGCTGGCGGTGCTGCGGGGCCGACGGCGGGCCCACGGCGCGAACGTTGTTCTCAAACGCGCGTTTTTCGGGCGGTTGAGAACAACCTTCGGCACTGGCCCGGCCGCCTGCCGGCTCGGCGGCCCGGGTGCCGCTGCGGCCGGGGCCGCCAGCTCGGCCGCCTGCCGGCTCGCCCTCGGCCGGCATGGCAGGCGGCTCCTGCGCGCCGAGGATCGCCACGCGCTCGTCGCCTTCGGGCCGCCCCAGTCCGGTAAATCGGCTGGGCTCGCCGTGCCGGCTCTGCTCGAGTGGGAAGGCCCGGCGGTCGCCTCCTCGATCAAGACCGACCTCCTCGACGCAACTCTCAGGCGTCGTCGTGCCCTCGGTCCCGTGTTCGTCTTCGACCCGTTCGCGCTCGCGCCCGGGACACCGTCGCACACCTGGTCCCCGCTGCGCGGAGCGGGGACGTGGGACGGCGCCGTCGAGGCCGCGTGGCGGTTGACCCTCGCGGGCGAGCTCGACTCGAAGCGGGTCGAGGGCGGAGACTTCTGGGGCGTTGCCGCCGAGCAGCGCCTGGCGCCGCTGCTCTACGCCGCCGCGGCCGGTGGTGCCGGGATGGACGCCGTCGTGCGCTGGGCCTACGGCTTCGATGGACGCGACCTACAGCAGACGCTCCAGGTCCTGGCCGACGGCGCCGTGGACGGCACCAACCTCGCCGACGCGCGTGCCGCCTACGACTCGGCGCGCGCCTTCGACGCCCAGGCCGACCGCACGCGGGCGTCGATCGAGGGCACGGTGCAGGCGCTGCTGCGCGCCTACAGGATCGCGCGCGTCGCCCGCTCGGCCGCGTCGTGCGAGATCACGCCGTCGGCCGTGCTCGACGGCTGCTCCACGCTGTACCTGGTCGGCGACGCGAAGGCATCGAAGCTGCTGCGCCCGATCTTCCTGGCACTGCTGTCGGAGATCGTTGACTGCGCGTATGAGCGCGCCACCCTTCGCGGAGGTCGACTCGAGCTGCCGCTCCTGCTCTGCCTCGACGAGGCCGGCAACGTCGCGCCGCTCCCGAGCTTGGCCGAGATCGCCTCGACGGCGCCAAGCCACAACATTCAGCTCGTCTCCATCTTCCACGACCTCGCGCAAGCGCGTAGTCGCTACGGGCAGCAGGCCGAGACGGTGATCAACAGTCATCGTGCCCGGATGCTGCTCCCGGGCGTCGCCGACCTCGAGACTCTTCGCTACTTCTCCGGGCTCGTCGGCGAGGAGGAGGCGCGCGACGAGACGCGGACGACCGGTGACGGCGGACGGACGCGGTCGCAGTCACGCCGCCGCCGCCCGCTCGCCTCGCCCGAGTCCCTGCGCCAGCTCCCCGACGGCGAGGCGCTCCTGCTCTACGGCCGCCTGCCGCCGGTGAAGGTCCGGCTGCGGATGTGGTTTGCCGACCGCCGGCTGAAGCGGCTCGCGGGCGGCGGCGATTCGGCGGGGGCGGCGCCATGAATCCCGATCTCATCGAGGGCGGCCGCTGGCCGCTCGACTGGCGCTCGCTGTACCCACGCGAGCGGTGGCTGTGGTGGGAGCAGCTATGGATGGACGTGTGCGCGTTGCGCGAGCGCTACCGGCTGGCGATTCGCTCGGGCTGGTGGGAGGACTCGGTCCAGGTGGAGGCCCTCGCCGCACTTGCCGCCTGGGTTGATCGCTACGACACCGGCGAATGGGACGACCCGCCGGGCAAGCTGGCGCTGCTCTTCGAGCTCGAGCGGATCGACGCGCTCCTGCGCGAGGGCGCCGAGCCGTTCCATCCGAGTCGCGACCGCGAAGCGTTCCTCGCGCACCTACTGACCGTCGGGTGTCAGCGACCGCTCAACCACGGAGACGCTGGAGGATGAAAGGGGGCGCGGGCACCGTCGCCCGCGCCCCGTCGAGTGCTTAGGACGTGAGGGTCACGCTCTTGGAGAACCTTGACTGATACGTCGTAAAACGCGCTTTCAGCCTCGCGGTGATCACGTTGCCGGGAGTATCGGTCAACAGCGCCTTGCAGCTCGCGCTCACCTTGTGCGTGCGGACCGTCTGCCGCTCGCCGGCCGCGATCGTAAACGATGCGGTGCCGCAGGCCACGGTCGCGCCGACGTCGGTCTTTGCCGTGATCGACACCTTGCCTGTGCACGTCAAGGTGCTCGCGCAATTGAACCTGACCACAACCCGGCCCTTCCTCACCTTGAGCTTCCTGCTCGTCAGCGACACCTTGCCCGCGCCCCCGGTCGTGAACGTGAGTACGCCGCCGGAGAGAGAACTCGGGGCAGCGGTAGACCCAGCGGGTGGTTGCACGCCGGTGACGAGCTGGAACTTGTATTTCGTGCTCGGCTTCAGTCCCGTGATCTCGGCGAGAACGTCGGTACTAGCGGTCACGCCCGAAACGGACACGGCCGTTGTGTCGCTACTGAAGCCCGGCCTGTCAGCGAGTCCGTACTCGAACTCGTACGACAACGCGGCGCCAGCGGGTACCAGGATGCCGTTGAGCGTAGCCGTAGTTGCCGTAACGGGTGTGGCAGCCTGGGTCGCTGCTGAAACCGCCACCGCCTGCGCCGCTCCTGCTGCGACCGCGGCGACCGCCGCGACGCACGCGATGATGGACGCTGCCCGAACTGTCGTTAGCTGCATTTGTCCTCCGTTGGTGTGGTATGAGCCATGCGATCGGGGTGTCGAGCCCGAGGCCGAGACGCTTCACGCATTCGAGGTCATCGTCAGAGGCGAGCGCATGCGTTCGCACCGACTACCCCGGTGTCGCCTCGGCCAGGAAGTCTAGAATCTCGATCAGGAAACTCTACAATTTTTACAATTGCGGGTTTATAGCACCTGCGGCCATATGCGGGGTGGAAATGGCTGAGAGCGAGTGCGCGTTCGCTGAGCGGGCGGTCCCGGCTGCAGGTCGGTGCGCTCGGGCTGGAGTTCGCGCTCTCGTCGCGTCGGACAAAAGACGACGTCTTTACCCGAGCAGCAGTCGCCGCTGAGATGATGTTCGCAACCCGGGCTCGTCAACGAAGGAGGACCTGAGATGGGACTGACCCGCCAGTCCATGCACGGCACGCACATGCGCCGGATTCCACCCCCCGTCCACCATCCGGAGGCCGCCGGTGCGCAGGTTCCTTGCCACCACCTGCCCGACGATGGCCTGGGAAGCGAGGCCGCGTACGACTACATCACCTCCGAGCTTCTACTCGATGGGGCGGCCCGCCTCAATCTCGCGACGTTCGTGACCACGTGGATGCCGCCCATCGCCGCGCGGCTGATGGCACAGACGGCAGACAAGAACATGATCGATAAGGACGAGTACCCGCAGACCGCGGAGTTCGAGGCTCGGTGCGTGCGGATCCTCGCGAAGCTGTGGAACTCGCCCGAGAGCGCTGACGCGACCGGATGCTCCACCACCGGGTCAAGCGAGGCCGCAATGCTCGGCGGCATGGCGCTCAAGTGGCGCTGGCGCGACCGGATGACCGCCGCCGGGAAGCCGACAGACAAGCCGAACCTGGTCATGGGTGCCAATACCCAGGTGTGCTGGGAGAAGTTCTGCCGCTACTGGGAAGTCGAGCCGCGCCAGGTCCCGATGGAGGGAGATCGGTACCACATGAACGCGCCGGAGGCCGTGAAGCTCTGCGACGAGAACACGATCGGCGTCGTGGCGATCCTCGGCTCGACCTTCGACGGCAGCTACGAGCCCGTCGCCGAGATCGCCGCCGCCCTCGACGATCTCCAGAAAGAGCAAGGGCTCGACATCCCCATTCACGTCGACGGCGCCTCCGGTGGGTTCGTCGCGCCGTTCCTCCAGCCCGGTATTGAATGGGACTTCCGCATCGCGCGCGTGCAGTCGATCAACGCCTCGGGGCACAAGTACGGGCTCGTGTATCCGGGCGTCGGCTGGGCGATCTGGCGCGACGCGGCGGCGTTGCCGCGTGACCTCGTGTTCGACGTGAACTACCTCGGCGGACACATGCCGACATTCGCGCTCAACTTCTCGCGCCCGGGTAGCGAGGTGATCGCGCAGTACTTCATGTTCGCGAGCCTCGGGCACGAGGGGTATCGCAAGGTGATGCAGTGTTGCCAGGACGTAGCCATGCATCTCTCCTCGGAGATCGCCAAGATGGGGCCCTACGAGCTGCTGAGCGACGGGTCCGAGCTGCCTGTGTTCGCCTTCACGCTCAAGGACAGCGTCAAGAACTACACGGTGTACGACGTGTCCGATCGACTCCGCCAGCACGGCTGGCTCGTGCCCGCCTACTCATTTCCGGAGAACCTGCAGGACCTCTCGGTGCTGCGGATCGTCGTGCGCGCCGGCATGGGCATGGATATGGCTGACCTATTGCTGACCGACTTGCGCAAGCAGACCGATTTCCTCGAGTCGCTGAAAAGCCCGATGCCAGGGGAGGCCCCCGAGGTCAGGCAGGCGTTCGCGCATTGAAGAGTCAGGCCGCACCGCGACGGCGCAGCCGCTCCGCTACCAGGGCGGCGTCCTCGTCCTCGCGCGCGACCGCCTCGGCCAGCTCGGACGCAATATCCGCCAGGCCACCGAAGGCATTCGCGACGGTCGACGCGCTCGAGCCGGTGATCGCTCGATTGAGCTGAGCGACCGCCGCATCGAAGCGCTTCCACAGCTCCTCGGGTCCGCGCCGCCCCGTGCCCGGCAGCAGCTCATACGGGGGCTCGGCGTTCTCCGCGCCCGGCACGGGGCGCCAGTGCAGACCCGCCGCGTCCGCGTTCTCCCAAGCGAGCTGCTCGCGCGCAGCAGCCTCGGCCAGGCCACGCAGACGTCCCGCGAAACCGGCGTCCGGGGGCGCGAGCTTGTGCGTGCGCATCGCCTGCGCCCAGCCCGCGCTCGCGTCGCGTACCCCGCGCAGTACGCGCTCGCGTTCCTGGTCGAGGTCGTCGCCGAAGCTCATCGTCGAGGTGCGGTCAGTCCGTCTAGTGGTTGCCGAGCTCGCTCGTCCCGCGCGTTGAAGTCACTGCGTCCGGTCTGCCGATGCGGCCGTCTCGAGAACTTCCCGAGTCGGGTCCTCGGTGTCGCTGCTCGCTGGCGTGTCGTTGCTCGCTTGCGCCGCGTCGGTGGTCGCGCCGGGTGGCGGCATTGCCCCGTTGCCCGACCCGTCCGACGTGGGCTCGGCGACACCCACAGGCTCGCCTCCCCAGAAGTCCTCCGCGCTCGGCCCCTCGTCCGGCACGTCGGCGTTCGGGCGGGCGTTATAGCCCTCCGAAAGTAGGCGGTCGAGATCGGACTGCTTGATGCGCACGCGGCGGCCCACCCGCAGCGCCGGCAGCGAGCCCTGATCGATCCAGTTGCGAACCGTCTGCTGGTTGAGCCGCAGCAGCTCTGCGACCTCCGCCACTGTTAGGTAGTACTCGTCGACTTGGTCACGAGTCAAACCTTGATGCCTCCAATTGAGTCCAAATGAGACGAAGTGGCGCTATAGTAGCGCACCCACCGGATACGTCCTACTTGTGGCAGGGAAAGACCAACACTCCGACGGCAGCACCGGCTCGACGCGCGCGAGCAACGTGGTCCACCTGCGCCCACGTCAGTGGCTGGACCCCGATGAAGAACTCGTCCCGATGGGCGGGGCGACCTCCGAGTCGGGGGGCGGCCGGGCCCCGTCGCTCCAGGGGCCGACCCCACCTCGAGGCCGGCCCACGGCCACCGACGAAAACGGACACGCAAGCACTGGGCTCGGCGAAGGCGCACGGACCGTGCCCATCGCGCGCGCTCCGGCCGGCGAGACTCCGAGCGCCACGAGTGCCGGAGGTGAGTCGTGGCCAGCAGCGGACTTCTGGGGCGAGGACGCGGAATCTGTACACGACGCGCTCGATGCCCCTGTCCCGGCGCACCCCGCCGGCGAAGCTCAGCGACCGTCGTCGTCCCAGCGCGCACCGAGCCGACGGCGATCCGTCAGGGCCCCCGCGTTCGCCGCACTGGCTGTCGCGGCCGCGGCGCTGATCGCCGCCGCCGTCAACGGCTTCGGATCAGCGCCCGCCGCGCCTCACAGCTCCGCATCGATCTCGTCACTCAGCGCACACACGAGCACACCAGGCGACGCCGCCGCCGCCGCGGCGGTCGCCACCGCCGCACGGCTCCGGACGACCGCCGCGGCCAGCCAGCCTCGCAGCCACGAGCGTGAGCAGCCTCGATCGCGTTCACACTCCGCGGCTTCGCATGCCGGGACACGGCGCGATGCTCGCCGGAGCGCACCGAAGACGACCCCCGCCGCCGTTCGCTACGACTTCGCGCCGGCGGTGGCGAACTCTGCAGCGCCCATCGCCCCCAGATCAGTCACGCCCACCCCAGTCACCAGAGCGAGCCCCCAAAGCCGCCCCGGCCCGACCGGAACCATCTCACTAATCGGCGCCGGCACCTCGTCGAGCGGCTAACTACAGAGGAAGGCAGGGGAGGATGAAAAAAGCAGTCAGCCATCTCCGCGCGAACGCCATTGCATACCTCGCGCTATTCGTAGCGCTCGGAGGTACTAGCTACGCGGCCATCAGCATTCCGCGGAACAGCGTGGGGACGAGGCAGCTGCGGAATGGGGCGGTGACGGCCGGGAAGCTCGCCAGGGGGTCTGTAACCGCGGTCAAGCTCGGTAAGCGGACCGTCGCGCCGACCAACCTCAGCAGCTCAATCCCAGGCTACGTGGGGTTCTGGGCCCGGATCAACCAAGATGGGCAAGTACTCGCCTCAAGCGCATCAGCGTCGACGACCGGTTGGTCAAGCGGCGTGGGATCGATCACATTCCCTGGAGCACTAGGCAGCTGCTTCCCGCTTGCGACTGATGCGAGCATTGGGCCCGGGAACGTCAGTATGCAATCAGGAGTGGTCGAAGGCAACACGGTGTTGGTCGCTTCGATGTCTACTCCGGAAGCGATCAATGTCGTCGACATCTGCCCGTAGGAGCCTTCTATGCGAGGTCGGTCACTTTGGTCCCGTACGACGAGCGCGGCTTTAGCACGGCTGGCTCGTCTAGTGCTGGCTGGCTCCCTGTTGCTCGTTAGCGCGTTGGCCGTAGAGCTCGGGCGGGCAGTAGCCGCTCGCGCGGACGAGATCGCCTACGCCTGCGGCGTTTCGGACGCTGGCGCCGCCAACAACCTGTTTACCGGCTACGAGACATTCGGAATCAATGTCTATAACGGATGTGGCGAGTCAGCCGACAATGGCCTCCAGGTGCAAGACGACGGCGTCAATACGATCCCTTATGGAGCGACGTCAGGGTGGCAAACCACCGCACCAGCGGGCATGGCAATCGTCAGCGCCTACGTACCCAGCCTCTGGACCGAAGAGGGCCTCGACACTACTGGCCTCGTAGCAAATATCTACTGGGCTGGCGGCCAGCAGCAGATCAGCGACGTAGATGGTGGTCCGTATCGCGCGGGAGGCTTCTTTTCGAACTACTTCGGTTTCAACGTCGGTTGTGCTGGCTCCGGGGGTAGCGCCTGCGCGCCTAATGGACTTGCCGAGATAACTGTGACTGACATCCAGCTGACCGCCGAAGACACAGTCAACCCTTCGTTTGGCTTCAATTCGAGCAACCTTTGGTATGAGGGCAGCGTCGGAGATTCCGAGGGAACGCAGTGGGTGTACGGCCAATGGCCGCTCGGTTTCTCAGCAGCCGCTCCGTCGGGAATTGACACGATGTCGGCCTCGATGAACGGCCAGAACCTCGCTAGCCCGTCTGCATTTCCGACCTGCAGGCCCAATGACACCATTTGGCAGCAATGCCCCAATGGCGTCAACTGGACGCCCACGACTACGCTCAGTGGCGACGGAGACCAGCAGCTCAGTTTTACGGCCATGAGTGCTGCCGGAAACCAGTCGACTGCTGACGAAACCATCCACGTGGACACCACCCAGCCTACCGTCACGCTGTCCGGCCCGGCCGATGCTTCCTCTGCGGCCGGACCGCAGTACGTGACGGCAACAGCGAACGTGGGGCCGAGCGGGCTCGGGTCCATGAGCTGCTCGGTCGACGGCGGGCCCGCGCAGTCGTATTCGAGCTCGCCCGCTGAGATCCCGGTTTCCGGGATCGGAATGCATTCCGTTCAGTGCACGGCCTCAAATCGCTCCATCAATGAGTACGGGCAGGTTGCGGTGTCGGACCCGGCGACGTTCTCGATGGATATCGGCGAGCCGACCGCGAGTGGGATCTCGTTCTCGAACATCATCCATTCGCTGAAGTGCAAGAAGGTGCCCGAGCGGGTCAAGGTCGCAGCCAAGTGGGTGACGGTCCGTCGGCATCGGAACCTCGTAAAGGTGCACCGGCGCGCGCACACCGAGCGCGTGAAGGTGGTCAAATGCCACGACCGGATCGCGAGGCGAAAGGTCGCTGTGCTCGTGAAGGTCAAACGGCATGGCAAGACGGTCATGGTCAAGCGCACCAAGGTCGAGAAGGTCGTGCTCCCCCCGCAGGTCGTGAACGAAACGACGAAGCGGGTCGCCTACGGCGGGGGCACAACCGTCAGCGGCATCCTCGCCACTACCGACGGGACCGCGTTGGGTGGACGCACCGTTGACGTGCTCACAGCGCCGGACAACGGCCTCGAACAGTGGACGCAGACCGCTGTCGTGACCACCTCGCCGGATGGGGCCTGGACGACCACGCTACCGGGCGGTCCATCCCGCCTGGTCGAGGCGACATACGCCGGTGACAACTCGACCCTGCCATCGACCTCGAGCACTATCCACCTGGTCGTGCCCGCCAAAGTCAACATTCACATCTCGCCGCGGTCGACGCGGTGGGGCGGGACGATCATGATCTCGGGCCGTGTCCTTGGCGGCTACATTCCGGCCGGGAAGCTGCTCCGTCTCCGCATCGGTGTAGAGGGGGTGCACGCCACGGTCGGGATCCCGAGCGTTCGGCGCGACGGTCGGTTCCGGACGACGTGGACGTTCAGCTCCGGCAGAGGCGTCGTGCACTACTGGTTCTCCGTCTCGACGCTGAACGAAGCGGACTACCCATACGCGCCCGCGAGCTCGCGACGTGTGTACGTCACGGCCGGTCGGAGATGAGCCGCTGTTGCCGCTCAGGCTAGTTTGGAATCTGGCGGTTAGTTTCGAACGGTAGTTACGAATGTGCCTGGTAGTTTCGAACGTTCCAGCTTTGGGGGCTGGATGGGATACAGCCTAGGCTCCCGGGGTCACCGCGCCCATCGCCGCCTCCTCGACCAGGGCGCTCGTGAGCACCGCCGCGATTAGTGGCATCAGCCATCTCCTCATCGGTCTTTTCTCCTTTTGCTGTGTGACGGTGTGCACGTGCAGGCGCGGCGGGAAGTGGCCGGCGATCACGGTTGTTGATCAGGACCGGCTTGGCCGGGACCGCCGTATACCAGCTGCGAGCCGTCGGGCGGGCCGGCTGGGCCGGGCGTGGTGCTGGTGCACGAGTAGGAGTTGGTGTCGATCAGCGCGAAGGAGGCCTGCTGCCCGCCGCTGGTGAGCTGGAAGTAGCCGATGCTGAGCTCTGTGCCCGCCGGCATGGCCGCCGGGTTGAAGGTGATAGTGGGCTGCACACCGGATTGCGGCGTTACGGGAGCCGCGCGTGGCGGCAAGGACACGACCTGCGAAAAGCCGGCCGGCGCGGGGTCTGAGGAGCAGAAACTGCCGGAGGTGACCTTCGCCGGGATGCCGTATTCGGCGAGGTCGCTCTGCAGGGTCGCCGGGTCGAGGAACTCCTGCGGGTTGATTGTCAGCGTGGCCTTGTCGTTGGCGTTTTTGACGATCTTGAATGCGGCGTTCCGGATCGTGCCGGGTGCGAGGGTCCGGATCGTGCCGTGCACCGGGGCCGGGCCGACGGCGCCGGTCGTGCCCAGTGCCAGTGCGGTACCAGCGGCGATGCCCGCCACAGATAGGCCCGCGGCTCCGGAAAGCCGCCGCCGGCGGCGTGCGCGGCCCCTGGCCGTGATCGCCTCGAGTCGTGGCCGCTCGGGCATCGCTACGGCGGACAGGGAGTCGCGCAACTCGCGCAGCTCGGTGCCGTCGGTCATCTGGTCGGTGTCGGACATGGATCGGCCTCCGTGGTGTTGGCTTGGGCGAGTTCGTTGCGCAGCGCCGTGACGGCCCGGGACAGGTGGGCACGGACCGTTCCCGGCGCGATCGCCAGCTGCCTGGCGGTTGTCTCGATATCCAGGTCGAGGAACACGCGCAGCACGATCACCTCCCGCTGCCGGGCCGGCAGCCGCCGCAGCGCGCTCAGCACGACGCTGTCGAGGCCGGTCCCGGGGCCGCCGGGCGCCGCGACGTCATGATCGGCGAGGGGCAGCTCGCGCGCGCGCCGGCGCCACCATGACGCTCCGGCATTGAGCGCGGTGCGCACCACCCACGCCCGCGGAGCCGGATGGCGGCTGACCTTCCGCCAGGACACCCAGGCCCGCGCGAACGCCTCGGCAACCTGATCCTCGGCGAGCAGCATGTCGCCAGTGCTGGCGGCAACCGCCCGCAGGCACGGATCCCAACTCTCCTGGAAGAACTCGGCGAACGCCGTCTCGTCATTGCTCACAACCCGTTAACCCGCCAGAGAACCGAAACGCTTACCTCGGAGCCCGTAAATCGAATGATCGCCGGATGTCGTGAGCCGGCCCGCGGACACACAGCGAAATCTACGGTCTATGCCTGGACGAACAGCTACGCGCCGGACGCGCCGGGGCGCCGTGCTGTTCCTCGGTCAGCGACCACGCCTCACCGGGCTCCCGCTCTGATCGGCGAGTGACATCGGCAGGCAACGCCGGCTGCCCTAATCCGCCCGCGGGCTCCGTGCGGGAATCGCGTCCCGTTGCTCGCTGTGCACTTCGTACCACCGGCCGCGAGTCAAGAAAAGCTCGGCGGCGAGGCTAACGCGAACCGCCTATCGCAGGTGCGCTATTCGGGGAGCATCGTCGCGAGGCCATCGAGCACTCGCTCGAGCCCCAGGTCGAAGCCGTGCTTGAGGCGGTCGGGATCGTGCGGCGCGCGCGCATCGAGGACGACGCGGGTGAGGAGCGGGTAGCGGCCGCTCTTGATCAGACTCTCGATGTAGGGCGCCTGGGCTTGCATCCATTGCTGCCGGTCGAGACCCGAGCGACGGACGGCCTCCCGCTCGGAGAGCTCCTCGAGTGCGCGACCACGGACGAAGGCGTCGAGCGTTTCGACCATCACGAGCATCTCGTCGATCTCGACGCCGAGACCGTCGATCGCGCTGAGCACCTGCTCGTAGCACCGAGCCGTATTGGGTCCCAAATTGCGCAGGCCGACGCTCGGGACGGCCATCCAGGGGTGGCGCAGGGTCATCGACCGCAGGCCGTGAGCGAACGAGCGCAGGTCCTCGCGCCAATTCCCGCGGATCTCGAACTGTAGGTCGTTACCCATCACCGCGTCGACCATCAGGTCGATCAGCTCGTCCTTGCGGGCGAGGTACCGGTAGAGCGATGTCGCTCCCACCCCGAGCTCGACCGCCAGGGTCCGCATCGAGACCGCCTCGATTCCCTGCGTGTCGGCCAGCGCCACGGCGGCCGTGGTGATTTCCTCGCGCGAGAGCGAGGGCGCAGGACCGCGAGCGGCTCGCTCGGGACGGTCCCAGATGACTCGACGATTCGAACTCATTGCGAACAGTGTACTCAGTCTGCTACCGTCGCCAGAAAATTACTGCGAACGGCGTACTCAGTAAGGAGCCACAATGGGAACGAGTTCAGACGTAGGAACGATGGTCCAGGCCGAAGGGCTGGCAAAGCTCCACGTCGCCGCCACGCCACCGACCGCCCGCAACCCACTGCGCTGGTTCGTGTTCGCGGTTGTGATCGCCGCCAACATCATGGATCTCATGGACGCGACGATCGTCAACGTCGCCGGCCCGTCGATCCGGCATGCGCTCGGCGGCAGCGCCTCCACCCTTCAGTGGCTGCCCGCTGGTTACACGCTCGCGTTCGCCGTGTTCCTGATCACCGGCGCCCGGCTCGGGGACATGTTCGGGCGTCGCCGGCTGTTCCTGATCGGCTCGGCCGGCTTCACGGTGATGTCCGCCGCCTGCTCGGCCGCGCCTTCAATGGCGGTGCTGATCAGCTTCCGGGTACTGCAGGGATCGTTCGGGGCGCTGATGATCCCGCAGGGGTTCGGTATGCTCAAAGAGACCTTCGCCGAAGAGGAGATGACCAAGGTCTTCGGTGCCTTCGGGCCGATGATGGGCCTCTCGATCCTCGCTGCGCCGATCCTCGCCGGCGCGCTTGTGGAGGCCGACCTCTGGGGGATCGGGTGGCGACTGGTGTTCCTGATCAACGTGCCGGTCGGCATCGCCGCGTTCGCCGGCGCGGTACGGGTGCTGCCGCGGACCGTCGCGCATCCGGGGATCCGCCTGGACACGGTGGGGATGGTGCTGATCGGCACCGCGCTGACCGCGATCATCTACCCGCTCATCCAGGGCCGCGCCGAAGGGTGGCCTGCGTGGACGTTCGCCACGCTCGCCGCCGGAGCGGCGTTGCTCGGCGCGTTCGTGCTGTGGGAGCGCCGCCGCCACGGCGATCCGCTGATCGAGCCCGGGCTACTGGCCAACCGCACCTACACAAGCGGCATCCTCGTCGCCCTCGCCTTCTTCGGCGCGTTCGGCGGCCTGCTGCTCTGCGTCTCGCTCTTCGCCCAACTCGGCGAGGGCTTCTCGCCGATCCACGCCGGGCTGACCCTGATGGCGATGGTCGTCGGGATGATCGGCGGGATGGGCGCCGGGTTCGCGCTGATCGGACGGCTCGGCCGCCACATGCTCCACCTCGGCGTGATGATCGTCGCCGCAGGCACCGTCGTGCTGGCCCTGACCGTGACCGGCGCCCGCGCGGCCTCGACGCTGGACCTCGCCCCCGGGCTGTTCCTGATCGGACTCGGTGCCGGCGCGAGCATCGGCCAGCTGTTCGACTTCATCCTGGCCGGAGTCGGCATGGACGAAGTCGGCTCCGCCTCCGGCGTACTCGAGGCCGTCCAACAGCTCTCCAGCGCGCTCGGCGTCGCCGCGCTGGGAACGATCTTCTTCTCCTCGTTCGGACATCACCTGCCGACCCACGCCCTGGTGATCACGGCGTGGGCGTGCCTGGTGCCACTCGCCATCACCTTCCTGCTCCTGTTCAAGCTGCCGATGCGCGCCCGCGAGCTACAGACCTGACCGCCCGCGAGCGTTCTCGGCCTCGCCGTCGCGCCGTGCGATCAGGGCATCTACTTCGTCGACGACGCCGCCAACACCCTCGATCTGCTCCACTGAGCCCGGACGCGGGACGCCGGCCGTGACCCGCTCCCACAGGTCACGGTTGGGTGTTCTCGCGAGAATACCGCTGCGCTGGGAGGCGGTCACTCGTCACCCGCGGACGCTCGGTTCTACGGTTTGATGGTGATGGTCACCGTCCCGCTCACTGTGTTGTCTTGTGAGTCCTCCACCTCCATCGGGAAGCTGAAGGTGCCGGCCTGGGTCGGGGTTCCCGTCAGGACGTTGTTGTAGCCCGGATTGGTCGTATCGAGGGTGAGGCCGGGCGGGAGTTCGTTGATGTTGTTGACGACGGACCAGCTGTAGGGAGGTATGCCGCCTTGGGCGACGAGGTCGTGGCTGTAGGGCACGCCGACGGTCGCGGTCGGCATCGGGGTGGTGCTGATCTGCAGTGCGGGGGCGACGGTTAGGCTGAATTGCTGGGTCGCCTTCGCACCGTCGTAGTCGGCGATCTGCATGGTGAAGGTGTAGGTTCCCGCGGTGGTGGGCGTGCCCGCCAGCCCGCTGTAGTTGTAACTGGGGCCGTATGGGTTGGTGAGCGCCAGGCCGGGCGGCAGTGAGCCGGATTTCACCGACCAGGTGTAGGGCGCGGCCCCCCCGTCGGAGGAGAAGTCCCAGTCATAGGCCCCATCGACCATCGCCGGGGGGAGTGTGGATCCGCCGGCCGCGAGGGTGATGGTCAGCGGCTCGTTCGGGTCCACCGTGACCTGGTAGATCTGGTACAGGGGCTGGCCCTGGTCACCGGTGCCCTGCACGGTGAATGTGTAGGTATTGGACTCGCCCAACGGCTGGGTGAAGGTACCGCCGACGACGTCGCCCGCGGCCCCGAAGGTCGCGGGAAGGGTCAGACCGGCGGGCAGTGCACCACTGACGATGCTAAGCGTGCCGCCGACGCCGTGACTGGTGGTCAGGTGCCCCTGGTAGGGCAGACCTAGTGTGACGTCGGGCAGCTGGCAGACCCCCTCCAGCAGGTAGCTGCCGGTGGCGGCACTACACAGCAAATGATCCGGCGGTCCTTGCACGGTGACAGTGATCTGATACACCAGCGTGGACGTCAGATCCCCGTCACTCGCCTTGACAGTGAAGTTGAACGTCCCGGCCTGGGCGGGATTACCGGAGATGACCACGCCTGACCCGGAGGGCTGGGCGGACATGGTCAGGCCCGGCGGGAGGCTGCCCGCAGTCAAGGCGAACGTGACGGTCGCGCCGGCGGCGCCGGTCTTGCTCACCGCGATGGTCGCGGAGTAATTATTGGGCGCGGTAGTCACGCCCGGGGGCAGCGCGCACAGGCTCCCGTGCGACGTTCCCGTGCACAGCAGGTGAATGCTGGGCGGCCGGTAATTCGCCCCCGCCGAACCGGCGCCCACGCCCACCAACGCCGCCGCCATACTCATGATGGTCGCGAGCATGAGGGGGACTCTCGAAAACCGTCTCACGGCGATACTCCTTTGGTCAGACCTGCGGGTGTACTGACGAAACTCAAGGCCGGCTTGCCGCGGCAAAAGCGACCGCCGGCCAGTCAGGCCGATCCTTGCCACCAAAGACAGAGCCGGGACGGCCGCAGTCCATCGGCCGGACGGGGAGGACGAAATTCCCCCCTGCCGCGGCAGCACCCTGAGCGACCTGGGTCCTCGGTGGGTCTGCGCCGTGCGCGATAATCTCGGTCATGCTCTGGACACGGACGCGCCCGCCGTTCGGTTCAGCGGATGACCAATCTTCTGTGCCTCCCGGTGAACCGATCGGCGCCCGGATCCGTGTCCCTGGTGTGGCGGCACCCGCCGAGGTCCTGGACGAAGCGGCGCTGTGTCAGCTCTTCGCGGAACATGCCGGCCCGGTTCTGGCGTATCTGGTCACCTTGACGAAGGACCGGGCCCGCGCGGAAGATCTGTTGCAGGAGACGATGCTGCGGGCTTGGCGCAGGCCGGAGGTGTTCCAACCCGGGCGTGGGCCGGTCCGGGCCTGGCTGTGCACGGTGGCGCGCAACCTGGTGATTGACGACGTCCGGGCCAAGGCCGCGCGTCCGAAAGAGCGCGAACTTGCCGAGGACACCGAGGCGCCCGCCGAAGGGGCCGATCCCTACGAGGCCGCCCTGCGCGCCTGGGAGGTCGCTGACGCCCTGGCCGCCCTGAGCAGCGAGCACCGGGCCGTGCTGATCGAGGTCTACTACCGGCGCGCGTCGGTCGCCGAGGCCGCGGTGAGCTTGCGGATCCCGCCGGGAACCGTGAAATCACGCACCTTCTACGCGCTGCGCGCACTGCGCCTGGCCTGTCAGGAAAGGGGAATTACGCTATGACCGATCACACCGGCCGATGCACCGAGGCACAAACCCCCGCCCCGCGCCAAGCCGTCGGCGCCTACGTCCTGGGCGCCCTGGACCAGGCCGAAACCGAACAGGTCACAGCGCACCTGGCCCACTGCCCCAGCTGCCACGAGGAATACCTGGAACTGCTCGACCTGGTGCCGCTGCTGGCCTCGGTCACCGAAGCCGACGTCGTACGCGGCCCACTCGAACCCGGCCCCCAGGTGCTCGACCAGACCCTGGCCGCCTGGCGCCGCGACGCCACCGACCCACGCCGCACGACGGCCGACCAACGCCGAACCCCACGCACGTCCCGCCGCACCCGCTACGCTCTGGCCGCCGCCTGCCTGGCACTGCTCGCCGCCCTCGGCGCGATCGCCGCGCACCTGACCACGGACCAACACACCGCGGTCCAGGCCGCGTGGACCACCACCGCCACCTCCGCCCCGAATCCCACCGACCCCGACGCCGACGGCGCGACGGCCTCGGTGCGGGTAAGCGCGGCCACCTGGGGCTCGGCGATCGAGTTGACCATCACGCACGTGCCCCACGGCTATGAGTGCACGATGATCGTGGTCGCCACCGACGGGCACCATGAGACCGCCGGAACCTGGAGAGCCCCGGCCTCCGGGACCATCACCATCCCCGGCACCGTCGGCCTCAAACCCGGCCAGATCACCGCCATCGAAGTCCGCCTGCCCGACGGCGCCACCCTCGTCACCCTCGACCGGTCCTGACCGGGAGGCAGCCAGGACAGACCGGCTGTCGCCGCCCGGCCGCACTCGCCGACACGCGACATGCGACACGCGACACGTGACGGCATCACTCCGACTCGGATTTGGGCTGGAGGGAGTCGGCGGTGATTGACTGGTCGCTAAATATGCCTAGGGCGCCGGCTTGACCTCGAAGTTCAGCTCAAAGAACTCCATAGGCGGGAGCTCGGCCCCCGGCGGCAGCTTTGGCGCGAAGTGGCCCTCGGCGAACGCCTGGCAGTCCTCGCGCGAGTCCCACAGCTCGATCGCCCTGTAGCCCGAACTGGCGGCGCCACTCCAGTGACCCCGAAACCCATGGGCCCTCTGCAGCTCGTCGAGGACTCCGGCGTGGCGCATCCCTTCCGCGAACGCTGCGTCAGCGCCGGGGATTTCGACCATCATCAAGACCGGCATTTGAGCCTCCTGGTGTCTGCCGGCTGGGCCGGCATTTAG
>Ga0302326_10007622_pt1 | contig 24017 bp, 22 predicted proteins | sample Palsa_T0_3_FD_202264 | JGI IMG/M metagenome (GOLD analysis project Ga0302326, IMG submission 202264) | Peat permafrost microbial communities from Stordalen Mire near Abisko, Sweden - Palsa_T0_3 | ecosystem: Environmental > Terrestrial > Soil > Palsa > Peat permafrost | place: Sweden: Abisko... | reverse complement strand
GGACGGGGTCTGGGCCGCGGCCACGCCGGCGAAGAGGAGACAAGCGGCGCCCGCCACGTTCGCCGCCAAGGCGACCAATGCTTTCCTCATCAGCGATCCCCCAAAGCTGGAGCCTTTTCGATCTTAACCTCTCCTGCGCGGTGCGGCCACGGCGCCGGCGCGGCTCGACGCGGACCGGGGCGGCGGGCTACAGGCGGCGGATGACGGCCCTGGAAGGCGCGCGCGCCCAGATTCGCACTATCCCGCTGGAGAACATCGCCAGCCTGGCGAAAGACCGGTTCGGCGATCCGGACATCATCGCGCTCTGGTTCGGCGAGGGCGACCTCAAGGCGCCGGCCTTCGTCGGCGAGGCGATGAGCCGGGCGATCGCCGACGGTCACGTCTTCTACAGCCACCAGAACGGCATCCCCGAGCTGCGCCAGACCATCGCGGGCTACCTCAGCGGCCTCGGCCAACGGCCGATCGGGCCGGAGCGGATCACCGTCACCCAGAGCGGCATGAACGCCATCATGCTGGCGCTGCAGCTGAGCTGTGAGGCTGGCGACAACATCGTCGTCGTCGACCCGGTGTGGCCCAACGCCGGCGGCATGGCGCGGCTGCTGGGGGCCGAGGTGCGCCAGGCGCGGATGGACTTCGGCCAGGGTGGCTGGACGCTGGACCCCGACAAGGTCGCCGCGGAGATGGACGAGCGCACCCGCGCCGTCTTCTTCGCCTCGCCCGGCAATCCCACCGGCGCGATGGTCCCGATGGAGACGCAAGCGGCGCTGCTGGACCTGTGCCGCGCCCGCGGCGCCTGGCTGATCGCCGACGAGGTCTACAACCGCCTGGCGTTCGGTCTCCACAGCGCCCCGACGATCGTCGACATCGCCGATCCGGAGGACCGGCTGATCGTCATCAACAGCTTCTCCAAGTCGTGGGCGATGACCGGCTGGCGGCTGGGCTGGATGGTCCACCCGCCCTCGATCGGCGCCACGCTGGCGATGATCGTGCAGTACACCACCAGCGGCGCCACCACCTTCCTGCAGCATGCCGGCGTGGCGGCGATCCGCGAGGGCGAGCCGTTCGTGGCCAAGGTGCGGGCCTATTGCGAGACCGGCATGGCCATCGCCTGCGAGGCGCTGGAACGGCTGCCGCGGGTGCGGCTTGGGCCGCGTCCGGTGGCCGGCATGTACGCCCTCTTCGAGATCGACGGCATGCCGGACTCCCGCAAGGGCTGCGCCGAGCTCCTGGCCGCCACCAGCGTCGGCCTCGCGCCCGGCGTCTTCTTCGGCCCCGGCTCGGAGAGCCTCTACCGCGCCTGCATCTGCCGCGACCCGGTGGTGCTGGCCGAGGCGATGCGGCGCCTGTCCAAGGTGCTGGCGTGAGGCGCCCCTAGCCCTTTAGGAACGTCGCCATCGCCGGCGTCGCCGTTCGGTCCTGGATCATGAACAGGTGGCCGCCCTCGAAGAAGCTCAAGCGGGCGCCGGGGATGCGCTCGGCCATCCGCTCCTGGGTCTGCGGCAGGGCGACGCCATCGTAGCGGCCGGCGGCGATCATCACCGGGCAGGCGATCTGGCCCAGCCGGTCCCAGGTGTCGTGGCCGGCGCGGGCTTCCAGCTGGCGGCGCGCGCCCATCTCGCGGCCGGGCTCGCCGGCAAAGGGATTGGCCGAGCCCAGCTCCACCAGTTGCGCGTAGGTCTCGGGATTGACGGCGGCCCAGGCGGCGTCACGGCGGGTGTCGCTGATCGGGATCAGGAACTTGGCCCGCGCCTCGCCGCGGAGGTGCTGGATCTCGTGGAACGGGTAGGAAGCGCCGCCGGCGCCGCCCGGCGAGGTGCAGGCCAGCACCAGCCGCTCCACCTTGGCCGGATGCCGAAGCGCCAGCTCCTGGGCCACCATGCCGCCGAATGAGACGCCGATCACCGGCGCGCTCGGCCAGCCGATGGCGTCCATCAGGCCCGCGGCGTCGTCCGCGTAGTCGGCCATGGTGTAGTCGATATCCGGCTTCTGCGAGCGACCCAGCCCGCGCTGGTCGTAGGCGACGAGGTCGAAGCCCTTGGCCAGCGGGCCGTCGAACACGTTCGGCTTGTTGCGCAGGTCGCCGCCGGTGCCGGAGATGAAAAGCAGCGGCGGCCCCTCGCCGGCCCGCTCGTAATAGAGCTCGATCGACCCCAGATGAGCGGTGGGCATGGGCTTCAAGTCCAGGTGGCGGCGACAGCGCCGCCATAGAGCATCGCGCGCAGCCCGCGCCAACAGGGGACGGCACATGAAATCGGTCGTGATCACCGGCGTTTCCAGCGGCATCGGGCAGGGCGCGGCGCGCGTGCTGGTCGGCCAGGGCTACCGGGTCTTCGGCAGCGTGCGCCGCCAGGCCGACGCCGACCGGCTGAAGCAGGAGCTGGGCGAGCGCTTCACGCCGCTGATCTTCGACGTCACCGACACGCCGGCGGTGAAGGCGGCCGCGGAGCTGGTGCGCGCGGCGCTAGCCGGCGCGCCGCTGTTCGGCCTGGTCAACAACGCCGGCGTCGCGGTGGCCGGGCCGGTGCTGGAGACGCCGCTGGACGAGCTGCGCCGCCAGCTCGAGGTCAACCTCGTGGGCGTGGTGGCGACGCTGCAGGCCTTTGCGCCGATGCTCTGGCAGGGCGTCAAGGCGGGCGAGGCGCCCGGCCGGATCGTCAACATCACCTCGGTGGGTGGCAAGACCGCCGTGCCGTTCCTCGGCCCCTACGTGGCCTCCAAGTTCGCCCTGGAGGGCCTGACCGAGAGCCTGCGGCGCGAGATGCTGCTGTTCGCGGTGCCAGTGATCGCCATCGCGCCGGGCTTCGTCGCCACCGAGATGACCGTCAAGGGCGCGGAGTACGATCTGACGCCCTATGCCGCGACGCCCTACGCCGCGGCGCTGGCCAGGGTGCAGGCTTTCATGTCGCCGGGCGGGCAGGCGGCCCTGACGCCCGAGCAACTCGGCCGGGCGATCCTGCGCGCGCTGACCACGCCGCGTCCGGCCGTCCGCTACACCGTCGCGCCCAACCCGATGCAGACCTTCCTGATCGAGCACCTGCCCAAGCGCATGGTCGACACCATGCTGGGCGGCATGCTGGGCCTGAAACCGGCCGCGGCGACGGCGGCTTAGGCTCATCGCAGGCCGGTATTGCAGCAGGCCCGCGCGGCCCGGTCAACCGAACTTCTATTGGTCGGCCAACGGCTTGCGCGCGTCCTTTGGCGCCCGCTACGGCTAGGAGGAAGCGGGCGGCTTGATCGGAGGACGGCGTGGCGGCGTGGACCATCCAGCTGGGGGCGAGCGAGCTCAACAAGGTGCTCTCGGGCGCCTTCCCGACCGCGGGCGAGATCGAGCAGATCCGCGAGGTCTCGCCCGGCCGCATCCGCGTGGTGCGGCCGTTCCATCCGGCGATGATCCGGCCGGGCGGCCTGATCTCGGGGCCCACGCTGATGGGACTGGCCGACATGGCGGCCTACGCGCTGGTGATGGCGCACGTGGGCGTCGAGCTGATGGCGGTGACCAGTTCGCTGACCATCAACTTCCTGCGCGGCGCCAAGCCCGGCGAGATTGTCGCCGAGGGCGAGCTCTTGTCGCTGGGCCGGCGCCTGGCCGTCTGCGACGTGCGCATCTGGACCGAGTCGCCCGAGCGCCTCGCCGCCCAGGCCACGGTGACCTACGCCAGGGCCGCGTCCGCCGGGCCTTGAGCCGGCGCGCGCCTTGCCCTTTGCGTTGCGGCCGGCGCGGGCTTAAGCGAGCGAGCGTGTCACCAGAGGGGTCCGCATGAAGATCGACTTCGTCGCCGCCAAGGCCGAGCCCACCTCGACGACCGCGTTGGCGGTGCTGGCGTTCGAGGACGGCGAGTTCTCGCCGGCCGCCGAGGCGCTCGACACCCAGCTCGGCGGGGCGCTGAAGAGGGCCATCGCGGCCACCCGGTTCACGGGCGGGGCGGGCCAGACAGTGCCGCTGCTCGGCGTCGCCGGCGCGGCGGCCGGCCGCGTGGTGGTGGTCGGGGCCGGCAAGCAGGCCGCGTTCGATGCGAAGGGCGCCGAAAGCGCCGGCGCCCACGCCTATCTCGCGGTCAAGGAGACCGGCGCCGAGCGGCTGCTGCTGCTGATGCCGCCGGCCGGGCCTGAGCGCCAGGCGCACGCGGCGTTCGGGATCCGCCTGGCGGCCTACCGGTTCGACAAGTACCGCACCACCGAGAAGCCCGAGAAGCAGCCGTCGGTGACCGCGGTCGACATCGCCTGCGACGATCCGAAGGCGGCGGCCAAGGCGTTCAAGGAGCTCTCCAGTCTCGCCGACGCCATCTGCTTCGCCCGTGACCTGGTGACCGAGCCGGCCAACATCCTCTATCCAGCGGAGTACGCGAAACGCGTCAAGGCGCTGACCAAGCTGGGCCTCGAGGTGGAGGTGCTGGGCGTCAAGGAGATGACCAAGCTCGCCATGGGCTCGCTGCTCGGGGTGGGGCAGGGCAGCGTGCGAGAGAGCCAGCTGGTGGTGATGCAGTGGAAAGGCGCCAAGGACGGCGTCCAGCCGATCGCCTTCGTCGGCAAAGGCGTCTGCTTCGACACCGGCGGCATCAGCCTGAAGCCGCCGGAAGGCATGGAGGAGATGGTCACCGACATGGCCGGCTCGGCGGCCGTGGCCGGGGCGATGTATGCGCTGGCCTCGCGCGGCGCCAAGGTCAACGCGGTCGGCATCCTCGGCCTGGTGGAGAACATGCCGGACGGGAACGCCCAGCGGCCCGGCGACGTGGTCACCAGCATGTCCGGCCAGACCATCGAGGTGATCAACACCGACGCCGAGGGCCGGCTCGTGCTCGCCGACGCCGTCTGGTACTGCCAGGACCGGTTCAAGCCGAAGTTCATGGTCGACCTGGCGACGCTCACCGGCGCCATCGTGGTCGCGCTCGGCAAGGATATCGCCGGATTTTACTGCACCGATGAGGGTTTGGCGACGAACCTTCAGACCGCGTCGACGGACACCGATGACGCGCTGTGGCGAATGCCGCTGCCGCCCCAGTATGACAAGCTGATCGAGAGCCACATCGCCGACATGAAGAACGTCGGGCCGCGGCAGGGCGGCTCGATCACCGCGGCGATGTTCATCAAACGCTTCACCAACGGCCTGCCATGGGCCCATATCGACATGGCCTCCACCGCCTGGAAGCCCAATTCCAGCGTCCCCACGATCCCGAGCGGCGCCAGCGGCTTCGGCGTGCGGCTGCTCGACCGGCTGGCGCGCGACTACGAAGGCTAGGCGCTGACCCGTCTGGTCCTGGTCCACAGTCCGTTCGTCGGCGCGGGCTGCTGGCGCCAGGTGGCGGGCCAGCTGCCCGGCGCCCTCGCGATCGACTACGGCGGCGTCAGCGGGCCCGACTGGTATGCGGGCGCCGCGGCGCGGATCGCGGCGCAGGCCCGCGGGGACCGCTGGATCGCGGTCCTGCACAGCGGCGCGGGCGGTTTCGCCCCGGCCCTCGCGACCGCTGCGCCTGACATCGCCGGTCTGATCTTCGTCGACGCGGTGCTGCCCTACCCGGGCCACAGCTGGCTGGACACTGCGCCGCCGGCGCTCGCCGATCGGCTGCGCCGGCGCGTGATCGACGGGCGTTTGGCGCCGTGGAACCAATGGTTCGACGAGGACGCGGTGACGCGGCTCATCCCCGAGGCGTCGGCGCGCGCGGCCTTCATCGGCGAGCTGCCCCGGATGCCGTTCGACTTCCTCGAGGCCGTCAGTCCGGCCGACCCGGGGTGGAAGCAGCTGCCCGCGGCCTATGTGCAGCTCAGCGGGGCTTATGACTCCGAGGCGGCGGAGGCGCAGGCGCTCGGCTGGGCGGCGCGGCGCGCCCGGCTCAATCATCTCGCCATGCTGAGCGACCCTGATAAGGTTGCAGCGTTGTTGTCCGAGGTTTGCGCGAGTCTCTCAGGTTCATGACCGATGGCCCCTGCGAGGTCTGGTTCTACCACCTGGAGCGCACCAGCCTGGACCAGGCGCTGCCCGAGCTGCTGGAAAAGACCCTGGCGCGCGGCTGGCGGGCATTGGTCCGCGGGGCATCCCGCGAACGGGTCGAACACCTGGACGGATGGCTGTGGAGCTACCGCGACGACAGTTTCCTGCCGCACGGCGTCGACGGCGAGCCGCTGGCCGAGCGCCAGCCGATCCTGATCACGACGCGGATGGACAACGCCAACGCGGCCGACGCGCTTTTCCTCGTCGACGGCGCCGAGCCGGGCGAGTTCGCGCCGTTCGAGCGCTGCGTGCTGTTGTTCGACGGGCGCGATGAGGCCGCCGTGGCGGCGGCGCGGGCGCGCTGGCCGGCGTTCAAGGCGGCAGGCTGCGCGGTATCCTATTGGCGACAGGGAGAGACGGGCGGATGGCGCAAGGAGGCCTGAAGAAATGGGGCGCGTTGGCGCTGATCGGGCTGCTGGCGTCCTGCGCGGAACCAGCCAAGCCGCCGCCCGCGTCGGCGCCGCCGCCCCAGGCGACCCCGCCGGCGCCCGCGCCTGCACCGCGCGCCGCCGCGGCGCCAGCGCCGCCCGTCGCGCCCGCCGACGCCTGTGGCGCGGCGCCGCTGCAATATCTGGTCGGCAAGCCGCGCACCGAGATCCCGGTGCCGGTCTATCCCAGCCGGCGCCGGGTGGTCTGCTCCACCTGCTTCATCACCCAGGACTACGTCGAAGAGCGCCAGACCATCGTCTACGACAGCGAGACCGGGCTGGTGAAATCGGTGAAGTGCGGCTGAGGCGCCGATAGGGGCGCGCGTCTAGTCCTCATCGGCCGCGGCGGTCTCGTAAGCCTCCGCGGCGGCGAGCCAGGCGGCTTCGGCGCGATCGACGCGCTCGGCCAGCCGCGTCCGCCGCTCGGACAGCAGCGCGGCCTCGCCCGCGGGCCTGGCGTAGAGGTCGGGCGCGGCCAGCGCCTTGTCGATCTCGGCCAGGGCCGCCGTCTCGCGCGACAGGGTCTGTTCGGCCGCCTCCATGCGGCGGCGAAGCGGGCCAGCCGCTGCGGGCGGGCGTCGCGGCGTCGTTTCCGCGACGCGGGCGGCCGGCGCCCGAGAGGCCTGGCGGGCGCGGTCGAGGACAAAACGGGCGTAGTCCTCCATGTCGCCGTCGAACGGCCGCACCGTGCCATCGGCGGTCAGCCACAGGCGGTCGGCGACCATCTCCATCAACGAGCGGTCGTGGGTGATCAGCACCACGGCGCCTTCGTAGTCGTTGAGCGCGTCCAGCAGGGCGCGGCGGCTGTCGATGTCGAGGTGGTTGGTAGGCTCGTCGAGGATGATCAGGTGCGGCGCGCCCAGCGCGATCAGGTTGATCAGCAGGCGCGCCCGCTCGCCGCCCGACAGCTGCTCCACCTTGGTATGCACCCGGTCGGCGCCGAAGCCGAAGGCGGCGATGCGGGCCCGGCGCTGGGCCTCGGTGAGGCCGGGCAGGGCGCGGCCGATGATCTGCAGCGGCGTGTCGTCGGCGGCCAGCACCTCGACCTGGTGCTGGTGGAACCAGCCCACCTTCATCCGCCGGTCGCGGTTCACCTTGCCCGACATCAGCGGCAGGTCGTCGGCCAGCAGCCGCGCGAAGGTGGTCTTGCCGGCGCCGTTGACCCCTAAGAGGCCGATGCGGTCGCCAGGGTCGAGGCGCAGATCGAGGCCCGAGAGCACCGCCACGCCGCCATAGCCGACCTCGGCCTTCTCCAGCCGCATCAGCGGCGGCGGCAGCGGCTTCTCCGGCGAGGGCAGGATGAACGGGTCGGCGTTCTCCTCCAGCACCGGCGGCACGGCGCCCAGGCGCTCGATCATCTTCAGCCGCGACTGCGCCTGGCGGGCCTTGGTGCCGGCGCGGAAGCGGTCGACGAACGACTGCAGGTGGGCCCGCCTGGCCTCGATCTTGGCCCGCATCGAGCCCAGCAGCGCCAGCCGCTCGGCCCGCTGGCGCTCGAAGGCGGAGAACCCGCCGGAATAGAGCGTGAGCATCCCGCCATCCAGGTGCAGGATGAAATCCATCGCCCGATCAAGCAGTTCGCGGTCGTGGCTAATGACCAGGGCGGTGGACGGATGGCGCTTCAGCCGCGCCTCCAGCCAGAGCGCGCCTTCCAGGTCGAGGAAGTTGGTGGGCTCGTCGAGCAGCAAGAGGTCGGGCTCGGCGAAGAGGGCGGCGGCCAGCGCCGTGCGCATCCGCCAGCCGCCCGAGAACTCCGCCATCGGTCGGGCGAGGTCGGATTGCGAGAAGCCGAGCCCGACCAGGATCTCGGCCGCCTTGGCTGGCGCGGCGTCGGCGCCGATCTGGGCCAGGCGCGCGTAGATGTCGGCCAGGCGCTCCGGGGGGGCCGTTTCCAGCTCGGCGGTGAGCGTGGCGCGCTCGAGGTCGGCGGCGAGCACGGTCTCGATCAGCGGGACCGGGCTGGCGGCCTGCTCCTGGTCGGCAGTGCCGACCCTCGCGGCGCGCGGCATCAGGATGTCGCCGCCGCCAGCGCTGAGCTCGCCCTTGATCAGGCGGAAGAGGGTGGTCTTGCCGGCGCCGTTGCGGCCGACGAGGCCGACCTTGGCCCCCACCGGCAGGGCGGCGGACGCGTGGTCGAAGAAGCGGCGCCCGTAGGCGTCGAAGACGAGGTCCTGGATGCGGAGCATGGCGGGGCTTTGAAGCTGGGGTGTGGGCTCGAACGGCGAAAAGCGCCGCGGGGCCCTGGCCAGGCGCGCGGCGGCGGCGGCTGAGGGGGTCAGCCCGCTAAGGTCGCCGTCGAGTCCCAGCTTCGGTCACGTGATGATCGCCCGGTTTCGCCCGCCTTGGCGGCGGGAACAGGCGTCGTTATAAGCCCGGACCCCTCCGCTCGCCAGAGCCCATCCCCAAGGCCTCCATGTCCGAACGCACCTTCTCGATCATCAAGCCGGACGCCACGCGGCGCAACCTGACCGGCAAGATCAATGCGGTGATCGAGGACTCCGGCCTGAGGATCATCGCCCAGCGCCGGGTGCGGATGAGCCGCGCCCAGGCGGAAAAGTTCTACGAGGTGCACGCTGGCAAGCCGTTCTTCGAGGAACTGGTGGGCTTCATGACCTCGGGCCCCGTGGTGGTGCAGGTGCTGGAAGGCGAGGGCGCCGTCGCCCGCTACCGCGAGGTGATGGGCGCCACCAACCCCGCCAACGCCGCCCCCGGCACCCTCCGCCAGCTGTTCGCCGAGAGCTTCACCGGCAACTCGGTGCACGGCTCCGACAGCCCCGACAACGCACAGCTCGAGATCGCCCAGTTCTTCGCCGACGCGGACATCGTCGGCTAAGCTCGGGTTAGCCACACACCGGCCAAGGCTCGCGCAGCGAGCCCTGGCCGGGATCTACTCAGCGCCGGCCGACGAAGTAGATCCCGGACATGCCGCTTGCGCGGCATTCCGGGATGACAGCCTTGTTTGATGGTCGGGCTGTGCGTTCTGCGCCCCAAGAACTGTCCACGAACCAGACGAACGGGTTCGTGAGGTTCGTGTCGTTCGCGGTTGAATCTTCTTGCCTATCAGCCGCGCACGCTCACGCCGCCTTCGCCTCGGTCTCGACCATGCGCTGGATGGCGACATAGTCGGTCTTGCCGGTGCCGAGGACGGGGATCTCGGCCACCCGCACGATGCGGCGCGGGGCGGCCAGCTCGCCGGCGCCGACGGCCTGGGCGTGGGCGATCAGATGGCTGGCCTCGGCGTCCATCCGGTCCGTGACCAGCACCAGCCGCTCGCCCTTGCGGCTGTCGGGCTCGGCGATCACGGCGTGGCGCGAGTCTGGCCAGAGCGAGGCGGCCAGGGTCTCGGCGGCGGTGAGCGAAACCATCTCGCCGCCGATCTTGGCGAAGCGCTTCACCCGGCCGAGGATGGTGATCCAGTTGTCGGCGGTGATCTCCACCACGTCGCCGGTGTCGTGCCAGCCACCGGCCGGTGGCTCCAGCACGCCGCCCTCGTTCAGGTAGCCGGCCATGATGTTGGGGCCGCGCACATAGAGCCGGCCGCCGCGGCTGATGCCCTCCACCGGGTCGATCCGGGCCTCTACCCCAGGCAGCAGGCAGCCGACGGTGCCGCGGCGATTGTCGTCGGGGTGGTTGACCGCGATCACCGGCGAGGCCTCGGTGGCGCCATAGCCTTCCAGCAGCGGGATCGGGCCGAAGCGGTCGAAGATCAGGTCGTGGGTCTCGTCGCGCACCCGCTCGGCCCCGCAGACGACGAACTTCAGGTCCTTCAAGTCCTCGAAGTCCGCCGCGCGGGCGTACTGGTTCACGAAGGTGTCGGTGGCCAGGAGAATGTCAGCGCCGGTCTCGCGGATCAGGGCAGGGATGATCTTCACGTGCAGCGGCGAGGGGTACTGGAAGCCCTTCATGCCGGTCAGCAGCGGCAGCAGCACCCCGCCGGTGAGGCCGAAGCAGTGGAAGATCGGCAGCGGGTTGAACATCACCCAGTTGGGATCGAGGTCGATGTCGGCGGCGATCTGGTCGACGTTGGCCTGGACGTTGGCCTGGGTCAGGATCACCCCGCGCGGGGCGCCGAAGCTGCCGGAGGTGAACAGCACCACGGCCGGATCGTCGGGCTTGGTGGCGACGCGGAACCGGTGCGGGGCCAGCGAGGCGGCGAGCGCATAGGCGCGGTCGGCAAGGCCGATGCTGGCGCGCACGTCCTCCAGGTAGGTGATCTGGCAGGTCTGGCTGAGCGCATCGATCGCGTCGTGCAGCTTGCCCTGTTCGACGAAGCGGTGCGAGCTCAGCACCCGCTTCACCCCGGCCAGCTTCACCGCGGCGCGCAGGTTGCGCAGGCCCGCGGTGAAGTTGAGCATCACGGGGACGCGGCCGAAAGCATGCAGGGCGAAGAAGGTCACCACGGCCGCCGAGCTGGTGGGCAGCAGCAGCCCGACCCGCTCCCCCGGCTCGGTCACCTGGGCGATCTTGCGGCCGAGCGCGAAGGCGGCCCGAATCAGGTCGGTGTAGGTGAGGGGGTGGCGCTCCTGGTCCTCCAGGATCGGCTTCTTGGAGCCGTGGACCCGCGCCGCCTCGAGCAGGGCGTCGAAGATCGGGCGGCGGCTGCGCAGCGGATCGAACTTGTGCGGCATGTGGCGCTTGGCGCGCTCCTTTCCTTTTGCGTCTTCCTCTTTCGGCGAGGCTATCGCCGTGGATCAGGAATGGAAAGATCGGTTACGGGACGTGACCGGAGGCGGCCGGATCGGCCTTGGCGGCGGCCGCGGCGACGAACTGGCGGAGGGCGCCGAGCCAGGGCGCGCGGTGGGTGTCGTCCTCGAGCTCCAGAGCCGGGTCGGCGCCGGCGATCGACTGGACCGCGGCGCCGGGCGGCGCGAGGCAGCCAGGCGCGCCCGCCGCCAGCACCAGGGTCGGGACCTGGACGCGCGCCGCGTCGGCCACCGTCCGCGCCTGCAGGTCCGCCAGCGCCGCGCGCCACTCCAGGCTGGGGCCGCCGAGGCGCAGGTCGGGGTTGAGCAGCTGCCAGGCGTGGGTGACCGCGCCGCGCCAGGGATCGTGGGTGCGATGGGCGGCGAAATCGTCGGGACCGTCGCGGCGCCAGACATCGCCGCCCGGCGCCCGCATGCCGCCGAGGCCGAACTGGGCCAGCGCGCCGCCGGGCATGCCGCCGCCGCAGCTGGCGCCGCTGAGGATCAGCCCCGCCGGCCTGGCCCCGGCTTCCACCGCCCGCGCGGCCACGAAGCCGCCGACGCCCTCGCCCAGCAGGATCAGCGGCCGGCGCGGCTGCGGACGGATCACCGTCTCGATCATCGCGCGGGCCGCGGCGACGTCGGTATCGAAGCTCCTGGCGTCGCCCATGTCGCGTCGCCCGCTCAGCCGGCCGGAGCCGCCCTGGCCGACGCCCTCCAGCACCCAGACCGCGTAGCCGGATTGGCCGAGGTCGCGGGCGGTCTCGAACCAGGTTTCGGCGCTTTCGCCGTAGCCCGGCAGGATCAGCACGTCGGCGCGCGGGGTCACCGCCGGCGCGGCGACGCCGTAGCGCTGCGCGGGCGCATCGCCGACCTGGATCAGCCCCCAGGCCCAGTTCTCCGGCGGATAGAACCGCTCGGCCAGCCCCGCCGGCGGCCGGCTGTCTGCGAAGGGATCGCGGCTGCCAGGTCCGCAGGCGGCGAGCGCCAGCAGGAGGGCCAAGCTCCACCGGCGAAGGCGGGGACGGCCCAGTTTGTCGGCGGCCGCCCGACGGGCCTGGCTCACGTCGCCCGCTCCTTGCATCCGCGCCCCGAACCAGACCGTAGCCGCGACCCGGCCGTTTCGCCACAGCCCGACCCGGCGCGCTTGATCGGCGGGCGCGAACAGCCGATCTAGGGCCCATGACCGTGGTCATCGAGCCCCGCACCGCCCGCCAGCTGCGCCATCCGGAGAAGCAGGCGCGGCCGGATACCCCGATCCAGCGCAAGCCCGACTGGCTGCGGGTGCGCGCGCCGGGCTCGCCGGGCTACGCCGCCACGCGTCAGATCGTCCGCGAGCACGGCCTGGTCACCGTCTGTGAGGAGGCCGGCTGCCCCAACATCGGCGAGTGCTGGGAGAACAGCCACGCCACCATGATGATCATGGGCGAGGTCTGCACCCGCGCCTGCGGCTTCTGCAACGTGGCCACCGGCAAGCCCCGCCCGCTCGACCCCACCGAGCCGGCGCGGGTGGCCGAGGCGGTGGCGAAGATGGGCCTCAAGCACGTGGTGATCACCTCGGTGGACCGCGACGACCTTGCGGACGGCGGCGCCCGGCATTTCGCGCTGACGGTCGCGGCGATCCGCGCCGCGGCGCCCGGCGCGACGGTGGAGATCCTGACCCCCGACTTCCTGCGCAAGCCCGGCGCGGCCGAGATCGCCATCGCCTCCCGGCCCGACGTGTTCAACCACAACCTCGAGACCGTCCCGCGGCTCTATCATTCCATCCGGCCGGGCGCCCGCTACTACGCCTCGCTGCGGCTGCTGGAGCGGGCGAAGGAGCTCGACCCGGCCCAGTTCACCAAGTCCGGCCTGATGCTGGGGCTGGGCGAGAGCCGGGACGAGGTGCTGCAGGTGATGGACGACATGCGCTGCGCAGGCGTCGACTTCATCACGCTGGGCCAATACCTGCAGCCCAGCCGCAAGCACGCCGCGGTGGAGCGGTTCGCGCCCCCCGAGGAGTTCGACGCGCTGGCCACGATCGCCTACGCCAAGGGCTTCCTGATGGTCGCGGCCAGCCCGCTCACCCGCTCGTCGCACCACGCCGGCGAGGATTTCGAGCGCCTGCGCGCGGCCCGCCTGGCTCAGATCGCCGCCGCCTGACGCGTTGCGCCATCACCTGACGCGCCGCCTGCCCTACGCGCCTCGCCAGCTGTTCGAGCTGGTGGGGGACGTCGAGCGCTACCCTGAGTTCGTGCCCTGGGTGACGCGGCTGCGGACTTCCAACCGGCGCCCGGACGGGGAGGGGATCACCCGCCTCGACGCCGAGGCCGAGGTGGGCTTCTCGATCATCCACGAGCGCTTTTCCACCGCCGTGCGGCTCGACGAGCCGGCGCTGGCCATCGACGTCGACCTGATCTCCGGCCCGTTCCGCCGCCTGCACAACCGCTGGCGTTTCAAGGACCACCCGCGCGGCGCCGAGCTCAGCTTCGAGATCGATTTCGAGTTCAAGTCCCGCCTGCTCGACACCCTCCTGCGCGCCAACCTGCACCATGCGGTGGACCGCCTGGTCGGCTGCTTCGAGGCCCGCGCGGCGCAGCTCTACGGGAGCCAGGGGTAAGGCGGGCGGTCTCGGGGTGGAGGCGGCGCAGACGCCGCTAGATTCAACGCAGAGGACGCGGAGGAGGCGCGGAGTTCGCGGGGACGCGCAGTCTCCACCTCTTTTGCGCGGCGCCCCGCCAACAGTGAGAATCTGACCCGAAGCCGAGATCAGGAGTCTGCCCCGTCCATGAAGTCCGTCTCAATGAGAATGTCTGAACGCTCTTCCACGCGGACGAGGCCGGGGACGGGAGCAGGCCGCTCATCCACGCAAATCGGCCGCCGTCTCGAAGCGCACGACCCGGTATCGACCGTGCCTTTCCTCGTCCGCCGCCATCAGAGGATAGGGCGGGTTCAAACAGTCGAGACCAATAAGTGCCGATATGCCGTCAGCACGAAAATACCGAAGAATGAGGTCAGCAATCGGTTCAACGGCGGCCCGCATGACACCGTCGATGCGCGCTGCATCCATGGTGTCAGCATCCACATCCGGCCCAACGTAGTAGAGCTTCAACGCTCCAAACTGCGCCGAGGCAGAGGGATTGCCGACGTCGGTTTTCCCCCTGTTTCTTCCGTTGAAAGCGGCAGCTCTCGGGCGGCGGGTACCATCCGATTGGCTCGCACCACTAGCTGCGCCTGCGGCGCGCCCGATGCGGCAGGATTGTCACCGGCGCTACCGCAGCCGATCCCGCAGCATCTCCAGGGCCACTTGCACCGCGGCGAGCTGGACCTCCTCGCGCGTGTCCAGTTCGAACAGCTCGTGGCGGTGGTAGACGGACTGGTTGGCCCTGGCGGTGGCGAAGTGGACGGTGCCGACCGGTTTCAGCGGCGTGCCGCCGCCAGGCCCGGCGACGCCGGTGATGGCGACGGAGACGTGGGCGTGGCTGTTCTCCAGCGCGCCCTCGGCCATCATCCGCGCGATCGGCTCGGAGACCGCGCCGAGGTCGGCGATCAGGTCGCCGGTGACGCCCAGCTGCTCCTGCTTGGCGCGGTTGGAGTAGGAGACGAAGCCGCGCTCGAACACGTCCGAGGCGCCGGAGACGGCGCAGAGCGCGCCGGCCACCAGGCCGCCGGTGCAGCTCTCGGCGGTGACGATGCGCAGGTTGCGGCCGCGGGCGTCGTCGATCACCAGCCGCGCCAGGGTCTCGATCTCGAGCGAGAAAATCACAGGATGGCTCCTTGATGGAGCGCCTTACTACGCCGGCAGCTCGACCATCGCCACGGCCTGCGCGGCCAATCCTTCCTCGCGACCGGTGAAGCCCATGCCCTCCATGGTCGTGGCCTTGACGCTGACCGCCGAGAGTTCGAGGCCCAGCAACTGCGCCAGCCGCGTCCGCATGGCCTCCCGGTGCGGCTTGATCTTCGGCCGCTCGCAGACCAGCGTCACGTCCACGTTGACGATCCGCCCGCCGCGCGCCGCCACGAGGCCGGCCGCGTGGATCAGGAACTGGTCCGAGGCCGCGCCGCGCCATTTCGGATCGCTGGGCGGGAAGTGGTCGCCGATGTCGCCTTCGCCGAGGGCGCCCAGCAGCGCGTCGGTGAGCGCGTGCAGGCCGGCGTCGGCGTCGGAATGGCCGACGAGGGCGCGGTCGTGGGCGATATGGACGCCGCAGAGCATGACGCCGTCGCCGGGACCGAAGCGGTGCGCATCCAGCCCCTGGCCGATGCGCATCGTCCGGGCCGCGCCCGCCAGCTGTTCGGCCATGGCGAAATCCTCCGGGTAGGTGAGCTTGGCCAGCGCCGGATCGCCCGCAACCAGCGCCACGCGGGCGCCGGTCCGCTCGATCACCATCGCCTCGTCGGTGGGCTCCTCGCCGGCAGGCCAGGCGGCGTAGGCGGCCCGGATCTGGCCGAGCCGGAAGCCCTGCGGCGTCTGCGCCCGCCAGAGCCCGGCCCGCGACGGCGTGGCGGCGACACCCCCCGCGCCGTCATCGCGCTTCAGGGTGTCGGCCAGCGGCAGGGCGAGGATGGCCGCCCCGTCGGCCTCGACGGCGGCCAGCAGCCGCTCGACGTGCTCACGCCTGACCAGCGGCCGCGCGGCGTCGTGGATCAGCACCAGCGCATCGCCCGGCGCCGCAAGCGCGAACAGGCCGGCCTTCACCGAATCAGAGCGGGCCGCGCCGCCCAGGGCCAGCTTCCAGCCCGTCAGTCCGGCTAGCGCCTCGGCGGCGCGAGCCTCCTGCCCCTCGCCGATCACCACCACCAGTTCGGCGACGCCAGCGCCCAGCAGAGCCTCGGCCGACCAGCGCAAGACGGGCCGTCCGGCGAGGATTCGCCACTGTTTGGCCTCGCCGGGACCCGCCCGGGCGCCGACGCCGGCTGCGACAATTACGGCACAGGTGGTCATTTCCCTTTCTCATCAATCACGACCGGCAAGTCCAGGCTTTACGGCGCCGCACAATTTGCCTAAAAACAGGGCGATGGGGGTGCGCGTAAAATGAGCAACGCGCACGGGTTGAGCGCGTAATGACAGAAAGCCGGGCGCGAAGTTTGGCGGAGAGCCGGGCCCTGGACAGCCTGAAAGCCTTAGCTTTCGACCTGATTCCGGAGCCGGCGATGGTCGTCGATCCGGAGGGGGCGCTGGTGGCCGTCAACGAGGCCGCCGAGGCGCTGTTCGGTCAGGGCCTGGCGCTGCTCGCTCGTGGCCGGTTCAAGGCCGCCCTGCCGCCCGATTCGGCGCTGGTCTCGCTGATCAACCGCGCCCTGGCCGAAGAAGGCGCGGTGCGAGAGCGGGGGATCGAGATCGCCCTCTTCGGCCATCCCGTCTTCGAGGCCGACGGCGCGGCCGCCCCGCTGGGCGACGACGGCGCGGTGCTGCTGACGCTGCATGTAAAGAGCGGCGCCATGGGCGTCGACCGGGCCGGCGACGTGGCGGGCCTGCGCTCGGTGATCGGGCTCGGCCGCATGCTGGCGCACGAGATCAAGAACCCGCTGGCCGGCATCCGTGGCGCGGCCCAGCTGCTGAAAGGCGGCGCCAAGGTGCAGGACGCGCCGCTGGCGCAGCTGATAATGGACGAGACCGACCGGGTCCGCCGCCTGGTCGACCGGATGGAAGCCTTCTCCGACGACGTCGCGCCCGAGCGCTCGCCGGTGAACATCCACCGGGTGCTGGACCGGGTGCGGGCGCTGGCCGCCAACGGCGTCGCCGAGGGCCTGGCGCTGAAGGAAAGCTTCGACCCCTCGCTGCCGCCGGTGTGGGGCGAGGAGGACCAGCTGATCCAGATCTTCCTCAACCTGGTGAAGAACGCCGCCGAGGCTGCCCACAGCCGCCGCGACGGGCGCGGCCAGGTGCTGATCACCACGGCCTATCGCCACGGCGTGCGGGTGCGCAGCGCCGACGGCGCCTCGGCCCAGGGCGCGCCGCTGGAAATTCGGGTGCAGGACAACGGCCCCGGCGTTCCGCCGCATCTGCGCGATCATCTGTTCGAGCCTTTCGTCTCCACCAAGGCCAACGGCGTCGGCCTCGGCCTGGCGCTGGTCGCCAAGCTGGTCGCCGGCCACGGCGGCCTGATCGATTTCGAGTCCGAGCCGGGACGCACCGTATTCCGCGTCCTCCTGCCCGCCGCACCCGCGACGAGCGCCTTTCTGGTGAGCTGATGAGCGCCCAACCGCAGAAGATCCTGATCGCCGATGATGATTCTTCTATCCGCCTCGTCCTCAGCCAGGCTTTCAGCCGGCTAGGCTATCAGGTCCGCGCCACCGGCAACGCCGCCACCCTGCTGAAGTGGGTCACGGACGGGGAGGGCGACCTCGTCATTACCGACGTGGTGATGCCCGACGAGAACGTGTTCGACGTGCTGCCCCGCATCCGCAAGCAGCGGCCAAAGCTGCCGGTGATCGTGATGAGCGCCCAGAACACCCTGCTCACCGCGGTCAACGCCGCCGAGGTCGGCGTCTTCGACTACATCCCCAAGCCCTTCGACCTCGACGACATGACCGCCACCGCCCGCCGCGCCCTGGCCAAGCCGGCCGACTCTGAAGCGGCGCGCGCCCAGGCCCGGGCGGTGCGCGACGAGCGCCTGCCGCTGATCGGCCGTTCGGCGCCGATGCAGGAGGTCTACCGCACCATCGCGCGGCTGGTGGGCGCGGACCTGACGGTGCTGATCCTGGGCGAATCCGGCTCCGGCAAGGACCTGGTCGCCCGGGCCCTGCACGACCTCGGCCGCCGGCGCGACGGCAAGTTCGTGGTGGTCAGCCTCGCCGCCGTGCCGCGCGAGCGGGTGGAGACCGAGCTGTTCGGCCGCGGCGACGGCGATTTCGGCAAGCTGGTGGAGGCCGACGGCGGCACCCTGTTCCTCGACGAGATCGGCGACATGCCGCTGGACGCCCAGACCCGGCTGCTGCGGGTCTTCGACGGCGCCGAGGCCGCCATCAACCCGCGCACCGGCCGCAAGCCCAACGCCCGGGTGATCGCCGCCAGCAACCGCGACCTGCGAGGCCTGATCCGCGAGGGCCTGTTCCGCGAGGACCTCTATTTCCGCCTCAACGTCGCGCCGGTGCGGCTGCCCCCCTTGCGCGAACGCACCGAGGACATCCCCGATCTCGCCCGCGCCTTCCTGCTGCGCGCCAACCGCGAGGGCCTGCCCGCCAAGACCATCGACTCCAGCGCGCTGGAGCGGCTGAAGGCGCACGCATGGCCGGGCAACGTGCGCGAGCTCGAGAACCTGATCCGCCGTATCTGCGCCCTCTACGCCGAGGAGATGATCACCGCCCGGATCGTCGAGCGCGAGCTCTCGGAACAGGCAACCACCCCGCCCGGCGAGGAGGGGCCGCTGACCCTCTCCGTGCTCGTGGAGCGACACCTGGCGTCCTATTTCGCCGACCAGCCGGACGGCGTGCCGCCGATCGGCCTCTACGACCGGGTGCTGGAGGACGTCGAGCGGCCGCTGATTCAGCTCACTTTGGCCGCCACCCGTGGCAATCAGGTCCGCGCCGCCGAGGTCCTGGGCCTGAACCGCAACACGCTGCGCAAGAAGATCCAGGAGCTTGGGGTTTCCATGGCGCGCGGGCGGCGCTGACGTATTCCTGCCACGACCCTGTTGAAATTGGGGCACAGTAAGCCCTAGGGTCCCCGGATGGAGTCTCACGTAGTCCTGCCCCAGCCGCCCGCGGCGGCGTTCGGCCAGGGCTGGTTGGAAAAGCTGGAGTCGCGGCCGGCGATCGGCGCGGGCTACGCCGTCTCCGCCGCGCTGACCGCGCTGGCGGTGGGGCTGGGCTCGTCGCCGACCCTCGCCGGCCCCATGGGCCCGGCCAGCCCGCTGGTGCTGACGCTGCTGGGGATCAACCTGGTGCTGATCGTGGCGCTGGGATCGGTGATCGCGCGCCGGCTGCTGCGCCTGGTCGCCGAGCGGGCCGAGAACGTCGGCGCGCGGCTGCATTTCCGCTTCGTCGCCCTCTTCGCCGCCGCCGCCGTGGTCCCGGCGCTGATCATCGCCCTCTTCTTCGGCGTGCTGGTGACGCGGGGCATCGAGAGCTGGTTCAGCGAGGGCGTGCAGAGCGTGATGGAGGAGTCGGCCAAGATGGCCCGCTCCTACCTCACCGAGCAGGGGGACGACATCGGCGACCACACCACGCTGGTGGCGCACTACCTCAACAGCGCCGGCCCGTCGGAGCTCGCGGCCTCGCCGGTGGCATTCTCGCAGTTCCTGGCCGAGCAGGCCGAGGGCAACGGCTTCGTGGCCGCCTACGTCATCGACAAGCGGGGCAGGGTGCTGGCCAGCGCCCACTCCAACGAGGCCCCGCCGTTCCTGACCCCGTCGGCCGACGCCTTCCAGGCCTCAGACCAGGGCGACCTGCCGGTCACCCAGTTCGAGCGGGCCGACCTCTTCCGCGCCCTCTATCGGCTGCGCGCCTTTCCGGACGAGTACCTCTACGTGGTCTGGCCGGTGGACCCAGGCGTTTTCAACCACCTGCGCATCACCGACGCCAAGATCACCGACTATCGGCTGGCCCAGGCCAGCCGCCGGCGCATCGAGTTCGCCTTCTTCCTGATCTACCTCGAAACCGTGCTCTGGGTGCTGCTGGCGGCGGTGTCGCTGGCCATGTCGGCGGCCAGCAGCATCTCCGCGCCGATCGGCCGGCTGGTGGAGGCCGCGGGCCGGGTCGCCGGCGGCGATCTCTCGGTGCGGGTCGATCCCTGGTCCGACCCGGAGGAAATCGCGGTCCTGTCCCGGGCCTTCAACAGCATGACCGGCGACCTCGAGGCGCAGCGCCAGGCCCTGGTGAGCGCCCACACCGAGGCCGAGTCGCGGCGGCAGTTCGTGGAGACCATGCTGTTCGGGGTCAGCGCCGGGGTGATCGGCCTCGACGCGGCCGGTCGCATCTCGGTGGTCAACCGCCAGGCGGCGGCGCTGCTGGAGCTGCACAGCGCCGACCTCGACCGGCCGCTGCGCGAGCTGGTCCCCGAGTTCCAGAGCGTCGTCGACCGAGCCGGGGGCGCAGGCCTCGAGATCGAGGAGGACGTCGACGTCGTCCGCGGCGGCGAATCGCGCCGGCTGCGGCTGCGCGTCGGCCACAGCTCCGATGGCCTGGTGCTGACCTTCGACGACATCACCCGCCTCGTCGCCGCCCAGCGTAACGCCGCGTGGAAGGACGTGGCGCGCCGCATCGCCCACGAGATCAAGAACCCGCTGACCCCGATCCAGCTCTCGGCCGAGCGGCTGCAGCGCAAATACCGCAGCGAGGTGCGCGGCGACCTGGAGACCTTCGATCGCTGCACCGAGACCATCATCCGCCAGGTGGGCGACATCGGCCGGATGGTCGACGAATTCTCCGCCTTCGCCCGCATGCCGGCGCCGCGCTTCGCCGCCGCCGACGGGGCCGAGCTGCTCCGCCAGGCGGTCTTCGCCCAGCGGGTCGCCGACCCCGACACCCAGATCGAGATCGCGCTGCCGGAGCGCGCCGTCCAGCTGATGTGCGATGCGCGCATGATCGGCCAGGCGCTGACCAACCTGCTGAAGAACGCCGGCGAGGCCGTCGCGGCGCGTCGGACCCCCCCGCCGCTACCGCCCGGCCGCATTGTGGCCAGCCTCACGGTCCAGTCCGGCTGGGCGGTGATCGATATCGAGGACAATGGCGTCGGCCTGCCCGCCAAGGACCGGGACCGGCTGACCGAGCCCTATGTGACCACCCGCGAGAAGGGCACGGGCCTGGGCCTGGCCATCGTCGAGCGGATCATGGAGGAGCACGGCGGCGAGCTGGTGCTCACCGATGCGAGCCCGCCGCCCGGCGCCCGCGTGAGCTTGAGAATCCCCCTAGCGCCCAGCCTGGCGGCGAAATCCGCCAAGGCTGCCGCGCCTGCGTTGAAGGACGCCTGATTTGATGACTGGTGATGTGCTGATTGTCGACGACGAGCCGGACATCCGCGACCTGGTGGCCGGGATCCTGGCGGACGAGGGCTACTCGGTCCGCACCGCCGCCGATTCCGACGCGGCGGTGGTGGCGATCCGCGCCCGCCGGCCCTCGCTGCTGGTGCTCGACATCTGGATGCAGGGCGCCGGGATGGACGGGCTGGAGCTGCTCGACCTGGTCAAGGAGCTCGACCGCGACCTGCCGGTGATCATGATCTCCGGCCACGGCAACATCGAGACCGCGGTCAGCTCGATCAAGCGCGGCGCCTACGACTTCCTGGAGAAGCCGTTCAAGTCGGACCGGCTGCTGCTGGTGGTGGAGCGGGCGCTGGAGTCGGCGCGGCTGAAGCGGGAGAACAAGCGGCTGCGCACCCTCTCGGCGACGCCGGACGGTTTCCCCGGCGCCTCGGCGGCGGCCCAGCACCTGCGGCAGATGATCGCCAAGGTCGCCTCGGCCAACAGCCGGGTCTTGATCACCGGCCCGGCCGGCGCCGGCAAGGAGACCTCGGCGCGCATGATCCACGCCGCCAGTCCCCGCGCCAGGGGCGAGTTCGTGGCGGTCAGCGCCGCCGGCATGACTCCCGAGCGCATGGACCTGGAGCTGTTCGGCGAGGAGGAAGGCGGCGGGCGGCCGCGCAAGATCGGCGTCTTCGAGCGCGCCCACACCGGCACCCTCTACCTCGACGAGGTGGCCGACATGCCGCGCGAGAGCCAGAGCCGCATCCTGCGGGTGCTGGTGGAGCAGCGCTTCCGGCGCGTCGGCGGCGACACCGACGTGCAGGTGGACGTGCGGGTGATATCGTCCTCCTCGCGCGATCTTCGCGAGGAGATCAACGCCGGCCGGTTCCGCGAGGACCTGTTCCACCGCCTGAACGTGGTGCCGCTGCGGGTGCCGGGCCTGGAGGAACGCCGCGACGACATCCCCGACTTGATCCGCGACTGCGCCGAGCGCATCGCGGTCGCCCAGGGCCTGCCGCGCCGCCGCTTCGCCGACGACGCCATCGCGACGCTGCAGGTGCAGTCGTGGCCCGGCAACGTGCGCCAGCTGCGCAACGTGGTGGAGCGGATCCTGATCCTGGCCCCGGGCGATCCGGCCCAGCCGGTCACCGCCGAGCTGCTGCCTTCGGACGGCGGCTCGCAGTCGCCCACCGGCGGCCTCGGCGCCGAGCGGATCATCGCCCTGCCGCTGCGCGAGGCGCGCGAGCTGTTCGAGCGCGAGTACCTGGAGGCGCAGATCATGCGCTTCGGCGGCAATATCTCGCGCACCGCCGCCTTCATCGGCATGGAGCGCTCGGCGCTGCACCGCAAGCTGAAGTCGCTGGGCTTCGGCGGCGCGCGGGCCCTGGAAGAGGCGGAGGCCTGATGACCCGCGTCGCCTACGTCAACGGCCGCTTCGTGCCCCACGGCGAGGCCGCGGTGCATATCGAGGATCGCGGCTATCAGCTCGCCGACGGCGTCTACGAGGTCTGGGCGGTGCTGGGCGGCGCCCTGGCCGACGCCGAGGGCCATTTCGAGCGCCTGGAGCGCAGCCTGGGCGAGCTTTCGATCACCCCGCCGATGGGCCGGCCGGCCCTGGAGGTGGTGCTGAAGGAGACGGTGCGGCGCAACCGGGTGCGCGAGGGCCTGGTCTACCTGCAGGTCACCCGCGGCGTCGCGCCGCGCGACCACGCCTTCCCGACGCCGGCGGTCCCGCCCAGCATCGTCGCCACCGCCAGGAGCGTCGATCGGGCCATCGGCGAGGCGCGGGCCGAGCGCGGCGCGGCGGTAATCACCGTGGCCGAGAACCGCTGGGGCCGCTGCGACATCAAGACCGTCGGCCTGCTGCCCAACGTGCTGGCCAAGCAGAAGGCGCGGGCGGCCGGCGCGGTGGAGGCCTGGTTCGTCGACGAGCTCGGCCTCGTCACCGAGGGCGCCTCCAGCAACGCCTGGATCATCGATGCGTCCGGCGCGCTGCGCACCCGCGACACCCAGGCCAACATCCTGCGCGGCGTCACCCGCAAGACCCTGCTGGGGGTCATCGCCCGCGAAGGGCTGACGCTGGAGGATCGGCCGTTCTCGCCGGAAGAGGCGCTCCAGGCCAAAGAGGCCTTCATTACGGGCGCCGGCACGCTCTTGATGCCCATTGTCAGCATCGACGGCCGGCCGGTGGGCGACGGGCAGGTGGGGCCAGTGGCGAAGCGGCTGCGCCGGCTCTATATCGAGGCGGCGAGACGGACGGCGATCTGACCGCTGTCCGGCGGGACGAACTTAGTGTGTGGCCGCGCATTTGCGGCCTTCAAGACGAGATACAGAAAGAGGGAATCCAACCCGATGAACACCGCGACCGCCGTCGAAAAAAAACAAAATCTGCAGGACACCTTCCTCAACAGCGTCCGCCGCTCGAAGACGCCGCTCACCATCTTTTTGGTCAACGGCGTCAAGCTGCAGGGCGTGGTGAGCTGGTTCGACAATTTCTGCGTCCTGCTGCGCCGCGATGGCCAGTCTCAGCTGGTCTACAAGCACGCCATCTCCACCATCATGCCGGCCCAGCCTGTGCAGCTGTATGAGCCGGGTCTCGATTCAGCGGATTGACGCAAACCAGCATCGATAGAAGCGTTCCCGTCCAGGCCGCCCTGGTCCTTCACCCGGACCGGGCGCGGCGTGACGACCTGCGCGCGGCGTCGGCCCGGCTGGCCGAGGCCGTCGGCCTGGCCGAGGCGCTCGATCTCAAAGTGGTCGAGACGCTGGTCGCGCCGCTGCGCAAACCGACGCCCGCCACCCTGCTGGGCGCCGGCAAGGTGGCCGAGATCGGCGAGCTCTGCGCCGCGCTGGAGCTCGACGTGGTGGTGGTCGACGACGACCTCTCGCCGGTGCAGCAGCGCAACCTGGAGCGCGCCTGGAAGGTCAAGGTGATCGACCGCACCGGGCTGATCCTGGAGATCTTCGCCCGCCGGGCCCGCACCCGCGAGGGCCGGCTGCAGGTGGAGCTGGCCCGGCTCGGCTACGAGGCCTCGCG
>Ga0302326_10007621_pt1 | contig 24020 bp, 18 predicted proteins | sample Palsa_T0_3_FD_202264 | JGI IMG/M metagenome (GOLD analysis project Ga0302326, IMG submission 202264) | Peat permafrost microbial communities from Stordalen Mire near Abisko, Sweden - Palsa_T0_3 | ecosystem: Environmental > Terrestrial > Soil > Palsa > Peat permafrost | place: Sweden: Abisko... | reverse complement strand
CTTGATAAAAAGGTTATCAAGCCTTAACCTCACGGCAGCGAGATGTTGTCCCACGCTGCACAGAACGTCAGGCCAGGAACGAGCACGGGACCAGCGGAGGAGAAGCAGCCAGGCACTTAAGGTAACCAAACGGCTGGGCCGGGAACAAGCCGGAGAACAACCGGCGAGCCCGTCGCCGCGTGCGATCGCTCGCGTCAGGGCATAAACCCTGGAGCCGGGCCGAGAGTAACAACACAAGGGTGCCCCGAGGGCTATGGACGGAAAGGGGTGACCGTGAGCAGCGGATTGTCGCTTGCGTTCATGGTAATCGGGTTGCTCGCGGTGGTATTCGCGCTGGTCGTCGTCTGGCGCCGGGTCCCGGCAAACCGTCAGCTCGCCCAAGCCCAGGACCGGACACAGCTCGACCAGGCCAGCCAGGAAGCAGAGCACCTCCGCGCGCGCGCCGAGACCGAAGCCGCCGGGATCCTCGGCCGAGCCCGCGACGAGGCCGAGCAGGCCGCCCAGGGCCGCCGGGAAGTCGAAGAAGAAATCCGTGCGGTCAAGGACGAGGTCCGCGAGCTGCGCGGTGACCTCGAGCGCCGCGAGCTGCGCCTCGCCGATCGCGAACAGCGGCTGGACGAGGAGCTCAAGCGGATCGAAGACCGCGCCCAGGGTCTGGCCGCCCGCAGGCAGGACCTCGACCGCCGCGCCGCCGAGCTTGACCAAAAAGACGCGGAACGGAAAAGCGAACTACAGCGCGTCGCCGGTCTCACCGCCGATGCGGCCAAGGCCGAGCTGGTCACCGCCATCGAGAACCAGGCCAAACGGGAAGCGGCGCTCATCGTCAGGGACATCGAGCACGAGGCGAAGCTCGAAGGCGAGATGCGCGCCCGCAAGATCGTCACCCTGGCCATCCAGCGGGTCGCCACCGAGCAGACCAGCGAGTCCGTGGTCTCCGTCCTGCACCTGCCGGGTGACGAGATGAAGGGCCGCATCATCGGCCGCGAAGGCCGCAACATCCGGGCCTTCGAGTCCGTGACCGGTGTCAACCTGATCATCGACGACACGCCCGAGGCCGTTCTGCTCTCCTGCTTTGATCCAGTAAGAAGAGAGATCGCCCGGCTCACCCTGGACCGGCTGATCACCGACGGCCGGATCCACCCGCAGCGGATCGAGGACGCCTACGAGCGCGGCAAGGCCGAGATCGAGCAGCTATGCAAGCGGGCCGGCGAGGACGCGCTGGTCGAGCTGGGCATCACCGACATGCACCCGGAACTGGTCGATCTCCTCGGCCGCCTGCGCTACCGCACCTCATACGGGCAGAACGTGCTGCGGCACCTGGTCGAATCGGCGCACCTCGCGGGCATGATGGCCAGCGAGCTGCGGATGGATCCGCTGCTGCTCAAGCGCTGCACGGTGCTGCACGACATCGGCAAGGCGCTCACCCATGAGGTCGAGGGCAGCCACGCGCTGATCGGTGCTGAGATCGCCCGCCGCTACGGTGAGTCGGAGGACGTGGTGCACGCCATCGAGGCGCATCACAACGAGGTTGAGGTCCGCACCGTCGAAGCCGTGCTGACCCAGGCCGCGGACGCGATGAGTGGAGGCCGGCCGGGCGCACGGCGCGAGTCGCTCGAGATGTACGTCAAGCGCCTGGAGCGCCTGGAGCAGATCGCCGGCGATCACGAGGGCGTGGAGAAGGTCTTCGCCATGCAGGCCGGCCGCGAGATCAGGGTCATGGTCAAGCCTGACCGGATCGACGACATCCAGGCCCAGGTGATCGCGCGCGACATCGCCAAGCAGATCGAAGAGGAGCTGACTTACCCGGGCCAGATCCGCATCACTGTGGTCCGCGAGTCCCGCGCCACCGAATTCGCGCGCTGACCTTTTACCTGAACGCCACGGCGAGCAATGAGGGGACGCGGTCACGCCCTAGGCATGGCCTGCTTGAAGTCCTCCCCGCGGCTGCCCATGGTCATTATCAGAATGTCGTATCCCATGTCCTGATATAAGCCAATTCTTCGCTTACATAGACGAATATTTGCTGCACCCAGGTAGTATAAGGGTAGGACGGGCTTTCGTTCCAGGCTGTCCTTAGTTTCTCGGACGGGATCAGCGGGGGGGCCAGTGAGGTGTCCTGCACCGCGACCGCCGATTCAGCTTCATAAACCCTAATTCCTAATTCGGCTCGTTATTGGCCATGGGCGCCTGCGGGCGGCTGTGGGGAGCAACGAGCCTCCAATAATCCTTTGGAAGGGATAATCATGTTTGCCACGCGAATTCTCGCCACCGCCGGGACACTGACCATGGCTGCCGCGCTTCTCGGCGGGCTGGCTAGTTCGGCCCAGGCGTCGCCCCTGCCCGTCATCTACGGGGTGATCACAGGACCGCACAGCATCACGTTGGCCGTCGGCTCCGCGGCCCTCCCGGGCGAGGTCATCCGGCCCGAGACGCCGGGCTACGGCCCCAACGTCACGGTCACCTCGGTCAGCGGCCAGGTTGTGACTACTGGCGGGACCTTCCTGCCACTGAACACGAAGGGCGCCAAGACGGCATTCGCCACGATTAGCGGCGCGCCAGCGCCCGTCTAATGCGAGAACGGCCGTGGGATTCCCTCACCGGCCTGCGCCTAGTGTGGCGGGGTGGACAATGAGCGAGCGTTCCCGGTCATCCGGCAGACGGTCCTGGACACCACCGACCCGCGGCGCCTGGCCGAGTTCTACCGGCAGCTGTTCGGCCTGCACTACAACCCAGGCGATGAGCCGCCCGGACCTGGCCAGCCAGATCCGAGAGGACAAGACTGGCTGATTCTGACGAGCCCGACCGGCGGTGTGGCGCTGGCGTTCCAGAAGGTCGGGGATCTGCCCGAGGCAACCTGGCCGGACGGCCCGCTCCCGCAGCAGTTGCACCTGGATACCACGGTGCCCACTGTGGCTGACCTCGACGTCCAGCATGAGCGGGCGCTTGCGCTCGGCGCCCGGCTGCTCGAGGACCGTTCGGATGACCCGGAGGAGCCGCTGCGCGTCTACGCCGACCCCGCGGGCCACCCGTTTTGCATTATTGCCGCGATCGCCGGCGAGTGATCCTCAGGAGCTAAGCCACTTCGTATTCCAGACGTACGCGTCGCCCGCCGTGTCGGTACTGGCTAGGGCATCGCCGCTGGGGCTGAACGCGACACCGATAATGCCCTTGCCCAGCGGGTCCGACAGCGTGTCCAGGTACTTGCCGGTGCCCACATTCCAGAAGCTGATGTCGCCGCTGGTGTCGCCGGCGGCTAGGAAGTTGCCGTTCGGGGTGAACGCGATGTCAGCGAATTCGGAGTTGAAGAAGGACTCCAGGGACTTGACCAGCTTGCCGGTGGCCACGTTCCACAGGTAGACCACGCCGTCGCCGGTGCTGCCGGCCACGTCGGAGACGGCCACCAGGGTTCCGTTCGGGCTGAACGCGATGTCGTACAGACCCTTGCTGCCCGGGTCGGTGAACGTGTGGGTGAGCTGGCCGGTGGCCACGTTCCACAGGTACGTGCTGCCGTCCGTGTCGCCGGCCGCGAGGAGGGTGCCGTCCGGGCTGAACGCGACCCCGTAGACGTTCTTGCCGCCGGGGTCGTGCAGGCTGCTCGTCGAGGTGGAGTTGGGTTTGCCCGCGGCCACGTCCCACAGGTAGGTGCTGCCGCCGCTGCTGCCCACGGCGACCATGCTGCCGTCCGGGCTGATCGCGACGCGGTTGTCGTTCCGGCTGCCGTTCGAGAGGGTGGCGGTGAGCTTGTTGCTGCTCGCGTTCCAGAGGTAGATGTTGCCGTTCGCGTCGGCGACCGCGTACGAGTTGCTGGTCGGGTTGAACGCGATGCCGTTGATGCCGTTGCTGTTCGGGTCCTGCAGGGGGGTGATCAGATGGCCGCTGCTGGCCAGGTTCCACACGTAGCTGCTGCCGTTGCTGTCGCCGGTGACGAGGACCGTCTCCGAGCTGAAGACGTCACCGAAGACGTTCTTGCCGCCCGGATCGTGCAGGGAGAGCTCGGGCTGATTCGGCACCCCCGGGCTGGGGTGCAGGCTCGGGCGGACCGACGGGTGACCGGTCGCACGGGCCGAAGACTCGACAGCCATCGGATGCGAGGTCTTCGGGCTGCTGCTGCTGAGCAGGATGCCCACGACCGCTCCGACCACGACGACGACGGCCGCCGCGACGATCAGCACCGTGCGCCGCGCGCCGCCGCCGGACCCCCGCCCGGAGCCGCCTGACCCGGTCGGCGGTCCGGTCTCCCAGCCCGGCGGCTGGTCCCGCTTGGGCCCATCGGGGCCGGTGCGCTGCTGGTCAGCGGACTGACCGGGACCGGTCCGGTCCCCGGTCCGCATGGTCTGGGTGGGCTCGTACAGGTCCTCAGGCGAGGGTGACCCGCCCGCCCGGCCGGAATCGAGCCCGGCCGCCACGTACGGGTACGGCGCCGGTTCCGCGGCAGCCACGCGCGGCGGCGCCTCCGTCGCCGGCCAAGAGGCTGGCTCGGCCGCCGGGCGAGAGGCTGGCTCGGCCGCCGGGCGAGAGGCTGGCTCGGCCGCCGGGCGAGAGGCTGGCTCGGGCTGCCAGTAGTCGGTGGCCGGATCGGCCAGGACGGCCTGGGCGGCGGTGCCGGTCTCGGCCAGACGTTCCATGATGGTGGCCAGGCTGGGCCGGTTGGCCGGGGACTTGGACAGGCAATCCCTGACCAGGTCCCGGAAGCCGTGCTCCTCGGTCACGCCAGACAGGTCCGGCGGCTCGGTGGTGATGCGGTAGACCACGGTGACGATCGAGTCATCGCCGAACGTGATCCGGGCGGTCGCGGCGAAGGCCAGCATGCAGCCCAGCGCGAACACGTCGCTCGCGGGCCCGGCCACCTCGCCGCGCAACTGCTCGGGGGACATGTAGGAGTACGTGCCGACGACCATCCCCGCCGTCGTCATCGGGCTGGCCTCGGCTGCCCGCGCGATCCCGAAGTCGATGATGCGCGGCCCGTCGTCGGCCAAGATCACGTTGCTCGGCTTCAGGTCACGGTGGACCAGCCCGCAGGCGTGGATCGCGGCCAGCCCCTCGGCCAGCCCGGCGCCGAGCCGGCACACCCGCTCCAGGCCGAACGGCCCGCCTTCGGCGACCGCCTGCTGCAGCGAGGGACCGTGGATGAACGCGGTAACCATCCAGGGCGGGTCCGCGCCCGGATCGGCGTCCACGACCGACGCGGTGTGGAAGCCGCCGACCCGCCGGGCCGCCTCGATCTCTCGCGCAAACCGCTCACGGAACTGCTTGCTGCTGGCGTAACCGGGATGGATGATCTTCACCGCGACCTGGCGACCGCCCGGCGACAGGCCCAGGAACACCTGTCCCATCCCGCCTTCGCCAAGCCGCCCGATCAGCCGGTAGTTACCCACCCTGCTCGGGTCACCAGGCTTGAGCTGCTCCATAACCCGAGTCCCACCCCACCCAATCCACCACTAAACGGACCATGGACCGTTACCAGAAGAGAACAGTTGATACTAGAAGATAACTGTTCACGCTGGTCGGTGCCCTGACAACTGCTCCCCGCAGCCTCACCCTTTTTTATCCTGAACGGCCCTGGTGCTCGCCGTCGCCCCCGGTCACAGGCACGCCTCACCGTCGGCCACGTGACGCACCCGGCAGGCCCCTATCCTGTGTGTGTGACTGCAGGCGGCCGAACCTACCAAATCCGCACCTACGGGTGCCAGATGAACGCGCACGATTCCGAACGCCTGGCCGGCCTGCTGGACGAGGCAGGCTACCAGCCCGCCGCCGAGGGCCAGACCCCGGACGTGGTGGTGTTCAACACCTGCGCGGTCCGCGAGAACGCGGCCGACCGGCTGTACGGGAACCTGGGCCACCTGCTGCCGCAGAAGAAGAACGGCATGCAGATCGCGGTGGGCGGCTGCCTGGCCCAGATGGAGCGGACCAAGATCACCCAGCGTGCCCCTTGGGTCGACGTGGTGTACGGCACCCACAACATGGCCGCACTGCCCGCGCTGCTCGAGCGGGCCCGGGTCAGGAACGAGGCCCAGGTCGAGTTCGCCGAGACGCTGGAGACGTTCCCCTCACTGCTGCCGGCCCGCCGCCAGTCCGCCTATTCCGCTTGGGTCTCGATCTCGGTGGGCTGCAACAACACCTGCACCTTCTGTATCGTGCCCAGCCTGCGGGGCAAGGAGCGCGATCGCCGCCCCGGCGACATCCTGGCCGAGATCGGCGCGCTGGTCGCGGACGGCGTCCTCGAGGTCACGCTGCTCGGCCAGAACGTGAACTCCTACGGCGCCGAGTTCGGTGACCGGCTGGCGTTCGGCAAGCTGCTACGTAGCTGCGGGGACATCGAGGGCCTGGAGCGCGTCCGCTTCACCTCCCCGCACCCCCGGGACTTCACCGACGACGTGATCGACGCGATGGCGCAGACCCCGAACGTCATGCCCAGCCTGCACATGCCGTTGCAGTCCGGCTCGGACACCGTGCTGAAGGCCATGCGCCGTGCCTACCGCCGGGACCGCTACCTGGCCATCTTGGACCGGGTCCGGGCCACCATCCCCGACGCCGCCATCACCACCGACATCATCGTCGGCTTTCCCGGCGAGACCGACCAGGACTTCGAGGCCACCCTGGACCTGGTCCGCCAGGCGCACTTCGCGGGCGCGTTCACCTTCCGCTACTCGATCCGCCCGGGCACCCCCGCCGCCACTCTGGACGGCCAGGTCCCGGCGACCGTCGTGCAGGAGCGCTACGACCGGCTCGCCGCCCTGGTCGAGGAGACCACCTACGCCGAGAACCAGAAGCTGACCGGCGCGACGGTCGAGGTGCTGGTCGCCGAGGGTGAGGGCCGCAAGGACGCCGCCACCCACCGGATGTCCGGCCGTGCCCGCGACAACCGCCTGGTCCACTTCGCCCCGCACGCGCTGCCGAACACCCCCGGCGCGCCCCGCCCCGGCGACGTCGTGACCGTGACCATCACCCGCGCCGCCCCCCACTACCTGCTGTCCGACGCCGAGCCGCTGTCCGTCCGCCGCACCCGCGCGGGCGACGCCTGGCAGGCCGCGGCGTCCGCCCCGCCTGCCGCACCCGTCCCAATCACCCCGCCCGCTGACGCTCCCGTGTTGCTAGGCATGCCAGCGCTTGGTCCGTCCGTCCGCTGACGCTCAGCCACCGGCGTCGGCGGGGAGGCAGAAGTAGCTTTTCAGCGGCGCCCCGGGCTTGGTGACGTTCTGGCAGTGCGTGGCGATCCACTCGATCCGCGGGTCGGCGCTGGAGTAGGCCAGCACCAGATGAAACTGCCCGGCGCGGATGTCGGCCTGCAGTTGGCTCAGGGTCGGTGACGGGATCGTGCCGGTGAATCCGCCGATCGGGAGCACCTCCTGCCCGCTGGAGGCGAAAAACGAGGCGACGGCGGCCGTCTGTACCGCCATCAGGTCCGGCGCCCCCTCCTGGATGAGTTCCAGCCGCGGGATGAGCAGGTTCACCTGCGCCTGCAGCACGGTCAGCGAGTCGACGGCGCGGACCGCGCCGGCCGGCTCGAACGGGGTGTCAAAGGCGCTCTCGTGGCTGGCCACGAGCCCGACCGACGCCACGGCCGGGGCCAGCGATCCGGCGATGATCCCGGCGCCGAGCGCGGCCGCGAATACGGCCTGGCGCCGGACCGCCAGGCAGGCTAGCGCCGTCACCGTGGCCAGCACGCCGACGGCGATCACCGCCGGCACCAGCCAGCCGGGCACGTCGCGGCCGGCCGATGGCACCAGCCAGCCGGCGTAGGCCGCGGTCCCGGCCACGACGACGGCCAGGGCGACCGCGAGGGCGACCCGCCGGCCGGCCGAGGTCCGGTCCGCCGACCAGGCCGCGGCGACGCCCGCGCCCACGATAGCCGCGGCCGCCGGGGCCAGGGCCGCCGTGTAGTAGGTGTTGAGTTCGGTGGTCACCGAGAACGTGACCCACAGCGTCACCAGCCAGCAACCCCACAAGATGAAGCACGCCCGGAGCGGGTCGGCGCGGGGCTTTCGCCTGAGGCCGGCCAGGCCGGCGACGGCGATGAGGGCGGCGGCGGGCAACAGCCAGCCGGTATCCCGGCCGAGTTCGTCCTCCAGCAGCCGGGCCGGGCCGGGGGCGGCCGAGGGCAGGTCGAGCACGCCCACGTTCTGCCCGAGCTCGCCGGTGAGCAGCTGCAGCGGGGTCTGCTCGCCAAAGCGGCCGAATCCGTTGTATACGAACACCTGCTGATAGAGGGAGTTGTCGTGGCTGCCGTCGGCGTAAGGCCTGCTGGCGGCGGGCACCAGCGAGACGGCCGTCATCCACGCCAGCGACACCACCGCCGCAACCACGCCCGCCGCGACCAGCTGGCGCACCCGCCGCCACGTCGGCCCCGGGCCGCTGACCAGGTAGGCCAGGCCCAGCGCGGGCAGCACCAACCAGGCCTCGATCATCTTGGCCTGGAAGGCCAGGCCCACGCAGACGCCGGCCAGGATCAGCCGCCACCACTGGCCGCCGCGGGCGATGGCGCCCGAGACGGCGTCCGCCGCCAGCACCAGCAGCAGGATCATCAGCGAGTCGGAAATGTTTCCCCGGTCAAGCGCCACCACCGCCGGACTGACCGCGAGCACGAACGCGGCGATCAGGCCCGCCGTGGGCCCGGCCAGCCGCGTCACCGCCCGGTACAGCACCAGGACGGTGATGACGCCCTCGACTACCTGCGGCGCAATCATCGCCCCGGTGCTGTAGCCGAAGGCCCGCACGCTCAGCGCCTGCACCCAGAACGCCCCGGGCAGCTTGTCCAAGGTGATGGTGCCCGCCGGGTCGAACGCGCCGAAGATGAAGTCGTGCCAGCTCCCCGACATGCTCCGCACCGCCGCCGCGTAGTACGGCTCGAGCGGATCCCTGCCCAGCTGCCACGCGTATGACAGCCCCGCGAGGGCTGCGATGACCACGATCGCCGAACGCCGCAGCCAGGCCCGGCGGGGATCGGGTCGCGCCGTCCCGGCGGCCGTCGGGGTCTCGGGCTGCGACGTAGCAGGAGCCGACAGGTTTGGGTTATCCGCCATGCCACCACCTTGACGTGACCGCCCCCCGACGTCACCGGCCCGGGGTCTGAACCTTGATACCAGACGCGCCTCCACCCGGAGGTGGAGACGCCTACGGCTTGAGCAGCGGCCGCAAGTCGTCGAGCCGGTCGAACAGGTGCCACACGTACGCCGAGGAGCCGCGTTCCCGGTGCGGGTGCAGGTCGGCCAGCGCGGGGTCCTGACGGTAGCTGTCGAAGGCCGCCTTGGACTCCCACTCGACGAGGATGAGCACCTGCCGGGGGGCGATGTCGCCGGTGACGCTTTCGGTGAACCGGCCCAGGGCCACCACGCGTCCTCCGTGCCGCGCCACCTCGCGGGCCGACCGGCGTGAGTAGGCCAGGTATTCCTCACGGTCGGCGACATCGAACAGGTTCAGCGCGTAGACCTTTGTCTCATCGTCTGCCACATCCAGACCCTAAGGCACCAGCACGATCTTGCCGCGGGTATGGCCGGTGGCCAGCGCCCGGTGCGCGGCGGCGGTCTCGGCCAGCGGATAGGTCGCGGCCACGATGACCCGCAGCTTTCCCGCTTCGGCCAGCCGGGCCAGCTCGAGCCGGGCGGCGGCCCGGATCTCGGTCCCGGGATCGGCCCCGGGCGCGCCGCCGATGACTTTGATCCCCGAGTCGAACGCCCGGCGGCTGGCGACCACGGTCACGATCTTGCCGCGGTCGGCCACCAGCGCGAGCGAGGTGTCGAGCGCCTCGTCACCGCCGAAGCAGTCGATGGCCGCGTCGACGCCACCGGGGGCCAGCGCCCGGACCCGCTCTGCCAACCCGGCCCCATACAGCACGGGCTCCGCGCCGAACTCCCGCAGCAGTTCATGCCCGCTCGCGCTCGCCGTGCCGATCACCCGCGCGCCGGCCGCCACCGCGAGCTGCACGGCCATCAGGCCCACGCCACCCGAGGCGCCGTGGATCAGGACGTATCGCCCGGCCCGGGCCCCGACGACGCCCAGCGCATGTACGGCGGTCACGCCGGTCAGCATCATCCCGCTGGCCTCCTGGAACGACAGCGTGGACGGCTTGCGGATAACGCTGGCCAGGGGAACCGTCACGTCGTCGGCGTACGCGCCCGTGATCCGGTACGCGATGACCTCGTCGCCCACCCGGACCGGGCCGCTCGGCCCCTCGGCGCCGTCGGCCACCTCGGTCACCACGCCGGCCGCCTCGAATCCCAGCCGCATCGGCAGCCGGGCCGGATCCTGCCCCATGACGCCGCTGTACACCTTGTAGTCAATCGGGTTGGTGCCCGCGGCCCGCACGCTGATCAGGGCCTGATCCGGCCCAGGGGCCGCGAACGGCGTCTGGATCACCGCCAGCACCTCGGGCCCGCCGTAGGCGGCCGCCACCACGGCCCTCGTCATCCCGGAATCATCCACGGCCTCATTCTCCTCTGCCGGTCAGGCCACTAGTCATAAGGTTCAACTGAACGCGCGCCCGCTTTTGGTCGTAGTCCTCGATAGAGGCCGCGTCGCAGGGGCGCGGGCCCGGCACGAGTCCAGGAGCTCCAGTGTCCGTTTCGCAGATCCGGGTGCGCGCACCGGCGCGGCGTCTGTGCCTGTCCTCGTTTGTGCTGGCCGGGATCACCGCCCTGATCGTGTGGGCCGCCCTCGCTGACCTGCTCCAGCAGGGCCACCTGCAGACGGTGCTGTCCGCCGGCTGGGCCGAGCTCGCCGCTCCGCTTCTGGTCGGACTCGTGGTCGCGACCGGGATCTGCGAACGGATCTGGCCTGCCGAGCGGCGTCCGGTCCTAGCCCGCGGCCACGTGCAGGATGCGTGCTACCTGGCCCTGCACGCCATCGTGGTGATCCCGCTGATGACGTTGCTCAGCGTCGGGGCGGCGTCGCTGATCGCCAGCCACGCGCGCTGGATCGAACTGCGCTCGACCGCGCACTGGTCCGGCTGGCTGCTCGTCCCGCTCACCATCTTGGCCATGGACGGCGCCAACTGGCTGGCCCATTACGCCGATCACCGGCTCGACCCCCTGTGGCGCTTTCACGCCCTGCACCACAGCCAGGAAGAGCTCAGCGTCCTGACCTCCTTCCGCGCCCATCCGCTCATGCACACCACGGGGTTCGTCCTGGCTACGATCCCGGTCGTGGCCCTGATGCCGACCCGGGCGATCGCCCCGGTACTCATCACGGCCTACGTCTGCGTCGGCACCCTCCAGCACGCCAACCTCCGCTGGACCTTCGGCCCGGTCGGCCGGGTGATCGTGAGCCCGGCCTACCACCGGCTACACCACGCGACGGACAACCAGGCCGTCAACCTCGGCGTCGTGCTGACGATCTGGGACGTCCTGGCCGGCTACGCGAGGTTCCCGGGCCGCAGCGGCGTCGTGGGGCGGACCGGTCTGGACGGCCGGCCGGTCCCGGTCGAGCAGGACGGCCCCGCCCGCCCGGCCCTGCTCCTCCTCGCCGACCAGCTAATCGAGCCCTTCCAGCCACGAGGCTGACCGTTGGTACGATTTGGGGTATGACCAAGAAGATCGGCGTCTCGCTCCGCCAGGAGCTGTACGACTGGGCCGCCCGCGAGGTCGAGGAGGGCCGCGCCGAGTCGGTGTCCGCGCTGATCGCCCAGGGCCTGGAACTCCTGGAGGCCCGCGCCCAGCTCGAGGCGGTCGTTACCGGGCTGCGCTCCGAGGTCGGCGAGCTGGACGACCAGGCCCAGGCACGCCTGGCCCAAGCTCTCGCAGCCGCCGACGAGGCCTACCGCAGGCACCGTGGTAGCAGCGCCGGACATGCGGCGTGAGAGGGTTCGTGTTTGACGCGGGCGCCTTCATCGCCCTGGAACGCAGGTCGCCCCTGCTGCTGGGCATCCTTGACGAGGCGCTGCGCGGCACCGTGGAAGTGGTCCTGCCCCGCACGGTTATCGCCCAGATCTGGCGCGGCAGCCCGCGTCAGGCCAACGTCGGACGGCTGATCAGCGCAGGCCGCACCGGCGGCGGTCCGGTGATCATCGATGAGCTGACCGCCGACCGCGCCAAGCAAATCGGGGTCACGATCGGCGCGACCTCCCACCCCGACATCGCCGACGTCCACGTCGCCCTGGCCGCCGCGGAGCGAGGGCACGCTGTCCTCACCTCAGACGACGGCGACATCGCCGGAGTCAACCCCGAGCTAATCCTCGTGCACGTCTAGCACGCGGCCGGCACCCGCCTCAGGCTGGCCGGGGCGGGTACCTACCAGCGAACCGTTCTAGCTTCCGCCGGGAGTGGGAGTGGTGGTCATCACGATGCTGGTCGGCTCGTTGCCGTCGCCGGAGTTGGGGCCGTCATCTCCGACGTTGATCGTGCCGGCCACGTCATAGGTGGCCGTGTCCAGCAGGGTGATGATGCCCGAGGTGAGCCCGCCGACCCACAGCTGCGAACCGTCCGGGGTCAGGGCCAGCGAGACCGGATCGCCCGCGATCGAGATCGTCTTGGTCACCGTGTCCGAGCCGGTGTCGATCACCGAGACCTGGTTGGAGTCGGCATCGGCCACGTAGAGGGTCTTGCCGTTGGACGACAGGGCCAGCTGCCACGGCAGCTGCCCGACTCCGATGGTGCCGGTGACTCGGTCGGCGGCGGCGTTGATCACCTCCACCTCGCCCTGTTCGGTGTTGGTCACGTAGACCGTGCTTCCGTCCGGGGAGACCGCGACGCCGAACGGGTCGCCGAGCCCCCTGATGACGTTGGTCACGTGCTCAGTCGCCGTGTCGAACACCCACAGGCCGTCGGCCGTGGTCACGTAGGCTGTGGCCCCGGACGGGGAGAAGGCGATCTGGGCCGGCGCGGTGGGCAGCCGCAGCGTCGCGGTCACCGTGTCCGTGGCGGTCGAGATCACGCTGATCGCCGTCGGCGACGCCGGGCCGGTCTGCGGACCGGTGTCGGCCACCCACACCTGCGAGCCGTTGGGCGTGACCGCGATGCCACCGGGGTTGAAACCGACGTGGATGTCGGTCTCGGCCGGGCTGTAATCCTTCGGGTTGAGCGTGGCCGCGTCGATAATCGCCACCTCGTCCTCCCCGGTGACGGCGAAGTACAGCGTGTCGCCGTGGATGGCGACGGCCTCGTCGGTGCCGGCGTAGTTGTAGTCCCCGGAGTCACCGGGCACCTGCGGGTCGGCCACGTTGTAGACCTGGGTGATGTCGCAGTTGTCCGTGTCGATGGCATCGAAGGCCTGGTAGCCCGGAAGGGCGACGTAGGCGGCGCCGGCCGGGCCGCCGCACGTCGACGAGGCCAGGTGGGCGGACCTGGTTCCGCCGGACCCGTGCTGGGCGGCCACGTGAGCAGCGGGACCCGAGGTGAGCGCGGCCGCGGCCCCGGCCGCGAGGATCACCGCCGCTGACCCGGCCCACAGCGCGCGGCGCTTGGTCCAGGTGCGACCGGCGCCGGAAGAATCGCGAAGCGACATTCAGATCACCCCTACCGTGCTGGCGGCGGCGTTCGGGACCGGCGGCTTGGAACCGGGCGGCTGGACCGGGAAGGTCTGGCTGGCGCCGGGGATGGGCGGGAGCTGGAACTGCAGGACCTCGTTCTCCGCCGCCTCCAGTTGCGCGGCGGTCGCCGGGAGCCGCGGGAATCTCCGGTTCGGGATGCCGCCCAGGACACTGCTGAGGTCGCCGACGGTCTGCCGCCGCCACTGCGTGATGTTCGGATTCACCACCCCGGTCACCGTCTCGAGCAGCCGGATGACCGAGGTGTGGTCGAAGGTGTCGTGGCTGACGTAGCCGCCCACCGTCCAGGGCGAGACGATGACGCACGGCACCCGGAAGCCGAGGCCGATCGGGCCGGGGGCGTCCTTCTCCGCGCTCGCTGACGAGGTGATGTACTCGCCGGGCGTGCCCGCCGGCGCGGTGGGCGGGGTGACGTGGTCGAAGAGCCCGTCGTTCTCGTCGTAGATGAGGACGAACACGGTCTTGGCGAAGACATCGGGGTTCGACGCGATCGCGTTGAGCTTGCTCGCGACGAAGTCGGCGCCGGCGGCCGGCATGAAGTCGGGGTGCTCGGACTGGAAGGACGTGGGGATGATCCACGACACCGTGGGCAGCCGGTCGTGGAGGGCGTCGTACTCGAACTGGCCGGCCTGGTAGAAGCGCATCGCGCCCTGGTACAGCGGCGACGACACCGGGGCGTTCTGGTACTGGTCGAAGTACTCCATGACGTTCATGCCGTAGTTGTCGAGCTCCTGGTAGATCTTCCAGGAGACGCCGGCGTTCGTGAGCAGCTCAGGGTAGGTCTGCCACGAGTAGCCCTCGGGCGGCACGTAGTTGCCGTAGATCGGGCCGCCGTGCAGCCCCGCCGGGTCGATCTGGCCGGTCATCAGGTACAGCCGGTTGGGCCAAGTCGGGCCCAGCACCGAGCAGTGATAGCCGTCGCAGATCGTGAAGGCGTCGGCCAGGGCCCAGTGGAAGGGGATGTCGTTCCGCTCGAAGTAGGCCATCGTGTACTGCCCGGCGACCCCGTCGGCCGCCAGGTGCGCGGTCACGAACCCGTCCATCTTCCCGTTGTCATACGAATCGTGCTGAGGACCCCAGCTGTGGCTGTTGGAGGGCAGGTTCTGCGCGCTGGTGCTGTGCGTGTCGGTGTGGAACGGGAGCAGGTACTTGTCGGGGTTGTCCGCGTCGTACTGGTAGAACCGGCTCTTCGGCACGCTCGGGTCGGCGAAGCCGCGCACACCGGGCATGGTGCCGAAGTAGTGGTCGAAGGAGCGGTTCTCCTGCATCAGCACGACGACGTGTTCGATGTCGGAGATGGGCGCGCCGGTCAGGCGCGCGCTGCTGGGCGATGCTGGCGCGGCGCTGTCGAGCATCTTCCGCAAGCCGGACGGCAGCGCGAAAGAGGCCAGCACCATCCCGCCGGCCGACGCCATCAGCTGGCGCCTACTCACCTCAATCGTCACGTAGGACTCCTAACGCCGAAGTGGCGACCTGAAAGGACGGGTAAACCGTAGCCCCCGGGTCCGGGCTCTTCCAGACAGGCTCACCCAAACCTGGACGGTATGCCCCGTAACGAGCTAAAAACCAAAGAAAGGAAACGCTCAGGTGACCAGAAGATGAAGAATCCGAACGCTTAGCCGGCCAGGACCGTCCGCAACGTCGCCGCGAAGGCGTCCGGCTCGCCGGCCGAGCCGTACTCGCCGCCGAGGAACCCGTCGTGGCCGCCGGGGAAGGTGACCGGCGCAGTCCCGAGCCGTTCGGCCACGGCCACGGCCGCGCGGCCGGGAAGGATCGTCCCGGATTGTGCTCCGACGCCTATGACGATACGGGTCGACGCCGCGCGGAGGGCGTCGAAGTCCTGCTGGTACGCGTTGCATGTGACGATGTTCTGCCCGACCAGCGGATGGTTCCGGGAGCCGTCATCCTCGCCCGGCAGGCCGAACATGGCCGGATCGGGAGCGGGCTGCTGGGCGTAGTCGACCGAGAGCGGGCCCCGATAGCTGACCAGCACGATGAACTTCGCCATCGCCGGGCCGAACCCGCTGCGCTGGTAGGTCTGGTGGATGTCGTCGCACGCGGCCAGGATCGGCTCGCGGTCCGGTAGCTCCTGGGAGGCCGGGGGCTCGTGCGCCAGGAGGGTCCGGACCTGCTCAGGGTGCTTGGCCACCAGGGCCAGCGCGTTGACGGCCCCGCCGCTGCTCGCGAAGATGTCCACCGGCCCGGCGTCCAGCGCCGAGATCAGCCGGTGCAGGTCATCGGCGTGCTCGTCGGGTGTGGTCTGGCTGGCGCCGTCGGTGCGCGGGCTGCGCCCGGCCCCGCGCGGGTCGTAAGTCACCACCGTGCGGTCGGGGAAGTGCCCGGCCAGGGTGACGAATCCGCCGGCGTCCATCGGCGACCCGATGAGCAGCAGGACGGGCTCGGTACTGGCCTCGTTAGCCCGGACGTCGTACTGCAGCACGGCACCCGGCACGTCAAGGGTGTGCGTCTTTGGTTCGGTCATACCCGTGAGACGCGCCAGGCCGACGAAACTCATCACCCAGCGCGGTCTAGCCAGCCCGCGATGCTGCGGTCCAGGGCCGGCATCGGAAGCGAGCCGTGGTCCAGGACGGCGGCGTGGAAGGCAGGCAGCGAGAACGCCGGGCCCAGGCGCTCCCGGGCTTCGTCCCGGATCCGGATGATCTCGAGCTTGCCTGTGAGGTAGGCCAGCGCCTGGCCCGGCATCACCACGTACCGGTCCACCTCGCCGGCCAGGAACTCCCGTGGCATCGGGACGTGCTCGGCCAGGAACTCAAGGGCCCGCTCCCGGCTCCACCCGAAGAAGTGGATGCCGGTGTCCACCACCAGCCGGGCGGCCCGCATCAGCGACGTGCTGATCGAGCCGAGCAGGCCGCGATCGTCGGCGTAAAGCCCGGCTTCCTCGGCGAGTTGCTCGGCGTACAGGCCCCAGCCCTCGGAGAACACGGGCAGGCTGCGCTGGCGCTGGAGCGCGGGCAGCTCGGTGAGCAGTTGCAGGCGGGAGAGCTGCAGGTGATGCCCGGGGACCGCTTCGTGGAAGGCCACCACCTCGATGTCCCATCCGGTCCCGGCGGTGGGCCGCTCGGTGTTGAACCAGAACGTCCCGGCCCGGCCGCCGTCCAGCCGCGGCGGAGTGTAGTGCGGCGCGGCGCCGCTCACGGCCACCACCTCGGGCATCGGCGTCACCTCGCACGGCGGCGGCAGGGGCTGCGGGAAGAACTCCGCCGCCCGGGCCTCGGCCCGCCGCACCGCCACCGCCGCCTCGCGGATGGCCTCGGCCGGCGATATCTTCCCCGCCGAGTCGCGCAGCGCGTCGAACACCTCAGCCAGCCCGGAAAGCCCGAGTCCGGCGCCCAGCTCGACGGCCCGGGCCTCCAGCGCGGCGATGTGGTCCAGGCCGGTCTGGTGCAGCTGTCCGGGGTGCAGCGGCAAGGTGGTGTAGATCCGGACCGCCCGGGCGTAGTCTTCCTCGCCGCCCGGCAGGTGGACCAGCCCGGCCTGCTCGGACGGCCGGGCCCGCGGCAGCAGCTCATTGACCGTGGCGACCCACCTGACCAGCGCCGGCTTGACGACCTCGGCCGCGATCAGGCGGCGTTCGGCTTCCCACGCCGCCGTTCCTATCCATCCCTGGGGTGGCTGGGGGGACAGCAGCGGTGCGGGGGCGGGACCGGCCAGCACGGCCTCTGCCCAGGTGATGGCCTGTTCCATGAGCGGGGCGACTGGGAGCCGCCCCTTCTGAGCGCCGGCCCGCAGCCGCTCGCTCAGTTGGTCGAGCCACACGCCGCTGCGCCGCAGCCGGGCCAGGTAGGCCTCCGCCGCCGCCGCGTCGAGCAGCACGGTCCGGGCCGCCACCGCCATCAAGACCGCCGGCCCGGCGTACTGCATGGCGGTGACCGTGTACTCGGCCCGGGCCAGGTCGATGCTCGCGAGCTCCTGGACGGCCGCCTCCCTGGTGCAGTCCAGCGTGACCGCGTCGGCCGGGCTGAGCGGCTCGGCCGCGATCGCGTCGGCCTCCCCGAGGAACTGCGCGACTTCGGCCCGCCAGGCCTGCGCGCCCTCCTCGCTCTCGTCCGGCATCAGGTCGTCGTACCCCGGAATGCCGTACATGCTGGCCGCAAAGGGGTTCTCCTCGAGCCAGCGCAGATGAAAGCGATCGGCTAGGTCACGCGCCGGGGTCATGATCCTCCTCGCAAAAGTCTTCCGAGGTTGACATCATCGCAGCCGCCCGGCTCCGATGATGAAGTGGTCCGCGACGGGGAGGAAGACGGGGAGGAACGAGCCTTACAGGGCGTAGAGGCAGCCGTCCCAGTACGCCTCGACGCGCGGACGGCGTTTGCCGTGCAGGCCGATCTCCAGGACCTCCGGCCGCCGGCCGCCCGGCATGCGGTACCAGACCTCCAGGCCGGCCGTATGCGCCGGACTGAATCCGCCCGGGTCCAGCGGCGGCGCGGTGGCCGCGTGCATGTAGGCGGGCGTCCCCGAGCAGCACATGGGCGGGTGGGCGGCCCAGACCCACAACTGCCCGCCCCGTCCGCGGACGAACTCCTCCGCCTCGAGGCTCACCTCGACCCGCACCACACCTCCGACCAGGCCGCAGCGACCTGTCTCCATGGTGCCACGAGATGAATCCGGGGTAGACCCTAAGGTGCAGTACCGTCGCGACGAGGGAGTCGGTCATGGGGTTCTTTTCATGGTTCAGTTCCTGCGGGACCGTGGGCGAGGGCGGGGGCGAGGGCGAGGGCGGGCGCAGCCTGATCCACACCAACGTCGCGGACCCGAAGCTCAGCGAGGTCCAGCGACGCGCAGCCGAGGACGTCGCGCGGGTCCAGCAGGACGACAAGTACTTCCACCGCAACGACGGCGATCTGTAGGCCGCGCGCTAGGTCGAGCAGTGCGGGGACGGCGGCACGTCCAAGGCCGGATTGCGGTCGAAGAAACCGAACGGCTTCAGCCAGAACGACACCGCATCGGTCGGCATCACCGGCCAGTCCTCCGGCCGGGTGATGTGATGGATGCCGAACACGTACCACAGCACCACATCGGTGTTCTCGATGGGCCGGTCCGCCGCCGTCCACACGGGCAGCCCGGTGTCCCGTGAGCTGAGGTTCGGGAAGTCACCGCAGGGCCAGCGCTCGTCCTCCCGGTACGGCGTGACCCACAGCGTGTGCCCGATCACCTCGGCCCGCTGGAACGCGGGCGACGAGGGGTCCAGCAGCGCAGGGAACGCCCCGGACGGCACGAGCTTGTACCCGACCGACGAACCCAGGCCGTTCGGCACCCCCTCGTTGACCACCTTCCAGGCGCGCTGAGAGGCCCAGTCGTAATCCTGCTTTCCCTCCGCCTCGGTCCGCAGTGGCGTCGACACCACCTCCAGGCCCAGGCCGTACGGGTCGTCTCCGGTGGCCCGCGACGAGACGGCGTACACCGTGTTGTCCGGTCCGTCCACGTCCAGGTCGAGCCGGGCCACGATGAAGTGCTGGTGGAACGGCGCGTACGTGCCCTGGTCGACCAGCGTCCCATTGACCGGAACCCCAGACGCGTGCGAGGTCACCACGATCCCGGTCGCCCGGACCTCGCACTCGATGTTCCCGTCCTGGTAGAACCGCCAGTACACCAGGTACTCGTAGTTGGCCACGGTGACGTGGAAGGAGATGACCAGCCGCCGCTGGCGCCGCACCTCGGCGCCGGTCCGCTCGTCGACGTGCTTCCACAGCACGCCGCTGTCCTCCTCGTGCACGCATATCGCGTTGCGTATCTCACGGGGCTCACCGAAAGAGTCGTGCACCACCGCGTCCAGGTACGCGATCTCGCCCAGGCAGTCGCAGCCGAGCTCAAGCGACGTGGTCATGAAGCCCAGGCCCCACTCGCCGATGTCGAACGCGGTCCGCCGGTAGTGGTCGGGGCTGGCGTCCCGGTACGGCACGAACATCTCCGCGAACGACATCCGGTGCGCGACCGACCGCAGCCGCCCGCCGTCATCGAACCCCACCTGGTGCAGCACCAGGCTTTCACGGTAGTTGAACCCCAGCCGCAGCCGCCAGTTCTGCCAGCTCAGCAGGCGTCCGTCCAGCGTGAATCCGGCCCCGGAGGGCTGGCTGATCTCCAGCGGCGCGACCTCCCGCAGCGGCCGTCCGAGCAGTGCGGGCGTGTACTCGCCCCGCACCTCGGGCTGCTCGCCCGGGTCAACGTCCTCGATCTCCAGCACCGTCATGCGGTTCAGGTCGACCACCGGGTGCAGCCCGGTCACGTGGTGCGCGTACGGATTGCTGTCCGGGCTGTCCCGGTACCAAACGTCCGACCAGCCGATCCGCAGGCCGCGGTACCGTTCGGGCACCAGCGCGGCGCCGTAGGCCCACATGTCGGTGAGCACCAGGGACATGTCGGTGATCCCGCGCCGGGCCAGCGCCGCCGCCAGCGCCGGGTCGGCCCGGAGCACCTGGTCGCACTCGTGCCACTCGTCGATGGTCATGTTCGGCTGCTGGCCGGGCAGGTGCTCCCAGCTCGTCACCGCGTCGCCGGCCAGGGACACCACGGCCCGGTAGGCCTGCCCGTCCGAGCGGTCCCAGCACACCACGATCGCGTCCCGGCCGGTCGCCTCACCCGCCGCCAGCGCGGCCTTGCCCGGCTCCTTGAGCTCGATCGACGCGAACCGCCAGCCCGACCCGACGACGCCGACCTCGCGGTCGCGCCGCAGGATCGCGGCCGCCTGCCGGATCTCCTCCGCCGTCAGCGGGTCGAGCGGATGTGCCGGTGAGTTCGTCACGATCGTCCCTCCATTCCCGCAGGCAAGCCCCATCCTGGCGGATGACCGTGGGCGACGCCATATCCGCCCGCTCCCGAAATTTATGCCGAACGAAGCGTGCTGCGTGCACCAGGCCGCGTTCAACGGGTCCCGCGGGACTTCGCAGCGGTGGCCTGCGAGCCTACAATGGCCCTTACATGCGAGCTTGACCAGGTTCACGTACCGAGCGTGGGAGAAGTCGGGTGGGGTGCGGGCGGTGCGGTGCTCCGTTGGACGAGGGCGACCTCTTCTGCGGGGACTGCGGCGCGCCCGCGAGCGTCGGCTGCCCGACCTGCGGTGAGCCGCTGACGCCCGGCAAACGCTTCTGCCGCCGGTGCGGCACCACCCTCTTCGATGTCACGACCGCTCCCGTACCGGCTTCCGCGCCGGTCCGCGAGTCGGCCGCCGAGCGGCGGATGTGCTCGGTGCTGTTCTGCGACATCGTCGGGTTCACGCCGTTGTCTGAGGCCCGCGATCCGGAGGCGGTCCGCGAGCTGCTGTCGGAGTACTTCGGGGTCGCCCGGACGGTAATCGGCCGGTACGGCGGCGTGGTCGAGAAGTTCATCGGGGACGCGGTGATGGCCGTCTGGGGCACCCCGGTGGCGACCGAAGGCGACGCGGAGCGGGGCGTGCGGGCCGCGCTGGAATTGGTGGCGGCGGTCGCCGAGCTGGGCGCCGAGTCGGGCCTGCCCGGCCTGGCCGCGCGCGCCGGGGTGGTGACCGGCGAGGTGGCGGTAAACCTGCGTGCCGTCGGCGAGGGGATGGTGGCGGGCGACGCGGTGAACACCGCGTCCCGGGTGCAGGCAGCCGCCGAGCCCGGGTCAGTGCTGGTCGACGTAGCGACCCACCGGCTGACCGGCAGTGCGATCGCGTTTGCCGATGCCGGGGAGCACACCCTGAAGGGCAAGGCCGAGCCGCAGCGGCTGTGGCGGGCGGTCCGGGTGCTGGCCGCGGTGGGCGGCTCGCAGCGGGTCGACGGCCTGGAGGCCCCGCTGACCGGCCGGGACGCCGAACTGCGCACGATCAAGGACCTGTACCACGCCGCGGCCGAGCGCAAGGTGCCGCGGCTGGTACTGGTGTCCGGCCCGGCCGGGGTGGGCAAGTCCCGGCTGGGCTGGGAGTTCGAGAAGTACGCCGACGGCTTGAAGGCTGACGTGTGGTGGCACCGCGGCCGGTGCCTGTCCTACGGGGAAGGGGTGGCGTTCTGGGCGCTGGCCCAGATCGTCCGCCAGCGGCTGGGGATCGCCGAGGAGGACCCGCCCGAGACTGCCGCGGCCAAGCTCGCCGCGGGCCTGGACCGGTTCGTGCCCGATCCGGCCGAACATTCCTACGCCGGGCTGCGCCTCGGCCGGCTGCTCGGCGTGGCGTTCGCCGAGGACGGCGGTGAAGCCCTGTCCCGGGAGGAGCTGTTCGCCGGCTGGCGGCTGTTCTTCGAACGGCTCGCCGCCGAGAACCCGGTCATCCTGCTGGTCGAGGACGCGCAGTACGCCGACACCGGCCTGCTGGATTTCCTGGACCATCTGATCGACTGGGTGCGGGACCTGCCGGTGTACGTGCTGGTGTTCGCCCGCCCCGAGCTGGGCCAGGCCCGGCCCGGGTTCGGCGCGGGCCGCAACCGGAGCACGTTGACCCTGGATCCGCTGGACACGGCGTCCATGGACCTGCTGGTCGACGCGCTGGTCCCGGGGATGCCGCCCGCGGCCCGGTCCAAGATCACCCGCCAGGCCCAGGGCATCCCGCTGTTCGCGGTGGAGACCGTCCGCTCGCTGATCGACCGGGACATCGTCCAGCCGGTCGAAGGGGTCTACCGGCTGACCAGCGATGTGGGGGAACTGGCCGTGCCGGACAGCCTGCACGCGCTGCTGGCCGCCCGGCTCGACGCCCTGGACCCCGGCGCCCGGCGGCTGGTCGCGGACGCCGCCGTGCTGGGCACCACGTTCCCGGCCGAGGCGCTGATCGCGGTGTCCGAGCGGGACGAGCCATCGGTGCGGGCCACGCTGGCCGACCTGGTGCGCCGCGAGGTGCTGAGCGTATCCGCCGATCCGCTGTCGCCGGAGCGGGGCAGCTACCGGTTCTCCCAGGAGATGCTGCGGCAGGTCGCCTACGACACGCTGTCCCGCCGCGACCGCAAGGCCCGTCACCTGGCCGTGGCCGCTCACCTGCGCGCGGTGTTCCCCGGCGACGGCGAAGAGGTCACCGACGTGATCGCCCAGCACTACCTGGACGCGCTCAACGCCATCCCCGACGCCCCCGACGCTGCGCAGATCCGCGACCAGGCCGTCACCGCCCTGACCCGGGCCGCCGAACGGGCCGTGCGGACCGGCGCCCCGGCTCGGGCCGCGGCCAGCTACGCCGCCGCCGCCGAGCTGAGCGCGCCCGAGGCGGCAGCGGCCTTGTGGGAACGCACCGCGCGGGCCGCTTTCGCGGACGCCAGCTATCCGATGGCCATCGAGTACGCGGAGCAGGCCCGGGGGCGTTATCTCCGGCGCGGTCAGGACCGGGCCGCCGCGCGGGTCCAGGCTCTGGCCGGCCAGGCCCTGCGGTTCAGGGGGCGTCATGCCGATGCCCGCGAGCGGCTCACCGCCGCCGTGGATGTCCTGCGGGAAGGCCCGGACACCGACACCGTGTGGGCCATGAACCGGCTGGCGGGGCTGGAGGTGTTCTCTGGCTCGCCCGACGCCGACCGGCTCAGCGCCGAGTCGCTTGCCCTGGGCCAGGCGCTCAACGTCGGCCCGGGCCAGCTCAGCGAGCTGCTGCTGACCCGGGGGCTCTACCATCTGGTGGCCGAGCGGCGGCCCCAGGCCATCTCTTACTTGCGTGAGAGCGTGCGGCTCGCCACCCAGGTCGGCGACAACTTCACCATGGGGCACGCGCTGCTCAACCTGGCCGACGCGCTGATGTCCACCGATCCCGCGGCCGCGGCCGACGCCGCGCGGACCGCCGCCGGGCACCTGCGCCGCACCGGGGAGCGGCATTACCTGGCCGTGGCGATCATCAATGTGGCCGAAGCGCTCATCGATATCGGTGACTGGGACGCCGCGGAGACCGAATATACCCAGGCCATGGAGTCCGACGGGCTGGCCGACATCGAGGAGCTCAACTGCGAACGCGGCTGGCTGGCGGCCCTGCGGGGCGACGAGACGGCCGGGGAGGTTCTCACCGTCCTGCGGGACATCCGGGCCAACGAAGATCCGCAGGTAAGAGCCGAGATCAGTATCCTGGAGGCCTTCACCGCGGCCGCCCGGCGTCAGCCGGCCGACGCGCTGCGGCATGCCCGGGCGCTCCTGGCTCTCGCCGACGGCATCGGGATCAGCAACATCTACCTGCGCTGGGCCTGGCCGCTGGCGGCGCGCTGCGCCCAGGAACTGGGCGACACCGCCGCCGCCCGGGATCTGCTCGCCCTGCTCGACTCCTACCAGCCCGGATATCTGGCCTCCATGCTCCGGGCCGAACGCGACCTGGTCTGCGCCCGGCTCGCCGCCGGCGACGGTGACGGTGACGCCGCGGCTTCCTTCACCGCCGCGGTCAAGAGCCTGCGCGAGCTGTCCACGCCCTACCATCTCGCCCACGGCCTGCTCGATCACGCCCAGTACCTGGCCGCTGCTCAGGCCGCCGGAGCCGCCCGTGACGCCGGTGACGCCGCGCTCGCCGCGGCGGCCATCGCCGAGGCCCGCGACATCGCCGGCCGCCTGCGCTGCCAGCCCCTGCTGGACCGCGCCGACGCCCTGACCCCGCGCGATCCCGTCACTGCCACCCCACAGG
>Ga0302326_10007620_pt1 | contig 24022 bp, 22 predicted proteins | sample Palsa_T0_3_FD_202264 | JGI IMG/M metagenome (GOLD analysis project Ga0302326, IMG submission 202264) | Peat permafrost microbial communities from Stordalen Mire near Abisko, Sweden - Palsa_T0_3 | ecosystem: Environmental > Terrestrial > Soil > Palsa > Peat permafrost | place: Sweden: Abisko... | reverse complement strand
CGATCTTTCGTCCAACACCTTCTCCAACGCGTCGAAACGCCGCCGAACTCCGACGAGACCATCCACGCCTCCAGGATAGCTCAAAACACAACTGGATGGAAATGTTATTTCTTAACAGAGCCTTAGTGTGGGGGCAGAGCCGGCTGATAGCCGGCTGCGGCGGTCTGGGGCGATGCCGGGCCGCCCTCCGATTTGGCCCGCTGGTAGACTAAGTGGATGCACTCACGGTCCATGCTGTTCCCTCTTATCCTGCTTATGATGGACGCCGGCGCGGCAGGCCAGCAGCCTTCCGCACACAAGCAGATCGAAGCACTCATCGACCATCACAGCGCCGAATACGTCCAAGCTTCCAAGGCGATCTGGGAGTATGCAGAGTTGGGCTACCACGAAGACAAGAGCTCGGCTCTGTTGCAACGGGATCTGAAGGAGGCCGGCTTCCGCGTGGAGTCAGGCGTGGCGGACGAGCCCACCGCCTTCATCGCCACCTATGGCCAGGGCAGTCCGATTATCGGCATTCTGGGTGAATTCGACGCGCTGCCGGGACTCTCACAAGCTGCCGTGCCGGACCGCAACCCGCTGGCAGCGGCGGCGCCCGGCCACGGGTGCGGCCATAACCTTCTGGGATCGGGAGCGGCGCTGGCAGCGGTGGCCCTCAAAGAGTACATGGAAAACAATCGCGTGCCGGGAACTCTGCGTTATTACGGCACGCCTGCCGAAGAGGGCGGCGATGGCAAGGTCTACATGGTCCGTGCGGGACTTTTTCGCGATGTGGATGTGGTGCTGCACTGGCATCCGGCCGACCGTAACGCCGTGATCAATGGCGGCGCGCTGGCCATTACCTCGGCCAAGTTTCTGTTCCACGGCATTGCGGCGCATGCGGCTTTCGCGCCCGAGCGCGGCCGTTCGGCGCTGGACGCGGTGATGCTGATGGGCACCGGCATCGAGTTCATGCGCGAGCATGTCCCGAGCAATGCCCGCATACACTACATCGTGAGCAACGGAGGGGCGGCGCCGAATATCGTGCCCGACACGGCAGAGCTTTTCCTATACGCGCGCAGCCCGTCGCTCGACACGCTGGATGGAATCTGGGGCCGCATCGAGAAGATCGGCCAGGGAGCCGCGATGATGACCGAGACCACGCTGGATATCAGGGCCATCGGAGGCGATGCCAACATCGTGGCCAACGATGCGCTGGCGAAAGCGGCACAGAAAAACCTGGAGGAGGTGGGCGGCTTTCGCTACACCGCCGAAGAGAAGCATTTCGCGGAGGAATTGCAGAAAAGCCTGCCGCCGGGCGGCGTCGGCGACATCGGATCGACCGTTTCCATCGAGCCTCTGCGCCCGTTCAATCCGAACGAGCCGGCGGCATCCACGGACGTCGGCGACGTCAGTTGGAGCGTCCCGACCATCGGCTTCGTCGCGGCGACATTTGTGCCTGGAGTAGTGGCCCACACGTGGCAAGCCGCCGCCTGCGCGGGCATGAGCATCGGCCAGAACGGGATGTTGGTAGCCGCTAAAGCGATCGCCCTGACGGGAGCGGATTTGTTTTCGAATCCGCAACTGATTCAGGACGCCAAGAGAGATTTTGGGCGGCAGATGGCGGGCAGGACGTACAAGTCGGAGATTCCGGCGGGACAGAAGCCTCCTCTGGACTATCGATTTTGATCATCGGCAAAGCGGTTCCAAATCGGCGGGACTGCGAGTCCCGCGCAGGCTACGAGCCTGCCCCACAAGTCAATTTCCCCGCAACGCAGCCATCGGATCGATGCGCGACGCGCGGCGCGCCGGAAGATATCCCGCGATCAGCGCCACGGCGCTGAGCAACAAAACCGTAGCCGCAAAGGCCGCCGGATCGGTGGGTTCCGTCTTGAAAAGCAGCGCGGCGATCGATTTAGCGGCAACCACGGATGTAATCGTTCCGATCGCGATGCCGGCCAGCACCAGCCGCATCGTCCTGGCGATCACGCCCAGTTGGACCCGTTCGGTCGAGGCGCCCAATGCCATGCGGATGCCGATCTCCTGGGTCTGCCGTGTCACCGAGTACGAGATGACGCCATAGATGCCCAAGGAAGCCAGGAGCAGGCCCAGCCCGGCGAAGATGCCGACCAGCATTACAAAGAACCGGCGCGGCGAGACGGCGCGGTCCACGATGCTTTGGATGGGGCGGAATTCGGCGGCGGGCTGCTCGGGATTGTAGGCCCGCAAAGTACGCATGAGGCTGGGGGCCAGCGCTTCGGGCAGGATCTGCGAGCGCACCACCAGTTCCGCGCCTTCCGGCTCGTTCTGCGTCGCCATCAGATACTCCTCAATGCCCGATCCACTTTCCAGGCTGCTTTCGCGGACATCGGAGATCACCCCGATGACGCGGAAGTCGCCGCCATTGACGAGGGCGATGCGTCCGACCGGATCCTGGCCGGGCCAATGGTAACGGGCCGCCGCCTGGTTGATGATGACCGCCGGCTTGCTTGAGGCGGTGTCGTCCTGCCAGCTAAAATCGCGCCCTGCGCGCAATTGCATGCCGATGGCGCGCAAGTATCCCGGCGTCACTACATAGACGAAAGCCGCGGCTTGTTCCCCTGCGCGGTAGACGCGTCCCTTCGCCTGCAGCCCCCATTGCCGGTTCCGGTCCAACGGCAGCATGTCCACGACGCCGGCCGAGTGGATTCCTGGAATCGCGGACACGCGGCGCAAAATCACCTGCAGGATCGCGCCGCGCCGTGCGGGTTTGCCTCCGTCGTTGTAGTCGATCTTGATGGCGGCTGCGCGGCTGGGCTGGAATCCCAGATCGACGTCCAGCACCCGGAGAAAGCTGCGCAGCATGAGGCCCGCTCCGACCAGCAGCACGCAAGCGAGCGCAACTTCGGAGACCACCAGCACGGCCCGCATACGGTCGTGTTTTCGGCCCGCGCTCATCCCATGGCCGGCGTCCTTCAACGCATCCTGCAAATTTCCGCCGGAGATTTTCAGGCTCGGCGCAACGCCAAAAAGAACTGCGGCGGCCAAGGCGATGAGCAGCGTCCAGCCGAGCGCGGCGCCGTCCACCCGGACCGTACTGAGCAGGGGAAGCGCAATGGATCCCTGCCTGGCGAGATACAAGGTAATGGCGAAGGCGACTCCGAGTCCCAGCACCGCGCCGGCGCCGGCCAGCACCAGGCTCTCGGTGAGCAGTTGGCGCACGATACGCAGTCGCCCGGCCCCCAACGCGCTACGCGAGGCAAACTCTTTACTCCGGGAGGCGGCGCGGGCCAGCAGCAGGTTAGATAGATTCACGCAGACGATCAGCAGAATCAAACCCACCGCGCACCACAGCACCACCAGCGACCGGCGCAACTTTCCACTGATATAGTCCTGCAACCCCGTCATAGCCGTCGCGTAATCGTCGTACCAGTCCTTGTGCGCGGCTCTGAGCTGCGGCATCAGGATATCCACTTCCGCCTGCGCCTGGGCCAGGGTCACTCCGGGCTTCAGCCGGCCCATCATAGTCAGCGTGTTTCCCCAATTGCGCAACTCATCCATGATAGCCGGGACGACGATATCCATCTTCACTCCAGGGTGAAGACGGAGCCGAAATCGAAGGATGCCGGAGCACTCCCACGACCGTAAAGGGACGGTTGTTGAGGACGAGCGCCTGCCCCACGATGGCGGGATCCGCGGCAAACTGCCGCTGCCAGAATGAATGGCCGAGCAAGACTGCCAGGCGGCCGCCCTTGCGGCACTCTTCGGGAGTGAACAGCCGCCCCAGGGCCGGTTGGACACCCAGCGTGGGAAGGAAATTTTCGGCCACACGGACACCTGAAAGCTCCTGCGGCTCGCCGCGGCCCGTCAGCTTGGTGAAATCGGAATCGCCGAAGAATGGGTCGTAGCCGGTGACGTCCTGGAAGGAACGATTGTGGCGCTGGAACTCCTCATAGGCAGCCACCGTGTAAGTCACGGCGGACAGGCCGCCCACGCCGCGCTCGCTGGCCATCCACACGAGCCGCTGCGGATCGCGAAACGGCAGCGGGCGCAGCAGGATGGTATTCACCACGCTGAAGACCGCGATATTGGCGCCGATGCCCAGGGCCAGGATCAGCACGGCGACGGAAGCAAAGCCGCGGTCGCGGCGCAATGTGCGAAACGTGTAGCGCAAATCCTGTATCAGGACATCGAGCGCCGGGAGCCCGCGCGCTTCGCGATGCTTCTCCTTCGATTGCGCGACGCCGCCGAAGCGAACCAGAGCCTGGCGGCCGGCTTCCTGCGGGGAGAGGCCGCGCTGCAGGTTCTCTTCGATGGCGAATGCCAGGTGCGAGGCCATTTCCGCCTCCATGTCGCGATCCAAGGGCGCCTTCCGGAAGAAAGCGCGCAGCCGTGCGAGTGCCTGCCTGAGCGCATCCATTAGCGGCCACCGCCTTCGCCCGGCATGGCGAGCACACGGCCCATCACACCGGAAAGCCTTTGCCAGTAGGCGGCGTCCTTGGCCAGTTGCTGGCGACCTCGTTTGGTGATCGAATAGAACTTGGCTTTGCGGTTGTTGTCCGAAGTGCCCCATTCGGCGGAAATCCAGCCGCGCTGCTGCAGCCGCACGAGCGAGGCATAGATGGTCCCCTGGTTCAGCAGCACGGCGTCACCGCTCGCCTGCTCGATGCGCCGCGCGATGCCGTAGCCATGCAGCGAACCCATGGCAGCCAGTGTTTGCAGCACCATCAGGTCGAGGGTGCCTTGCAATAGATCGAGCTTCTTCTCCGGCAAATGGCGTTCTCCTGTGTTATCCCCACAGTAGCAAGGTGGAGTTCATGTGTCAAGGCCACAGGAGAGGCGGCCAGCGAGGCCGCCGTAGGCTGCGAGCCTGCCCCACTATTCCGCGCGTAGCATCGCAACCGGATCGATGCGCACGGCGTGGAACACGGCCGGCACCGCGGCCAGCAGCGCCGCCGCCAGAATTGTCAGCGATGGAAGCGCGAGCATAACCGGGTCGCCGGGCTTCACTTGATAGAGCAGCGCCTCGAGGTATCGTACCGATGCCATACCCAGTGCCACTCCGGCGAGCGCTCCCACCGCCACCATGGTGAAGACTTCCACCGTCACCAGCCGCGCGATGTTTCGGGCGGGCGCGCCGATGGCCAGACGAATGCCGATTTCGCGCCGCCGCTGCAGCACGGAGTAGTCCAGCACGCCATACAGTCCGACGGCTGCGAGCAGCAGCGCGACACCTGCGAAGAATATGCCGAGCATCGCCAGCAGCCGCTCGCGCAGCGTCTGCACCCGCGCCAGTTCCGCCTGCGTGCGGATATTGCTGACGCGGAATTCGGGCCGCGCGCGCGGAACTTCCCGGCGCAGGATGGACGCCAGCGCCATCGGATTCGCGCTCGACCCGCGTACGATGAAGGTCGCGCCGCGCAGCGGCTCCAATATGCCATGCGCGTCGGCCCTGCTAATCGGAACATAGACCGCCGGCAAGATCTGCTCGTGGACGTCGCGGTAGGGAGTATCGCGGACCACCCCTACCACCTTGCTGGGGAGTTCGCCGCTCTTGGCAAACGACTGCCCAATCGGATCTACGCCATTGAAGAACTGTTTGGCAAATGTCTCATTGACGATCGCGACGCCCGGCGAAGTCTCGTTCGGGCGGAAGTCCCGCCCATCGACGAAAGGAATCTTCATCGTGTCCACCCAGCCGGGCGAGACGGACAGAAAGTAGGCGAGGACCGGGCCCGGAGGCGCACCGTTAACCGAAACGAAGGCGTTCCAGGCGTTCCCGTCGAGCAGCGGCCAGCCGGCTAGCGCGACCCTATCGACACCGGGTACAGTGCGCAAATGTTCGGCTACCTGGTCCCAGAATACAGGGGGCTCATCATGCTCGACCACTGCGTGCACCAGGAGGAGCCCTTCGGCGGAGAACCCCGTAGGCCGGTGGGACAAGCGGTCGAAGGTAGCTGCAAACAGCCCGGCCACGAACAACACCAGAAAGCAGAAGGCCACCTGCGCCGCGATCAGCGCATGCATCATGCGGCGCCGCGTGTGCGGATCTTCTCCACCTTTAAGAGCGCTGGCCGGCTTAACGGCCGAGGCGCGTAGCGCAGGCGTGAGCCCGAACAATAGCATCACGCCCAGGGTCAGCGCCAGGCCGAATCCCAGCACCCGCCAATCCGCGGGAAGAGCCAGGCGCGCCGGATTGTCAGGCGGATTGATCATGCCGACGACAAACGGCGCGGACCACCAAGCGAAGGCCGCGCCGATCGCGCTTGCGAGCACCGCGAGAATAGCGCTTTCCACCAGGACCAGTTGCACCAGGCGCCAGCGTCCGGCGCCGATGGAGACGCGCAGGACCATCTCGCGTGCCCGAGAGGCCGCCTGAGCCGTCATCAGGTTCGCGACATTGGCACACGCGATCAGCAATACCAGCGCCACCAGCACACCCAGCGCCACCAGGGAACGGCGGTAATCGGTCTGCAGATCGGAGGCGCCCGCGGCCGCCGGCTCCAGCACCACGGTCTGGTCCAGGAACTTATCGATACTCTCTTTGCTCATGCCGGTGAAACCCTTGGCGCGCTCCCGTTCGAAGGCCCTAGAGGTTGCATCGAGTCTGGCGCGAAGGGGCTCGATGGCAACACCGGGTTTCAAACGTGCCAGCGTCCGGTGCCAGGTCCAGTCGTCATGGATCGCGCCAGGATGCATCATGGCTGGGACGAATATGTCCGTCACGGTACCGGTTTCGGTGCCGGTGAAGGGCACCGGGCCCACTCCTACGATCTCGTAGAGCCGGCCTCCCATCTGAAATGTGCGCCCGACAGCCTTCGGATTTTGGGCGAAGCGGCGCGTCCAATAGTCGTGAGAGAGCACGGCGTATGGATGCGCGCCCGGCTTCAGATCGTCGTTTTCGCCGAGCAGCCGTCCCAGGGCGGGCCGGAGCCCGAACGTACCGAACATCCACCCCGACACGTATTGCACTTCGGCTTTCTTCATCTCCGCTTCCGACTTGTAGGTCAGGTCCATGCGTTGCGCGTATGAGACTGCGATCAGCTCGGCTTGATCTTTTGCCGCCGAGCGCATGAGCTGGAAATCCGGATACGCCCAACCGTCGAACGAGGCGAGCTTGCCGTCGAAGCCGATCCCCCGGCGGGAAAGAGCATAGAAATGCCGGGGGTCCGACACAGGTAAGGGCCGCAGCAGCAGTGCGTCTATAAGACGGAATGCCCCAGTGCACGCTCCAATTGCGAGAGCCAGCGACAGGATGGCCGCGGCGGAGATAGCCTTTCTTTTCAGTAGCTGACGCCAGCCGAATATGGCGTCGGCCCGGAGCGAATCGAGCCACGCGACCAGTCTCACGTCGCGGCTTTCTTCGCGGTAGCGGAGCGCTGAACCGAACGATCTGCTTGCTTCGGAGGAGTCCCGCCCATGCTCGACGGCTTCCGCAATGTGCGACTGAGCCTCTTCGTCGATTTCACGGCTGAGGCGACCGCCGCGCCCAACATTTACGATGCGTGACCACAACGACATATCAAGCTGTCCTTAGAACGCGATTTACCGCCGAAGTGACGGCCTGCCAGCGAGATTCTTCGACGTCGAGCTGCTTCTTGCCGGCCGCCGTCAATTCATACATGCGCGCACGCCGCCCGGTGTCTTTCGTGATCCATTCGGCGCGAATCCAACCGGCCTCTTCCATGCGGTGCAAGGCCGGATAGAGCGAACCTTCCTCGGCGCGTAGAACGTCGCCAGACCAGTCCTTGATGGCGGTCATGATAGCGTAGCCGTGCAGCCGCGGACGCCGCGAAAGAATCTTCAGAACGAGCAGATCGAGCGATCCCTGGAGAGAGTCGGTTTTAGGCATACTCAGACTTCATAATATACAGACGTCTGAGTGTTAGCAATGTTAGGTGAGGTTAGGCGAGATGGCCATTTGCTAACGTCCATTGGATTCGATTCGTCATAGGAAGACAAACGGAGGACCACCAAATGCTTCAAGATCTGCGACTTGGCCTGCGAATGCTGCGCAAGCAGCCCGGCTTCACCCTGATTGCCGTGCTCACGCTGGCGCTGGGCATCGGCGCCACTTCGGCGGTTTTCAGCCTGATTCGAGGCGTGCTGCTGACGCCGCCGCCCTATCGGCAACCGCAGCGGCTGGTGCTGATACCGGCGGCCCGGGCCGACGGCCAGCAGATGGCGCAGCCGCGGGGTTGGCCCGCCGCGCAATGGATGGAGTGGCAAAAGGAGGCGAAGTCGTTTGAAGCCATCGCCGCCTACGACTGGTCGTTCAACTTCCTCGTCCTGACCGATGGCAGCGTATCGATGGAGGGGATGTGGGTCACCAGAGACTATTTTCGTGTGCTCGGACTCGAACCCATGATGGGACGCACGTTTCTGGAGTCCGAAACCGGGGCCAAGCCGGCGCCGGTAATCGTCCTGGGGTACGACTTGTGGCAGCGGAAGTTCAATGGCGATCCAAACATTATCGGCAAGAAGATCCGCATGAGCCGCCAGGACACACCTCCCACGGTCATCGGGGTGATGCCCCCCGGCGTCCGTTTCCTGCCATCGCCCACAACGGCGCAAGAGCCAAACTACAACGTGAACGCGCAGGTTGATTTTTGGATTCCGGCTCCTTCAAAACCGACTGAGAATTTGAAAGGGGCGTTTTGGAATGTGGCTGGGCGGTTGCGAGACGGGGCCACGCTGCCGCAGGCGCAAAGTGAGCTGAAAGTGATTGCCGCCAGAGAGGTGCAATCCGACCACGCCTTTGAAGGCTTCACCCCGGAACTGCATTCTCTGACGGCCGAACTGAATCGCGATGGCGGCCGCATTCTGCTGCCGCTGCTGGGCGCCGCTGCGCTGGTTCTCTTGATCGCGTGCGGGAATGCAGCGGCCCTGTTGCTGGTGCGCGGGCTGCAACGGCAGCAGGAATATGCGGTCCGCAGCGCGCTGGGGGTGGGCCGGGTAGCGCTTTTCCGGCAGGTTTCCACCGAGAGTCTGCTGCTGGCTCTCGCGGGCGGGGCGCTGGGCGTAGCCCTGGCATTGGGCGCCGTCAAGCTGTTTAAGCTGATCGGCGGACACGCCATTCCGCGGCTGGACGCGGTTTCCGCAGGCTGGCCGGTGCTGGCCTTTGGTCTCGGCGTGGCGGTCATCGCCGCAGTTCTGGCCGGTTTGATTCCCGCGTTGCGCGCTTCGCGGCTCGATCCCATGCAGGTGCTCAAAAGCGCCGGGCCGAAGAGCAGCGCCGGTTTGGGGGAACGCAGGCTGCTGCGGGGAGTCACGTTAGTGCAAACGGCGCTGACCCTGGCGTTGCTGGTAGGCGCCGGGCTCCTGATCCGCACCATGATGAATATCTCAAACGTGCAATCGGGTTACAACGTCTCGCACATATTGACCATGAGCGTGACGGCAGTGCAGGGCAAATGGGAAGATTTTCATCGCCGGGCTTTGGAGCGGGTCTCCGCGCTTCCCGGCGTCGAGCACGCGGCATTTGCGTGGGGCGTACCGCTGACCGGCAACAATTGGCCCGCGACGGTCGACATCGAAGGGCAGCCCGCGGCCAGCAAGGAGAGCGACCGGATCTCGCTGCCGTTGCGGTCCGTCACCGAGGACTACTTCAAGCTGCTGGGGCTGCCGATTTTGGACGGGCGCGACTTCCGCTCCACCGATATCCGCACGGCGCCCGCTGTAGCGGTGGTCAACCAGGCTCTGGCGGATCGCTACTTTCCGCATGCCACCGCCATTGGGAAAAAACTCTGGCTGGGCGGGCGGCAACAGCCGTCCACCGAAATCGTGGGAGTGGTGGCCAATGGCCGCACCGACGATCTGACCCGGAGCGCGGATCCCGAGATTTACCTTTCGCTGTGGCAGGCGGGCGCGTTTTCGAAGCATCTGGTTATCCGTACGGCGGCAGATCCGCGCGCGGTAATGGTGGCTGTGCAGCGGGAACTACGTTCGGTCGATCCCACCGTCGCCGTCGAGAATATGAAGACGCTCGAACAGATCCGCGGCGATTCGCTGGCGTCCCGCACCTTCGCAATGCAGTTGTTGGCGGGGTTTGCGATGGTGGGGAGTGTGCTGACTCTGGTCGGTATCTATGGCGTCCTCTCGCTGTCGGTGGCCTCCCGCCGGCGCGAACTCGCCATCCGCTCAGCGGTCGGGGCGCAGCAACGGGACATCCGGAACCTGATTTTCGCGGAAGGGTTTCGGCTGATTGCGGGCGGAGTGGTTGCGGGCATGGCCGCGGCGCTGGTCCTGTCGCGCGTTCTGCGGTCGTTCCTGTTTGAAGTGGAGCCGGGCGATCCAGTGACGTTAATCGGCGTAGCGTTGTTATTCGCCGGGGTCGCGCTGATGGCGTGTTGGGTGCCTACGCGGCGGGCAGCGCGGGTGGATCCGGTGGAAGCCTTGAGATACGAGTAATCACGACCTCTATTTTCGCCCTTGACTTTCTCCGCGCACATATGCTACATTGTGTAGCACTACAATGCGTAGCAGACAGAAGCCGTTGCGAAGTCCCTTTACCGATCTGGAACAGGCCGTCATGTCCAGCGTCTGGCAGCGGCGTGCGGCGACCGCGGAGCAGATCCGGCAAGATCTGGCGCCCGCGCGCAAGCTGCAAGAGTCTACGGTCCGCACGCTATTGGGGAGGCTGGAGAACAAGGGACATCTGATGCACGCGGTCGACGGGAGAACCTATGTGTACTCCAGCGTCGACGAGCCGCGGAATCTGGCAATCAGGGCGGTGAAGCAGATTATCGAGCGATTTTGCGCCGGCTCGGCCGAGCAACTGATTGCCGGAATGGTGGATAACGAGGTGCTGGACGCCAAACAACTGCGGCGTCTGGCGGACGATATCGAGAAAAAAGCCGGGAGGAGGTAGCCTGAAATGACTTGGTACGTGTGTATCGCCGATGCCTCTGTGCGCGCGGCGGCCCTGGCAGCGATGGCCGGCGTGCTGACCGTTTTTCTGCGCAGGAACCCAGCCGCGGAGCATGCTCTGTGGACCTTGGTGGTGATCGGAATGCTTGCGCTGCCGGTCCTGCGCGCCATCGTCCCGGCGACGTACGTTTATGTAGTTGAGCGGCCCGCCGCAACGGTGGCCCAGCCTTCCGCTCCGCTGACAGGCATCGCCACGAGCCCATCCGTCGCTTCCCCAACGGCGCGTAGAGGGTCCGCGACGTCCCGGCGGTGGTGGCCCGCGTATGCCGCGATCGTATACTTCGCCGGCGTCATATTGTTCGCCATTCGACTGTTGGCGGGTCTCCGGATGACGCAGCGATTGTTGCGTCGTGGGCGGCCGATTGATGCAGGCGTCGATGTCGATGTGGATGTCGCAGAGTCGGACTAGGTGCGGGTTCCCGTTACGATCGGTCTGACGCGGATGCGGATACTACTTCCCGGCGAGTGGCGCGAATGGCCGGCCGAGAAGTTGAGGGTGGTCCTGGCGCACGAGTCGGCGCACGCGCGGCGGCACGACCCGGCGATCGGTTTGGTGGCCGCCGTGAACAAATGCATCTTCTGGTTCCACCCGCTGGCTTGGTGGCTGGAGCGCCGTCTGGCTGTGCTTGCGGAACATGCGGCGGACGATGCGGGATTGGCGGCTTCCCCCGACGCGGGCAGCTATGCACGCGTATTATTACAGGTGGCGTCGCGCATGGAAGGACAGCCCACGCGACTGATCCGGAGCGCGTCGGCCATGAACGGACAATTGGTTGCCCGGCGCATCCGGCGGGTGATGGACTCGCGCATGAAACCGGGTACGGGACGCCTGAGCAATTTGGGCCGTGCGACGTTGTTGCCGGGCGCCGCGCTGCTGATTTGGATTTCGGTGGCGGTAGACCTGCAAAGCGTGGCGAGTGCCCAGGCGAAGCCTTCCACGACGGATACCGAAGCAACCTGGTTTGGATTTCGTGGGGATGCAGGGCGGCCGGATCCGACTACCGCCGAACAAGCTGCAGAATTCGAACAATGCCTTGCAGCCGATCCGGAGGATGAAGCAGCTCGATCGAAACTGCTCCGTTACTATTGGTCGAAACGGATGCACGATCGGCGTATTCCACTGGTTCTTTGGCTGATCGACCATCATCCGGAATCGGCGCTTCACGGTTATGCCAGCGCCGCTATTTTCGCGGTTCAATCGGACGCCGTGAATACGGACGTTTACGAGGATAGGCGCAGCCGTTGGCTCACACAGGTCAACCTGCATCCGGACGACGCTCGCGTGCTGGGGAATGCGGCGCGCGCGCTGGGAGAGGGTAGCATTCCGGAAGCCATCGATCTGATGAAGCGCGCCCAGAAGTTGGACCCCGCGCACAGAACCGAGCCCCTGACGAGACTCTATTCATTCTCGCTGATGTGGGCTACGAGCGGAGCCCCTCGGACAAGGCTGAGCGACACGGCCCTTGCTGCCCAGATAAGAAGCGAGCTGCACGAGTCCAATGATGCGGCGCTGGTTGGCGCCGTAGCGCGCCATTTCGTTGAAGACGCCACACAGAAGGCGCTGCTCGAAGAAGACAACTGGGATTTCGCTGCCCTCAAGGCGATTGCAACCGACCTCGTCACGCACGCGCAAGCGTTGGAGCCGCAGAATCGCGAGTGGGCCGACCTGATGGAAGGCGTGAAAGGCCTGCCGAATATTTCGCCGCAGCCGGCCGCAGCCGCGCAGATGGTTCGCATCGGCGCGGGAGTCGCCGCCGGTATGTTGCTGGAATCGCCAACGCCCGTTACCCCGCCTTTGGCGAAAATGGCGCGCATACAAGGTGTGGTGAAACTGCAAGTGCGCATCGGGCGGGATGGGCATGTGGCCGGGACCGCTGTCCTCAGTGGGCACCCACTGCTTGTGCCTGCCGCCATGGACGCGGTGAAGAACTACGTGTACAAACCGATCACAATTGACGGCAAGGCCGCGGAAGTCATGACGACCGTAGAGGTTTCGTTCGGCCCTGACAAGGAGTAGCCGCAGGCTGAAGCCGGCTGAGCTCCGCGCCAGCTTGCTACAATCCGAACATGCCCAACGAAACCTATGCCCTCTTCGATACCAGCGAGGGCCAGTTCAAAGCCAAGCTCTACGCCGACAAAGCCCCCCGCACGGTGGAGAACTTCGTCTCGCTCGCGGACGGCTCGAAGACCGGCAAGCCCTTCTACGACGGCACCATCTTCCACCGCGTGATCCCCGATTTCATGATCCAGGGCGGCGATCCGGAAGGCACCGGCCGCGGCGGTCCAGGCTACAAGTTCGCCGACGAATTTCATCCTACGTTGAAGCACACCAAGCACGGGTTCCTGTCGATGGCCAATGCCGGACCTAACACCAACGGCAGCCAGTTCTTCGTCACCGTCGCTGCCACGCCCTGGCTCGACAACCGTCACACCATTTTCGGCGAAGTGACCGAAGGCTACGAGGTGGTGAAAAAGATCTCCGAAGCGCCGCGCGACAAGCAGGACCGGCCGCTTAAGGAAGTGCGCGTCAAATCCGTCAAGATCGAGAGGAGCTAAGCCATGAAGCGCATGCTGCTGTTGCTGGCTTTCTCGGCCGCCGCCTTCGCGCAGCCTGGATTCGAGCCGCTGTTTAACGGCAAGAACCTGGACGGTTGGGACGGCGATCCGCGCATGTGGAGCGTGCGCGACGGCATGATCGTGGGCCACACCGAAGGCGTCGCGATGACCGACAATTCGTTCCTCATCAGCAAGCAATCGTACCGCAACTTTATCCTGCGCGCGGAAATGAAGCTGCGCAACCACAACAGCGGTATTCAATTTCGCAGCGAGGCGCTGGCCAACTGGGTGGTGCGCGGATACCAGGCGGACGCCGCCCAGGACAATTACTGGGGCAACATCTATGAGGAAAAAGGCCGCGGCACGCTGGTGGACGGCTGGAAGGGCAAGGCCGAAAAAGTGGTCAAGCTGCAGGATTGGAACGACTATGAAATTCTCTGCGACGGCGATCACATCAAGCTGACGCTGAATGGCCTGGAGACCGCCGACCTGCACGATTCGGCGCGCCTGGAAGGCATTATCGCTTTCCAGTTGCATCGCGGTCCACCCATGGAAGTCTACTTTCGCAACGTGCGGATCAAGATTCTGCAGTAAGGACGCCGGCCCACCTTGAGACTGGCGATCTTCGGCGGCACCTTCGATCCCATTCACAATGCGCACCTGGCAGTGGCGCTGGAAGCCGCCGCACGCTTCGCACTCGACCGCGTCTGGCTGGTGCCCGCCGAAAGGCCGCCGCACAAGCAGGGCGTCACGCACGCGCCGTATGCGGACCGCTTCCGGATGGTGGAGCTGGCCTGCCGTGACGAGCCCGGCCTGGAGGCCTCGCGCCTGGAGCAGGAAACCGCGAGCAGCTATTCGATCGACACCATTGAGAAAGTGCGCGCGCGCTTGGCCCCCGGCGACAAACTCTTCTTTGTAATTGGCGCGGATGCCTTCGCCGAGATCGAGAGCTGGCGGCGCTGGCAGGATGTGGTCCGGGCCGTGGAGTTCATCGTGGTGAGCCGGCCTGGCCATCGCTACGGCATCCCGGCGGCGGCCACCGTGCATCGCCTGGAAACCGTGGACCTGCCGGTGTCGTCTTCCGAAATCCGGGGCAAGCTGGCGGCTGGCGACGAGAGCGTGGAAGTGCCCCCCGCGGTGCTCGACTACATACACGAACATCGACTTTATCGCGGCTGTTAGCCTAGCGTGCGGGACGGGAGTCCGGCGCCACATCATCGGCGAGAGCGACGCCGCCGAGAAAGATCTCGACCATCTCGTCCACCATCTCCGCGCGGCTCTTCTGCGCGACGCGGTTGCTGAACAACAGGCGCGTGAGCCCGTAATGGCTCACCATGCCGTTGAATCCGTAGGCGGCGGCTTGGGCGTCGACCGGCCTGAATTTCCCCTCTTCGATGCGGCGCTGAATGTGACTGGAGACCAGGCGGAAATAGCCCTGCACCTGCCGCTCGAAGAACAGGTCCGCAAGTTCGTGGCCCTCCAGCGCGCTGAACAAGAGCAGACGCATGAAGTCGGGATCGTCCTCGTAACCTTCCAGTATCAGGTTGCCCAGATACCGGAAGATGGCCCGGTCGTCGCCGCCTTCCAGAAGCAGCGCCAGTCCGTCTACATGTTGGTCTCCGGGCTGCGACTTGATTTCAATAATGGCGCGGTATCGCGCTTGTTTTTGAAGTGCTGGTAGAGCACGGGGCCCGACACGCCCAGCGCGGCTGCCAATCCACGCGTGGTGGCGCCGCGGAAACCTTTCTCCGCAAAAAGGTGGATGGCGGCTTTCACAATGGCCGCGCGGCGATCTCACTTTTCATGCGGGTGGCCATGCGTTTAGTCCTCGGTCAGTCATGGCACTCCAACGGCGTTACCGGGTCGAGGAACCGCCACAAGAATACGGCCACCGCATAGACCGCCGCTGAGACGTAAAACGTCATATCCCAGTTATTGCCGGTCCAGCGGAGCATGTGTCCGATGATGGTGGGAGAAGCAGCTCCGCCCAGATTCCCCATCATATTCATGGCGCCGGACAGGGTGCCTGCGTACTTGCCGCCGACATCCATGCAGGCGCCCCACGAGCCAGGCATCACCAGGTCGTTGCTGAAGCTGGCCAGTCCCATGGCAATCATCGCGGGCACGGGATTATGCATGCGCGTCGAAACTACCAGCATCAGGCTCGCACCGCTGAATCCAAGATACGCCAACAGGCGGCGCGTCTTCAATACGCTGCCGGTGAGACGTGTTAGCGGCGCGGCGATGAATCCGCTTACCAGCGAGCCCAGCCCGCCAAGAAACAGTGGCAGGATGCCGAATATGGCGCTGGCGCCCAGATCCAGCCCGCGCGCTTCCTTTAAATAAGTAGGCAGCCAGGTGATGTAGAAATACCATCCGTAGGAAGAGCAGAAGTATTGAGCGCACAGCAGCCAGACCTGCGGCGAGCGGGCGAATTTCCGCCAGGGCACCCGCGTATGGCCCGCTGCCAGCGCCTCGTTTGGCGCCAGCAGTAGCCGCTCCGCGTCGTTCAGGTTAGGGTTGTCGCGCGGATGATCGCGATACCAGGCATAGAAAACGATCGCCCAGACCACTCCGATGCAGCCGAAAAGCTCGAAGGCATGCCGCCAGGACATCACCTGGATGGCAAGATAAACCAGCGGCGGAGTGAACGCGCCGCCCCAACGGGCGCTCAGCCACATGATGCCTTGCGCGCGCACGCGTTCATGATGCGGAAGCCAGGTGGTAAAGGTCTTGGTCAAATTGGGGAAGCAGCCGGCCTCCCCCGCGCCGAACAGGGAACGCGTTACCGCCAGCGAGACGAAGTTCCAGGTCCATCCCGTGGCCGCCGTGAAGAACGACCACCACAGCACAATCCGCAGCAGTACGCGGCGCGCGCCCATCCAGTCGCCCAGGAATCCGCCCGGTATTTCAAACAGCGCGTAGGCCCACGCAAAAGCGGAAAAAGCGTAGCCCATCTGGACTGTCGACAGGTGCAGGTCGGCGCGGATGAAACCCGCCGCGAACGAGATGCACACCCGGTCGATATACGTAACCACGGCCAGCGTCACGGCGAACACCACCACCCAATACCGGACGCGCGTAGGAACTTGGCGCTGGTGTGGCGATTGGACCAACATATATTAAGCCACATATGGGGAGCGGATGTGGGGTTCTGGGCGATACTGAAGAAGCATGGAGTTCGAAAGCGTGGCGGCCAATCTGCGGGAGAGCTTCCGCGTCGTCGCGGCGCATCGTTCCGGGGGCGAACTACAAGAAATGGATGGCGTATCCATTGCCTCGGCGGGCGTCGTGTTCCAGATGTTCAATGCAGCGTTTCTTTCCGCGCCGGTTGCCTCCGAAGGACAAATGGACTTGCGCGTGGCGCAGGCAGCCGTGCACTTTGCGGCTCGCGGCCAGCGCTGGGCGTATTGGATCTGCCACGGCTGGTTGGACGGCCGTACGCGCCGGCGCTTGCAGTTGCTTCTGCGCAAGCGCAATCTCTTCCAGGCCGTGGAACTGCCCGGCATGCTCTCCGAAGAGGTGTTGCCTGCGGTGCGCGAGCTTCCCAGGATGGAATTGCGGCGGGTTTCGGACGGGCCGGTCAAGGACGCCTTTTGCGCGATCGGCTCGACGTGCTTCAACGTGCCGCTGGCATGGTTTTGCGAAGTTTTCGACAACCCAACCGTCTGGAACGATTTCGCCGCCTATGTGGGATATGTAGGCGGCGAGCCCGTGTGCACGGCGGCCACGGTTATGGGTGGCGGCGCAGTGGGCGTCTACAACGTGGCCACCTTGCCAGGCCGGCGCCGGGGCGGTTACGGCGAGGCGGTCATGCGTCACGCTCTGGAACAGGCGCGCCGCGAACACGGCCTCTCGCGGACCATACTGCAGTCCACCCCGCAAGGCTTCGATTTGTACCAGCGCATGGGATACCGGACGGTCACCAGCATAGGGGTGTTCTGTTCGTGAAATAGAGTCAAGCTGAGAGCTTATCCCAGATACGCACGCGCCAACTCTGCGTAATCGGTCGGTGTTACCAGGTGGAACCGCACTTCCATCTTCGAGATTCGCTGCAAATCCTGGGTCATCTCTGCGGAAGGCAAGTCCGGCCCGGCCACGAACAACTGCCCCGCCACTACCTTGAACGGCAGCACGCGCCACCGCCGCGAGACCTCGGCGGGCACAGCGCGCGTGGCCGGCCCGGAAATATCCGACGCGTCGGGCGCGGCCAGGGGCAGGTTCTGCTGCAGGCTCAGCGCCATGTACAACTCCGCCTCGCTCAACTTGCCATGGCGGACCAGATACTCGCCCAGGCGCTCGCCCGGAACCTTCGATGCCAGTGCCTCATCCACATCGGCCTGCACGGCGTACTGCGATCCTACCAGGATCTGGCCCAGCAACTGAATCTCTACGTCCAGCGCCGCCGGGTTGGGATAGGCGTGCTCGGTCTTGACCCAAACGAGTGGACGCCCGTGGATCTTCGCATCAAAATAAAGCACCAGCGCCCGCACTGTGGCCGCACAATTCAGCCAGTTTCCCACCAGCGCGCGCACCGGCACACCCACCGCGAAACGCCACCCGTAGATGCGCCGCGAACATAGGGCACGCACGCCCATCTGAAAGCCCGACAGCGCGAAGGTCGCCGAGAATAGCCCCCGCAGGGCCGGATGTTGCGCGCCAATCAGCCAGCGGTGGCCCGTGAGTTCGCTCTCTCCCCACGTAAAGACCCCGTAAACGAACAACAGATTCAGCACCGGTGTCAGCAGATTTCCGGCCACGCCCTTGCGATCGCGCCAGAGCCAGTATAGTTGGCGCGGGGGAGCCCGCCACCCGCGGCGCTCCCAGGACTGGAGCACGATCCCCATCACCCATCGCGCGCGCTGGCGCACCGCAGTGCGAAAGGTGTGCGGGAAATATTCGCGAGTGGCCAGCAGGCTATCGGCCTCGCGCCGGAGCGGCACGAACACTTGCGGACAGCCCATGGCGTGAATGCGCCAGCCGTTTTCATAGTCTTCGGTGAGGCACTCGGGGTCGAACATGCGGTTGGGGTGCTCGCCTGCCAGCTTCTCCAGTACCGCCCGCGAAAAGGCCGTGCCCACCCCGTTGCCGGGCAGAAAGCCGTCCCACATTTGCCGCACCGGGATGTCTTTGGTCTGAAACTCAGCAAATTCGTCGCAGTACAAGCCATGTACCCACTGACTTAGAGGCGTGGCCAGCGGCAGTACGGGCACCTGTACCATGTCGTAGCTTGTGGCGAAATAATTGATCCAGCGAAGCGACTTCGGGTGGATCACATCCTCCGCATCGTGCGTCATCACCGCATCGAAGTGTACGCCGTTCTGCTCCTCGTGCGCCAGCATGCGCTGAAAGATCCAGTTGAGGCAGTCGGCCTTCGACGTGGGACCGTCGTGGGGGCACAGCGCCAGGTGTACCCGCGGAAACTTGCGGACGGCATCCCGCACGGCGGCCGTGGTTTCCGAATCGTTGGGGTACGCACCCACGAAGAATTCCGCCGCGTGATACATCGTGGCCGGGACGTTTCGCTCCAGCATGCTGCCGATTACGGCATGCTCATGCCAGAGCGGGACGAATATAGCGATGCGCAGACGCGGCGCGGCGTCCACTGCCGCCGAAGTGGGCCAGGGAAACCAGGGGCGCCCGAACCAGTGGAACGCCACCCATCGATAGACGAACGCGGCATCCAAGAACAGGTCGTCCAGTCCGCTTACCAGGACGTATACCGCGAGCGGCACCAGCCAGGCGGCAATCCAGGCGTCCAGGGTATACATCCGATAAGGAAGTAGTGCCGGGATATCGGAAAAATCGCAGGAAACCGCTCTGGGGGGAGCGGGTCCGGGTACCCGGCCGGGACGGAACATGGACGGAACTCCCGAAGGGAAGGCCTGGCTGCTGAAATCCGTTATAATGGGAGGGTCCAACACTGAGAGGAATTGTGTCCCTGCGTACCTTTTTTCGTCTCTTCACACATATTCAAATGATGCCCATTCTCGAAAGCGGCGAGGAAACCCTGGTGGGCGGGCAGGCCGTTATTGAGGGCGTCATGATGCGCGCCCCGCACAGCTATTGTGTGGCCGTCCGTAAGCCGAACGGCGAAATCGTGACCGAGCAAAAGCCGCTGGCTCGCATGTGCGAGCAGCACCGCATCTTCAGGTACCCGATCTTCCGAGGTATTGGCACCCTCTATCAGGCCATGTCCCTGGGGCTGCGGGCGCTGAAATTCTCGGCTAACGCCATGCTGGAGACGGGTTCTCCCAAGGCCGAAACCAAGGAACTCCCCAACTGGATCATCAGTTTGAACATGCTGTTCTCCTTCGCATTTTTTGTGTTCCTTTATAAATTCGTGCCGCTGTACGCCGTCACGGCGCTCGGAAAATGGTACCCGGTCCTGAAAGGCCGCATCGCCTTCAACGCCACCGATGGCGTGATCCGCATCGCCATCTTCCTGGCGTTTCTGTTCCTGGTTTCGCGCATGAAAGACATCTACCGGGTCTTCGAGTATCACGGCGCCGAACACAAAGTGGTGTTCAACTTCGAATCCGGAAAGCCGGTGAACGTGCAAAACGCGCAGGCGTTCACCACCTTTCATCCGCGCTGCGGCACCAGTTTTCTGATGGTCGTGATGGTAGTGTCCATGGTTGTTTACACGCTGATTCCGTTTTCCGGCTTCGGCATGAAATTGCTCAGCCGCGTGATCCTGTTGCCGTTCATCGCGGGCATCAGCTACGAGTTGATCCGCTTCGCCGCCAAGCGCCGAGGGTCGTTCCTGTCCACTCTCACGGCTCCCGGCCTGTGGCTGCAGCGCATCACCACCAAGCCGCCGTCCGACGAGCAGGCGGCCGTCGCCATACACGCCCTGGAGGGCGCCATGGCTCTCGAAGAGTCGCAGGGCGGGGAACTGGTGATTGCTTAACATGACATTACGTGACATTTCCTAAGATGGCCTGACATTGCCTAAGATGGCCTAAAGCGGCTTAACCTCCATGCAATTCGTTCCCAAGCTCCAGCAGATCGAGGCGCGCTTCGAGGACCTGACGCGCCAGGTGGCGGACCCCGCGCTGATCGCAGACGCGGCCGAGTATCGCAGAGCCGCCAAAGCGCGTAGCGATATCGCCGAAGTTGTGGACAAATATCGCGAATGGAAAAAGGCTGCCAGCGAGCTCGATCAGGCGCGCGGCATGTTGCAGGAGCAGGATCCGGATCTGCGCCAGATGGCCGCCGACGAAGCCGCGCGCCTGGAGCCGGAGCTGGCGCGTATCGAGCAGGAGATCAAGGTCCTGCTGCTGCCCAAAGACCCCAACGATGAGAAGAACGTGGTGCTGGAGATCCGCGCCGGCACCGGCGGCGACGAAGCCACCCTGTTCGCCGCGGAGATTTTCCGGATGTACTCGCGTTATGCGGAAACGCAGCGCTGGCGCATCGAGGTCACGTCCGCCAGCGAATCGTCGGCCGGCGGCTTGAAGGAAGTCATCGCGCTGGTTAGCGGCGCCCGCGTCTTTAGCAAGCTCAAGTACGAAAGCGGCGTGCATCGCGTGCAGCGCGTGCCGGTCACCGAACAGCAAGGCCGGGTGCATACATCGGCCATTACCGTGGCGGTGCTGCCCGAAGCCGACGAGGTCGAGGTGAAGCTCGATCCCAAGGACATCCGGATCGATACGTTTTGCTCGTCCGGTCCGGGCGGCCAGTCCGTCAACACCACGTACTCGGCGGTGCGTATCACGCACCTGCCCACCGGCCTGATCGTCTCCTGCCAGGACGAAAAATCGCAGATCAAGAACCGCGCCAAGGCCGAGCGCGTGCTGCGTTCCCGGCTGTACGAACTCGAGTTGGAAAAGCAGCAAGCGCTGGTTGGCGCCGAGCGCCGCAGCATGGTGGGCACCGGCGACCGCAGCGAGAAGATCCGCACCTACAACTTTCCGCAGAACCGCGTCACCGATCACCGCATCGGCCTCACGCTGCACCAATTGGACATCGTAATGGAAGGCCGGCTGGACCCCATCATCGACGCGCTGACCACTTACTACCAGGAACAGCAAAGCGAAGCCGGCGGAGTCGCGGCGTAAGTCCGCATGACCGTCCGGACCGCGTTGCTCCAGGGTACGAAACTCCTGGACGACGCTACGGTTGGGGTGGCGCGGCTTACCGCGGAAGTGTTGCTGGCGCACGCTCTGCGGCGCGACCGCGCCTACGTGTTCGGACATCCTGAGCACGAACTATCGGAACTGGAATGGCTGCACTACGGGCGCTATCTGCATGAACGCATGCAAGGCAAGCCGACCCAGTACATCACGGGCCGGCAGGAGTTCTACGGCCGCGACTTCCGCGTCACGCCGGACGTGCTGATTCCACGTCCTGAAACCGAGCACGTGGTGGAGACCGCCTTGCGGCTGGCGCCGCACGCCGCGCGCGCTCCCGGGCGCATTCTGGACGTGGGATGCGGCTCCGGCATTCTGGCCGTCACACTGTGTTTGGAAGCCGGCGCCGCCGTGTTGGCGACCGACATCTCGCGCGCGGCTATCACGGTGGCCGCGGAGAATGCGCAGCGCCTGCAGGCGCCGGTTTCGTTTGTCGAGTGCGACCTGATGTCCGCATTCGCGGATCGGTCGATGGAACTGATTGTTTCCAACCCGCCGTATGTCCCATTGGGGGACAAGGCCGGTCTGCAGCGCGAAGTGCGAGACTGGGAGCCGCACGAAGCGCTCTTCGCCGGGCCTACCGGCCTGGAGCTCTATGCGCGCATCGTAGGCGACGCCGAACGGGTCCTGCGCCCCGGCGGCTGGCTGATCATGGAACTGGGATTTACAACAAGCGGCCCGGTCGCCGCGATGTTCACCACCCGTTGGCAGGGCCTGGAGATGGCACCCGACCTGGCCGGCATTCCGCGCGTCATCGCCGCGCGTCTCGCTCCAGCCTAACCTAACTAAGCCGCTAAGCCGTGCCTCACTGCAACGGCCAAACATCCTGCCTTCAGGCCGCGCTACGGCCCCTGAAGAGGTGCACCACCAAAGAAATCACGGCTATGATCAGCAGCAGGTGAATCAATCCGCCGGCCACGTGGAACGCGAAAAATCCGAGCAGCCACAAGACAAGCAGAATAACAAACAGTCCTAGAAACATTCGAAATCTCCTCTGGTAAGCTTTCAGTCCTTAAACTCGCCGCATTGCCGGCAGGCACCAATTGCCTGCCAGCTATCTCTCGGACGAACCCGAGTGCCTGCTGAGCCGCTCGCCGGTTCGTTGCTGTTGCCAGTACTTCTGGCCACGCTCATAACCTCGCTGGAACGGCTCGGAATTCCAATCGTTCGGATACCACCACTTCAAGCAATCGGCCTCTTCGTCGATCGACTTCCCGCGGCATTCGCGCCGCAGGGCCGATTCAAACCCGGCGCGATAGACCTCCTCATCCAATTCGAAGTTGTAACCCAAGGCCCGGTACTGCTCTTGTTCGTCGTCGCGCACCCCAAGCCACCAATCCTTGCGCGCCGCATCCAGGCTCTCGGCGCCGGCATCCCCTAACAACTTATGCGCGCGCTGTTCTTCGGAGTGATCCGCGGCAAGCACCAAGACCACCGACCGCCCCTCCCGCAAGGCATCCTCATAAAAGAAAATCTCATCCGGAGGGACGCCCTCCGTGGCCTTGTCATCGGCTGCCTGGCCCAGGGCGGCCCCGCCGACCGCACCGCCTGCTCCGAACAGAGCCGCCCCAAGGAGACCAAACGCCAATACCGGTCCGACCCCAGGAATCAGCGCGGTCGCGGCAATTCCCAGCTCGAGTCCCCCAGCTACGCCAAGGGCGCCACCGAGCACGCCTCCAATCGCGCCGCCGACGCCCGGCTGTTCGGTATCGGAGGTGGGAATGGTATGGATCTCCTCTTCCGAGGAGGCCGGAGACAACAAATTGACCTGACTCTCCGAGAGTCCGGCGAGCCGCAGCGCGATCGCCACGTCCCGCGCCGCCAGATAGGATCGAAAAACGCCAGCCACAGTCTTCATACCCGGCATCATCGCACGTCGGCCTCCTAAGATCGCCTGGCACCGGAGCGTTGAGTATCATACTTCACGATTCATCGTGCGCGAACGTATGAATTTTCACACCAGGACATTCCCACCGTGCCGCCGCGTAGTTTCCACAAAGCCGGGAAGGCGTGGCGAGCTATGTCTCGCGGCTAGCGCGCGCTGCTGGGAGACTGGCGCCCTCCTGCGCGGGCCCAGGATGCCAATCCGTGATATGGTCGTGACCCGCAGCGATATACGTGAAGTTGTGGGCCGGCTACAGCGGACCACCGGCGACTATGGCGGGGCGCTGTTTTTCACGACAAGCGGGACAAGAACAACCCAGCCGTTCGCGAGCAGGTCGATAAGACCCTCGCGGCGGCCAGCGAACTGAATCGCGTGATGGCCGACCACCGCTTTACCGACAAGCTACAGCGCGATTGGGAAATGGTCCGTTCAGATTTGAATGCCCTGGCCGAGGTTTACGGACTCTCGCCACTGGAAGGCGAAGGCCAGAATCACTGACGCCCGTTGGCTTGGGCGCCCGCCGTTTCGGGATGCATCGGCCTGGCGGCTTGGTGTAAGCTAA
>Ga0302326_10007618_pt1 | contig 24023 bp, 13 predicted proteins | sample Palsa_T0_3_FD_202264 | JGI IMG/M metagenome (GOLD analysis project Ga0302326, IMG submission 202264) | Peat permafrost microbial communities from Stordalen Mire near Abisko, Sweden - Palsa_T0_3 | ecosystem: Environmental > Terrestrial > Soil > Palsa > Peat permafrost | place: Sweden: Abisko... | reverse complement strand
GCGGCCTTTATCCGGGTGATTATAATGAGCCGAGTTTTTACGATAAAGGGATGTACACGGGTGCATCCTTTATGGTATTTGCGGAAAAGGCGGGAATCCCGGCGAGGCTGGCAGCCAGGCTCTTAGCGGAGATCCTGGATGGATTTCAGGCGGCGTTCGAGTTGGTTGGGCGCAGTTTTTTAAGCGATGGGGCGAAGACTCGGTACAACGAGATTTTGCAGGGGCGGGAAGAATTATTGAGAATTATGTAGCTGGCAAAGCGCAGAATATTTCGCATTTAGGGACGATTTGGGCACTTCAACATCGATTTCCAAACGAAAGCGCAGTTTAATTCGCTTTTGTTACTTGTAGGTAGATACTGCTGCAGTGCGGGATCAAAAAGTGATGGATTCGACGACGTCGGGGTTGGTAAGGACCATGAGTTCGAACTGAAAAGTTTCCTCGACAACGTCGAGGAGGGCGATGAGATAACGGTCGCCGGGTTGCCGATGCCGGTAGACTTTGATGGCATCGCGGAAATATTGGAGCCGCGCCTCCCGATACCTGGTGCGGCATTGGCAGATTGGATCGTTTTGATTGGTAGCATTCACTTTACATCTGGTTCCCTCTGTGGTTAGCAAAACGGGCCTCCACCAACGCCGTTTTTTACCTACGAGCGACAGGTTTTTCCGACAAGCGACGGCTCTTTTGGCCCCGACGGTTTTCGGCGGTGAATGGCGGCTGGGATGTAGCCAAGAATAGCACCAACTAGGCTTATTCGGGCAGCTGATGGGGATTTTGCGGCTTTTGTATATCTTCCCTGTACAAAACTGCATTATGCGAATTCCACTGCTGCTTCTTTTATCATCCGTCGTTTTTGTTCCGACACAAGCCCAGCAAAAGGGGTACTACCGCACTCCGGCCATTTACAAGAACACCGTAGTCTTTACAGCCGAAGGGGATCTGTGGAAATATGACCTTACCAGTGGCATTGCCGCCAGGCTCACCACACACGAAGGGATGGAATCTGACCCGCTTTTCTCGCCGGATGGTCAGCAACTCATTTTTACCGGTGAGTATGAGGGCGTGCACGAGTTGTATGCCATGCCCATCGAGGGAGGAGTACCCAAACGACTGACCTATGACTTCAGTGGTGTATTGCCGGCTTGTTGGACGCCGGACGGTAAATTACTGTACCGCACCAACCGGTACAATACCCTGCCTTCCGCGCAGTTGGTGCGGCTTGATGTCGCCACGCTGTCCGCCGAACCCCTGCCGCTGGCGGAGGCTTCAGAAGGGTCATATGATAAGGACGGCGTGTTGTTTTTTACCCGGTTCCCTAACCAGGGTAGTAAGACGAAGCGATACAAAGGGGGCCTGATCGAGCAGATCTGGCGCTTTGACGGCAAACAGGAAGCGGTCAATCTCACCGGTGACTTCGACGGGACCAGCACCCACCCCATGTGTTATGAGGGACGCGTTTATTTTTTAAGCGATCGGGACGGCACCATGAATATCTGGTCGATGGACAACAACGGAAAAGACCTTAAACAACAGACCTTCTCAAAGGGTTGGGATCTGCAAAGCCCTTCGTTGTCGGAGGGTCGGATCGTTTATCAGAAGGGAGCTGACCTGGTGCTGTATGATATTCATGCCAATAGTGAGAAGACCCTGGATATTCGGCTGGTCTCGGACTTCGATCAACGCAAACCGAGGTGGATCAAGAACGCGATGAGCTCGATTTCGTACAGCGATATATCGCCCAATGGTAATTATGCTGTTTTGATCAGTCGCGGAAGGCTCTTCGTCACTCCGGCAAAAAGCGATCGCTGGGTGGAGGTCAATCGTCGGAGCGGCATCCGGTACAAGGCGGCGCAGTTCATTAATGAACGCGACCTCGCCGTACTCAGCGATGAAAGCGGGGAATACGAGATCTGGAGTGTGAGTGCCGATGGCAGCACTCCTGGAAAACAGTTGACGAAGAACACTAAGACCATTATCAGTTCCTTTGCGGTATCGCCTGACGGGAAATGGATCGCGACCATCGATAAAAACGACGTGGTTCGGGTGATCGATGCCGGTAGCGGCGCCGTACGGTTCGAGTACGATAAGGCATACGGTGGGGTAAGCGGGCTTGGCTGGTCGCCGGATAGTCATGTGCTCAGTTTTAACCAAACGCTTGCCAACAATAACGATCAGATAGTTCTGTTGGAGGTCCCTGCCATGACCATGACGCCGATCAGTACGACCCGGCTAAACAGTTTTAGTCCGGCCTGGTCCTCGGACAGCAACTGGCTTTTCTTTCTTAGCGAACGGAGTCTCAGCAGCAGCGTGCGGTCGCCCTGGGGCGCCCGGCAACCGGAGCCTTACTATACCAATACACGCAAGTTCTATGCGATGCCGCTCGACAGCACTGCGCGGTTCCCGTTTCAGGCAACGGATTCCTGGCTGATGGATACGGTGTACAATCCGGGTGCGAAGCAGCATAAACATCCGGTCGCCAGGACGCATGATTGGGGACGGTTGCAAGATTTTCTTTATGAGTTGCCGATCAAGAATGGCAATGTAAGCGATTTGCAGACGGCAGACGGCTGGTTGTATTGGCTGGACTATGGCAGCGATGGCTCACCCGATGGCGCCAAACTGTTTGCACTGAAAATAAAAGAGAGCAAAAAATACGAGCCCGTGGAGATCGCGAGCGGTGTGGCCGAATTTAATATCTCGGCCAATAAGAAAAAGATCCTCATCTACTTTACGAATCATAACCTGGCCATGGATGACGCGAATGGCCAGAAGCTCGACGCGGAAAAAACAAAGATCGTTTTTGACAACTGGAATTTTATGGTCGACCCGGTGGAAGACTGGAAGGAGATGTTTGCCGATTCCTGGCGGATGATGCGGGACTATTTCTATGACCGCGACCTCCACAAAGTTGACTGGAACGCGGTTCGTGCGCAATACGAACCCCTGGTATCGAGACTGACGGACCGGTATGAACTGGACGACCTGATGGCCCAGATGGTCGGCGAGTTGAGTGCGCTTCACACCTTTGTCTCTGGCGGTGACAAACGCGTTTCGCCGGACCTGATACCTGCCGGGTTCCTGGGCGCCCTGCTTACAAAGAATGGGAAAGGGCTGCGGATCGCGCATATCTATCGCAGTGATCCGGACTATCCGGAGCAGGCCTCGCCGCTTTCCAGGGTTGGATTGCACATCCATGAAGGAGATGTTATTACCACGGTCAACAACGTTTCGCTGGAAGAGACGCCCGATATCGCCCTGCTGCTGGCCAACAAGGTAGGCGTCCCGGTCAAGCTGAGTTTGACCGATGGGGCTGGCAAGTCCTATGAAGAAGTTGTCCGGCCGATGAGTGCCCGGGAAGAATTTTTACTGCGTTATAGCGAATGGGAGCTGACGAGGCGGGAAAGGACGGATAGTTTGAGTCATAACGATATCGGGTATGTGCATCTCCGCGCTATGGGGTCGGGGGATATGGATGATTTTGTCAAGCAGTACTACCCGATCTTCGACCGCAAGGGACTGATCCTCGATGTGCGGCACAACAATGGCGGGAATATCGACAGCTGGGTGCTGGAGAAGCTGCTGCGTAAGGCGTGGATGTACTGGCAGTCACGTTCAGGTGGTCCTACCTGGAATATGCCCTATGCTTTCCGCGGACATATGGTGATCCTTTGCGACCAGGCCAGTGCCTCCGATGGAGAAGCCGTCCTCGAAGGATTCCGGCGCCTGGGCCTTGGAAAGGTGATCGGGATGCGAACCTGGGGTGGGGAGATCTGGCTTAGCCGGGACAACCGGCTTGTGGACAATGGTATTGCCAGCGCCGCGGAATTGGGTGTCTACGTGCCCGAAGGCAAATGGTTGATCGAGGGTCATGGGGTCGACCCCGATATCGTCGTGGATAATTTGCCCTGGGCTACTTTCCATGGCAAAGATGCGCAGTTGGAGGCGGCCATTGATTACCTGAAAAAGCAGATTGCGGCTGAGCCGACGCCGGTGCCGGCTGTGCCGCAGCATCCTGATAAATCGTTTAAGTATAAACCGTGACGACCCGGGGTGGGGGCGCGCGATGCCGGGCCCCGGGGGGTGGCGCCGCGCCGCCGATTACCCTTTCTTAACCCGGCCCGAGCCGATGGTCGAGACACTGCCGACTGTGCCGGTCCCGGTATAGTACACGTTGCCGGAGCCAACGATATTGGCGGAGATCGATTTGTTCACGTTGAGATAGACGCTTCCCGAGCCTGTCGTATTGATGTCGGCAACATCTGTTTTTAGATCGTCTGCCTTGAGCGAACCCGATCCGCTAATCGTCACGCTCGTTTTGCCGGTGGTACCCCTAAGGTTTATTTTGCCTGAACCACTGATCGTGGCTTCGACTTTACCGGATGCGATGCCCGAGGAAATGGTCCCCGATCCGCTAAGGGTGACATCGACCTCGTTTCCCTTGATGGCGCCGTCGACGTCGAGGGAGCCCGAGCCGGAGCAGGTCAGCGCGTTGAGCGATCTGGCGGTGATATAGACATCGACCCTGCCGGGGTAATGGCGCGGCTCATTTTGATGCTTGAACCTTATCTCGAGGTTGCCACCGTTCACGACGGTCTCGATCTCATCGATAATGCTGGCGTCGGCGGTGATCTTCAGGCTTTCGGTGCCGGTTATTTTGACGTGTACGGCGAAGCTGCCTGCGTTGGCGATGCTGTTGAAACCCGATACGGATCTCGTTTGGCTGGATTGGGCGGATACGGTGCCGATTATGCCGAGGATCCCTGTCAGGGCGAGGAAAAGGAATGCGGTGTGTTTCATGTTGAGCAATTTTTTGTGTGACTTGTTGGTGTGACGAATGAGTTTGGTGGAAAGTTACGAAAAAATAAGGAGGCCCCTGGAAAGGGGCCCCGTAGTCGATTTGTCTAGCTTTATGCTTTGAACTAGGGCCAAACTTAGCCGGTTCGGCTTGTTCGGCCGAGACCAATCGAGTAGTTGGGGGATATGGGCTGCCGGTGCCTGCCCTGAATGTGTAGTTGGGGAGGTTAGAACAGCCGGCCGGTGACATGTTCTTTCACCGGCAGGGTGCGGGCCAGGTGGTCAAAATAGCGGTGCGCGGCCCAGGCGGTCCGATTCCCGATGACGTAGAGGCGATGACGGGCGCGGGTCACGGCCACGTTGAGCATGTTTGGGGTGGCGGCCACCCAGTTGCGGGCCCGTTTGTTGTTTGCCGTCGTGCCCAGGATGAGCAGGACGAGATCCGCCTCCTTTCCCTGAAAAGTGTGGATGGTGCCGCATTCGACGCGCCGCTCCTTGTCGTTGTAACGGTTGGCACAGGTATCGGCGATCGACTTGAACGGCGAGATAACAAAGATGCCGCCGGCATATGCTTTTAGTTCTTGTAGCAGGTCGCCGACTATTTGGACTTCGGCGGGTATACAATGGTTTTCGGCTTCCCCGTCTCCCGTGACGTCGATCCAGCCGCTGGGACCGGTTGGTATGTCTTCGTCGGTTTCCGTTATCACGCTCACCATTTGCAAATCGTAGGCTATCGTATTCGCAATCGAGAACATCGGCTCGGCGCAACGCCGGTGTGCACGTAGGGGAATGCCGGTCCAGACTTCTGTTGGACCACCGATGGTCGTCCCTGTCGTCGTCACGCGGTCCGCGAGGAATTGGGCGGCATGATGAATGGGCGACCAATGATTGTCCGCAACCCCGTAATGATCCTGCAACAACCTGCCCAAGCCTTTTGGGGTAGTAACGACGGGCGGTATTTGCAGGGTATCGCCGATAAGGATGGCCCGTTTCGCCCGCCATAGCGGTCCGCAGACCGATGGCAGCGTGGCCTGCCCCGCTTCGTCCACTAGCAGCCAGCCCAAGGAACCCCCCTCCATTTTCGGGAATTGCCGTGCGAAGGAGGCCAGTGTCACCGACACTACGGGGATGCAGAAAAAGAAACTGTTCCAAAGGGTCGCTGCTTTACGCTCATCGACCTGGTCGCGGTGTTTGCCCGAGAGCATATCGACGAACACTCCCAGGTTACTGGTGAAACTCCGGGCATTGCAGCGGATGGCCCATTCGTGCAATTCGAGGCTGCGCAGGAAGATGTGGCTGCGCAGGAGATGGAGCTTCTGGCTGGAATAAGGCATGAGCGCATGTAGTTGCTGTGGCGATCGCTGCAGAAATTCAGGCCCCGGAATACTGTCGGGAGTCAGGCCATAGTCTGTAATAAGCCTTTTTGCCAGGCCCTCATCCGCATGACCGGCCAGGAGTTGCGCATGATAGGCGACCGCGAGCGTCTGATATTCCTCATATTCTTTTAGCAGGGCGCTGAGCGACGCGGCCGTCTTCGCATATCCGTTCCTGTTGTCTATTGCCTGCTGTTCTTTTAAAAGGGCGCCGAAGCTTGTACCCGACGTAAACCAGAACTTACTTATAAAAGCCGACTTCTTTTCAAAACGTCCCAGGACGGCACTTAGCATACCCCAACAAGGTTGCCCGAGGATCGTAGTAGCGGCTTCGGAAAAATAGTTGGCTTCGGGAAAGGCCTGTCTATCGATACTTGTGACTAGTGGCAGCTCCTTCGAAATATTTTCTATGGCCGCATTGTTGTTCCCGGAAACGACGATGCCCTGGTCGGCAAAGACCTCCTGGTTGGTATCGTAGAAGCCTGCTTTCGGATTGAGCCGCGTCCAGCTGCGGGAAAAGAGATCATCGACCCCGGCTGCCAGGAGTCGGCGGGCCCTGGCAACTACCACATCCGCGATTATCTCCCGCAAAAGGGTCGTCTTCCCCGTTCCCGGAGGTCCGTTGATGCCCAGGAGCCCGCCTTGTTGACGTAGGGCCGGGATCGCCAGGTTGAGCGCGGCTTGTTGAGCGGTATAAAGGCCATGCGCGGGATCGGCAGGCCACCGCCCCGGGGATTGTTTTCCCGGGTCTATGCTTTCGAGCAAGGCTCTGGGGTTCAGGAGATCTTTTCGTGCGGCGGTATCGATCCGGGGTGTGAGCAGGAGTTCCAACGGGCGGCCGAGATCCTGTGGCTGAAGGATAAGTCGATTTAAGTCTTGCAGATAAGGACTGTTTATAAATGGCGCTTCCGGGGTGGCGGTCGCCGATACCTCTGTGGGGATGCAAACGATGGGGTGGGTGGGTATAAGTCCGCCGGCAAGGGGTTTTAGGTAGACCAGTTCTTTTTGTAGCGTCGTCCAGGTTATTGGGGCGGGGTCTTTCGTGACGCCGAATCGGGCCGCATAGTCATCTTGTGCATACCGAAGGAGGTCACTTAGCTCTTCCTGATTGCGCGATTCGCGGATCAGCCGGATCGCATGAATAAAAGCAGCGGGTGCATAACCGCGGGGAACGGGCCTGCCGAATTCATCCAACACCAGGGTGGACATGCCCGTCTCGCCGCCGGCCTTCTCGCGGTAATCGGCGGTGGAATGGCTTAGCCGCGCCAGCCATTCCGCGATAGACTCCCTGGCTACAATATAAAAGAAGAGCGTATACTTCCAACGTTTGCCTTCCTTAGGCGGACGTATTTGTCCCGGGGCCCAGGGCAGCGGCTTGCCTTCCTTAAGGATGTATGGGTTGTCTTCGCCCTTTCTGCCTTTTACTTTATAGTCAGGAATGTCCGGGAGGGTAAAGGTCTCGACGGAACGCCAGAAGCGCAGGAGGTTCGCGTAATGATCGGAGTGATCAGGCATAAGGTTTGATGCGTTGCTGTAGAACAAGTTACCATTTATTTTCCGGGCCGGGGCCGGGAAATAGGCGTACCTTTAAAGGCATTCCTGCCATTGCTTCCGCTATCGCCAATCCTCCTACAGCCGCCGCATTTTCAAAAGAAGTGTATCTATGATGAAAGTTACAGCAAGCACGGTTTTCGATATACTGTCCCGTTTACGCGATTATTTCCAGGGGGCCACGGCCTTGAGGGACTATGGAAAGGAGGAGCCGTTCCGCTCCGAACTCTATAGCTCGGACCAGATGAACGCCCACGGCAGGACGATCGCCTCCGGGCATCAGCTGATGACCACCCGCCCGACCGATCAACTCCTGAAGCGTCTTGACGACAATGAACAGACCCTGCTTGAAGTCCGAAATGTGCTGGTCGAGAACGTTCGCCTGGGTAAGACGATCTCGCCTGGCGGCGAATGGCTGCTCGACAATTTCTACCTGATGGAAGAGCAGATCGTGCTTGCGCGGAAGCATCTGCCCAAAGGCTATAGCGAGGCGCTGCCCTGTCTGGCCAACGGTATTTCGGCCGGTCTGCCCCGCGTGTACGATATCGTCCTGGAGATCATCTCACATAGTGATGGCCGGGTTGACGGCAGCAATCTGGGTAGTTTTATCGCGGCCTACCAAACGGAGACCAAGCTCACGCTTGGGGAGCTCTGGGCCATACCTATCATGCTCCGCCTTGCCGTCATCGAAAACCTGCGCCGGGTTTGCGGTAGGATCGCCCTGGATATGATCGACCATACCCTGGCCGATTATTGGGCCGATAAGATGATGGATACCGTGAAGGACCGACCCGGCGACCTGATCCTGACGATCGCCGATATGGTGCGGTCGAAGCCGCCGCTGAGCAGCCCCTTCGTGGCCGGGTTCACCAGGAGCCTCCGCGGGAAGGGTCCCGCCCTGGCGCTGCCGCTCAGCTGGCTGGAAGAGCAACTAGCGGGGATGGGTACCGGAAGCAATGACCTCGTCCGCATCGAGAACCAAAAACAGGCTGCCGACCAGGTGTCGGTCCGGAATAGCATCGGCACCCTGCGGTTTATCGGGACCATGGACTGGAAGGAGTTTGTGGACAACCTGTCCAGTGTCGAAGCCGTCCTCAGCCATGATCCCTCGGTCACCTATTCCAAGATGGACTTTGCCACCCGCGACCTTTACCGCCATGTCGTGGAAGCGATCGCTTTGCACTCGCCGCTTTCGGAGACGGAGATCGCTCAGCGCGTTGTCGATCTGGCGAGCCATGCCGTCGGCGCAAAAAAATTGACACATGTCGGGTACTACCTCATTGACAAGGGACTGAAACAAACGGTCCAGGCCACGCAGATGAAAAAGCGCGCCGGCCGCAGGCTGCTCCGCCACCACCAGCCGGTCCCGCTCTTCCTGTATCTCCTCGCCATCACGGTGATAACCATCGTCACCGCCTCCACGCTTTTCTATCCGGCATATACCGCTCCCGGTTACGGCCGCTGGATGCCCATTGTCGTGGGCTTCCTGGCCCTTTCCGTCAGTACACAGTTCGCCGTGCCGCTCGTGAATTGGTTGTCGACGCTGATCATCATGCCGAAGCTGCTCCCGCGGATGGACTTCTCCAAGGGCATCCCTGTGGATTGTCGTGCATTGGTGGTCGTACCCACTTTATTATCCAACAAGGCCTATATCCTGGAATTGCTGGAAGGGCTCGAGATCCGCTATCTCGCCAACAAGGATCATAACCTGCACTATGCCTTGCTCACTGATCTCATGGATGCCGACGCGGAATTCCTGGAGGACGACCAGGAGCTGGTCGAGCTGGCCAGCGATGGGATTGCGGCGTTGAATCGCAAATACCGGGGCGCGATTGCGCAGTTGGCCGTCGGGCAATCAGCGACAGGGCAACCCGCGACAGGGCAACCCGCGATGGGACAATCCACCGACAATCGCTTCTTTCTTTTTCACCGCCCGAGGAAATGGAACCCGGCCGAGAAGAAATGGATGGGCTATGAAAGGAAGCGCGGTAAATTGGCGGCCCTGAACGCCCTGCTGCGGGGCCGGGGTCTGGAGGAATTCTCCACCATCACCGGCGACTACCACCAGTTCGAAGGCATCCGATACGTGATCACGCTCGATTCCGATACCCATCTGCCGCGCGAGGCCGCCTGGAAAATGGTCGCGGCGATGGCCCATCCACTGAATGAACCGGTGTATAGTGAAAAAAAGCGGCGGGTGGTGGAGGGGTATGGGATACTTCAGCCCAGGGTAGACCCTGAGATGCCATCGGGTGTCGCCTCCCTCTATGCCCGGATGCAGGGCAATGTAAAGGGAATCGACCCCTATACCCGACTGTCTTCCGATGTATATCAGGACCTTTTCAACGAGGGCTCCTTCATCGGCAAGGGCATCTACGATGTAGACAGCTTCGAGCGGGCCTTTGAGGGCCAGTTCCGCGAGAACCGCATCCTGAGCCATGATCTGCTCGAAGGCTGCTATGGCCGGAGCGGGTTGATCAGCGATGTCTCCTTATACGAAGAGGACCCCGCGCAATATAGCCAGGACATCCGCCGGCATCACCGCTGGATCAGGGGCGACTGGCAGATAGCGGCGTGGATGATGCCTTTTTTCCGTGATGCAAAAGGGCGGTGGACAAAGAACAGGATCTCCGCCCTTTCCCGCTGGAAGATCTTCGACAATTTGCGCCGCAGCCTGCTGCCGCTCTCGCTTTTAGCGTTACTTGTACTCGGCTGGCTCGTTCTTCCCAATGCCTGGTCATGGACCCTGGCTATTACGCTGATCATCCTGCTGTCGCCCATCGTCGCCAGCGGCTGGCACCTCATCAATAAGCCCGAAGGCATCGCCCTAAAGGCACACGTCTCGGAAGTGGCGGACAACCTGCGTTTCACGCTTATCCGCTTCGTGTTCAGTCTCGCCATTTTGCCTTATGAGGCCTGGGTGTACACCGATGCCGTGATCAGGTCGCTCTGGCGGATGAATATCAGCCACCGGCATTTGCTCCAGTGGACGCCATCGGCCGTCGCGCGTGCCAGCAGAAAAGGCATCGGCTGGGTCTATCTCAGTATGGCCATTTCGCCGCTGGCGGCGCTGGCCTGTGTGCTCTTACTGCGCGAACATCCCCAGGCTCTGGGCGTGACCGCCCCCATCATCATCCTCTGGATCCTGTCGCCGGCGTTGATCTGGCAATTGGGTAAGCCGGGCAAGGAGGAGAAGCCCAACCTCACGGGTGAGGAACTCCGGTTCCTGCATAGCGTGACACGTAAGACCTGGGCATTCTTTGAACAATATATTACAGCTGAGAGCAACTGGCTGCCACCCGATAACCTGCAGGAAAATGCGGGCGAGATCATCGCCCACCGTACCAGCCCCACGAATATGGGACTGTCGCTGCTGGCGCAAATGACGGCCTATGACTTCGGCTACGTTTCGCCCGGACGGATGATGGCCGGTCTCGATCGTACCCTGGCATCGATGGGGCGGCTCGATCGGTTCAAGGGGCATTTCTACAACTGGTACGACACCCAGTCCATGGCGACTTTGCATCCCCGTTATGTGTCCGCCGTCGATAGCGGCAATCTCGCGGGGCACCTGCTCACCCTGCGACAGGGCCTGATCGCCATGCCCAACCAACCGATCTTCCACGCCAGTGCCTGGGCCGGGATGCATACCACCACGGGCATTCTCCATGAACATGCGCAGGGGGCCGCGGGCGAGCTCTATGGCAGGACGAAGATACTTCGCCAGCGCGCTGAAACCCCCCTTGGCCTTGGCGGGACCATAAAAGAATTGGAAGCCCTTGCGGGCCTGGCCGGTCGCATTTCGTCGCCCCCTGCGTCCCTGCAAACTGAACAAGGCCGCTGGCTGGCCCGATTGACACTTCAGATAAACGATCACCTGGAAGACATCCGTTCACTCGCCCCCTGGTTAGCGCTGCTTCCCGTGCCGGTGCGTTTCGACGAATTAAATTGGCTGGATACCATACCGACTTTGAACGGGATCGTCGCCATGCCCGAGACCCTGTTGCGGACGATCACCCAATATGAACAGGGGGAATGTAGTTTTGAGGAAAAAGCATGGCTTGCCAAAGCGCGGCCGATTATTGAGGGGGCTGCCGCCAGCGCGGCCACCCGCGTCTCAGCACTCTACCGGCTCGCGGATGTTTGTGAGAAGATGGCGGACATCGAATACGATTTCCTGCTCGACGTGGGTACGAGCTTGCTGCGCATAGGGTATAACGTCGACGAACAGCGGGCCGACAACAGTTACTATGACCTGCTGGCGTCCGAGGTGAGGTTGGGGATCTTTACGGGTATCGCCCAGGGCAAACTGCCGCAGGAAAGCTGGTTTGCCCTTAGCCGCCTGCTCACTAACGCCGGCAATGATCCGGTGCTCCTTTCCTGGAGCGGATCGATGTTCGAATACCTGATGCCCAACCTGGTGATGCCTACTTACGAGAATACGCTGCTGTGGCAGACTTCCCGGGCGACGGTTAAAAGACAGATCGAATATGGCGGGCAGCGCGACACGCCCTGGGGTATCTCGGAATCGGGGTATAACATGGTGGATGCGAGCCTCAATTATCAATACCGGGCCTTTGGCGTCCCCGGCCTGGGGCTGACCCGTGGCCTGGAGGACAACCTGGTGATCGCGCCCTATGCCACCGTCCTCGCCCTGATGGTCTATCCGGGCAAGGCCACCGATAATCTGAAACGTTTAGAAGAGCTGGGTATGCAAGGGGAATACGGCTTCTATGAGGCGATGGACTATACACCTTCCCGGGTGCCCAGAGGCAAAGCGTTCAGCATCATCCAGCAGTACATGGTCCATCACCAGGGGATGAGCTTTCTGTCCCTGGCCTGGCTCCTGCTCGACAAACCCATGCAGCAGCGCTTTACGGCGGAGCTGCGTTTTCAGGCGACCCTGCTGTTGTTGCAGGAGCGGATCCCGCGGGCGTTGTTGTTCTACGCGCATACGGCGGACTTGTCCGAGAGCCGCGCCACGCCCACCGATGCGCCCGTCCGGGTCGTACATACCCCCAATACCCGCATGCCCGAGGTCCAGCTGCTTAGCAATGGCCGCTACCAGGTCATGATCAACAACGCGGGATCTGGCTACAGCAAATGGAAGGATATCGCGGTCACCCGTTGGCGTGAAGACCCGACCAGGGACGAGAAGGGCATCTATTGTTACCTCCGGGACATCGGCAACGGCAATTTCTGGTCCGCGGGTTACGAGCCGACGCTCAAGCCTTTTAAGAATTATGTGGTCACTTACTCCCAGGGACATGTAGAATTCCGCCGCCGCGATACCGATTTCGATACCAATATGGAGATCGTGATCTCCCCCGAAGACGATATGGAAATGCGCCGGGTCCGGGTCACCAACCGCTCCTCATCTCCCAGAACGATAGAGATCACCAGTTATGCCGAAGTAGTGATAGCGCCGCAGGCCGCCGACGAAGCCCATCCGGCCTTCAGCAATCTTTTCGTGCAGACCGAGATCGTACCCGACCATCGCGCCATTCTCTGCACCCGCAGGCCGCGTTCCGAAGACGAAAAGCCACCCTATCTCTTCCACCTGATGAATGTACACGGGGCAATGGCGGAAGGGGTGAGTTATGAAACGGCACGTCTTCCGTTCGTAGGTCGCGGAAGGACCCTCGAGCATCCTGTTGCCCTGGACATGCCTAATTTGTCCGGTAGCCAGGGCGCGGTGCTCGATCCCATCGTCGCCATTCGTTGCCGGATCAGCCTCAAGGCCAATCAAACCGCTACCATCGATCTTATCCAGGGGATCTCCGAGACGAGGGAAGCCTGCGAAGCGATGATGAACAAATATCGCGATGAACACCTGAAGAATCGTGCCTTTGAACTGTCCTGGACGCATAGCCAGGTGCTTCTTCGCCAGATCAACGCCACCGAGGCCGATGCACAGCTTTATGGGCAGCTGGCGTCCTCCGTTATTTATGCTAATCCCGTGTTGCGGGGTGAGCCTTCCGTCATCATGAATAATGTGCGCGGGCAGTCTGGGCTGTGGAGTCATTCGGTGTCCGGCGATCTGCCGATCGTGCTCTTGCATTTGCAAGATCCCGAAAACATCGACATGGTGAAGCAACTGATCCAGGCCCATGCCTACTGGCGGTTGAAGGGGCTGTCCGCTGATCTGCTTATCTGGAACGAAGACCATGGCAGCTACCGGCAGGAGTTGCAGGAGCGTCTCCTGGGCCTCACCAATACGGAAACGGGCAGCCAGTTCTCCTATAAGCCGGGTAAGATCTATGTACGCTCGGCCGACCAGATCTCGCCCGAGGACCGCATCCTTTTCGAAAGCGTGGCGCGCATAGTCTTGTATGATACCAGGGGCACCCTGGCCGAACAGATCAACCGCCTTTCCACCGAGGTCAGCTTGCCGCCGCTGCTCGAGGGGAAGTCGGTGTTCATGGAGGGCAGACTCGCGCCGGGGGAAGAGAACCACGATGCCGTTGCGCTGCCAGAAGGCCTGCTGTTCTTCAATGGCACCGGGGGGTTCACTCCCGATGGCAAGGAATACAAGATCCTGACCGACGCTAAGACTATCAGTCCCGCACCGTGGGCCAATGTCATCGCCAACCCCGATATAGGAACTGTTGTTTCGGAGAGCGGCTCCGGCTACACCTGGGCGGTCAATGCCCATGAATATCGAATTACACCCTGGAGTAACGATTCCGTGAGCGACGGTGGCGGGGAAGCTTTTTATTTAAGGGATGAAGAGAGCGGCCGGTTCTGGTCGCCATCGCCCTTCCCGGCTACTGGCGCCGGGGCCTATGTGACCACACATGGGTTTGGGTATAGCTATTTTGAGCATTCGGAGGCGGGTATTTTTTCCGAGATGCGGATATATGTGGACGCGAGTTTGCCTGTGAAGTTTATTGTGCTGCGGATAAAGAACCGTTCGGGGCGGAGGCGGCGATTGTCGGCTACTGGTTATATGGGCCTGGTACTCGGCGAGCTCTATTCCAAGACCGCGATGCATGTCACTTCTGAGCAGGACAGTGAGACGGGGGCGCTCTTGTTGCGCAACCGATACAATACCGCTTTCGCCGAAAGGGTTAGCTTCTTTCGCATCGATGGCGCCACGGCACCCGGGTTCACCACGGACCGCAACGAATTCATAGGACGGAACAGGGGGCTGCGTGACCCTTCGGCCATGACCCGCAAACGGCTCTCGGGCAGGAGCGGGGCCGGTATGGACCCCTGTGCGGCCTTGCAACTCTCCTTTGAGCTGAGCCCCGGCGGCGATCGGGAAATCATCTTCCAGGTTGGGAGTGCGGCCAATGTGCGTGAGGCGACGGAGCTGATGCGGCAGCTGTCGGGATCGGAGGCGGCGATGACGTCGTTTGCAGGCGTGAAGGCCTATTGGCAAAGCGTGCTTGGCGCCTTGCAGGTGAAGACGCCCGATCCGGCTTTGGATCTTTTTGCCAATGGCTGGCTGCTTTATCAGACTACGTCCTGTAGGATCTTTGGGCGCAGCGGCTTTTATCAGTCCGGGGGCGCCTTTGGATTTAGGGATCAGCTGCAGGACGTGCTGGCTTTGTTGCACACGAGGCCAACCCTTACCCGTGACCAGATTGTATTGCACGCCTCTCGCCAGTTTGCGGAAGGCGATGTCCAGCACTGGTGGCATCCACCCGAGGGCCGCGGCGTCAGGACACATTGCAGCGATGATATGCTCTGGCTGCCGTATGTGACTGCCCGTTATGTTGCTACGACCGGGGATACGGCTGTGTTGGGCGTGCCGGTGGGTTATCTCGAGAGCCGGTTGTTGCAGCCGGAGGAAGACTCTTTATACGACTTGCCTGTAAGCGGCAACCTGCAGGGAACGATCTATGAACATTGCGTGCGTGCTATAAAACATAGTTTGAGATTCGGGCGAAATGGGCTGCCCTTCATGGGCACCGGTGACTGGAATGACGGCATGGATAAGGTCGGCCATAAGGGTCAGGGTGAGAGTGTCTGGCTGGCCTGGTTCCTGTACGATGTGCTGATGCGTTTCGCGGCGACGGCGCGGGTCTTTGGCGATGAGCTTTTTGCCGGTCAGTGTACGGACGAAGCTGTGCAACTGGCGAAACGGATCGAGGCGTCTTCTTGGGATGGTAAGTGGTATCGTCGGGCGTATTTTGATGATGGGGCACCGTTGGGTTCTGCGCAGAATGTGGAATGTAAGATCGACTCGATCTCGCAGAGCTGGTCGGTGATTTCCGGCGCGGGCGAGGTTTCCCGGGCGGCGCAGGCCATGGCGGCTGTCGATGAGTTTTTGGTTCGGCGCGACCTGCGGCTGATCCAGCTGCTCGAGCCGGCCTTCGACGGCAAAGGGCTCGACCCGGGATATATCCGCGGCTATGTGCCTGGTGTCCGCGAGAACGGCGGGCAATACTCGCATGCTGCCATCTGGACCCTGATGGCCTTCGCGGCGCGGGGCGATAGGGCAAAAGTTTGGGAACTGTTTAAAATGATCCATCCGCTTTCGCATGCCGCGAATGCGGCGGCTATACAGATCTATAAGGTCGAGCCTTATGTGATGGCGGCGGATGTGTATGCGAATGAATCGCATCGCGGTCGAGGTGGCTGGACCTGGTATACGGGGTCGGCAGGCTGGATGTATCAGTTCATTACCGGAAGCCTGCTGGGCTTGGAGCAGCGTGGGGATCAACTGCAATTCCGGCCTTGTCTGCCGCCGGATTGGGATGGGTTTTCGATGGATTATCGTTGGGGTAAGAGCGTTTATCATATTTCAATCACGCGGGTGGGGGATGCGGCGGCTGTCGTGGATACGGTTATGCTTGTTGATGATGGCGCGGAACATACCATTGAGTTGCATGTGAAATAACAAAAAAGCCGTCCGTTTACGCGGACAGCTTTTCTGCAGTTTGCCTTTGATCTTCTTATTTGATCACCTGATCCATCGAATGGACGACGCCATTGGATGCCTGGTGGTCTTTTCCTTTGATCTTAGAACCGTTGACGGAGACTTCGCCGTCGACGATCTTTACGGTGAGCTGTTTTCCGCCCAGGGATTTCAGATGGTCGCCGTCCTTGAGGTCCTTGAGTTCTTTCTTTCCTTCCACCACGTGGTTCTGAAGCATACCCGTTAGCTTCGCCTTGTATTCGGGTTTTAGTAATTCGGCCAATTCGCCGGCCGACAATTTATTAAAAGCTAAATCGGTCGGAGCGAAGACCGTGTAAGGACCTTTTTTGCTTAATTCTGCTTCCAGCCCCGCTGCCTTCACACCTTTCGACAAAGTCGCAAGATTTTGATCGGCTCCAACTACTTCGAAAATATTTGACATAATCCAGAAATTTTATCCGCAGATAGAATAACCTGCGTTGGATGTAAGGTAGACCTATATAATGGACGGCGGTTTTATATTACCTGGGATAGTGCCAGTTAGCGGTTGGATGTTTGTTAAATAAATAAGCAAACCTGCCGGTGTGGGCCGGCAGGTGCGTTGTTCAGTTAGAGTTCCGCGTTGGGCTGGGCGGCGCGTTGTTGGCCGGGCGCCGCGCGCTAATCCGCGCTCCGAATAACGCGCAGCAGGATTGCGATCACCGCGATGACCAGCAAAACGTGGATGATGCCTCCGGCGTGGTAGCCGAAGAAGCCGATGGCCCAGACGATGAGCAGGATCACGGCGATGGTGTAAAGGAGACCTCCCATAGTTGTTTGTTTTAAGAGTGTTTGTTCGTTAAGGTTGTTGTAAATTGAATGGGTCAAATAACTTGCCAGGGGCGGTTCCAATTGGTTATCCGGCGATATGGGCGGGAGTGGGGCATTTATTCTACAATAAACACCCGTATTTTTGCGGCTATGGTTTATAAAGTTATTGGTTTGATGAGCGGCAGTTCCCTCGACGGGCTGGACATTGCCTATGTCCATCTCCAGGAACGGGCGGCAACTTCGCAACTCCCTAAAACCTGGGATTTCAGTCTGCTTCATACTGCCTGCTATCCCTATCCCGATGTTTGGAAGGAAAGGCTGGCTTCGGCGACGGCGCTGAGCGCCCTCGATTATCAATTGCTTGATGTCGAATATGGGCATTATCTTGGCGAGCAGGTCAACAGGTTTATCGAAGAATTTGGGTTGCACTTTAATGTCCAGTTGATCGTCAGTCATGGACATACGACTTTTCACTGGCCGGCGCGTAAGATGACGGCGCAGCTTGGCGATGGGGCGGCGATCGCCGCGGAAACGCGCATCAATGTCGTCAGCGATCTGCGGGCGATGGACCTTGCACTTGGCGGTCAGGGGGCGCCCATCGTGCCGATTGGTGAGAAGCTGTTGTTGCCGGGCTATGAGTATTTTTTGAACCTTGGAGGGATCGCGAATGTTTCGAATATCGGGCAGGCTTTTGATGTTTGTCCGGCCAACCGGGTGTTGAATGCGCTTGCTGAGCTTGAGGGGCGTCCTTATGATGATGGGGGCGCATTGGCGGCGACGGGTACGGTGGACAACGTCTTGTTGCAACAACTCAATGCGTTGCCCTATTACGGGCTGCCCTATCCGAAGTCGCTTGCGAATGATTTTGGGACGGGGATCGTGTTGCCGCTGGTATTGAGGGTTGTTGGTGAACGGGGCCTCTCGATCCCGGTCGCGCTTCGGACTTATACCGAACACATTGCTGTTCAGATTGGCCGCGCGGTGGAGAAATTGGGGGTCGGCGGCGTGGAGAAGACTGCGGCTGACGAATCCGCGACACCGCGCATGCTTGTGACAGGCGGCGGCGCGCATAATACGTTTTTGGTCGAACGGCTCCGGTACCGCCTCGGCGTGGAGGTGGTTGTCCCCGACGAAAAATTAGCCGACTTCAAGGAGGCGCTGATCATGGCGCTCATTGGCGTGCTTCGCTGGCGTGAGGAGAACAATGTGATGGCTTCTGTTACGGGCGCCAGCCGTGACTCGATTGGCGGGGCCGTATGGATCGGGCAGGAGGCATAGTTGGGCGGGGGGATTAGCCGGGCATGATCGGCCGCGACGTAATATCAAAACCTATTAACTATGCAATACACAACATTGGTTCCGGCTGGTGGACCGGCTGCGCGGGATTGCGGCGGGCCATGAGATCGGCGGCGGGGGTGCCGGCGCTCATGGTGGCGGCGGGGGCAAGGCCAGCGTGGCGCAGGCGGCCATCGCGTGGCTGCTGGCGAAAAAGGCCGTAAGCAGCGTGATCGTGGGGGCTTCCAAGCTGCATCAATTGGAGGACAACCTGGCAGCTGCCGACCTTCGGTTGAGCGCGGAAGAGGTCGCCGCCCTGGATGAGCAGACAAAGCCGGCGGCTGTTTATCCTAATTGGTTTTCTGAGCTTGTTGTCGATGAGCCGGTGAAGGAGGCGTTGAAATGAAAAAAGCCGCCCGGAATTTTCGGGCGGCTTCAAATATTTATTAGCGGTAGGGTTAGCTACTTCGGCTGCAATTTATTCTTCACATTTTCAACGAAGGATATCGATACTCCTACTTCGGAGGCGATCTTTTCGACGGAAAACTCGGTATTTGCCAGAAGGACTTTTACGGCTTTCTCCAAGCCTTTCTCCAAGCCTTGTTCCAAGCCTTTTTTTAGCCCTTCTTCAGCGGCATCCTCTAGTTTCCACTCGGCCAATATTTCAAAAATGTCCATGGTATTCTTTTTATCGGTAATCTTATCAACTTCGTCCATAAATTTACGATTAAATTCCGGATCCTCAAATCGCACGTAGTTGTTCAGGAATGCAAAGATTGCATGGAATTTTTGTTTCTCGAAGATGCCTCGCTCATATAACTTCCTGAAAATAAGTAGCTTTCCCTTCAACAGTTTATTGTCAAGGCCCTTTCCCTGGAGCAGTGCTTTTTTGGCTGCCAGCACCACCCAGGCAAAGGGATTGTCACTTTGCTCCAGTTCTTTGTCAGAATAGTCCAGGATACAAACTGTGTTATACTGGTAATGCAGGCGCGTGTCGAGGAATGCGTACTCATAGTTGCCGGGCATCTGCCTGGCGTCGGGGCCGGTAAAGAGCGCAATTGCGGCAATTGGTCGACGGTATTTATCCAGGCAACGGTAGAAATACCTGAACATCCGCTCGGAAAAGAAAGGCCGATCCTCGCTTTTCGTTTCGCCCTGGGCTTCGACATGAATCAATACCCATTCCTCACCGCCATCCTTGCGGAATACCTTCACTAACTTGTCGACGACCCGGGTGTCGGACTTTTTCTCCGGCTCGGGATATAGCTCGGCCAGTTCCTTGTCCAGGAAACCAAATCCCTTTTCCATATCAAATAACGTGTCTGCATTCGGGAAAACGAATCGAAGAAGATCATCAAACACCCATTCCAATAACCCTTTCCATAAGATGTCCTTATCGTGTCTCATAGTACAAGATTAATAATAGCGACCTCTTGCTCGCGGGGGCAAGAGAATACAATTAAGCGTCGAAAACTTCGAGGTTGGATAGTAAGTAAAGAGGAGTATAAAGTTAGGCATTTCCGTAACTTTGGGTATGAGTTATTTTATCAGAGTACTGGGGACGGCCGACCCTGACATCCACCTGGACCACATCCAGGATGCCCTGGCCCGGCAGGGGCTTGGAGCGCGGCTGGAGGCCGATGATGACGATGAGGCTGCGACATGGCGGGTGATCAACGTGACAAATCCTGAGGGGCAGGAGCTGTTGCAGATCGAGCGAAATCCGGTGGTGGCGGGTCGTCTGGGAATGGCGGAACTGACCGAGTTCCGCGGCTTTATCCGGCAACATCAGCCGGCGTCGGCGGTCGGGTGGCTGCAGCGGTATTTTGATGAGGTGAAAGTGATCTATGCGTTCGAAGTCCTGACCGCGGCTTCTGCCGATAATAATTTTGAGATCGTCAGTGCGATAAGGACGGCCATCTGGGACCGGACCGGCGGCATCCTCCAAAATGACAATGAGGGATTCACCAACGAGGACGGTTTTCATATCCTCTGGCAGTTTGATGACGACGCGACGGGCGATAAATATTGCGCCGTGCTGAATGCGGATGGCTCCTGGCAGCGTTTTCGCATGGATCTCGGCGATCCGTTCCAGCGGATGGCTTTTTTGGGTGGTGAGCTGCCGCAGACTGCCGTTCGTTTATGAAGGTTGCGCCCGGCTTTGAAAAAAATTCTCCAGCACTGTTATTGTTTGCACCAGGCCGTCTTCGCGGCTCATGCGGTCACCTATCTCCGTGACCCGGTGTCGGATCTCCGCGGTTTCGGTTTTGCGGATGGCGGCCAGTAATTTTTTGTTGTTCCATTGCTGGAAAGGAAGGTGGATGCCGAGCCCCCTGCGTTCGACGCGTTTTCCCCACCATGGCTGGTCGGCGAAGATCGAGGCGACGATCATGGGCGTCTTTGCCCGGAGGGCCGCCGCCACCGTACCGATCCCACCATGCGTGATCACCGCCCGGCAGCGTGGAAAGAGCCAGTCGTGGTTGGCGGCCGGCATCACGAAGAGCCGTGGGTGTTCGGCAAGACCTTCGATCTTCGACCACCCCTGGCAAAATATAAAGCGATAGGATGTTTCGGTCAGCAGTTGGTTGAGGATGTGGATGAATCGCGGCGGGTCGGGGACGGGGATACTGCCAAACCCAATGTAGATCGGTTTTTCGCCGGCTTCGAGCCAGCGGATCAGCTCGGCCGGGATCCCTCCGTCCAAGGGATTTTGTTCGCGCCGTTTTGGGGGCAGGTGAATAAAGCCGGTGATCTGGCTGCGATCTTCCCAATCGGCGGGTCGTGGCAGGATCGAGGGACTGACGGCATAGAGGTGAGGGTTTTTTCGCGCGCCGGTGTTTTTGAGCAGGAGGCCCTTCGCCTTTGGAAGGCCCAGCGACTGCCGGAATGTATTGAGCTTTTTTATATTGTCTTTTGTGTACAGGTAGTCGAAGATCCGATAGGTGAGACGATTGTACGACGGGAAATCGAAAAAATCCAGCAGGACGCAGGGGAACTCGCGGGTGGGTGTAGTAGGGAAGCTCAGTTGGACGGTGATATAGGGCTTGCCCGACGTGGCTGCAATGGCGTCGATCCAGATCATGCCGAGCACGCTCGTGACGAAGACGTCGGCTTTTTTTGCTCCGGAGAGCAGGGCTTCATTCACCCGGGCCTGGTTCTTTGAAACTTCCTTGTTGACGAAATGCATAAAGACGAGCATGTTGCCGGATCGCAGCACTTTTCGTCCTTTTGGCGAGTAGAGCATCTCTTCGACGCTGCCGGGCAATGGATGGAATTCGATCTTGTAGCCTTCGACGAAATCCTTGAAGTTTTCATGGGCCATCATAGTCACCTGGTGGCCGCGGTCCATGAGGCCGAGTGCCAGTGCTACGAAGGGTTGGACGTCGCCGCGGGAGCCGATCGCAATGATCCCATAGTGCATGTTCGGGGTTTGTCCAAATGTACCGATTGTATGGACGCGGCGACTGCGGGTTTACTGCAGTGGAGGATCCCCTTACAAGCCGAGGACTGATTTTAGTTTGACATAGCCGGCCTTGCTGACGGGTACCTGCGCACCCGACTGCAGGATACAGAGATGACTATCCTTTTCATAGGGATCGATACGCGTCACCTGTTGCACATTCAGGATATAGGACCGGTGTGTCCGCACGAACTGCGTCCCGTCCAGGGCCTTCTCAAAATAACCCATGGTCCTGTTCTTGAGGAATGCGCCGTTGTGCGTGTGGATCTTTACATAGTCATCGGCGGCCTCTAAATAGTGGATGTCTTCGATGGGAATGATCTTGATCTTTCCGCCTGTCTTGACGACGATCCGCTGTTGCTGCGCGGGCGATTGCGCGGCCGTCTCGAGGAGGGCGCCGGTGGGGTCGTTATCGGTGTCGGCGGCAGGGGCTTTGGCGGCAGGATTGGCAGCCACGCCGGCCCGCCGGTCGATCCATTTGCGCAGGGATTTGTCGAAACGTTCTTTGTTGAACGGTTTCAGCAGGTAGTCCACCGCATGGCTCTCGAAGGCTTTTATGGCGTATTCGTCGAAGGCCGTCGTAAAAATAACCGCAGGCGGTTCTTCCACCAGTTCCAGCATCTCGAATCCATTGATCTTTGGCATCTGGATGTCCAGAAAGATGAGATCGGGGCGCCATTGCTGGATGGCCTTGATGCCTTCGAATCCATCGCTGCATTCCTGCAGGACGTTGATCTCGGGGTAGGTGGCCAGGTATTCCTGGACGATCATCCGCGCCAGGGGTTCGTCGTCGATGATGATGGCTTTGATGTTAGCGGTGTTGGTACTCATGGCTATGCTTATTGAGGTATTCTCACGATAGTAGTGAAAAGATTATTGTCGACATGTGTCTCCATAAGGTCGGGGCGGGCGAAGATCAGGTAGAGCCGTCGTTGGATGGAGGTCAGTCCGAAGCCGGCGCCCTTCTTGGGCCGTGAGGTCTCGGGGTCAAAGGGATTCTCTACTTCTATCCGGACGAATTTGCCGTCCAATCGGGCGCGGATGGCGATCGTGACGGCGTCGGTGGTGTCGTAGAGTCCGAATTTTATCGCGTTCTCCACGATGGGCTGCAGCAGCATCGGCGGGAGTTTTCGCTCGAGGCATTCTTCGTCACAAATGATGACCGTCGAGAGGCGATGGCCAAAACGTACTTTTTCTATATCGAGGTATAGTTCCAGGTACTGGATCTCTTCGGACAGGGGCACCCACTGCTGGTCTTCTTTTTTGAGGTTGCCGCGGAGGAAGTCCGAGAGTTGCTGGATCATCTTACGGGCCTGTTCGGGGCGGCTGCCGATCAGGGCACTGATGGAGTTGAGGCTGTTGAACAAAAAATGCGGCGCCAGCTGCTGGCGGAGTTTGAACAGCTCCGCTTCTTTGGCGAGGCGTTCGGCGTCGTTACGCCGTTGGCGGTTCTCCTGTTCTTCTTCGGTGGAATACCAGAGGACGCTGAGGATGCTCATACAGCCGACCTGCAGGAATACGATGTCGAAACGGACCGGCCAACTGCGATTAAAGAATTGCGTATAGGCGGCCCCGTCCGAAAGACCACCCAATAACGGCACTAAGATGGCCTTGCAGGCCAGCAGGATGATCCCGCTGAGGGCGAGGCTGATGAGCAGGATATACCAGTACCGTTCCTTCTTGGGTAAGTAATACTGCATGTTATTGCTCAGAAAGCCACAGCTCAGGGCCACCAGGGTGTTGGAGACGAGACTGTCGGAGAAGGCGGTCATGGCGCGGAGACCGAAACCGATGAGCAGGTCAGTCTGCAGGAAGCCCCATATCCCCCACCAGGAGATAAAGATCAGCAGAAATTTTCCGGTCGAGAGCGGAGATCGCGCCATGGGCTGTA
>Ga0302326_10007616_pt1 | contig 24025 bp, 23 predicted proteins | sample Palsa_T0_3_FD_202264 | JGI IMG/M metagenome (GOLD analysis project Ga0302326, IMG submission 202264) | Peat permafrost microbial communities from Stordalen Mire near Abisko, Sweden - Palsa_T0_3 | ecosystem: Environmental > Terrestrial > Soil > Palsa > Peat permafrost | place: Sweden: Abisko... | reverse complement strand
ACGGAGAGCCCTTCGGGGCTGGTTACGGCACTACAACGAACGCCGCACGCACGCTGCCCTGGGCACTACCCCGCTCGCCCGGCTAGCCTCTCGGGCGAGTACAACGTCATGACTCTCCACAACTAGTCGCCGACGCTGCGCAGAAGCAAAAGGCTCATCACCAGTCCAATGAGCGCCGCACCGAAGCCCACCACGTACACCAGCGTCGCGCGCGGCGCACCGACGTCGCCCCGTTCAATCGCCTTCCGGATGCGCGCATAGCGCAGGGTAGCGAGCAGGTTGGTGACCATCCCCAGGGCGCACAACACCGTCCCCAGCCATGCCGTCCCGAGGCTGGTGGGTGCCCTCGGCGTCGCCGAGCCGACGGTTGCGAGTTCTCGGAGAAAGAGGCCGAAGCGCGCGATGGCGAATCCGAAAGCCATCAGAGCGATTCCGGTACGAATCCACGCCAACATCGTGCGCTCGTTTGCTTGATGCAGGCGGAGCGTTTCCTCAGGCTGGGCCATGGTCAGGTGTCCCGAGGCCACCCGGGAAGTGACACGCTCAAAGATCGGGTCCGGATGGATGTCAAGGTGAAGAGACCAGTCGCTCAGGCGAAGCGGACGAGCAGTACAAGCGACACCAGGGCCAATGCGATGCCGAGAATTTCTCGGGCGCTGAGGCGCTCATGGAAGACGACGACGCCGAGTGTCGTGAGCAAGAGGATGATGGACACCGAGTAGACGGTGCTGATGGTGGCCAGCTTCAAATGCCGCATCGCGAAGAGCCAGCCAAAGGCCGTTGAACCGTACACCGTGAGCCCGATGTAGAAAGCAGCGGTGCGGAAGGGCTTCTCCGAGAGGCTGGAGACTTTGAGAAAGTAGTCTCCGACCACCCCCAAGAGGCTGAAGGCGACGGTCAAGAGCAGCGCCAGCTGGGACTTGCTCAGGTGTCCTCGGAAGGGGTGGTGTCTGCCAGTGGTTGCCCCCCGGCCACTGGAGACACCACGGGCCGGGAGTCTAGACAGCTTTGCCCCACTGGGTCTGACTTGAGACGGCTTGAAGGATGCAGGGGCGGTTAGCCCTTGGAGACGGACTCTCACCTTGTCCAGCGTGGCCGGCCCGAGTTGGCCGTTGCCCATTCTCCGGAGGAGCATCTCTGGTCTAGAACACCCCGGCGGGGGCCAGCTACCCACGGAGGAGCGCTTGGCAGACGACGTCAACGTCCCGAAGGTGACGCTGGAGCGCAGCTTGATGCGAATGCAGGCGGCACTGGCCAGTGCGAGCGCGCTCGCACCCACGCCTTCGCAGGGCGCGGACCGGTTTCCCGCCGTCGCGCGATGGGGTGCGGGGCTGGCTGCCGTTTCCGCGAGTTGTTTCTTCCTCCTCGCTGAAACGGGAGCGAGCGGGCTATTCCTCCCCCTGGCCATCGCCTTCGGGACGAGCGGCGGGATGCTGCTCATGCGCGGATTGACGCAACGGCGGATGCCTGCCTACGGGACTCCAGCACGCATCGGCATGGGGTCGACCGTCTCCTCGAGCGCCGTGGTCGAACCGGGCGCCGTCGTCGAGATGGGGGCGACCATTCGCAGCGGCGCCGCCGTTCGTTCCGGGGCCTTGGTGGGAATGGGCGCCACGGTCGGGGCGAATGCCACCATCGAGAATGGAGCAATCGTGTCCTGGGGAGCAACGGTGCGTGCGGGTGCAGTGGTTGGTGCCAACGCAATCGTCGGCTGGGGCGCGACGGTGGGGAAGGGCGTGCACGTTCCGCCTGGAACGCGCCTTCGGGCCGGGGCCACCGTTAGCGCAGGATGGCTCCAGGAGCACCTGCCGGGGTTGGCGCCGCCAGCGTCGGCCCCGTCCGCGGCGCGCGATCCAGCCGAAGTGCGGGCCGCAGTGGTCTGCGACCGCTTGGCATCCGAGCTGCGTGCTGCGCCCGAGCACATCCGCAGTTTCCTCGGCGCGTCGGAGGCCACCGTCGCCTCGCTTCGGCGCACGTGCGATGACCTCTTCCGACGCGAGCGGGCCCTGCGTGTTGAGCTCGACCCCGCTGCGCTGGGTCGGCTCGAGGAGGAGAAGCGGGCGCTCGATGAACGTCTCGACAAGGAGACCGACGAGCGTCTCCGCCATTCGCTCGCGGGCGCGGTGGTCGCCATCGACGAGCAACGCCGGCAGGGTGAGCTCCTGCGCTTGAGCGCCGAGCGCCTGCAGGCAGAGCGAATGCGACTGGTCTACACGCTGGAGGGGCTGGCCTCGCAATTTGTGCGGCTCCGGACCGCGGGCGCAGAGGCGGGCCGTGCTTCAGCCACCGAGCTGGAGCAAGGGGTGAGGGACCTCGGGGCGGAGCTCGACGCCATCGCCGACGCGTTGGAGCAGGAGTCGCATGAGCCTCCGGCGATAGGGACCCGCGTCCGCGGCTAGAGAGCCTTCCCGAGGGCGGCTTTCTCGGACTCTTCTGGTTGCGCCCTCAGCGGCGTGCGTGCCATCGTCTTCGAGGCTGAAGACCGCTTGTCGTGGTGCGTTGGGAGGCCCGATGGTTCGGCGCGGACGTCATTTCTTGCAAATTCCCGGGCCGACCAATGTGCCCGACCGCATTCTCCGGGCGATGGACTTTCCAACCATCGACCACCGGGGCCCTGACTTCCAAATCCTCGGACGCGAAGTCTTGGAAGGGTGCCGCGCCGTCTTCCAGACGACCGGCCACGTCCTCATCTTCGCCGCATCCGGCACGGGCGCCTGGGAAGCCGCCATCGTCAACACCCTCAACCCCGGCGACCGGGTGCTGATGGCGGAGACCGGGCATTTCGCCACCCTGTGGCGGACGATGGCCCAGCGGCTCGGTCTCGAGGTGGATTTCATCCCCGGCGACTGGCGGCACGGCGTCAATCCGCAGGAAATCGAGCGGCGGCTGAGCGAGGACCGGACGCGCAGTGTGCGCGCAGTGATGGTGGTCCACAACGAGACGTCCACTGGCGTCACCAGCCGCGTCGGCGAGGTCCGCCGGGCCATCGACAGGGCCGGGCACCCCGCGCTGTTGATGGTGGACACCATTTCCTCGCTGGCATCCATTGACTACCGGCACGATGAATGGGGCGTCGACGTCACCGTGGGGGGTTCCCAGAAGGGCTTGATGCTTCCGCCGGGTCTCGGGTTCAACGCCGTGTCGGACAAGGCGCTGGTCGCAAATCGAAGCGCCCGGACAGCGCGCAGCTACTGGGACTGGCAAGAGATGCTCAAGTCGAACGCCACGGGGTTTTTCCCCTATACCCCTGCCACCAATCTGCTCTATGGGCTTCGCGAATCTCTCCGGATGCTCCAGGAGGAGGGGTTGGCCCAGGTCTTCGCGCGTCACATCCGGCACGCTGAAGCCGCCCGAGCCGCAGTGCGTGGCTGGGGGCTGGAGCTCCTCCCGCTCGACCCGGCCGAGTACTCGAGTTCGCTCACCGCCGTCCTCATGCCCGAGGGCCACGACGCCGACCGCTTTCGCGCCTCGGCGCTCCAGGGGTGGGACATCTCGCTCGGCTCTGGCCTCGGCAAGCTTCAGGGCCGCGTCTTCCGCATCGGCCACCTGGGCGACTTCAATGACTTGATGCTGATGGGGACCCTGGCGGGAGTGGAGCTCGGGCTCCGCTCCACGGACGTGCCCTTCAAGGCCGCTGGATTGGCCGCTGCCATCGACGTGCTGTCTCGTCCACAGAACGCCGCAACCGCCGCGCGGCGCGCAGCCAGCGCCTGATTCTGGCCCGAAGGCGATTGGGAAAGGAGCAGTGCGCTCATGAAGCGCCGTCTCTTCACCGCGCCGGGCAGCGTCGTTGTGCTGCTGTGCCTGATGTACCTCATCACGTACGTCGACCGGACGAACATGTCCACGGCCGCTCCGCTGATGCGGACGGAGCTGGGACTCTCGCTCACGCAGCTGGGACTGGTGTTTAGCGCCTTTGGCTACGCCTACGCAGTCTTTCAAATCATCGGCGGCTATTTGGGTGACCGCTTTGGCGCTCGGCTGACACTGACCCTGTGCGGGCTGGTGTGGGCCGTGGCCACCATCCTGACCGGTCTCGCGGGTGGGTTGGTGACGCTCTTTCTCGTTCGGCTTCTTCTCGGCGTCGGCGAAGGAGCGACGTTTCCGACGGCCACTCGGGCGATGCAGTATTGGGTAGCCAAGGACAGGCGCGGCTGGGCTCAGGGCGTCACCCATGCCTTCGCTCGTGCGGGGAATGCGGTGACGCCTCCTGTCGTGGTGGTGCTGATGGGCGTCATCGGTTGGCGTGGCGCGTTCGTCGTTCTCGGACTGGTCAGCGCCGTGTGGGTCATCGCCTGGAGCCTGTACTTTCGCGATGACCCGAGGTCCCACCCTGGAGTCACAGCCGAGGAGGTCGCGGTTCTGCCCCCCTTCGTTCCCCATGCGCAGCGAGCCAAGGTGACCACTCCCTGGGGGCCGCTCCTCCTTCGCATGGCTCCCGTGACGTTGACGTACTTCTGTTACGGCTGGAGTCTTTGGCTGTACCTCTATTGGCTCCCGTCTTTCTTCAAAGAGGGCGAGAAACTGAATCTCTCGAGCACGGCATTCTTCTCCTTTACCGTCTTCCTCGCGGGCGTCGTCGGCGACATGCTGGGAGGCATCCTCAGTGACCACCTCTTGCGGCGAACGGGCAAAGTTCTCTTCGCTCGCCGCTCGGTGGTGCTGCTGGCCTACGTGGGGACCATCGCTGCGCTGATTCCCGTTGTGTACCTCCGGGGGCTCATTCCCGTGACCATCTGCCTGAGCCTTGGCTTCTTCTTCCTCGAGCTCGCCATTGGCCCGATGTGGGCCATCCCGATGGACATTGCCCCTAAGTTTTCTGGTACCGCCGCGGGCGTCATGAATTTTGGCTCAGCAGTCGCGGCCATTGTTTCTCCCATCGCTTTCGGAAAAATCGTGGACCTCACTGGGAACTGGCATTTGCCGTTCTGGGGCTCGGTGGGGTTGTTGGCGGTTGGTTGCGTGAGCGTTTTCTTCATGCATCCCGACCGGCCTCTGCCTGAGCCGCCGCCGCCTCCGCAGCTGGGGCCGGAGTTTGCGCGCGAGGTCCGCCGCTGAAAGCGCGACCGGCGGAGAAGAGTCAGCTGGCCGAAAAGCTGGGGCGGGAGGTCCGTGGCCAGGTGCGGTTCGACGCCTTCGGTCGCGGCCTCTACGCCACCGACGCCTCCATCTACCAGGTGTTCCCGCTGGGAGTCGTCGTGCCCCGCGACGTCGCCGACGTGGAGGCAACGCTGGCCCTGTGCCGGGAGGCGGGCGTGCCGGTGCTTCCGCGAGGTGGCGGGACGTCGCAGTGTGGGCAGACGGTGGGCGAGTCCGTCGTGCTCGACACGAGCAAATACCTGCGCGCGCTCGTCTCTCTCGATGTCGCCGCGCGGACGGTGCGGGTCCAGCCGGGCCTCGTGCTCGACCAGCTCAACCGCCAGCTGAAGCCCCATGGCCTCTTTTTTCCCATCGACCCCTCCACCGCGAACCGGGCCACCCTGGGAGGGATGGCGGGCAACAACAGCTCCGGTGCCCGGTCCATCCAGTACGGCAACATGGTGCACAATGTTCGGTCCATCGACGCCCTGCTCGCCGACGGAAGCCGGGCACGGTTCGGCAAGGTGCCGGCCAGCCTAGAGGGTCTCCCGACGGGCCGATACCGCGAACTCGCCGGTTGGCTCCAGACATTGGCGGCACGCGAGGGGACGGAAATAGAAGCTCGGTTTCCGAAGGTTCTCCGACGCGTGGGAGGCTACAACCTCGACGCACTCCTGGCCCCCGAGCCGAACCTCTCCCACCTCCTGGTGGGGAGCGAGGGGACGCTGGCCTTTTTCACCGAGCTCGAGCTTCAACTCTCCCCACTCCCGGCCCACCGCGCACTCGGGGTGTGCCACTTCCCCCGTTTCCATGACGCGATGGTCGCCACCCAGGAGCTCGTGGCGCTGGGCCCCTCGGCCGTGGAATTGGTGGACCGGACCATCATCGAAGCCTCGCGGCAGATGCCAGAGTTCGCTCCGACCATTCGCCGCTTCGTGAAGGGCGAGCCGGATGCACTCTTGCTCGTGGAATTCGCCGGAGAGGATGCCAGCGAGCTCGAAGGGCGCCTGGAGGCGTTGGAGGGGCGCATGGCCGAGCTCGGCTACCCGGAGAGCGTGGTGCGGGTGAGTGGCGCGGCGGCACAGGCCGAGGTGTGGACCGTCCGTTCCGCCGGGCTCAACATCGTGAGCAACGTCCGCGGAGATGCCAAACCCGTCTCCATCATCGAGGACTGCGCCGTCCCGTTGGAACATCTGGCGGAGTACACGGAGAAACTGACACAGCTGTTCGCCCGCCACGGGACCCGGGGCACCTGGTACGCCCACGCGTCGGTGGGGTGCCTCCACGTCCGGCCGGTCCTCAACATGAAAAGCGACGTCGACGTCGCCAAGCTGCGGGCCATCGCCGAGGAGGCCTTCGCCCTGGTGCGCTCCTACAAGGGCAGCCATTCCGGCGAGCATGGCGACGGCATCGTGCGCAGTGAGTTTCACGAGGAGATGTTCGGCCAGCGTCTGGTGCGTGCCTTCGAGGAGGTGAAGGACGCCTTCGACCCGAAAGGTCTCTTCAACCCCGGAAAAATCGTGCGCGCGCCGAAAATGGACGACCGCCGCCTCTTCCGCTACGCGCCCGGGTACCAGGCACTGCCGTTGGAAACGGCGCTCGATTGGTCGTCCTGGGGCGGTTTCAGCGGTGCGGCGGAGATGTGCAACAACAACGGCGCCTGCCGCAAGGCAGACCCCGGTGTCATGTGCCCCTCCTTCATGGTCACCCAGGACGAGGAGCACGGCGTCCGTGGTCGGGCCAACGCCTTGCGACTCGCCTTGAGCGGACAGCTGGGGCCCGAGGCGCTGGTGTCGGACGCGATGGCGGAGACGATGTCGCTCTGCGTCGGTTGCAAAGGGTGCCGCCGCGAGTGTCCCACTGGCGTCGACATGGCGAGGATGAAGGTGGAGTACCTCTGGCACCGCCAGAAGCGACATGGGATGCGGCTTGGGGACAGGCTGGTGGCCTTCCTCCCTAGGATGGCACCGTTCCTCCAGCCCTTCCGCTGGCTCCTGGCGTTGCGCGATCGACTTCCTGGCGTGGCCTGGCTGAGCGAGCGTGTTTCTGGGCTCAGCGCAAAGAGAAAGCTCCCGACCTGGAGCGCCCGGCCGTTTCTCGGAGCCGCCGAGCGCACGCGGGAGAACGTGGAGGGCCCGGAGGTGGTGCTGTTGGTGGACACCTTCACCACCTGGTTCGAGCCGGACACCGCACGGGCGGCGCTCAGCGTCCTGGAACGTGCGGGGTACCGGGTGCACCTGCCGCGCGCGGCCGGAGGCCGGCGTCCGTTGTGCTGCGGGCGGACGTTTCTCTCGGCAGGACTCGTCGAGCAGGCTCGCGTCGAGGCGCAAGGAATGTTGACCGCCCTGGGGCCCTGGGTGGAGCGAGGCGTTCCCGTCGTGGGCCTGGAGCCGTCCTGCTTGCTGACGCTCCGCGATGAGCTTCCGGCCATGCTTCCCGGGACGCCGACTGAGCGCCTGGCGGCGGCGGCACTCCTCTTCGAGGAATTCGTGGACCGCGAAGCGGCGGCGGGACGCTTCGCCCTTCCCCTGCACAGCCTGCCGCAACGGCGCGCCCTGCTGCATGGGCATTGTCATCAGAAGGCGTTTGGAGCGATGCCTGCCATCTCACGCGCGCTGGCGCTGGTGCCGGGACTCGACATTCAGACGGTGCCCGGCAGCTGCTGCGGCATGGCTGGTACCTTTGGGTACCAGTCCCAGTATTTCGACGTCTCCATGGCCATGGCCGAAAAAAGCCTGCTTCCGGCCGTCCGTCAGGCCCCCTCCGACGTGCTGCTGGTCGCTGATGGCTTCAGCTGTCAGCACCAAATCCTTGGTGCCACCGGCCGGAGGGCCATGCACGTGGCGTCCGTCCTCGAGGTTGCGTCGCGCTAAAGAGTTCTCCGACGAGGGAGGGGCAGGTATCCGCAGGCCCCACTGGGCAGACGAAATGCGAATGCCTAGCTTTCGCCACTACGTCCCAAGGCGTCGGAGGAATCTCATGTACCTTTTGATAGTCGCATTGCTCGCGTTCTTCGTTGCGCTGCCCGCGTCCGCTCAGGTGGCGGTCGACATTGGCATCAACCTTCCGGCCCCGCCCCAGCTGGTGGTGGTGCCCGAAGCCCCGTCTGTTCAATACGTCTCGACGGGGGATGCCAACCTCTTCTTCTATGGCGGTCAGTATTGGGCCTACTCCAACAACGGCTGGTACTACTCGGGCGGCTACAACGGGCCGTGGATTGGCGTCGGCCCGGAGTTTGTGCCCCAGCCTCTCTTGATTGTGCCTGTCACCTATTACCGCCGACCACCTGCCGCTTGGAGGGGTTGGACGAGTGGACGACCACCGCAGTGGGGCAACAACTACGGACGGTCATGGTCAGGAAAGCGCGAGGCCTTCGTCCCGCGTGGCCAACCTCCGAGAGCTGCCCACCCTGCGCCAGCGCCTGCGAGAGATGTCCACGCCGCGCCGGTGCAGCAGCGGCCGGCCGCCGAGCACGCACCTGAGCGGCAAGAACCAGCGCATGCCGAAGCGGTGAAGGAGCAGCCGCGCCCGCAGGTCCGGGAGGCCCCAGCTGCGGAGCACGAAAAGCCGGCGGAGCACGAGGAAGCCCACCACTAGGCCCTCACAGCATCAGCGGGTGCCGGAGCTGGCTCCGGCACCTCCACTGTAGAAGTTCAGCCCGTGGGGCGTCGGCGTCGTTGACCCCACGGGCGTGACTCCCGCCGTCCCGGGCCAAGGCGGGGGACATCGCGCCGGGCGCTGGCCGGAGACAATTCCCCACGGCCCCTGCTGGGAATGAGGCTTGGCCGGTGGGAGACGCCGCAGTGTGGGGTGGTGTCCACCCCAGCTGAGGGTTCCCGTCGCCGAACGTGCCGATAAACCATGCCCCTCAGTCAGGCCCACCACTTGCTTGTGGTGTGAAGCTCATGCCGGCACCGTCTCGAAGCCAGTGGTTGGGGATTCCCGTGTTTTCGCTGGGGCTTCTGCTCTCTGCATGCACTGGACAGGTGAGCGCTGACGGGGCGGATGCCACTCTTGGCGGGACGGACTCCGGAACTCGAACTGCAGACTCCGACGGCGGCGCTGGCGTCGATGGCGGAACGGTGGCGCCTCAGGGAAACGTGACCGGGGCCTTACGCGTGGACAACGTTGGCTGGCGCACGGCCGACTCCAAGGTGGCGGTCCTGCTCGGCCCTGCGGGCACAACTGTGCAACTCATCGACGCGGCCAGTGGCTCGACGGTGGGAAGCTACGCTGCCAGCAGTCCGCTGCAGAGCGACCCTTATTCGGGTGACGAATATGCAACGGTGGATTTCACCGCCTTTTCCACGGCTGGCGACTACTATCTCTACGTCCCGTCGCTGGACGTGCGGTCGTACGTCTTCCGCATTTCCGACGACAGCTACAACGTTGTCGGCGCAGCGTCGGTCAAGGCGTACTACTTCCAGCGCTGTAACCACGACAAAGCGTTGCCCTTCGCTGGCGAGGCGCTGCTCGGGTTTCCGGGGAGCGGTGGCCAATGGGTCGACGGCGCGTGCCATGCCACGGATTGGAATGCTCCTGCCGGTCCAGGCTCAACCGACAACGGCCTGCTGGACGTGCACGGGGGCTGGCACGACGCGGGCGACTACCAGAAGACGCTTTGGGGGCGAGGAGTTCCGCAGATGCTCTTCGCCTACGAGGTGAATCCAGGCGCGTGGACGGATGGCCAGCTCAACATCCCAGAGAGTGGGAACGGCATTCCGGACATCCTCGATGAGGTCAGCTGGGAGCTCGACTTCTACGTCCGAATGCAGCGGCCCGATGGTCACTTCATGACGTCGACGAAGGGGGACAGTCCAACTGTGACGTCGCCTCCGAGCGCCTCGGACGAGGGGCGCGTGTACTTCGATTGCACGTCGCCCTCGGGCAACGGTTGGTCCGGCGGCGGTGTGACCATCGGCGTTGCCACCGGGAATGCTGTGCTCTCCTTGGCCCACGCGGCCATTGTCTTCAAAGCCATCGGACAGGACAGCATGGCCAGCGGCTATGCGACGGCGGCAATCTCGGGTTGGAACTGGCTCAACGCCTACGGCGCCACCGGAGCCGAGGCGGACCTCAAAGCCGCCGCGGCATCCGCCGTCTTCCGGATGGACCCGACGCAGACGTCGGCCCAGGCGTTCGCCGACGCGTTTCCGTGGAACACCTGGGACGGGATGATTCCGGACACCGTCACCCCGGGCGAGGGGACCATCTCGACCGGCGCCTGGCACTACCTCATGAATCCTGCCGGCACACCTTCGGTGAAGGCGAAAATCCAGACCGGCGTCTCGCAAGGTCTGGTCGATCCCGCGTTCACTGCGGACGGCCCCTACGGTGGGATGTTCGGGAGTTCCACGAACGGCTGGGATTGGAGCTGGGGTAGCAACCGCAACCAGGCCTTCTACGGCCTCAACCTCTTCATGGCAGCGCGGCAAGGTATTTTCGGCTCGCACACCGAGGCGGAGGTGCTCGCGCTCGCACAGAAACACCTGCACTACATGCTCGGCCTGAACCCGCTCAACATGGTCTACATGACCAACATGGCCGCCTATGGCGGGGAGCATTCCTCATTTCAAATTTTCCACAGCTGGTTCTCCTTCACGCTCAATGATGGAGACGATGGAAACACCACCTACAACGGCAAGCCCCAGTCGGTGGTGGAACCGCTCTACCCCTACAACCCAAGCGACACAGCGACGTCCACGTATGGGCCTGCTCCTGGCCTCGTGCCCGGGGGGCCCAACTGGTACTACGACGGCAGCTACGTCATCCCTGACCGGACGTTCCCGGCCTATGCCTACCGGGACTTCTCGGTGGGGTGTGGCTGGAACGGTAGCGTCTGCACCGCGTCCTCCTGGGAGTTGACCGAGCCAGATGTCGGCTACCAGGGCGCAATGGTGCTCTTGACGTCGTTCATGATGTCGAGCCCGTAGCGGCCGGGGATTTCAGGTTTCCACCAGGGGGCCCGCTCGTGAGGGGCCGCACTCCTGCTGTCGAAGCAGGTCGCGGCTCGAATGTCTCGCCCGCGACTCGACTACCGGTGTCCGCCACCGCCGTGGCCACCGCCGCCGCCCCCACCATGAGGTGAGGCGAAGCCGCCGCCACGCCCTGCGCCACCGCCCGCGAAGCCGCCACCTCGGGGACCGAAAGACGCCCCACCGCGGCCGAACCAGCGACCACCGTTCCAGTAGCCACGGCCGCCCCAGCCGGCGTACGGCCCAGCGAAACCGTACCAGTGGCCGAAGCCGACGCCGTACCAGCCGAAGCGCCCCGTCCCGTACACGCCGAAATAGGGCACTGGCCCCCAGCCCCACACCCAGGGTGCCACCACCCAGCACCAACCGACGGTGGGGTAGTACAAATACATGTTGGGCACGTCGCCGTTGGCTGGAACGTTGGTGAACGCACTCCCGTAGGGCATCCACACCCAGCCGTACTGGTTGGTGTAGACCCACTGGCCTGTCGCGGCCGGTTGCTCGCTTGTGACGGCAGCTTGGTCCGGAGGCGTGGGATGGTCTGTGGGTGCGGGTGGAATGACATCCGTCGGGGCGGGTCCCGGCGGCTGGACCGCTTGTGGCGCGGGGTCGCTCATCCGGCCTTGCAAGACCGGCTGCGTCCCGGCGCTCGAGCCAGCCGAGGGCGCCTGAGCCGCGGCCAGCGCGGGCAAAAGCACTAGAACAGCTGTCAACAAGGGCCTCATCGTTTCTCCATCATCAATTTAACCACTGGTGGTTGTCGAGCAAGCCAGGCGGCCCCGGCGGTCCTCGCAGCTCGTCTGGCGCGGCATCCCAGCAAGGCCCTTCCAGCGAATCCGTCGGATGGCGACGGGTGTCGACGCCCGTCGATGAATTGTTCCGGGGAATGACGTTGTAAGTAACCGTATTCACACCTTCGACCGTTGCGGTCGAGCCCCTGGGCACGCAGCCGAGAACCAGGCCAAGCGCCACCCTCACACCCACAACGGTCAAGAGTTAGACGGCGAACTGCCGTAAAATATTCAGTCTCCACCTGCAGCCTGCCTGGACCGGTCCTTTCAGGAAAAGGCAGCCGTCGGAAGCGGAGCACGCCCGCGCGGGATGACGAGACGTGTCGAAATTTCGGCGTCGTCCTGCCGCCGCCGCCGCAGGCGTTGAGGCCATTGCGGTGGAAAAGGAGCCGGTCACCGCTCCACAGGGTGCTCCTGCGTCCGGAGGCCAAGCCCTTGAAGGCCCCTTTGGAAAGGCTAAAGCCCTCCTCCTCGTCGGCGCTTGTGGGAGTTTCCCAAATCCAAGGGCCCCCGGGCCCTGGAGTGGCTATAGCCTGCAGCACAAGGGCTTCCATCCAACGTCGAGCGGTCGATGCGGGGACGCTGGTCGGCGGAACTGGTCCTCAGCGCCCGAGAGCGAGGAAAACGTGACCGCGGTTCGAAAGGAAACCGATTCCATCGGGGAGGTCGACGTCCCCGCCGACAAGCTCTGGGGCGCACAGACCCAGCGCTCACTCCAGTACTTCAACATCGGCACGGACCTCATGCCCCGCGAGATGATTGAAGCGTACGCCATCCTCAAAAAGGCGTCGGCCATCGTCAACCATGCCGGCACGCAACTCGAGGAGCGCATCCACAAACTGATTGTCCAGGTGTGCGACGAGATTCTCTCTGGCCAGCATCAGGACATGTTCCCGCTGCATGTGTGGATGACCGGCAGCGGCACGCAGTTCAACATGAACGTGAACGAGGTCATCGCCAACCGGAGCAGCCAGCTCGCCGGAACACCGCTCGGGAGCAAGACGCCGGTTCACCCCAATGACCACGTGAACCTATCGCAGTCGTCCAACGACTCGTTTCCCTCGGCGATGTACATCGCGGCTGCTCTCAACGTGAAGCGTCGACTGGTCCCGGCAGTCAAGGCACTGCAGGATGCGATTGGGGCGAAGGCAGCGGACTGGAAGGACATCGTCAAGATCGGCCGTACCCACATGCAGGATGCCACTCCGCTCACCCTGGGCCAGGAATGGTCAGGTTATGCCGGGATGCTGGCGGACGATCTCGAGCGAATCGACGACGCGCTCAAGGGGGTGTATCGCCTGTCACTCGGAGGCACGGCGGTTGGTACTGGCGTGAACGCGGCCGAGGGCTTTGCAGATGCGGCCGCGGCCGAGATTGCGAAGCTCACCGGCCTGCCCTTCGTCAGCGCAGCGAACAAATTCACGGTGCAGGGGTCTCACGATGCGCTGGTACAGCTTTCCGGGACGCTTCGGACCTTGGCCGTCTCACTCTACAAGATTGCGAATGACATCCGCCTGATGTCGAGTGGACCCCGGGCGGGCTTCGGCGAGCTCGTGCTTCCGGAGAACGAACCGGGCTCGTCCATCATGCCCGGCAAGGTGAACCCCACGCAGGTGGAGGCGCTCACCATGGTCGCGGTCCAGGTGATGGGGAACGATGTGGCGGTGGGGTTTGGCGGCGCCGGCGGCTACCTGGAGATGAACGTCTACAAGCCGCTCATCATCTTCAACCTCACCAATTCCATCACCCTGCTAGCAGACAGTTGCACGAACTTTCGCAAGTTCCTGGTCGAGGGTACCCGGCCAAATCTCAAGAGGATCAAAGAGGACGTCGACCGCTCCCTGATGCTCGTCACCGCGCTCTCGCCGGTTATCGGCTACGACAAGGCCTCGAAGATTGCGCACTACGCGATGGAGCATGACGTCACGTTGAAGGAAGCCGCCTTGAAGCTCGGGTTCGTGAGCGCGGCGGACTTCGACCGCCTCGTGGACCCAGCCAAGATGATTGGGCCAATCGCGACGACCAAACATTAGCGGGCGGGGTCCGAGTTTGCGGACGGTGGAGCTCTCGCTCCGCCATGTGCGCCGGCAGGCTTCTGGCCCTAAGGGCCGGATGTTCAGGCGCTGAGTCCTCCGGCTGCTAGCGGTGCCCGCCACCACCGTGGCCACCACCACCACCGCCGGCGTGGCCGCCGAAGCCGCCCGCAGAATGGCCGCCGAAACTCCCTGCGGCGTGCCCACCGAAACTGGCTCCGCCACCGAAGTTCCCTCTTGGTGCGGCAAAACCACCACGCGGGGCCGCGAATCCGCTGCGCGGCGCCGCGAAGCCGCCCCGTGCCGTCGCAAATCCTGAGCGGGGCGCTGCGAATCCGCTCCGTGGGGCAGCAGCATGGAACGGCACACTGGAGCTGCGCCCAGGGCTACCGAACCAGCGCCCACCGGACCAGTACCCACGACCGCCAAAATTCGCATACTGGCCCCTGAAGCCATACCAGTTGCCGAAGCCACGTCCGTACCAGCCGAAACGGGCCGTGCCATAGATGCCGAAGTACGGCTGCGCACCCCAGCCGCAGACCCAGGGCGCCACCACCCAGGACCAGCCGACGCTCGGGTAGTAGACGTACATGTCCGGCGCGCCGCCATCCGTTGGCTGGTAGGTGTACGCGTCTCCATAGGGCATCCATATCCACCCGTACTGCCCCGTGTAGACCCACTGTCCGGACGCGGAAGCGTCGTCCTCGGTGACAGCCTGCTCGGGCGGAGGCGCCGGATTGTCGGGTGGCGCGGGCGGAGACATGCTGGGCTGAGGAACAGCGGGCTGAACGATGGCCGGGCCGGACGCCCCATCATCGGCCGCGGTCGCCAGCGAAGGACTCAACAGCAGCAACACCGCAAGCAAGCTCTTCATCGCGCCACCGCCTTCGACCACTCAAGACAACCTGAGGCTCCCTTCGAGCCATCCTCGCCTGCCAGCTAATAGCGAAGCCGCCTGACTGGCGCCGAGCCAAACCGCATTCTCGCCGCTTCGTGTCTTCTTGAAACCAACACCCGCTTTGACGCGCGCGACCAAGCAATATTCTCCCGACGTCTTGCTCCAAGTGGTTGGAATCACATGGCCTCCTCTGGCCTGCCTCCTCTCGTTGCGCGGACGGAGGCACCCCGACGTTGTCCCTCCCGGCGCCAGGCCGCAAACAGGGCACTCAAACCCACCAAGCAACGCGTGCGGGGGGGACAGAGGTGCTCCTGGCGAAACGTGCAGCATCGGCACGCAGACTCCTGTGCCTTTTGAGGCACACGCCATCGAGCCCAATGTTAGGCGGCGACTCCGGGTCCTCCGGTTGTCGACTCGCGCGACTCCGAGATGCACCTTGCTCGGCTTCGACGGCTCGGGGCAAGGCGACGCTGAGGGTGACGACGGACTGGACGCCTTTGGCCGAGGCGAACGAGGCTTCTGCCATGAGCGTCGACTATTCACTCGAGGACTCGGTCGCCGTCGTCACCTTGAACCGGCCAGAGCGGCGGAACGCCGTGGACGCTTCCACTGCCACCGCGCTCGCCGATGCCTTCCGATGTTTCGACGCGGACGCCAGTGCGCGTGTTGCCATCCTCACCGGAGCGGGCGGAACGTTTTGTTCCGGGGCCGACCTCAAGGCCCTCGGCGACGGGGAACCGCGGCCGGTGCGAGAAGAAGGCACAGGGCCGATGGGACCTACGCGAATGCGGCTCTCGAAGCCGGTGATTGCTGCTGTCGAGGGTCATGCCGTGGCTGGTGGTCTGGAGCTGGCCCTGTGGTGCGACTTGCGAGTCGCTGCCGCGAACGCAGTGTTTGGTGTGTTTTGCCGTCGCTTTGGCGTCCCGCTGGTCGACCTGGGAACCGTACGCCTGCCCCGCCTCGTGGGGCTGAGCCGGGCGATGGACCTGGTGTTGACTGGCCGGGCAGTCTCGGCTGACGAGGCGCTGTCGATGGGCCTGGTCAACCGGGTTACGCCCGTGGGTGAGGCGCTCGCTCAGGCCAAGCAGCTGGCAAGGGCACTCAGCGCGTTTCCCAATGTCTGTCTGAAGAACGACCGCCTCTCGATGCTCGAGTCTCTCGACTTGCCCGAGAAGGAGGCGATGCGGAACGAGGTCCGGCGTGGCCTGCAGACGCTCGCCTCCGGCGAAACAGTGGACGGGGCGCTGCGCTTCAGCATGGGCGCCGGACGCCACGGGAAATGACGAGACGCTGCGAGGTCTCCTTCCCCGGGGCTGCGCTTTTCTAAAATTCGCCCCCGGCGCGGGATTCGAGAGTGGCTGGGGCGAGGGTTGATGGCGAGCCACGCGCCAGGACGTGGGGGGACGGTTTCGAAGCAAGAAGCACTTCGTGCTGGTCATGGGGTGGCCTTGTGCGGTTAGCCTTGTCCCCTTCGGGGAGGAGCTGCTTTGCCGAGCACGACCGGCGTCGACGCACTGGCGACTTCAGCAGTCGAGGCCGTCCGAAGTGGAATGACTGTAGGCCTGGGCACGGGGCGGGCGGCGAAGCGGGCCATCGAGGCGCTGGCGCGCCGAGCGGCCGCGGAGCGCTTGGACATTCAATGCGTGGCGACCAGCCGAGAGTCGGAGGAACTCGGTCGTCGTTTGGGGCTGCGCGTGGAGGCGATGGAAGGTGTCGAGGCCATCGACTACCTCTTCGACGGCGCAGATGAGGTGGACCCAGCGATGCGGATGATGAAAGGGCGGGGAGGGGCGATGACCCGCGAGAAGGTTGTTGCGCACTCAGCAGCGCGGCGTGTCTACCTTGTCCAGACGAAGAAGTTGGTTAAGCGCCTGGGTGAAGACGCTCCCTTGCCGGTGGAAATCATGCGCTTCGGACTGGCCTCGACGCGGCGCGCCCTTCGCCAGCTGGGGCTCGATGGGCCCTTGCGGTCAAAAGCTGGTGGCGGCGAGTACGAGACGGACAACGGGAATCCGGTCGTCGATGCTCCCCTGCCCATAGGCCTCGACCCGGCAACGCTTGCTGCAGCACTCGACGAAACGCCTGGTGTCATCGGCCATGGGCTTTTTCTGAACGAGGCCGACGAGGTGCTGGTCGAGGACGAGCAAGGACGCGTCACACGTCAGGTGCGCACGCCAGGAAAATGAGCAGGACCGTCGGGGCCGCCGCCGGCCGGCGCGAAAGCGCGACGGAACACCTGCCAGCGAAAGTTTTCTGTCCTCAGCCCCATGTCCGTCAGGGGAGCCTCGAGAAAACCTCAGGACGTCAAGCGAAAGGGCGCGGGCCCGGGCCCCGGGCTTCATGGTGCGGACGTCACTCACTCTTCTCCTGTGGCGAGTCACCGCTAGGTCGAGCAGTTCCGATAGCCACGCAGGAACCGTCGCACTGAAGCCGGAAAGGCCGCCCGTGCCTGTGTGCATCTTCGGTGCATGTCGTCAGCGCGGCCTTTGCGTTTTGTCACACACCCTTGAAGCCGAACGGACCCGAACTCTCACCATGGCCCGCTGCGCTCGCGACCGTTACACAACTTTCTTGCGTCCCTTCAAGGAGAGCGGAGTGTTGCCCTTGCTGGGGAAGACTGGGTCTCGCGAGGTACTCCTTCGCGACGGAGCCGCGGTGACGCTTCGACCAGTTCGCCGAAGCGACGTTGCTGCGCTCCGCGACTTCCTGCAGCACCTGTCACCCGAGTCCCGCTACTTCCGTTTCCAGGGAACCCTCACTGACCTCTCCGAGGCAGAGTGGCAGTACCTGGTCTCCGCCGATGGCTGGAATCACGTCGCGATCCTCGCCTGGAGTGGCTCCGTTGTCGTGGGCGTGGGCCGGTTCATCCGCCTCGAGCCCGAGTCCGACAGGGCCGAGGTCGCGTTCGCCATTGCCGATGCGTTCCAGCGCCGCGGCTTGGGGAGCCTCCTCCGCGACGAACTTGTCGCCGCTGGCACCCAATCCGGCATCCGGTTGTTTCGTGCCGAGGTGCTGGCCCAGAACCGCGGCATCCGTGGGTTGCTGTGCCATTCCCTGCGAGTGGTGTCGGATGTCGATGGGGCCATCGAGGTCGCTCTCGGCCTGGAAGACGCGCGCCCCGCCTCGCTCCCGTCCTGAGGGACGCGTCCTCGAGTGGCCTCGTCGTGGGCCGTACCCCGAAGGGACTCGAGGGTGTGCCTCCGCCTACACGAAGAGGTGAAGCCGAGGGCCTATGGAGTGCCTACCTTCGGTCTTGCCGAAGACGACCGCAGACGTGGTGGCGCAGGGTGGCTGCCGCGAATGGGTGGCCCTGGGCGTCTTGAGGAGTTGAGCGCTGATGACTGAGAAATCGGGAGACGACTCCGGGGAGGTGATGCTTCCGACTCGGGGCCACGCCGATGAGCTCGCGGAGCTTGAAATTGACGTGGATGTTGACTTCGACTTCGACATCGACCTCGTCGACGGCGCCGCGAAGGACAAGGGAGTCTGTCCGAAGGGGTGACGCGGCTTTGAGCTAGCAGTCCATATGTCGAGCGCTCGGACACCGTCCGTCAGCTGAGACTCTCGGTAGCTCGAATCAGGTGCCAGCCCACTCACTCGGCGCTTCGTCGCAGTGGCGCTGTCGACCCACCCCCCGGGTCTCCTGGACCCCCCTTCCGCGGCCCTTCGAGTCGTGGCAGTTTGCCGTCTCTGATGGAAAACGCGCACCCACACGGGAATGGGCAGCAGCTCTTGGTTGTGGATGACGAGCCCTTCTTCGTGGCGTTCCTCCGCGAGAAGTTCGTGGAGAGGGGCTACTCGGTGGTGACCGCCGCGGACGGGCTCGAGGCGCTGGCCTTCGTCCGTCAGGTCGGTGCTCCGCTGGTCGTCCTGCTCGACCTCATGCTGCCTCGGATGTCTGGACAGCAGCTGTTGCGCGAGCTGGCGAGGAGTCCTGGTGCCTCGGCGATTCGCGTCGTGCTGGTCTCCGCGCACCATGGCGTCGAAAATGTCGCCGTCAACCATCCATTGGTCGTCGGTCGCGCACAGAAGCCTGTCGACCTGGGCGAGTTGGCGCGCATGGTGGACGTGGCCGCCCGCGACTTGGCCGTTCAGACTTCCGCCAGCGGGCCCTGAATTGGCGACGGCCCTCCTCGTCACGGCGGCGGATGCGGACCTGCCTGCGATGCTGGGAGGCCTAACCCCGCGAGCGACCTTCACAAATGCAGAGCACCTCCGTGCTGTCCTCAGCCTCAAGCCCGGCTCCATGGTGATTGTCCTGGATGAAACCCAGGCCGACTTAGTCGCGGGTCTTCGCCGCACAGACGTACGTGCAGTGGCCCTTGTGACGCCGCGAGCCATCCCGGTCATCTTTCGCCAGCCCATTGTCGCCGTCGTCGAGCGTCCTCTACTCGCAACAAGCGTCGTTGCCGCCATCCACCGTGCGCTCGCAGAGCTTTGGCCGCAGCAGGGGGGCGGAGGACCAGCGGAGAAGCTGCTTTAGAGCCAGAAGAGGCCGTCCATGAGCAAGCACCTGTCCTCCGCTGCCATCGGGTCCTCCCGGAACGTCGCGGACTCGCCTCAGAATGCACGGCCAGCGTCAGAGGAAACGCCTGTCTCGCCCCTGCTGGCGTCCAAAAAGTACGTCGCTTGCGCCTAGTAGGTGTGCGGCTTCTGGTCGGGCGCGAGGGGCGAGACGTAAGGTTTGTCTTTGGTCTGAGCTAAGAATTCCGCCCTCACGGCGGCCACCGCCGCTGGGTCAGACAGTAGGTCCACCCCTGACGCTGCAAGCACCTTGGCGGCGACCAACATGCCTTTGTAGCCAATGGGGTGCGCTGCACAGCTCGTCTGGACCCAGTGATGGGCGGCCGTCCCGAACGGACGGACGGCCACACCCAGTTCTGCCAGGGGCACCACAGCGCTGACCTCACCAATGTCAGAGGAAGCCGTTGCGCCGTTCGTTGGGGAGTAGGGCATGACCGTCATCGAAAGACCGGAGGTCTCGACGCCCATCTCCTGCTGAAGGCGCCGCGCGAAGTCCATGTCGGCGGCGTCAAAGCGTGGCGCGCCGACGCGCTCCAGTTCCTTCTGCACCAGCTTGCTGAGCACGTCGTTCGGAACTGGGTCGCGGTTCGAGTTTAGAACAGTCACTTGAGCGCGCGTCTCCGTCGCCAGCGCGGCTCCGTCGGCCGCCTTGCGCAGACGAACCAGCATCTCGGACACGGCTTCGCCGTCCGAGTCACGCAACCAGTATTGGCCCTTTGCATAGTCGGGAATGATGTTGCCCGCGACGCCGCCGTTGCTCACTTTCCGGTGTATCCGCGCGGTGGGCTTGATGTGTTCCCGCATCAACGCCATGGCGTGGTCGAACAGCATCAGAGCGTCCAAGGCACTTCGGCCGAGCCAGGGCGAGGACGCCGCGTGCGCCGAGCGTCCGAAGAATTCCACGTCCATAATCGAAATGGCCAGCCGGCTGCGATTGCAGACGCGGTTCTCGGTGTCTGGATGCCACGCCAGCACCACGTCGGTGTCCTTGAAGGCGCCGTCTCGCACCATGAATGTCTTGCCGAGGCCCAATTCCTCGGCGGGCGTTCCGAAGACACGGAGGGTGCCGGGAAGCCGTCGGTCCACGCGTTCGTGATTGGCGGCGATGGCCGCCGCGACGGCAGCGACGCCGAGCAGGTTGTGGCCGCAGCCGTGGCCAGGGCCGTCCGCGACGAGCGGCGCTTTGGTCGCCTTTCCTGCTGCTTGCGAAAGCCCGGGCAATGCATCGTATTCCGCCAGCCAAGCGACGACAGGCGCTCCCGACCCAGCAGTCGCGACGAAGGCAGTGGCCTGCCCGCCCGAGCCCCAAGTGACGTGGAAGCCCTCCTTCTGCAGAACATTGACCAGGGCCGCGGCCGAGCGCCTTTCCTCGAGCGCCAGCTCCGGCGTTTCCCAAATGCGCTGTGCGAGTTGCTCCCAGCGGCCCCGGCTGGCCTCAAGCCATGCGTCGGTGGGTCGGGAGGCCGCCTCGACTGGCAGCGGAAGAATGATTGCAGGAGTTGCAGCAGCAAGGAGGGCGAAAAGGGCGGGCGCGTTCATGGACATCTCACGTAAAACAAAAAATCCTTCGCGGGTCAGTCGAGTGAGCCTCCTCGCACAAGGCAGGGGCAGGGTGGGGCTCGATCGGAGGACTCGCCCCAGGATGCGGAGCGCCCGCCCGTCGGCGAGGCACTTTCGGCTCCCCCCAACGCTGCCCGGAGCCAGCTCAAGAAGCAGGGGCCGCGATGCCCGGCAGGGTCGGCCGGAACCTGACGGCCGCTAGAGCGCCGAGGATGATGAACGCCACCAGGACCAAGAGCTGGGCCACCTTGAACGGTGGGTCGTTCTGCGTCGGCGCAAGCGCCTTGAGCGCAGGCACCTTGGCGAAGAGCTGCGCTACCAGCACGAAGACGTTCAGGTAGAGCGCGATCACTGCCGTGATGACGTACGTCCGGCGCCACGCGCCGGCCAGGTGCTTGGAGTAGAGCGCGAAGAGGGACACCGCGAGGACGAGCAGCGACAGAATGCCCACCCCGTGGGAGGGCATGAAACCCGCCGCTGGCAGCATGAAGCCGGTGACGCTGGTCAGGACGGTGCTGGCCAGGAACCTGGCGGTCCAGCGGGGGAGGTGCTTCCCGACGAGGAGGCCGGCAAAGAGGACCACCAGACCCGTCGCGATTCCTACCAGACTGATGAGCGTGTGGATGAAGGTGAACGGCGGCATTCCGAAGATCATCGCGGCCCCTCCTTTGTGTTCCTTCGGAAGGGACCGTACGCGCTCATTCAGCGACTGACCACCGTTACCTCCGACGCGGGGCAACGATGGCAATCTCCCGGTCGCCCGGGTTGCGAACTCTTCGGAGTCCATCCCCTCCAAGGGCTCTCCGAGGTTGCGGTTCCCAGGACGTCGACGAGTGGTACGCACGTCCCCACGGCTCGGCGTCGTGGCGCGCTGTCGCCTTCGATGGGGGAATTCAAACCAGAAGCCGGTATGGAACTGGATCGAAACGACGGGCATTCCAACCCCGGCGCAGATGAAGACCGAAGTCTGGATGTCGCTCGACGTTCATAGGGATTGGTTACCTCTTCCCATCTTCAGCCCGAGCTTCATCGAGGCCGGACTCCTCAGCCTCCCCATCAACGCCGCGGCGGTGGGCGCCATCGACGAGTAGATCCAGACGCTCGCTCCAGTGTTGAACACACCGTCTCTCGCAAACGGGCCACTGCCTCGTCCTCGAACGCGTCCATCGCTCGATTGCAATCGACGTTCAGCTACGCCTTCGGCTCGTACGCGGTCCGCTTGTACGAAATCGCCCCGTGAGGGTGGCACGCGGTTCGCGACATGCGCCATCACAGACCGTGACGAGCTGCGGCACGGGCCGTCGGCTGCGTTCCTCCTGTAGGCTTATGTAGTTAGAATGACTCGAGCTGAGGTCTGCACGCCGGATGACCACGTTCCGATGGGCTTACGACGTTGCGGTAACAGGTGCGTGTCGACCCTGTGAATCGCCAGTCGGGAGCGAAGCCGGCTCCGGTTGGTTCGAAATCGGAGTGAGAGAGCCACGCACCGGGGCCCCACTAGCGGCGCGGCGGCAGGCCTTACAAACTGTCATTCCAAATGAGCTTCGTCCGCCGGTGGGCAGAACGAGCCCAGAAACTCCTCGCTCCAGAGACCGACCAGGCACTCTTGCGAGCGCGGAGGTCCGGCGAGCGCATTGTTGCCACGCTTCGCATCGCGCTGGTGGCGACGTTTATCATCGTGACCTCCTTCCAGCTCGGAACGGGGCTCGCCCTGGTGATTCAAGTCGCGCTCGGCGCGACCGTGCTCGTCTACGCCGGGCTCCTTTATTGGTGGGCATCCAGGAGCATGAACCCATGGTTACCGTGGGTGAGCTGCGCCCTGGATGTCACCCTCACCAGCATCGGCCTGGCATTCTTTTTCATGAACGGCGATCCGCTCGGTACGATGAACAACCGGGTGCTGTTCGAGGTGTACTTTTTCGCGATTGCCAACTCGGCGCTCCGCTATGACTGGCGGCTGTGCGCCTTCACGGTGGGTCTCGCGTGCGCTCAGTTTCTCGGCCTGACCGTATACGGAGCGGAACATTGGGACCTGACGATGCTGCGGGGACCTCCGGAGCGATTCGGTGCCGTCGCACACGCGCTACGGTTCGTTCTGCTCGCGGCGGCTGGTGCCAGCGCCATCGCTGTCGCCCGCTGGGCGCGCCATCTCCGGTTGATGGTGGGCACCGACGAACTCACCGGACTCTCGCAGAGACGCCCGTTCCTGGAGCGCATCGAGGAGCAGCTGACGGGAAGCTCGCAGGGCCGACGCGTCCTGAGCATCGCCGTACTCGACATTGACGAGTTCAAAAGGTTCAACGATGCCTTCGGCCACCTCGCTGGGGACCGCGCGCTTCAGTTACTCGCCGAAGGCCTCCGAACGGCGGTGCGAGCCACGGACCTCGTCGCACGCTTTGGAGGCGAAGAGTTTGTCGTCGCGTTCCCGGGGATGCCCGTGGCTCAGGCGGTCATGCGGGTCGAGGACCTCCGCATCAAGCTTGCGCAGGTGCCCATCCCTGTGGACGGTGTCATCCACTGGTTGACGATGAGCGCGGGGGTTGGGAGCTGGCCCGTCGACGGGAGCAACTTTCCCGAGGTGCTTGCCCAGGCCGATGCGCGCCTCTACGAGGCCAAACGGCGTGGCAGAAACTGCGTTGTCGGACCCGCGCCGGGGGGACTTGAGGTCGTGGAGGGGGGTCGGAAGGGCTGAGGCCTGAAATACCCTGCTACATGGATTACTCCTTGCGATATACACCCACCCTGTGGTGTGTTGTCGGGAGAAGTCCTTCCCGGGAGGGTTCCATGCGCCGTTTGATTCAGGCTGTCGCTTTCCACCCATTCGTCACATTTGCAGTCCTCTTTTTCGCGGTACTCGATCCAAGCGATTGCTCGCTGCGATAGTGCTCTGGCGCACCACGAAGCGAAGTCCGTGATGACACCCCACTAGGGGCTGGAGGCCAGGCAGTTGCTGGCGCTCCCGCTCCCAGGGTGAGGCTTCCTAGCCGCGGAACGTCGATCCAGGCGGGTGGCCCCTAGCGCTGCTTCAATCTCGCAGTCCTTTTCAGTGGGCTAATTCTGGCTTGGCGCGGGACGGTGCGGTCGACGTGGCGTCAGCTCGCCCCGCTGGCCGTCACCTGTGAAATAGCCCCCTCTTAACTCTCGGTGAAATTGCCGCTGGCATCC
>Ga0302326_10007615_pt1 | contig 24029 bp, 18 predicted proteins | sample Palsa_T0_3_FD_202264 | JGI IMG/M metagenome (GOLD analysis project Ga0302326, IMG submission 202264) | Peat permafrost microbial communities from Stordalen Mire near Abisko, Sweden - Palsa_T0_3 | ecosystem: Environmental > Terrestrial > Soil > Palsa > Peat permafrost | place: Sweden: Abisko... | reverse complement strand
GAACGCCCAGCCAGAGCGCCGCAGGAGCCACCACGTGGTCGCAATGGGCAGTGCAACTATCGAGTGCTTGCTCCAGCCTCCCGCGATCACGAGCAGTGCTCCGAGCGCGATAGCGCGCGTACTCGCGTTCCCGCGCCACATAACGACCAAGCCGCTGGTCATTAGCGCGTGCCCCAACCACTGCGGGTCATTGATGCCAGCGTAAGGATGTGCGTAGGTAACCGCAAAAGCAGCAAACACTCCGGCACCCAACCAGGCAATGCGGTTCGTAGAGCCGGTCGCGCGCAGCCACAGATACACATTGCAGCCGACAATCAACATGCTCAGCAAGGCGACGGTGCGCCCCGCAAATATATTGTCTCCTATTAGATGTCCGACGACGCCAACGATGTAAAAGGACAACGGCGGGTAAACATTGATGATCGGACTGCCCGCCGGCTCGGGATACAGGACCCCTGCGCGCATCGCTATCTGGCTGAAAAACGCATTCCAACCTTCGTTGGGATCGAGGGGCACGAAGCGTGCCAGGGTCATCGCCGGCACAATAAGCCCTGAGATGACGGCCGCGCCGATTAGGGCCAAGCCGCACCAATAAAGCGTGGCGCTCAGTCTTGCGTCAATGCCAGGGAAGTTAGCGCTGCTCAATGGGCGGCGTTCAGCCTACGATTCTCGGTGCTCGAGACTAGCACTGCGTCCCGCGCGCACGCAACGCTTCCCACAAAACTTCGCCGAGAACGTGAAGTTAGTCACGCACGAATGCTTTTTGGAGCCCATATACCGACGCAAATCATCAGCATGGACGGCACCAGCACTACCGAGTATCTGGCCAGAGCGAGCGTCGGCAGATGCGCGCAGTAGAAGAGAGCGATCAGGGCCGCACATATCCAGAGGGCATCATTGTTGATTTGCCGCCGTCGAAGTAGCAGGGAGATGGCGAATAGTGTTACCAACGGCAATTGAAGTGCGGCAACACATATGGATTTGATCGCCGTATCGCTAAATGTCCAGAACAGAAACAAATTGCAGGTGATTTTCTTCAACAGGAACCCTGGAGAGTGCATGAGCTTTGCAATGGCGCTGCGTCCCCAGGCCGCATCCAACAGATTCTGCCGCTGCAGTCGAGTGGCGGTGGGTGGAAGCATTACAGGTTCAGCTTTCATCCTTGCAACGCTCAACGGGAAGAGTCCGGAAATCGAGAACGGGACGCTGCGAAAATCCTCTATGAAGTCGTTTCCCTGATGCAGCGTGAAGCCGCTGCCGCCCACGACTGGGGCATAGATTCCAGTTACGCGTCCATTACGGATGATCCAGGGCGTCACAACCAAAAATCCGCTGACTAAGACGATTGCTGCCAACGCAGGGCGAAGTCCTCCCCCAGGCGGCAACAGCAGCAACAGGGGCGTCAACACGAGAAACGGCAAATAGATCGATTTCGCCAGAACGCTCAAGCCGAGAATCAGCCCAACCAATAGCGCACGCCAGTACGTGGGACGTTGCTTCAGATGCACTATGCTGCCGATCAGTGCGGTGAAAAGGAAGATCATCAGCGTCTCTATCCAGATTCTGCTGGTGTACCAGATAAGAAATGGATGAATGGCGCATAGCCCGCAGGCAAGCACGGCCAGAGATCTGTTCCAGAGCACCTTTGTGATCGAAAATACCAACGCGCAGAGCAGGCCAAATATCACGCATTGGGCCAACTGCACGGAGTAAGGCCACCAGCCGTTCGTCACGGCGAGCATGCCGGCGATAAGCGCTGGATACAGCGGTCCTCGCGCGGAAGCCGGCTCGGAACTCGGATAGTAGGAAAAGCTGTGAAGCTTCCAGATCCCAAATCCCAGCGGACCGTGCCAGTCCGGATCCAAGACCGCATGGCTGGAGTTTGCGAGCATCGGATATACGACGAACGTAAAGATTAGGGAAAGACTCGACGCAATCAGGGCGATGTACCATTGGATGCCGTTGATGGCGCCGAGTCTCGCCAGGATTTTCATTTAATTACCCTGATTCACGCGTGCGCGAATGGGTCGTGATGCGCGCCGCGGCTGTGGCTACAGCCCGCTGTTGCGTCCGCAGCATCGCCGCGGGGACAGGAGCAGCGGCCGACGCGGTATGTAGTGTGCCTTGTGCGTGCGGCGAAGTGCCCAGTTCCAGTCGCACACGCCTTGCGGCGACCAGTCCGGAAAAGTACCAATATAGATACGACAACGAATCGAATTCATGTGGAACGGTATAGACGAGCGATAGCGCCATGAGCACTACGACTCCAGTCCAACCCAAGGCGACTGCGCCGATGCGACTCTTATCATTGCGCGCTACGTATAGAGCGTCGCGAAAGATCAGCCAGTAGAGCACGAGTACCATGCCGATCCCTAAAATGCCTATTTCAATTACAAAATCAGTGAAGGAAGTTATTAGAAAGCCGTGGAATAGCGGCCGATACCTGCCTTCGAATTCCGGGCCCATATTCGAGGGCGCTATACTGCCAACGCCCAGCCCAAGAGCAAGGCGGATTGGGTCTTGCGCCAGAAATTGCAATGGAACCTTGATGGCATCGCCGCGACGAATGTCCTTCTTGGTACCCAGACCGGCCACGTCCTTGCTCAGATAGCGACTCATCTGCTTCTTGTCGGTCAAGAAACCTGCAATGTTGGTGTCTTCTTTACCTGGAGCATACATATTCATCCGATTGTAGATGGGCACATATAGCGCTCCAAAGCCCACGAGGAGTGCGGCGGCCCAAGCTACAATCCGTATGCGTCGTCCAGGTTCTACGCCGATTAAGAACACGATCAACAGACCCAGAGGCACATAGAAAATAGAGACTTTTGTCTCGTTGATCATTGTGGGAATCAATAGCAGCAAGACTAAGGGCACAAACCATAGTCTGCTGATGTATCCACGCAGGAATTGTCCCGACGCAATCAAGGTCGCGCAGATTAGGAATACGCTCAGTATTCCGGACTGCAGCAGCGTGCCGCGTACATCATCACCAGTAAATCTCATATCCCTGAGTATCACCCAACGCTGGTAGACGGCGATGGGCAGTTGCAGCAGGCTCAGATACATCAATAGTTGAAGCTGCTGCGTTATCTGTGTCTCTTCGAAATCAAATACCGCCGGGAGGAAGAACAGCGGAATGGCGCGCAGATACAATCGCAGATCCATCAGCAGCGGACCTGAGTCCACACCGTTAGTGGCAATGCCACAAACTATGATCAGGGCCAGTGCGCCAAAGGTGAGCCAGTACTTCGGCGCGACCATATTGAAGCGACGACGGGTTCCCGCGATGAGTACATAAAGCAGAACGACGATGGAGACAAGTTCCGGGGTGAATTTAAAAATCAGCGGCGCTCCCAGTTTCAGGGTCGAAAAGGAGGCCAGAGTCACCACAAGAAACATGACACAGACGAAACGTTGCATTCGTTCTCCTCAAGAACCCGGTCGGATCGTGCGGGAGTGCTCTCTAATATAGGACCGGGCAAAGTCAAGGGGACCGGCGAACCTGCCTTCAGGTATCAGGGGCAAGATACTGCATCGGGCCGCGGGGATGCACGGAATTGACCGACCTGGGGTTCAGTCGTAATTACGGCGCTGAGACGGCCGTCACAGATGTGCGGCGGTGAACCTAATCGGTGCGCGGCTGACGATCGGTCCAGGGGTCGTACTGACCGGATTGAGATGGCCGCGCTGCAGGATTGCCAGACGCTCACAGGACAGCCGTTACCGGCCTTCGTCAAAAGCGCACACATCCGCAATTAAGGCGGCTAAAATGTGAGTTCGGTCACCGCTTCCTCGGGTCAGACGTCGAGTAATATGAACATAATTCCGCAGGAAACTCAGTATGTTTAAAAACTCATCGTCGAGGGCGACCGTATACGCTTTTTGGCTCCTGGCTGGCGTACTCAGCTGGTCGAGTGCCGTGCTGGGCGCAGAGGTGCCTCTGCGCGATTACAGGTTGAATGCAGGTGACAAGATCTTGGTAGGCGTCTATGACGATCCGAAGCTATTGCCGCAAGACATCACCATCAACCCAGATGGGAAATTTGCATTTCCGTTGATTGGGGAGCTGTCCACGCGCGGACGAACCGTAGAGCAGGTCCGTGCGGAGATGGAGACAAAACTGCGGAAATATATTTCTGATCCCAGCGTGACGTTCGTGGTTGTGGACGCCAAGGGTAACGTTGCCTACGTGGTGGGCCAGGTGAACAAAGCGGGTGCCATCGAAATGAATCCAAATATAAACGTGCTGCAGGCGCTCAGCATCGTGGGCGGGCTGAACCCTTACGCCAAAGGCGACAGCATCATCATCATCCGCAGCTCCGAGACTGGACAGAGCGTACTTAATTTCCATTATGGCCAGGTCATGGCCGGCAAAGACTTGCAGCAGAACATTCAATTGGAGAGCGGCGATGTCGTCGTCGTGCCGTGATGTGGCGATGGCTGGAGGCTACTGGGCACTGCGCGTCGTCCTCAGTGTTGTTGGCGTCGGCGCGATCGTACAGGTTGCAGCAGCGGCGGAAGTCTGGGTGCAACCTATTGTCACGCTTTCTGCAGAGACGGACTCCAACCTAGACCTCGATACATCGGCTCCGCAACGCATCGAAGGCTACAGCGCTGACGCAGCGACGCTAATTGACATAGCTACGCCGACCAGCGATACCACGATTAAGCCGCGAGTTCGATATGAGGATTATCCGGAAGAGTCTGTGCTGGACATCGTGGAAGGGACGCTTGATTTCAGATCACGCGTAGTCTTTCCGCGCGGCGACTTTTCCATCACCGGCAGGTTCGATCACCTGACTGAACCGGACGCTGAATTCCAGACGGCGGAATTTAATGATGTCAATCCGATTGCTCCCACTAACCCGGAAACCGGCGTCGTGCAGCTCGGCGTGACACGAGACAATCTGACGGCCTCGCCGCAATATTCCTACCACGTCACGCCGCTGATGAGTGTCGTCGCCTCAGCGCTAGTGGAGACGGTCAAATTCAGCCCGTCGGATACGGCTGATCACGTGGACTTCGATTATTATCAGGGCGGCCTATCCATCAATCGGGCGCTGGATCAGAAAACCGATCTGTCCATAGGCGCCTTCGGCAATCGCTACGATGCTGGCAGCGTCGGTTCCTATGCGACTTCTGCAGGCGCGTCGCTGAATCTGGACCACAATTGGACGCCATTGGTGGGAGGAACAGCGTCCGTTAGCTACCAGCACTCGGACATCACTGTGGAGCAACCAAACGAATTTCAAGCTGGGGTAAACACCTGGGGCGCGTCGCTTGGGGCAGTGGCGAAAGGCCTCACCGATCAATTCAGGCTGAATGTTGCGAGAACAGTCACACCCAGTGGCGCCGGAGGTCTGTACGCTTCGGAGCAGGCGCAGGTGCAGTACACGCGCTTTTTCTCCCTGCGCCTGAGTGTTACCGGTGCATTGCTGTATCTGCAAAGTCGAGCGCTGACCTCGAACTTCAGCGGAATTGATCGCGACTACGGACAGGGAGACATATCGATAAAATGGATGGCCGCGCCCACTTGGTTTGTACTTGGGGGGTTTACCTATACGGGGCAGAAATACCTGACCGACCCGACCGGTGCGGCCAACAACCGCGTCTATCTTGAAGTCGGCTATCAGGGCTTGCCGCGGCCGCAATAGCCTGACTTAAGAGCGCGCTTCAGGTAACACAACTCACATGCAGACGGTGCCAGAATCATCCTCGGGTACGCACGATTTGATCGGTATCGTGCGGCGCCGCCTGATGTACTTCGTATTTATTACCCCACCGATCGTCCTGTTGGCGGTGTTCTTTGCCTTCTGGCTAAAGCCGCGATACCAGGCTACGGCCACGATTCTTCTCGAACTTTCCTCAGTACCTACCAACGTCGTTCAGACGACTGTGGTCAGCTATTCCGATCAGCAAATCGAGATCGTTCAAGGCCGCGTCATGACGCTCGATACCTTGAAGCACCTTGTCGAGGAGTTCGACCCCTATCCTGAGAATACTTCCAGTGTCATTGCAAAAGCGCAGCGTGTCCTCGAATCGACCACATTGGAAAAGGTCGATCCGGTGTCGATGAAGCCAGTGTCGGACGAGTCAAACGCCTTCTCATTGCACTACATCAACCCCGATCGCGAGCGTGCTGCGGCCGTGGCGCAGCGCCTGGCGCAGCTCTTTCTGACTTATTATCAGCGTACGCGCACAGAGTCTGCACACGATGCGGCGGTTTTCCTGCAGCAGCAGGCCGAAGTGGTCGTTGGTCAGATGCGCGAGGTGGAGGATGAGCTGGCCAAACTCAAGGGCGTGCAAGGCGATGCATTACCTGAGCTTCGTGAGCAGAATCAGGGAGCGCTCGAGCGGACTGAACGTGAGCTCGATGCGTTGCAGCAGGAAATCTTGACGGCCGAGGCCAAAGAATCACAGCTCAGCGAAGAACTTGGTCAGACGAGCCCAAATCTGATGACGCATGCGGGTGAATTGTCGGACGTCGCGACCGTGAGAGCAAACCTAGCGGAAGCCGAGCAGCGCTATACCCCTGATCATCCGGAGGTCAAACGGCTCAAGCAGGCGCTGCAGACATTAATGGCGCAAAACAGCGCTGCGCCCAGCAAGGGAGGGATCTCCACCACTGCCGATAATCCGCAGTACGTTATGACGGCAACTGAGCTTGAATCGGCTCGGCGGGAACTGTCTGCGCTGCGGGCACAGGAGGTCCGCTACAAGGAGAAGTTGAATAGTTACGAGGAATTGCTTCGACGTACGCCATCGGTAGAGCGTACTTACTCGGAAATTATGCGCCGTCGACAGAGCCTTCAGACGGACTATCAACAGATCCAGGACAAGCTGCAGAATGCGCAGGTTGCGCAGAATTTTGAAGCCGAGCAGCGCGGTGAGCGCTTCGTAATGCTCCGAGCGCCGTCGCCTCCAAGATCACCGGTCTACCCCAATAGAATTGGATTGATATCGATGGGCCTGTTACTCGGACTCGGCATCGCCGCCGTCATTGTCGCGATCGTCGAAACTATCGATAGTCGTATCCGCGACGCATATGATATTCCTCAAATCACGGATGCGCCGTTGCTCGCCTCCATACCAAGGATCCGCAATCCGAGCGACCGGATGCGGCGGCGCTTGTTGTACGGGACATTGGGTCTGACGTATGGCGGGGCGATCGTGTTCGTAGTTATGGTCGTAGCCTCGGCACTTCGATATTGAGCGTGAGTAGCATATGTCTTTAGTCGAATCGGCAATGGCGAAGGCGAAGGCGCGGGAACTTGCTGACGGTTCCACGCGCGCACCCCAAGGTTCGCGCGCCCCCTACGCGCGCACCCCAGGGCCGACGTCACCGCAACGTGATGTGAAGGATCGTATTGCGCCTCACGCCAGGGTTGCGGACGTGAAAGTTTGTCAGCTCAGTCGTGTACTGTTGGATGAGTCGAGCGATGAGAACGCCGCGGCGGTGGCGGCGTATCGGATGTTGCGAACACGCATTTTGCATCGAGCGAGATCAAAGAATTGGTCCACGATCGGCGTGACCAGCGCTGGCCCAGGTGACGGTAAGTCACTCACGGCGCTGAATCTGAGCCTGAGCTTGGCACGCGAAGGCAATAGCGAAGTCGTGCTTCTCGATCTGGACATGCGCAAACCGAGCATCTGTCGCTACCTGGGCGTAATACCGCCGGCACAAATACAAGGGTTTTTCGAGCAGCAGGTTGATCTGTCGGAATTGTTCTTTTCGATAGGTGTGGAGAATCTGCTAATTGCCTCGGGTACCGAGTCCACGGCGCGCGCTTCAGAAATGCTCGCCTCAGCTAAATTCGACGAACTGATCGAATATATCAAGGGGCGTACAACCAATCCGATCGTGCTCATCGATCTTCCGCCGCTCCTGATTACCGACGACGCGTTGGTGATCGTGCCGAAGATCGACGCGATGTTGCTCGTGGCTTCGGAAGGCAGCACTGATCGTGCGGTATTCAAGAAGGCGGTAGAGATCCTGGCCGAATTCCCGATCGCCGGTGTGGTGCTAAATCGCGCGGTGGATACTGGAGAGAATTACAGCTACGGCTACGGGACCGGGGGCAATTAGCGTTTGGGGCCGAAGAGTCTGTGGCCAGCTACCACAGGGCGTCGGTCGGAAATGTTCCCCAGGTCATTGATGCGATGACGCACGATCAGCCGCGTGCAAGGCAGGACGATCACGCGTCTGTCCCCTTGCGCTTGCTAATGGTCTCCTCCGACACGTATCCGCCGACCCGCGTCGACGTCGCGGTGATGTTCGGCGTCGAGCTCGCGGCGCGAGGGCACCGGACCGACCTGATATTGCAAAGCGAAGCGACATGTCCCAAGTCGTATGTTACCGCCTGGGGCGGTGGCCGTGTTTGGGTCGGAGCGACGGATCTGGGGTCGTCCCTATTGAGTCGCATCCACAAGCATATTCGCGGCATTCTCGCGGATATGAAGTTGTTCTCGTGGATGCGCTCTGGAAGCTACGACATCATCATAATAAAGGACAAATTTCTCTCCGGTATCATGGCGTTGCTCGCAGCGACCTTGTTCAAGAAGCGCTGTGTATATTGGCTGTCTTATCCCTTTCCGGAGTCCTACATGGAGAGGGCACGCGATGGCACGGCGCGCTATCCGCTGTTGTATTTGATCCGCGGAAGGACCTTCAACCTGCTGCTGTATAAGGTGCTGCTACCCGCAGCCGATCATGTATTCGTACAAAGTGAGCAGATGCGCCGTGATGTCGCGGCGCTTGGAATTTCGGCGGCGAAGATGACCGTCGTTCCCATGGGCGTACAAGCAAAGATGTTCCCTGGGGCAGTGAACAGAGCGGGCAGGCGCATGCTGCCAGCAGACGTCCCCTGTATCGTCTATCTGGGTACGCTGGCGAGAATCCGGCGCTTGGACTTCCTGTTGCGAGTACTGTTGCAGGTCTTGCAGGTGAAGCCCGCCGCAAAACTGTACCTGGTGGGCCGCGGCGATGAGCCAGGGGATGAGCAATTCCTGCTGGAACAGGCACGTGCTCTTGGCGTGGAACAGGCGTTAGTTCTGACCGGGCAACTACCGCAGAGCGAAGCGCTGCAATTTGTGGCGGAGGCAGATGTATGCGTGTCGCCGTTTCGGCCGACACCGGTTTTGAATTCGACCTCCCCGACTAAGCTGATCGAATACATGGCCATGGGCAAGGCGGTCGTCGCCAATGACCATCCAGAACAGCGCAGCCTTATCGCTGCAAGCGGCGCGGGTTTGTGCGTGCCATATGAAGAACATGGATTTGCCGCAGCCGTGTTGCAGCTGCTGGACGATAGAGAACTGGCGGTTCAGATGGGTCAACGAGGCCGCAAGTACGTGCTCGAGCATCGCTCCTACCGGGTCATCGCGGACAAGCTCGAGCAGGAGTTGTCGCAAATTGCCCACGGACTTTACGCGTCAAACGAGCAATGAGCGGGCAAAGGCTGCGATTGTGCATCGTCACTCCGCGCCAGCATGGCGGAGGCGCTGAATATCAGATCAGCTTGCTGATAGCCGCCCTGCTGGAAGCAACTCGGTACGACATCCATCTGCTGGTGCGGCACTTCGATGAGCGCATAGAGCCGGTTGGATACCATGTCGTGAGAATTGGTCGCAGCGCGCAGGTCCCGCGATTCGGCTACATCAGCGATCTGGTGCCGTTGTACCGGGCGCTAAGGCTGATTAAGCCGAATATCCTGTATCAGCGCGTGGCTTGCGGCTACACAGGTATCTGCGCATTGTACGCGCGTCGGGAGCACGTGCCGCTGCTCTGGCACGCTGCCCATGATACTGATGTCAACCCTGCGACGCTCGACCGGGGCCGTAATCTCTTGCGTCGTCGTCTCGAGAAGTGGAGTGTGGAGTTCGGCATTCGTCATGCTGACCGCATCGTTGTGCAGACGCGGCAACAAGGCGAGTTGTTGTTGCGTCACTATGGTCGCCAAGCGGATGCAGTTATACCCAACTTTCACGGCGATGCTGGCGAAACGATCGACAAATCCGGGCCAACGACTGTGGCATGGGTGGCCAATCTGAAATCGTGGAAGCGGCCGGAAGTATTCGTTCGATTGGCGCTGGCGCTGCAGGACGTACCGGGGCTGCAGTTCATCATGTTGGGCGAGGCGCCTGCAGGTGCGAGCAATCAAAGCTGGTTGGTGCCACTCATGCGGAGTATCGAGGCTGCGTCGAATCTTCGGTATTTGGGAAGTCGCAGTCAATGCGAAGTGAATGAAATTCTTGCGAAGGCAACGATCTTTGTAAACACCAGCGTACACGAGGGGTTTCCAAATACGTTCATTCAGGCTTGGCAACGCGATGTGGCGGTCGTAAGCCTCGATGTGAACCCGGACGATGTGCTCCAGCGCGAGGGGGTGGGGATTCATGCGGGAAACGAGCAGGCGCTGTCTGAGGCTGTCCGGATGCTGGTGACGAAGCCGTGGGTTCTCGCAGGCTACGTCGCGCGAGCGCGCGAATACGTACGCTCGCAACATTCGCTTCGCAACTCGGCGATGTTGGTGCAATTGATCGATTCATTGGCCCAACCAGATCAAGGTGCGGTCCGTGCAGGCCGGGACGATCGCGTCTAAGAGTCGAGACAGGAAACGGCAAGCATGTCCGAGCAAGCTACGCTCATCGCTCCTCCCCTGAGGGTGCTGCTGATTTCGGTCGATGAGTTTTCTGGTGTCCGGCTGCCGTTTCAATCGGCGCTAGAGCGTTGCGGCTGCGAGGTGCGCTATCGTCGCCTAAGCCTTCGCGTGCTCGGCTGGCGTCGCTATTGGCACCTGTTGCGAATGATCGTGAGCGCACTTCTAACCTATCGTCGTGATGCACATGCACTAATCAATCGCACTGCCGCGGCCTTTGAGGCGAGATCAAAGGCCTGCAAAGTCCTGGTTGATCGAAATCTCGATGTGCAGATTGTGCTGATGCTAGGTGCTACGAACTCGTCGATGTACTGGGGCCCGTTGCCGCCAGGGATTCGATTTGCGTTCTATACGGACTACATGAACCTTATAACGAAAGGGTTACCCGATCCAGGCATAGAGCTTTTAGAGCGTTCGGTGTCTGCGCATTGGAACGTACTGGAGGGCGAATTCCTGAGGACGCTGTGGCATATATTCGTCATGGGTGCGCACGTCAGGGCTGCGATTGCGGCAGCGTATGAGGTGCCTATCGAGAAAATCACCGTCATAGGTGCCGGCCCGGCGCAGGATGTGGATATCGAGCGTGACGGCTATTCGAAGCGGTTTGACAACCAGACTATGCTGTTTGTCGGCAAGCGAGCTACGGTGAAGGGACTGGGCGTCTTGTTACATGCCTTTAGCCGCGTGCGTGCAGAGCATCCTGGCGCCATCCTGCACGTAGTAGCGAATCAAACTGTGAACATGCAAGGAGTGATATGTCATCAGGCCGTGGAACCGGCGAGTCTGCGTCAACTGTATTACGCGGCCTCGATATTCGTAATGCCTGCCTTCAAGGAGCCCCTGGGATTGGTGTTTCTGGAAGCGATGTGGTCGAAATGCGCTTGCGTTGGCACGACGACTGGGTCGATGCCGGAGATCATACAAGATGGGGAGACGGGCTTGCTGGTGCCGCCTGGCGATGATTTGGCGCTGGCAGCACGGCTAAGCGAACTGCTCGGCGATCCGCGGCGCACGCGCTCGATGGGCGAACGCGGATACGCCGCGGCGCGACGCTATTGGCGATGGGATTTGGTGGCAAGTCGGATGCTGCAGGTTCTGCATGGGAGCTCGCCTTGTTGAATTGGGGCCAATGGCGCGCATACCAGTACGGTCGGCTACGCGCGACGTGGCCGCAAGGATTGCTGGTGGCGCTCCTGGTGCTGTTTGTGGCAGCCGCCGCGATGGGCCTTTATGGGCGTTTTGCCGGTCTGGGCATCTGGCCATTGGGAGTCGACGAGTTCTACATGTCGCGCTCCATCGACCACGTGTTGCAGTTTGGGTTGCCGCAATTTCCGTGCGGGGGTTTCTATACGCGCGGATTGATCTATCAATACATCGTTGCGCTGCTGCGATATGCGGCGGGACTCTCTCCTGAGCTCGCGGGCCGCCTTGTCAGCGCCGTGTCAAGCGTGGCAGGGCTGCCGGCGGCCTACCTGATCGGTCGCCGTCTGCATGGACGGGCTCTCGGATTGTTGATGCTGATCATTCTCTCGGTGTCCGTCTGGGAAATTGAGATGGCCCGATTCGCCAGAATGTATGCACCGTTTCAGAGCATTTTTCTCTGGTATCTCGTCTTCTTCTTACGTTATAGCGTCGACGGGAAGAAATCGGCGCTAGCGGCCATGGTGGCTCTTTCAGTCATTGGTGTCTTGACCTGGGAGGGCGGTGCGCTGCTGGGTGTCACCAACCTGCTGCCTCCATTGCTGCATCTTAAGGAGGGTCGGCTGCGTCGGGCCGATTGGATCTACCTGATCGGCATGCTGGCGCTGTGCTGTCTGTTGCTGGCCGCCACTTCAGATCTGCGCGGATTTGCGTCAATGCCTCCAGACGTTACTGAGGCTGCGACTTCGTCGGGCCTGCACGCAAGGATGCTTGACACTCTCGCCCGGCTCTATCCGTATGTCGGCTGGAGCGCCATATTTATTGTCATCCCTCTGGTGTGCGCCTTGCGCTCGATTAGCTGGATTTGGGGCTTGCGCGCGCGCCGGTTGGCTCTAATCGGCTTATCGGTCACGCTGGTGGCTGCGCTTTGTCACCAGTTTGTCCTGAGCCTCGCTGTGCTCGCGCTTCTGTTACTGACCGGTCTCGTCCGGCCGAGCGAGATTATGGATCGTTCGGCCCGACCGTTCGTGATCGCCCTGTCGGTCAGCGTCATATTCTGGTTGATCTTCGGCGTCGTGAGCGGAGCCTGGAATGACATCGAGCCGGGAACAACGGCAACCAGCGGGCGATGGATTGCTCTCGCGGAGCATCTGGGGGGATTCCCCCACGTCTTTGGGGAGATGCTGCGACCCTGGGCTAGAACCCTGCCTTTGCTGACTACCGGAGCCATCCTGTTACTGTCTGCCCTGATCATCAGGACGAGCTCGCGGCCACTGGATGAGTCAGCGGTAGTGAGCACGCTGCTCATCGTGCTCCTGGTGCTGATGTTGGCGGTGGGCTCGCGTTCGCCGGGTCGCATAGAGACGCGATATACCTTTTTTCTTTATCCGCTGATTCTCGCGCTCTGTCTGTGCGCCCTCATGCAGTTCACAGAGGCGCTATTGGGACGATCGCCGGCTGCCCTAAGCCTCGGTGCGCTGCTGGGTCTGGCCTTCTTTTGCTCAACCGAGGATTTTCAGCCGGCGCACGTAGCGCGCATCGACTCCAGGCAAGTGAATTTTCGCATTGGCATGCGCGGTCACTTCGCGGAGCATTACTACCCGCGCGACGACAACCGACTCGTGGGCGAGTGGCTGACACAACATGTGCGGCCCACTGACGCTGTCATCATCGGCATCCCAACCATTGATCAGTACTATGGTCACGCGAATTTCTTTTTTTTAGAAAGTGATGATCCGAGGTACGAGTCATACGCCTGCAATGCGGGAATGACGGAGCGGTGGACAAATCTGCCCCTGTTGTATGGCGCGGATGCACTGGCCACAGTCGTGGCCACGGGGAAGCGAGTTTTCCTGCTGTTATATCGCGACCGGCTGGCGGAGATGCTGGAGGAGGGGAAACGTCGGCAGTGGCGCCAGCAGTTGATCTGGATTGCGCCCGATCTGGGCGAAGCCGCGATATTAATCAATCCGTCGTAGCGGTGCGGGGTCCGTTATGCCGATGGCGTGGCGATCAAGCACGCCAGACTGGTCACGTTAGATCCTAGTTTGGTAGCCCACGGCAGCGCGCCTAACGGCGATGCCTTGATTTTGCAACCTTCGCTCTTGATTCGCTCAATGGCGAGCCAAGGGCCAGCTACCACGGCTCCATCGCGCCACAGTGGTTGTGCATTCGGATAGAAATCATGCAGCAAAATCAGACCGTTCGGGTTTAGCAATTTCAACGCCGCGGGAACTTCTTGATATACCGTCGCGGCTTCGTGGCCGCCGTCCAGAAATATGAGGTCAAATCGCGCGGTGCACGTGTCGAGAAAGGCCATGGACTGGCTTGTCACGAACTGCACGAACTGCGTGCCGAGAGCGCGAATCAGAGCGCTGGGTTGCATGGAGTCGAGTCGCACCCAGGCTCCCTCCGGACCATTGACATCGAGGAGGTCGACTGTAGTCAATTTTGGCGATGTCACGCCTGAATCGCGCAACGCGAGCGCAAACATTGCGGTCGATGCGCCCAGATGCGTGCCGACTTCGAGTACGGACTTTGGTTTGAGGGCGCGGGTAAGGTAATAGATGGCACGCCGGTCGCCGGGATTGACTGCTCCGGCCTTATCACCGACCTTCAATTTATCAAGCTGTTCTTGCACCGCGGACCATTCGCTGGTCAATTCCAACGCAGTGATATCGGGAACGTCGGTGCGGAGGTGCTCTACGGCGCAGAATTGGACGGGTAATGCCGCAAGTGATCGCGTTTCACTTCGAATCTGAATGAAGCGCCGAATTGGCCCCGGTAATACACGCTCAAGCAAGGTTCCGATGCTCATCCGAATCCCTTAGGGTCTGTACGATAATAATAGTCGATCATGCCGAGATTTTCCGGCGCCCCTGTGAACGCAGGTCACGCAATGAAGCGCTACCTTGACGGTGGCGCTGATCGTCTTGAGGAATCCCGCAAGGGATCGTTATTACTGTACCGTTGAGGCGTCTTGCGCCGAGGGCAGGCTTGTGACGGTCTGTCGTCGAGCGGTGCTCTGCATGAGGGCGAGCGTGGCTCGGGCAATTTCAGTCCAGTCATAGCGGCTGCAGATTTCGGCATATCGGACCGCTGCCGCGCGCCGCGCGTCGGGCGCAGAGGCCAAGTCCCGCAGCTTTGCGGCCAAGGTATTCGTGTCGCCGACGGTAAAGTAGCTCTGTGCATCAAGTCCGATTTCACGGTTTCCGGGGATATCACTGGCCAAAGACGGCACCCCGAGGCCAATCGCCTCCAGCAATGCGATCGGAAGCCCTTCATGTGATGAGGGCAGCACGAAGATCCCGGCGTCCGAGAGCAGTTCGTATACGTCTGAGGCCGCGAGAGGACCGGTGCAGACAATCGTCTCATTTCCGGCCGCTGCCTGCCGAATAGAGGCGGCGTATGGGGTCTCTCCCTGTGAGCCTCCGACCAGCAGCAGTTTCCAGTCCGGCAGCTTCGCTGCCGCAAAGGCGCTGATCAGATCGAGCTGGCGCTTTTCCGGCACCAGGCGACTGACCTGGATGACGTATCGCCGAGGTGTGAGACCATATTTGCGTACCAGCCTGTCGCCGGTTATTCCGTTCGGATGGGTGACACCGTTTGGAATGAAAGTCGCCTCGCGGCCAAACCTGGACTGAATCAGCCGTTGCAGACTCGATGAAATCACGATCAGTGAATCGGCGAATTGCGCAGCAAAACGCTCGCCAATCCGAAGCGCCGTTCGCTCCGGGGCGTTCCATTTCTCGCGTAAGTAGTCCTCGCCGTGATGAGTGACCACGACCCGCAGTCCCAGCAGTTTCGCCAGAGGGGTCATAATCGATGGACCCACCGCGTGGATATGCACCACGTCAGGGCGGCAAATACCCGCGTACAGGACGCCGATCAGGGCGTGTACGCCGGCCTCAAATCCACGGCGCCGTGGAGAAGGCAACCATTTGAGCCCCACACCACGCCAGGACCCATCCACTCCGGCCGGACGATAGCGGGTGCGTCCTACGACCGTAACCTGCGCCCCGAGTTGAACCAGGCGTGGGTACAGCTCCGCTGCGTGCGTCTCAATGCCTCCCGGGATCTGGGGAATTCCACGCAGCCCGAGAGCCACGATCTTGATCGGTAAGGGGGTAGTCACGCTGCGGGCTCGATGGCGCGGTAGAGCGCTAGCATACGATCGCGATACAGCTCGGGAGTGAATTCGGCCTGCATCCATTCGCGACCAGCTCTGCCCATCTGGCCGAGTGTGGGCTCTGACTCATCGCGCACACGCGACAGCACGTCGGCCAGGTTCTCCACGTCTCCGCTTTCGAACAGAAACCCGGTTTCGCCCTCTCGGATCAACTCCGGAATGCCGCCGATTCGCGCACCAATGACCGGCCGGCCCACCGCATAAGCTTCCATCAGGCTCATAGGCGCATTCTCATACCATTCCGAGGGCACAACCACTGCGCGTGCTGAGGCGATGGTCTGGCGCAGCGTGCTACCGCTCACATGGCCCGCGAATCTGACATCGCCTCCACATTGTGCGGCAAGTTCCTTAAGGCTCGCCTCGTCGGGCCCGGTGCCCGCGATCAGCAATCTCACCCCGGCACGCGCCGCTGCTCGAATCAAAGTGGCCACCCCCTTTTCGGGAACGAGTCGGCCCAGATAAACGAAGGCGTCGCCGACGGCCGTAGTATGAGACTCCTGCGAGTCGATATGTACGAAATTCGGTACATACGTAAATCGAGAAGTGTCAAACCCCCAGCTATGCATTTTTGACAGAAAGAAGCGGCTCGGAACAATGAACTGGGTCACATTTTTCTGATAAATATCCATCATGCGGTGCACCGTCGACTCCAGCCAAATCAGTGCGCTCATGAAAGTAGAGCCTTTGATGCAGCGCTGAATAACGACATTGCGCAGCGCACCGCCGCGGCAGCGTTCACATACGTTGCCGTTGGTGAACATCTTATAGGCGGGACAGGCGATTTTGAGATCATGCAACGTCAGGACGGAAGGAATCTGCTGGCGGTGCAATTCGACCAGGACAGACGGGGACAAGTGATGGTAGATGTTATGCGCGTGCGCGATGGTCGGGCGCGTGTTACGGAGCAATTGACGGACGCGACGCGCCGCCTCGAGGGAATAAATGAGCTTGGCTGCCGCCGCAATCTTATCGGTAAGAGGCTGCGAGCCGGCCAATTCGACCGCATGCGGAAAATGCTGCGCCCACGGCGTCGGTAGATTTTTAGCGTCCTGCATGGCGAACGGAATGACCGTCCAACCCGCTTCCTCGAACAGGCGATTGTGCTCGAGAAAGACGGCTTCCGAACCACCGCGGCGGTAGTAATAATTGTTGATCGACAGCAGCTGTGGCATGGTGCCGCAATAGGACAAGGATAGTGGTATTGACAGGCTAGCGATCCGCGCTTGGAGAAGCTGCGCACCAGTGCGCGAGCCGGATGGATGTTTGTGCTGCACGCTCTCGTGTGTGCACTCATTTCACAGAATCCGATTTTCCCTGTCGCAACGCTTAACCTAATGTAAACAACGAGACACGCTACGCTGGCTGGCACTCCGACAATAGCATATCATTCATCAAGAGCGGATTATCTGCCGGCACCCGTACGGCGCAGGTTCCCCTAGACGCCGAATTCCCAGTCTGGAGCGATCGAACCTTTCGATCGCCCATGAGGACAGCCGATGGATCTGACAATCATCCCCACCTTTCGATGCAACTCCAGATGTCAGATGTGCTACATCTGGAAGAATCCGACCGATCCGCGTGAAGAGGTAACCCTGGAGACACTGTCAAAGTTGCCGGGCGGATTCGATAACTTGAATGTATCGGGTGGGGAACCCACCTTGCGGCGCGACCTGGCCGAAATGATCGATGTGCTCTATCCGAAGGCGCGCATCATGGAGATCAGCTCCAACGGACTATCGCCCGAGCGGTTGGTACCGATCATTAAGAAATACCCTGACATCAAAGTTCGCTTCAGCCTCGAGGGCGATGAGAGTACCAATAACCGTATCCGCGGCGAGGATGACGGCCATGCCACCAAAGTCAAGGGTCTGCGGATGTTGCGAGAGGCCGGAGGCGTGGACTTAGGCTTTGCATTCGTGATTCAGGACGAGAATGTTGATCAGTTAGTGCGCACCTATGAATTTGCAAGTCAGCACGGCTTCGAACTGGCCACATCGACTTTGCACAATGCGTGGCAGTTCTACAAGAATGACAACTATTTCTACGACCGCGTTCAAGTGGCGCGCAAAGTGGAAGGTTTGGTCACTGAATTGCTCAAGAGCCACAAACTCAAGAACTGGTTCCGTGCTTACCTTAATCTGGGATTGATCGAGAAGATTCTCGGCCATCCGCGACTGATACCGTGCGTTGCGGGAACAGAATTCGCATTCGTTGATCCGTGGTCGGATGTGTGGGCCTGCAACGTAAGATCCGATTTGCCACTCGGCAATCTGGTCCGTCAAAGCTGGGAAGACATCATCAACAGCGAGGTCGCGCGCACCAGCATCGGCAAGGTTCGTGCTTGCGAGCAGAACTGCTGGATGGTAACTACCGCACGCACTGCGATGCGTTCTACCATCATTCCCCAGGTTCCCAAGCTCAAGCCACTGCATTGGGTATTGTTGAACAAGTTAAAAGTTGCCTTGGGACGCCCGATCGACTTTGATCGATATATCGATTACGGCGCTGTGAAGCCTTCCCCGCACGTGCAACGAATCTCGTATCTCGAGAAGCACAAGAAGGCAGTGTTGGTGCGTGGCCGTGATACGCCGGACAAGCGTTATCCGTTGAAGGTATTCGAAAATACCTGATGTGAACCTTGGCTGCGGCTTTACGATTAGACACAGTTCAGGGTCTACGGGCCACGGCGGCTTTGCTCGTGGTCGTGAATCACTCCGTATTGACCTTGATTGAGAAGGCCGGGCACGACACCGCCTATCAAAGCGTCGCCTGGATGCTCGGCAGCATCGGCGTCAAGATCTTCTTTCTGATCAGTGGGTTCATCATGACGGTCGCCCACCATCAGGACTTTGGCATGCACGGCGCCCCTACCGGTTTCCTGCGGCGGCGCTTCATGAGAATCGTACCGCTCTACTGGCTAGCGACCGCGGTATACGTAATCAAGATCAACTTCCAAGGCGCTTCGACGCCAGTGGCGGATGTCCTGCGTTCAACCGCATTTATACCGTATGTCAATCACGCCGGGATAATGGAGCCCGTCTACGGTTTGGGATGGACGCTCAACTATGAGATGTTCTTCTACCTGCTGTTTGCGATGGCATTGCTGCTGCCCCTAAGAATTGGCTTAACGGCGCTGATCGCCGCACTGGCTGCATTCGTCTTTGCCTTCAAATTCGACTTCATTCCGCTGCCCGAAGGCGCAGTGGCGCAGATCCTGCGATATTGGGGACATCCTATCGTGCTCTACTTCGCAGGAGGCATCTTGATCGGCCTGGTTCGTATACGCCTGGACAGGCTCGATCGCTTACTTCCAATTGGCATTTACGGCGCCCTGAGCGCGTCACTGCTCGTATTGGCCGCGTTTATAACCTGGCTTCTTCTGGCAAGATCCGCTGGTACGACCTTTCCCATGGAGGCGTGGTTCGCGGTGCCGCCGGTGGCATTCTGCGCCCTCGCCGCTGACAATCCTCGTGGTGAGCTGCTGCGACCATTGTTTCGGACGTTGGGCGATGCATCGTACAGCATCTATCTCACGCACAGTTTCCTGCTCGGTGTCTCCGGGCGGATCTGGGCGCGTCTCTTTGGGCCGGCGCATGCGGGCTGGTTCTTGCTCGCGATGGTTGTCGGTTGCTCCTTTCTCGGAGTTGTCGTTTACAGGTTGGTTGAAAAACCCTTACTGAGCGCACTGCGCACAGGCACTTATCATCAGCGGCTTCGGGCATTGCTGCTGCCGTCACGATCACGGGCGTGAGGACGCACGCGACGTCTGGCTGCGGCAAGTTACGATGATACGGTTCTGGCGCCAGTCGGTGTCGCGATACGCGATGTCTCCGGAAATTGTTCCGAGCGATCCGGACCCTCGAGTGATGCCGCCGCAAGATCCGGATACTGGATGATCTCATCGACCTGGTAATCCTTCACGTCGTGGGCGTGCGTGAAGATAATCAGCTCACCCAGCAGCCCGATTGCGAATAGTTGCAGTCCCAGAACTGCCAGCAGCGAGGAGATAAGCAGGGCGGGGCGATCGGCTAATGGCTGACCGAAGAATTCGCGCTGGGCCAAGAGGTAAAGAATCAATAGTATCCCGAGCCCGAAGGTGAGAATTCCAATCATGCCAAAGAACCGAAGTGGTTTCTTTGTAAAGCGCACCAGAAAAAGCACGGTGAGTATGTCCAGTGCGCGATGGGCATATTCACGGACTCGATATTCACCTTTCGAGCGGTCGGCGAAAGATTGATGGACCAGTACCTCGGTAACACGAAATCCCTGGCGGTGCGCCAGCACGGCCAGGAATCGATGCTGATCACCGTACAGAGAGATCTCCTCGAGAACGCGTCGTTTAAAGGCGCGTGCTCCGCAGCCAAGATCGCCCAGACGCAACCCGGTGACTCGAGAAACGAGGCCGTGGAACGCTGCACGTCGCAACGATTCCCAGGGGCCGCCGGCACGCGGCCAGCGACGGGCAACCGCCAGGTCATACGAACTCAGCGCGCCGAACAGCTGGGGAATGTCGGCGCTCTGAATCTGGTGATATGCCGGCAATGTCATGAGTACTGGCGCGCGCGCGCGCTCGAAACCTGCCATTAGCGCCGTAGACTCGCCAAATGCGCGTGTCAAGCCTAGTACGACGATGTTCTCGTCTTCCGTCTGGAGGCGCCGCAGTACATCGGCAAGGATCCGGTTTGGTCCATCGAGAATGAAAATCACCTCGTAGCGCTTTCCCAGCTGCTCGAGTGCCAACTTGTATTCCGCATAGAGCTCGGCGATATCCCCATGGCGCTTACCGACTGGAATCAAGACGGAGAGTTCTATAGGGACGTCATGATCCTGCATCGGCGCTCTCATTGACTGACCGACGAATGGTCGTCGATGCGCTGAGTCAAGCGTGAGAAATCCCGCTCTCTAACGTCGCCGAGTTTGTAGACGAGCTCGCCCAGGGCTCCGCTGGACACCAGCATGATGGCGCATGCGCAGAAGATCAGAGCGCAGCCAGCTACTGGCAGCGGCACGGGCGAACCGTCGATCAGCACAACCACCGCCGTATAGGCGAACGCGATCAAAGCGAAGCCGAGGACCGGCAACGACAGTAGACTGAACCATAGCAGCGGTCGAGACGTGAAGGATGCAACCGTCTTGATTACCAGCAAATCGAGACTGACTTTATAAATTCTCGACAGACCGTATTTGGACTTGCCGAATTGCCGCGCGTGGTGTCGAACCTTTATTTCGGCGATGCGCGGTCCCGCCATGGCGGCCATCGCCGGAATGAAGCGATGCATCTCAGAATATAGAGGTATACCCTTGATTAGCGAGGCACGATAAGCTTTCAAGGAGCAACCGTTGTCCCTGATTGGCACTCCGGTCACTTTACCGATCAGCCAATTTGCTATGCGAGACGGGATCTTGCGAGATATGAGCTTATCCTGTCGTTGATGCCGCCAACCGACAACGATGTCATAGCCTTCTTGCATTTTTTCCAGCAATAGCCCGATGTCCGCCGGATCGTTTTGCAAGTCGCCATCCATCGTTACCAAAATCTTGCCGGTGGCGTACTCGATTCCGGCGGCCATCGCCGCCGTCTGGCCGTAATTGCGCCGGAACTTAACAATCCGGACATGGCTATCCGTTTGCGCCAGCTCGACCGCGCGCTGCACGGTATTGTCTTTGCTGCCATCGTCTACCAACACGATCTCGAAGGTAACGCCGAATGCAGCGACTGCGTTGATGATCGCGGCATACAATGGCGCGACACTGTCCTCTTCGTTGTAAAGGGGAACGATGATCGACAGGTCCGGTTGGATCGACAATGGTCGGTGCTCCTCGATTCATCATGATAATGCTTCGGAGGGGCTGGGTCATTTCGAATGTATCACAGAAGTGGCTCTGTACCCGCGGCTGAGGCGCTGCACTTTGCAGCGGTTTCACCTTCGATCCTCAGGTTCCGCAGCAGCGCTATGGAATTCTGGTTGGATTGGGGGCCAGTATGGGAAAGAAAGCTCCCAGGCACTCGCGGATGCCAATGCGGAGCGGCCGATCCGTGAGCCAGGACGCCCCCAGGAACACGGCAGCGCCAGCTGCGGCGCCCACTATCACGCCCGCTGCGCCCGGAATTGCTGCAACCAAAAGCCGTGCAACAGCACCGGATAGCGCGGATAAAAGTATCAATACGCCGCCCGCTCGCGCCAGTGGACCAGCAATGGGCGCGAAGATCGGTGGCGCGACCCACACCCCGGCGACCACGACGACCAGGCTTGCGAGAATTCTTGCAATGCCGATGGCTGCCAACCCAAGCGATCCAACCAGTGTGATAGCCGCGGCGATGAGCACAACGTATTGCAGCACGTCTACGAGAAACAATCGCGGAACTGCACCGATGGCGGTCAGTAAGGGTGCTACCGCCAGGAAGATGAGCTCGAATAGATAGCCGGTAGCGAGCAACACGACCATGGGAGACGCCCCGGCCCATGCCGGACCGAGTATTCTCACCTCAAGCGGTCCCGCCAACGCTATCAGCAACGCTGTGGCTGGCATCAAGAAGCACATGAGAGCAATCAAGTGCGAGCGCAGTGCGGCGGTGAGGCGTGGTGCATCCGATCGTAATCTTGCATACAGTGGCAGTGCGACGCCGCCGACCGCCTCGTTTGTTAACTGATTGGGCGTTTCCGCGAGTTTGTCGGCGAGCGAGAATAAACCGAGCGGGGCCACGCCGAGCCGCGTTGAAATGAGTGCCTTGAGAAAAAGATCGGATGCGACGCCGAGAATTGCGATGGCAAAGATCCAGCGTCCGAACGCGATCAGGTGACGACCCGCGGAGTGGCGTATTCGAAACGCCGGCGTGTGTGGTGCGACAATGTAGCTCGATACGGTGAGCGTTGTCACACCAGCCAATTTGCCAAGAATGATCGCCCGGCCACCGATCGGACCGGCCAATGATACGGCGATAATGAGTTCAACGATGACCGCACTCAGTCCGATCGCGGCTAGCCGGGAAAAATGCAGTTCGCGGATGAGATCAGCAAGGCGCGGGCTGGCGACGGAGGAAATGAGTGGCACCAACGCCATCAGGCGTATGAAGGGCACGGCGTTGGACTCATTGAACAGTCTCGCGATTAACGGCGCGGCGATCATCAGTGCCGCGCACACGATTGCACCGCGAATGAAGTTGACGGTCCAAGCCAGATCGTAGTGCGCCGGCTCTCGCTCGGGCGCCTGCACCATTGCGGTGGTCATTCCGGTCTCGGTAGCGCCCATCGCGGTGGTAACGGCGACCATGGCAATGGCGACGAGTCCGAAATCCCGCGGTGTCAACAGTCGTCCGAGTACGAGCGTACCCAGAAGATAGAGGGCCTTCGACAGCCCCTTCTGCAGCCCATTCCAGAGCATGGCACGACCGGCGCGGCGTTCGTCGCTGTGTGGCACAGTTACGGGGAGACTGAATGCTGGTGAAAAGGGCTAAGCGGGGCGCAAATCGGAATCGATGTGGTCTACTGCCGATTGAAGCCTGCGCCGAGGCCACGCAACAAATCAACCACGTAAGCGCGGCCGTTGACCTTACGAAGATAATCGCCATTCAAGCTGCCCACGAACCATCTCTTCGCACCACGCATCAATTCGTAGGCGAGTCTCACGAGAAATGACATGTCTCCCTGGCGCAATCGGCGACCGAACCAGCCGCCCTGGGATCGAGCGTAATTCCTGTACACCATCTCCATGTTTTTGTTGTCTCGCCAATGTAGATGGGTCACGGTAATTTGCGGCAAATAGTGGATGCGATATCCCTTCGCCAGGGCGCGATATGCCCATTCCGGGTCCTCGCAGAACCTCACCAGCTCCGACTCGTCGAATGGCCCTACGTCATTGAAGATGGCAAGTGCGACGCCAAAGTTACCACCACAGAAGTGGTTGCCTTGTAATGGCGCGGAGGTGAATACCCGTGCCTGCTGCGAGGTGGCTACCGAAGGCGCCCCCGGTTCACTCGCAAGTACTCGGCCAGTGACGATGGCGCGCGGATGCTGCGTGAGTGCCGTCGTTACTTCCTT
>Ga0302326_10007612_pt1 | contig 24031 bp, 24 predicted proteins | sample Palsa_T0_3_FD_202264 | JGI IMG/M metagenome (GOLD analysis project Ga0302326, IMG submission 202264) | Peat permafrost microbial communities from Stordalen Mire near Abisko, Sweden - Palsa_T0_3 | ecosystem: Environmental > Terrestrial > Soil > Palsa > Peat permafrost | place: Sweden: Abisko... | reverse complement strand
GAGGCGATTAGCTCGCTGGTTGGCAACCTTGCCGCTTTCGTCCCCAAGGAAGTCCTCCCTCTTAAGAATCCTCAAACAGATATCCCGCGAATTGCGAAAGACGTTCGGTTGGCACGCCTGATCGAAGAAGCCGTTAGTCGAATTCCTACAGATTATCTTCTGAACCTCGGCGATGCTCGTGGAGTGAGCGAACTTCCCCCTTCGAGCGTCCACCTTGTCGTGACCTCGCCGCCCTATCGGACTCTAAAGGAATATCGAACTTCCAACGGCCAGATGGGCCACATTGCGGATTATGAGCAATTCCTCAGCGAACTGGACAAGGTCTGGGCTCACTGTTTCCGCGCGCTTGTCCACGGCGGTCGCCTCATTTGCGTGGTGGGTGACGTTTGCCTTTCCCGGCGAAACAATAACGGCCGTCATACGGTGGTCCCGCTTCACGCGTCAATTCAGGAACACTGCCGAAAACTTGGATTCGATAACCTCGCGCCGATCATCTGGCACAAGATTGCGAACGCAGTTTATGAAGTCGACAACGGATCGAGCTTTTTAGGAAAGCCCTATGAGCCTAATTCGGTAATTAAGAACGATATCGAGTTCATTCTCATGCAGCGCAAACCCGGCGGCTATCGCATGCCTGATATTCCGGCTCGCATATTGAGCGTTATTTCTGGTGAAAATCACAAGCAATGGTTCCAACAGATCTGGTCCGGTGTGACCGGCGCCTCCACACGCAGTCACCCGGCGCCATATCCGGTGGAGCTCGTTGAGAGATTGATCCGCATGTTCTGCGTAAGAACGGTCTTCCAGAGAATCACGTTTACTGCGAGAAGTACGTCGAACTGCCTGGCTGGTATCGGCAGGAGAAAAAACGGGATCTTCTCATTGTGTCTGACGGAAAGCTGCTGGCCGGTATCGAATTCAAGTCGCAAGTTGGCTCGTTTGGTAACAACTACAACAATCGCACTGAAGAGGCTATCGGGAGCGCCACCGACATTCGGGCCGCCTATCGAGAGGGCGCCTTCAAACCATCGGCCCGGCCTTGGCTCGGATATTTGATGCTACTTGAGGACGCGCCGGCTTCGGTGAGCCCAGTTCGTGCGAGAGAGCCTCATTTCAAGGTGTTTCCGGAGTTTAAAGACGCGTCTTACGCGAAGCGCTATGAGATTCTGGTCACAAAACTTGTCCGCGAGCGGCTTTATGACGCTGCCTGCTTTCTGATGTCTAATGCTGTTGATGGGGTAGAAGGACTTTATCGGGAGCCGGCGGAAGATCTCAGTTTTCAAAACTTTATTGCCTCGCTCCTAGCCAAGGCGATCGCGGTGGCCAAAACTGAAAAGTCTCGGTCCAGGAACTTAAGCGATATCAGGACTTTGCGACGACGGGGTCGCTCCGAAAAGAAGTAGAATTGAGTCCTGGGGGTAGCTTCTGCGCGCTTCTTTTTCGGCTCTCTTGCTGTTCTCGTGTGTGGCCACGGCGTGGCAAGAAAACGCCCCGGAAATGACGCAAAAAGAAACTGCGCCCACATTTCAAAGCAAGGTGAATTTGGTGCTGGTTCCTGTGGTGGTGCGCGACGGGCAAGGCCGCGCCATCGGCGATCTGACCAAAGACGATTTCCAACTGTTCGATAAAGGCAAGCCGCAGACGATTGCCAGCTTTACGGTCATGAAGCGGGGCAGCGCCTCTCAGGCTGGGCATCCGCCGACGGTAGCGGAAACGGCCGGAGCGGCTGTCACGCCGCAAAGCCAGCCGCCCGCGCCGGAGCGCTACGTCGCTTATCTGTTCGACGATCTGAATATCGAATTTGCGGATTTAGTGGCCGTAAAGAAGGCCGCTACACGCCACATAACGAATGACCTGCAGACGAGTGACAGGGCAGCCATCTACACCACTTCTGGCCAAACTTCGTTGGACTTTACCGACAACAAAACGAAGCTCGTGGAAACGGTCGATCAGATCCGGGTCCGGCCTATGTATCAGCACGCGGGGAGACAATGCCCCGATCTGTCTTACTACATGGCCGATTTGATCGTGAACAGGAACGATCAGCAGGCTTTACAGGCTGCCACGCAGGAGACCATCTCCTGTATGAACCTGGACCCTACTAAGGAACAAAATATGGCCCAGCAAATGGCAGAAGCGGCCGCGAGACAGGAACTCACGATCGGCGAACAGGGCACGCGCGTCACGCTCGGCGTAATCAAAAATGTTATACGGCGAATGACAGCGATGCCGGGACAGCGTCTTATCGTTCTCGCATCTCCCGGGTTCCTGGCCCAGACTAATGAGGCTTTCAACGATAAAGGCGAAATTCTCGATCTGGCGGCGCGCGCGAATGTCATGATCAGTTCGCTGAACGCGCGCGGGCTTTTCACCACGGAGATGGATGCCAGCCAGCAGGGTGCTTCGAGCCAAGCGGCGCAGCGTTTGATTTCACAGTACTATCGAGAAAGCGCCATTGCTACCGAAGATGTGCTGGCGGAACTGGCGGATGGCACCGGCGGAACGTTTTTCCACAATAGCAACGATTTGAACGAAGGATTTGCGCGCGTGGCGGCAGCGCCGGAAGTTTCGTATGTCCTGGGGTTTTCACCGCGAGCCCTGAAGCCCGATGGGAGTTTTCACCGTTTGAAGATAAGTCTGGTGAGCCGCAAGGGTGTGAGCATCCAAGCGCGCCGCGGCTATTACGCTCTGAAGCATAGCCGCAATGCGGAAGAAGATGCGACGGCGGATATTCAAGACGCGGTCTTTTCACGCGACGAGATGCGCGATATTCCGGTGGATCTGCAAACGCAGTTTTTCAAACCGGATGCTTCCTCAGCCAAGCTCACCGTGCTGGCGAAAATAGATTTGAGGCGGCTGCCCTATAAGAAGCTGGACGGCCGCAACGACGACGAATTGATGGTTGTCTCCGTTCTGTTTGATACCAACGGCAACTACGTGAAAGGAATAACCAAAACCGTCAGTATGAAGCTGCGTGACGAGACACTGGCGCGTTTGGCCTCCGGGATTACGGTGAAAACGAACTTCGACGTCAAACCCGGAACATATATAGTTAGGCTGGTTGTGCGAGACGCCGAAGGGCAGGCGATGGCGGCGCAAAATGGCGCCGTCGAAATTCCATGAGGGGGAACGTATGCGGATGAAAGCTGCTTTGCTTGGGGTGGTCGTTCTTGCGGTCGCGATGGGGAGCGCGCAGGAAGCGAGTGGGCCTTTGATTCGGGCCGAGAAAAAGCTGGTGCTGGTAGACGTGGTCGTCACCGACAAAAAGGACAACTACGTACACGGTTTGACGGCCAAGGATTTCCGGGTGTGGCAGGACAAGGATGAGCAAACCATTGAGACTTTCTCATCCGAAGTGGACCCGGCATCGCCAGCGGGCAACCGGAAACACTATCTAATTCTGTTCTTCGACAATTCGACCATGGGCTTCGCCGAGCAGACGCAAGCCCGGCAAGCGGCTTTGCGCTTTCTGGATAAGAATACTGCGCCGAACCGCCTGATTGCGGTGGTGAATTTCGGCGGTAGCTTGCGGATCGCCCAGAACTTCACCTCAGACGCGGAGCGGCTCAAGCAAGTGGTAAGTGGTGTCAAGTTTTCGGCCGTCTCGTCGAACGACGACACGATGGGTGGCCCAGCGCTTTCGAAAGCTGAAGCGGATTTCGGCGCCCGGACGGTGCTGCTCGGATTGAGAAGTTTAGCCAAGAGTCTGAGCACCGTGCCGGGAAGAAAAACGCTGATCTTCTTAAGCGCCGGGTTCAAGCTGGATAGTGAGCTGCGCTCGGAGTTGACGGCGGTGGTGGATGTCTGCAACAAAGCCAATGTAGCCGTGTATCCAATTGATGTACGCGGATTGGTGGCGGGCGGCCCCGCGGCGCGAAATAGCGATGGTCCGCTCGGCGGTGCGTTTCTGCTGAATGCGGCTTACGGCGGACAACAGCGAGGTGGCGGTGGCACCACTGGCGGCGGAACCAGCAGCGGCGGTGGTGGTACGCGCGGCGGCGCTGGCGGGAGCACGGGCGGTGGTACAGGCGGCGGCAGAGGTGGAAGTAGCGGCGGAAGCGGCGGCGGAACCACTACCGGCATTTCGCGCGGTCCGGCCACGGGCGTCACCAACCCTCTCAACCAATCGCGGTCAATCCTGCCGCACATTCCCGACATCACCACTCAGCAAGACGTTCTTTACATCTTGGCGCAGGGCACCGGCGGATTCGTCATTGTCAATACCAACGACTTGTTGGGAGGGCTCGACCGCATCGCCAACGAACAGAACGAATATTATGTGCTGGGCTATTCGCCTGGGGACGATGACGAGGAGGGCGCTTGCCACGAATTGAAAGTGAAGGTGGATCGTGGAGGCGTTAATGTGCGCTCGCGAACCGGCTACTGCCGGACGAAAGCAGTCGACCTTTTGGCGGGAAGTGCAAAAGGGAGAGAGTTGGAAAATCGCGCAGCCGGCTCGGCAGCAGGGAATGTGAGCGCGAAGATGCAAGCAGCATTTTTCTACACGGGGCCGAACACCGCCCGCGTGGATGTGGCCATGGAGATGCCGGCAGACATGCTGAACTTCAAGAAGGAAAAGGGCAAACAGCGCGCGGAGTTGAACGTGCTTGGTATTGCTTACAACCCAGAGGGCGGCGTCGCGGCGAAATTCAGCGACACGCTCAAGATGGAATTTCAGAACAAGAAGGAAGTTGAAGAGTTTGAAGAAAAACCGTTGCACTACGAAACGCAATTCGAAGTGGCCTCCGGTAAATACACATTGAAGGTGGTTTTCAGTGCAAATGGCGAAGGCTTTGGAAAGCTGGAATCGCCGCTGGTTGTGGACCCATATGACAACAAGAAGTTCGGTTTAAGCGCCATTGCGATGAGCCGGGAGATGCGCAAGGTGAACGACTTGGATGCGAATTTGGATGCGACACTGCTGGCGGACAAGACACCCCTGATTGTCATGGGGATGCAACTCACTCCCGGCGCTTCGAACGTTTTCCAAAAGGGCGGTCCAGGAGCGTTTTATCTCGAAATCTATGAGCCTTCGTTGACAGACGATAAGCCGCACAAGGTAGCGCTGAAAATGGTGGTGATCGACGCGAAGACGAAGGAAAGCAAACTGGATACGGGGTTGATCGACATGTCCCAATACGCGCATGCCGGCAATCCAGTGATACCGGTTGGCTTGCGTGTGCCTTCCAAAGAACTCGCGGCGGGATCTTATCGTGTGGAGTTCATGGCGGCGGACGATGCAGGGAATGTGTCGGTTATCCGGAGCGCGGATTTTGAGGTGCGGCAATAGACCTAAGTGGCATTTTCCCCCCACGGGGGACGGAGAGATATGGCCCCAAACGCGAAAATCGTCCTCTCCACAGGGACAGAGAGATGTGGGACCAGAGAGAAATCTTCGATTGGCCCAACTCCCTTAACAAATGTCGAGATTTGCCCGCGCCGTAGCGGTCGGAGCGGCCCACCACATCACGCAACGGGGTATTGACCGCCAACGAGTATTTTTCACCGACGCCGATCGGCACACTTATCTGGATTGCCTGGCCAAATACTGCGTGCAGGCCCGGGTACGCATTCTGGCTTACTGTTTGATGAGCAACCACATTCATTTGGTAGCGATTCCGGAGGAACCGCAGGCATTGGCCGTCGCGTTGCGCCGGACTCATGGTCGGTACGCTCTCTATCTCAATGCGCGGCGAGATCGCGCTGGGCATCGGTGGCAGAACCGCTTTTATTCCTGCGCGCTGGACGAACCGCATTTGTGGATCGCGCTGCGGTATGTGGAACGAAACCCGGTGCGGGCGAACTTGGTGGCACGGGCAGAAGAGTATGCTTGGTCGAGTGCCAGAGCTCATCTGCGTGGGGACCATTCGAATCGGCTCCTCGATTGGGAATTCCATGCAACGGCTCATGGTGAGGAGCGCTGGAAGACGCTTTTGGCGGAACCCGAGGAGTTGGAAGCCATCCGCGCACTGCAGCGCGGAACCTTCACGGGAAGGCCAGTGGGGAGCGCGGAATTTGTGGCGAGCCTTGAGAGAAAATTGGGGCGCCCGTTGGCGATCAGGGCGAGCTCGCACGCCGTTGCGGCGTCCAAAACGGCAGCCTCGCCATAAGGCTCGCGGTGCCAGTCCTCTCCGTCCCCCTTTGCCCCCCTTTGCCCGGTTTGCGCGTGCCGTCTAAGGAACTCGCGGCGGGATCCTATCGTGTGGAGTTCATGGCGCCGGACGATGCTGGGAATGTGTCGGTTATCCGGAGCGCGGATTTCGAGGTGCGGCAATAGGAGCCTTGTCGAGTTACGCTATTAAGCAGGAGTCCGAATAGCGGCGGAGCCCGGTGCTGTATAAAATTCGCTTGCCCCAATAAAAGCTGTGTCCAACAATCAATTGTTTCTGGCCTTGCTTGGCACCTTGCTGACTCTTCTGGGAGCATTTTACAAAATCCTAAAGGACTATATGGATGCGAAATTTGAGGGTGTCAATCAACGCTTTACCAGCGCGGACAATCAGCTTAAATTCCTGGTAGGGCATTTTCGTCGACCATAATCAACGAATTTCTTCCCTCGAAACCAAAACCAGACATTTGTAATGAGCAGGCGTGGTCACAGCGTTTCCCATCTGCCCGACTGCCCAGCTCTTAGAACGGCATCAATCACTAACATATTCCCGAGCGCGTTTTCCAGCGGCACGGGGACATCGCTGTTGTCCAAAATCGCCCGCGAAAACGCATCGCCCTGAATGGTGTATTGATCGGACGCTTCGAACTCCTCAATGCGCGCTTTACGCCCTGCGAGTTCCGAACCATCGTCAATGAAAATCCGGCTGGGGCGGTCGGGCGGAATGTTATAGGGGATCTCCATATCAATGCGCGCTTTCGTGCCTAGAATCTGCATGCGCTGGAAAGGCACAAGCTGCGTACTGCAAGTAAAGATGGCATGGCCGGTTCCATAATCCAGCAGTGCCGAGCTAAGCCGGTCGGTATTCATTTCGGGGTCGCGATCAATCAGCGCCGATACGCGGATAGGTTCACGTTCAAACAGGAAGCGCGAGATGTTGATGGGATAGCAGCCGATATCCATCACAGCTCCGCCGCCAATTTCGGGCACATTGCGAATATTTTTCGGATCGCGGTTGAAATAGCTGAAGACGCTGACGATAGAACGCAGTTCGCCAATAGCGCCGGTGCGTACCAGTTCGCGCGCGCGCAGCCACTCGGGAGCCGTCCGGACCATGAACGCCTCGCCGATTTTGACGCGGGTCTTGTTGCGTACCGCTATGAGTTGGCGCACTTCTTCCGCCGTCAGCGCGAGCGGCTTTTCGCATAAGACGTGTTTCCCCGCTTCAGCCGCTTTGATGGAAAGAGGCACGTGCAGATGGTTGGGCAGCGGAATGTAGACGGCTTGAATGGTGGGATCGGCCAGCAGATCATGGTAGGAACCGAACGACTTGGGAATACCCAGTTGAGCGGCGGCTTGGCTGGCTCGTGCGGCATCTCGCGAGGCGATGGCGGATATCTCGCAAAAACGGCCTTTCTGCATGGCCGGAATGACTTTCTTTACAGCTATATTAGCGACGCCCAGCACACCCCAGCGAATCTTTTCAGGCATGAGTAATCAGTCTCTCACGGATTAAGATGGCTTGGGCGCGCTTTCTGCTACCCTAAAGTTTCGCGTGAAGCTTTACGATCTGAACCCAGGAAACGATTGCCCGGAAGTGGTCAGGGCGATTATTGAAATCCCGAAGAATTCGGTAAATAAATACGAATATGATGGCGAATTAGAGATGTTTCGCCTCGACCGGGCGTTGTATTCACCCATGCATTATCCGGGCGATTACGGCTTCATTCCCGGCACCCTGGCCGACGATGGCGACCCGCTGGACATTCTGGTGCTGGTAGACGAAGCGAGTTTCACAGGTTGCCTGATGGAAGCGCGGCCAGTTGGGGTGTTGCACATGCTCGACGGCAATGAACACGATCAGAAGATCCTGGGCATTCCGACGCGCAATCCCCGTTTCGACAGTATTCACACAATGGATCAGGTGTTCCCACACGTCCGGCGCGAAATCGAGCACTTTTTTTCCATTTATAAAGAGCTGCAAGGCGTGCAAATGAAGATGGAAGGCTGGGCCGGCCCGCGCGAAGCTCGCAAAGTGATTAACGACAGCAGGCAGGCTTATCTTGAGAGCGTAAAGGACGCGGCTGCACGCCGCCAAACAGAGTAGGAGCCTCCTAGAGATAAGCGGTAGCCGTCGCGCCACTATTATTGTTGAATCGCTGTGCCGATCCTGAGCTCCTGCTCGCCGCTATTGAAGCATTCGTGGCCGCTTGCCGCTGTCCCGCCGCGCTCGAATATGGCGAAAACCCGATTCCTCTCACCACTGGTTACTATGCCCTTGAAATACGCTCCGGCCGGCTTTCCATCGAAATCTGGGACGATTCGCGGAGCGTTTCGCGCCGCATCCTCTCCTTCGAGCGCCACTCGACAGGCGTGCTGGATTGCGTCATTCAAAAATTTGGCGGCAAGCCGAGTCGCCTGACGTTTCTCGATTTAGATCGGCCGCAAACCGAGCATCGCAAGCGCATGGGCCATCGCCAGAATTTCGCGGAGCAATTCCGGCGCATGCTGCAACGCCAATTTCCGGGGTGGGAAGTCGAGACGCTTTCCTCCGCGCTGGATCTGCAACATTCGCTGTCTTCGGTTTTTCCGCGCGCCAAGGTCACCCGCGGCAGCCACATCTTGGCCGCCATGGCGTGCCCCGAGCAGCAAGATGAACCGGGGCTGCTCACCTTCGCCTTGATCTGGCATCATTATGTGCGGTCTCACCGCCGCGTTCAAGGCCAGACCTCGTTGTGCTTGTTCCTGCCTGAAACAGCCGGTAACCTCACGGCGCACCGGCTTCGCTGGCTTACGGGCGAACCTCTGGTTACACGTTTGTTCCGTTTCAACGCGCACGGGTCCGCAGGTGAAGTGGACGCCCGCGATCTGGGCAATCTCGAAACGCGCCTCTCTTCGCATTACGTCAAGCCGCCGCTCACGCCTGAAACCGAAACGCTGATGAAGGAACTGAAAGCGCTGGAAGGTGTCGGTTGTTTCCCCGAATTGGGAGGCGCCATCAGCATTCGCAGCCGCGGTTTGGAATTCGCGCGCCTCGAAAATGGCCGTATCTTATTGGGAATAGAAACGAAAACGGAATTGCCGGCGTCCCAATTTTCAGAAGTGACTAACTTTGCCGCGCAGTTGTCTCAATTGTCAGCAGCCGCTGCCAGTGCTCCGGCAACAACCCCTCCTCAATACTCGGAGCGCTGGTTTGAATCAGTGGTGCGGAGTCATATCCAGTTCATCGAGCCGGACTTATTGCCTGATCCTATTCACGGGCAGGTGTTGACGTTCGCGGCGGGCGATCGCGATCTGATCGATCTGCTCGCGCTTTCGCCGCGTGGCCGGCTGGCCGTTCTCGAGCTCAAAGTGGCCGAAGATCCGCACCTTCCGCTTCAAGCGCTAGACTACTGGATGCGAGTCGCCTGGCATCTGCAGCGCGACGAATTGCGGCAATTGTTTCCCGGAAACGTTCTCGAGAACAAGCCGCCTCGATTATTGTTGATTGCTCCGGCCATGACGTTTCACTCATCCAACGCCGATCTCATCCGTTACTTCTCTCCTGACATTGAAATTGAAAGAATAGGAGTTAATTCCGATTGGCGGAAGAGTTTGCGCGTGGTACTGCGTCTAAGAGGAGCAGATGCACCTATTTCACATGGAGGCGTCCGATGAGTTTTGAAGGCTTAGTACAGATTAAGAAGGCTATCGGTATGCTCAGTCCCAAAGAGGTCAGGGAACTGAGCCAGCGAGACGTTCGCATTGGTTTGCATGCGGCGGATCATTTCTCGCTGAACCAGATGGAAGATTTCTTGCTTGGTGGCTTGCGGCCGGCGCGCCGCCGCGATTCGGCGGATCTGATCCTCCGCAACCCGGGCACTGTCAATCAGGCCAACCTCAATCTTTATCACGCCAACACCCAGCCGCCGCCAAAATCGCTTGTCTACCGACCCGAGCACCCGCAAACGGTCGTCGCCAAGACTCTCAAAGCGTTCCCCGACTTGGGCATAACGCTCGCCCGCTCTTTTGAGCCGTTTCGCGGACCTTATGTGAACAGCGTGATTGCCGACGTGTGCAAAGAAAATACACTCTTCGCGTTGGCCACGGCCATTCCCGATATTGTGCCGCTCATCTCGCTGCCGTGGGCCATTGCCGAATTCGCGTCCGATAGCGCGTTCCTCACCATGAACCAGATCCGTCTGGCTTTCATGATCGCGGCCGGAAGCGATCGCGATGTTGGTTATATGGAACAGAAGAGCGAAATTGCCGCTGTCATCGGCAGCGCTTTCGGCTGGCGGGCACTGGCGCGCGAACTCGTTGGCAAAATCCCGTTCGGGGGCGGACTCATCGCCAAAGCGGGCGTCGCTTACGCTGGTACCAAGGTGGTCGGCCTGTCGCTCGATAAGTTCTACAGCTTGGGCTATACCTATTCGCGCGAAGAGCGCACTGAGCTTTATGCCGAAGCCTATCGCCAAGGGAAAAGCGTAGCTGCGAAACTGCTTCGATTGATCCGGCCCGACTTGGCAGCTAAGCTCGCCGATGCCGACGAGGCCAAGCGCCCCGCCTAGACCGGAAACGGACGAGACGTTCCCATGTTTCCCAAACCCGTCGCGGTGGTCACGGGTGGCAGCCGCGGCATTGGCCGCGCCATCGTCGAAGAACTCTCCTCCAGCCATTCCGTCGTGGCAACGTACAACGCCAATCTGACTGCGGCCCAAGACGTCGCCCAAGCCACCGGTGCCACCATCCTTCCTTGCCAGTTAGCCGACCCCGCATCCTGCCGCGGATTCCTGGCCGAACTGGATCGCCGCTTCCCGGTTGTCGATCTGCTGGTGAACAACGCCGGGATGGCTCCGCGCGAACGCCACGATATCCTCGAAGCCACTCCCGAAAGTTTCGACGAAGTCTTTGCCACCAACCTCAAAGGCCCGTATTTTGTGACACAGCACATCGCCAGGAGCATGCTCGCGCGCAACGCCGGGCGCATTGTTTTTATCGGTTCTATCTCGAGTTTCACCGCATCCGTTAATCGTGGGGATTACTGCATGACCAAGGCTGCTTTATCCATGGCTGTTAAGCTCTTCGCCGCCCGTCTGGCACCGCACAATATCCCCGTCTTCGAAATCGAACCAGGCATCATTCGCACCGATATGATCGCCTCCGTGGCTGCCGCTTACGAGCAGCGCATCGCGGACGGCCTCCTGCCTCAACGCCGCATAGGCGAGCCGAAAGATGTCGCCGCCGCGGTGCGCGCGATCGCCGATGGCCGCCTCGACTATTCGACTGGCCAAGTGCTGCACGTCGATGGCGGGTTTCATCTGCGTACTCTGTAGTTATGGAGTTGCTCGATGCGGTTGAAGTGCGCGTCTTGGGAGCGCTGATGGAAAAAGAAGCCACCACGCCCGAATACTATCCACTCTCGTTGAACGCGCTGGTCAATGCTTGTAACCAGAAAACCAACCGCGACCCCGTGACCGATTATGACGATGATACGGTGGCCGACGCCTTAGCCAGTTTGCGCGAAAAGCATTTTGCACTCACCGTCACGGGTGGCAGCCGTGTCAATAAGTATCAGCAGCGCATCTCCGAGACATTGAATCTGGGCCGCCGCGAATCGGCTGTTCTATGTGTACTGTTTCTAAGGGGTCCTCAGACGCTGGGCGAAATCAAAGATCGCAGCGAGCGGATGTTCTCGTTTGCGGATCTCGCGGAAACGGAGGCGGTGCTCGAGAAGCTCGGAACGCTGGTCAAGAAACTCCCCCGCCTGCCTGGACAGAAGGAAGCGCGCTATGTTCATTTGCTTTCCGGTGAACCGGATTTGGAGGCGATGGCCGAGCCATCTTCCGCCGCGCCTCCCACGCGGGTGGCACAGCTAGAACAAGACCTCCGCGATTTGCGCACTGAATTCGACGAATTGAAACGGCGCTTTGAAGCGCTTGAATCGCAACTGCGATGATTTGATCGAAGGCCCGCCTGCACTTCGCTTGCCGATTCCATGCAGGACCTCGATGCCGCGGGGCCGACGAGAACGATTGGCGGCATTTCCTTCACACACTACCGCTCAACGGGTGCCGCGATGAGTCACGACACCGAAACGGTATTTCCGCTCGGCGGCGTCAGAAAGTTCACCAAGCAGGATGATGAACGAGTGCCCGCAAGCCTGATGAAGATAATCGACTCTTTTAGGGTTGCGCACTGACAGTCTGAGGGGCAACTGAGAGATTTCTTTCCGAACGGCGTATTATTAAATCATGGCGACCATCCACATCCCTGAAGCCGAGGCCGCCCGCGACTTCACCGGTCTTCTCGCCCGGGTCCGGCTGGCGAGGAGATCGTTATCGAGAGCGAAGCCGCGCCCGCCGTTTTACTCTGTATAGCCGCCGAACCGCGTGGCCAGCTGCTGTCAGAGTCCATTGCTCTCGCCGAAGCGCACGCGAAAGAACTTGGTTATGAGCCCGTCATGGATCCTTCCTTCGCGGCTGGCCTGTGACTTTCCTTCGATTTTCGCCCAACCTTCGTATACGGTGATGCGTAGGGCGGCCATTCTTGGCAGCGCGGCGGCTTTCCAGCCGCCGCCAACGGATACCTCAACCCACAGTCACAACCTGTTTAATCCGGCACCGCCGGAGGCTGGGCTGATCTCGAAGACATTATCGCCGGCCGCAAGCCCCTTGATCTGTCAGCTTGGGACTGATCCTCGACTCAAGCGTGCTAATCGCCGGCGAACGTCGCGGCGAGACCGGACGAATCGAGGGCGAGCAGGCCGCCAGAGGCGTCTCCATCGCAGTCGAGGATCTTGTGATCGGCGCCACAGTCTTGCATCTCGGTTTCGATGTCCTGACCCTAAACGTGCGGCATTTTCAACTGATCTGTGACTTCCCTTCGATTTTCGCCCAACCTTCGTATACAGCGATGCGTAGGGCGGCCATTCTTGGCAGCGCGGCGGCTTTCCAGCCGCCGCCAACGGATACCTCAACCCACAGTCACAACCTGTTTAATCCGGCACGGCCGGAGGCTAGGCTGATCCCCGGCTTGAAAGTCATCACTCTGTAACCGCCGCATCTTCTAAAATTGCCCTCTCAAACTGAACAAAAGCAGCGCCAGCACAATCGCCGAAATAACCACATACTGCCGGTCCCGCTCCATCGCAAACCCCACGAGCGCGATTGCCACCCGTAAAATCGGCGTCGCAATCAACAAGAGTATTCCCACTTGAATGGTTGACCGTGGCCGCAGCGTGAACGCACCCGCCAAGATCCGCCCCATCAACCGGTCACTCTCTGGCTGCCCCACAAACTTGTGATAATCCGCAGTGTCGCCGCCATGCGCGGCCACGTAGTAGACCCCGCCAGCCAGCACCAACGCCCCGGCCAACAACACGCCTGTGCGCAACAGCACCGAGATCATCTTTTCCATCTTCAAATCGGTCATATCTTAAATCCAAACCCGGCCGCGACCATCTGGATGGCAACGACGCCCACAATTGCCGCAAAAACACGCCGCAGCAAAACAACCGGCAAGCGTGCCAGAAATCTCGCGCCGATCATCGATCCTGCCAATACGCCCAACATCACTGGCATGGCTATCCCCGGATTCACGTAACCACGGCTGAGGTAAATGCTCGCACTTGCTGCTGCCGTTACCCCGATCATGAAGTTACTCGTTGCCGTCGACACCTTGAATGGAATCCGCATAGCCTGATCCAGCGCGATCACTTTCAAAGATCCCGAGCCGATTCCAAGCAAGCCTGAGATAGCGCCCGCACCGAACATCAACGCGAAGCCTGCCTTTACGCGATGAACGGCGTAGCTTTCCTTCGTGCCGTTATTCGTATAAGAACCATTCAGCCTCAAACGTTCGCCTAAGGGATCGGGTGGCGCTGTGGAGTCCTTATGCCGGTGCGGGCGCGCGGCTTGCCAAGCCGATTGCAGCAAAATCAGGCCGAACACGATGCTAAGAGCGCTGGTAGGGACGTGCGGCCCGAGATACGCGCCGCACAGTGCGCCGAAGGTGGTTGCGATTTCCAGAAACATGCCGACACGAATATTGGAGAAGCCATCGCGCACATAAGCCGCCGCCGCACCGGACGATGTGGCAATCACCGATACCAGGCTTGCGCCAATGGCATAGCGCAAATCGACGCCCAGGAACAGCGTTAGTACCGGAGTCACAACTACTCCGCCGCCCAGTCCCGTGAGTGAGCCGAGAAAACCCGCGGCTAAAGACGCTCCAAACACGATCGGTACAAATTCAGCCACAGTCATGTTGATATCTTCTTAGCTTAGATTGAGGTGTGTTTTGAAGAAACCGATTTTCTCTCTCCTTTTGGCCGCCGTTGTTGCCGCACAACAAGCCCGGCCGCCCATCAACTCGCCGGAAGTTCACGCCGATGGAAGCGTAACCTTTCGCTTGCTCGACCCGAACGCGCAGAAAGTTACTGTCGGCTTGGAAGGCGCCAAAGATCCCCTGCCCATGCAGAAAGACGAACAAGGCGTGTGGAGCGTCACAACCGAGGCGCTGGCGCCCGATTTATATGGTTACTCGTATACCGCGGATGGCGTTCATCTGCTCGATCCCTCGAACACGGAAATCAAGCCAAATCTGATGAACCTGTCGAACGTGGTGCATGTCCCGGGCGCTTCGGCTTTGCCTTGGGACGCGACGGATATTCCGCACGGCGAAATTCACCACCACTTCTATAAGTCGAGCGTGGTGGCTGACAATCGCGATTATTACGTTTATACGCCTCCGGGTTACGCTCCGAATGGAACCACTCGTTATCCTGTTCTGTACTTGTTGCACGGATACAGCGACGATGCGAGCGGATGGACCGCCGTCGGCAAGGCAAACTTCATTCTGGATTCGCTCATTGCTCAGAACAAGGTTAAGCCCATGATCATTGTGATGCCGCTGGGCTACGGCGCGCCGGAGATTGTCCATCCTACGCCAGGTGTTTCGCCGTTTGGCAACGCCGCGCTTCGCGACAAGAATTTTAATTACTTCCGTAGCGCGCTCATTGACGAAGTGATCCCAGCAGTTGATCGCAGTTATAAAACGGACCCAAGTCGCGACGCGCGAGCCATCGCCGGCTTATCGATGGGTGGGTCGGAATCGCTGCTCACCGGCCTGAATCGCCCCGATAAATTCTCGTGGGTGGGCGCCTTCAGCACGGGTGGCCTGGCGGACGATTTTGCCGCCGATTTCCCGCAGCTCAACGCCGAAGCAAACAGCAAATATCACTTGATCTGGATCGCCTGCGGCACCGAAGATCGTCTTATCAGTCTCAATCGCAAGATGATTGTCTGGCTCAAAGAGAAAGGTGTCCTTGTGACGCCGATAGAAACACCCGGCATGCACACCTGGATGGTTTGGCGGCGCAACCTGATTGCCTTCGCTCCGCTTCTCTTCCAGGGCGACACCCACACCATTCGCCCCGCCATCATATCCGGCGAGAACTAAATGCAAAATTCCGGCTGGGAGACCGAGCGCCCAACCGGCATTTGCATTTTGCGAACGCGGCTACTTCGATGCTTCGCCCGGAGGCTTTGTCGAGGGCGCGCCACCACCCGGCTGCGTATTGCCGGCCACGACGCCCTGGTTCACCAGGATTTTCACTTCCACGCGGCGGTTCATCTTGCGTCCTTCGCGCGTCTTGTTATCGGCCGCTTCGTGACTGATTCCCATGCCCGCCATGGGTAAAATGCGGTGAATCGGAATGTCGCCATCCTGCTCCAGGAAGCGAACCACGGCATCGGCGCGGCGCTCGCTCAATACCTGATTGAAGGACAGCTTGCCGGTACTATCGGCGAATCCCGCGACTTCAATGACATAACCTTTCTCAGCCTGCGCTTTCTTGGCAAGGTCAGCTAAGTCTCGTTTCGCGTCTTCGGTCAAAACGTCCCTATTCACCGCGAAGTACACCGTAGCCGAATCCTTCACTTGGTAGTTGTCCAAATCCGAGACGCGGCGGTTCACATCGCTCACGCCTTGATTGGCCTGCTCGGCGGTTGACTTCACTTGTCCAACCAAACCTTGCGTCTGTCGCTCCTGATCTTCCAGAGCTCCCTCTTTCGTTTCCAGTTGGCCGGCCCGGCCCTCCAATTGAGTAGCCCTGCCCTCCAGCGAGCCTGCGCGGCCCTCTAATGCGCCAGTACGCGCTTCGACAGGCGAAACTCGCGCATCGATCTGGCGCGAGGCACGCATGGAATTAGGATCGAACGTAACTTTGTCGGCGATCAGGTCTCCCTGGTTATTGCCTTTGCCTTGCGCTTCGATGTGCAATCCGGGAACCAACGCCCCTAGATCCATTTTGCTTGTGTGGCGGAAAATCACCCCGCTCTTGAGTTGGATCTTGGTGAGTTCGGATAAATCGACAGTGCCGATCGAATCGTCGTCGATGCGCAGCTTGATCGAATTGCCATCCCGCGAAAGAATCACTCCTTGCACTTTCGTCGATTGCCCCGCCGTGAACGTGCGAGTGTTAGGGGTTACCATGCCCCACAGCGTCGGCACCGCTATGGAGCACGCTGCCACGGCAAACCCCACTCTCAATAATTTCCTAGTCTGTTGCTTCATTGCTCTCATAGTCATCTCCTTAGGAGTTTTTCTACTTTACTCAAGACGCTTCGCTTACAATCCGGTGACGAATTTTATCGGCGAATGCCTAAAAACTCCATGCTTCATAAGCTTACGACATTTGGACGCTAAGATAAACGGGGTGGAATGACGACAAAAATCTCACAAACTGACCGCTCCGTCCAAGGTGGAAAATTTTACGGATGGCGTGTAGTTGCTACCGCCTTTGTCACGTTTGGGCTAGCGGTTGGCATTCCTTACTACAACATCCCTTTTTTCTACGATTATTTCCAAAAGTCGTTTCGATGGAGCCTTTCGGAAATCACTCTCGGTTTTCCGCTGGCTGCACTTCTTACCGTATGGGTGGGCCCGCTCCTGATTCCGCGCTTTAGCCCCAGAAAATTAATTTTTGTAGGGACGGGCTTTACGGCCCTCGCGTTTTGGGGGTTTGGCGCAATGCAGGGTAGCCTTCTACTTTATTTCGCCCTCTATTTTTTGTACACAGTGGGTTATCTCTTTTCCGGTCCCATCCCCCACCAGATCTTGGTCTCCCAGTGGTTCAGAGCCAAACGTGGATTGGCGATGGGATCCATATACGTTGGAGTGGGACTCTGCGGCGGCCTAGGTGCATATTTGGTGCGCGGCCTCACCGATCGTTACGGTTTTCACACGGCACTTAAAATTATGGGGGGCCTGATCTTGCTTGCTTGGCCACTGGCATTTTTTTTTCTCAAAGACAGGCCGAGCGAACTGGACCAATTTCCCGATGGCGCGAATCATCCAGCGGCGGATGGCCACTTGGCACCCTTCAGTTTCTCCCACCTACTGCATAGCCGTCCCTTTTGGCTGCTGTTGCTCGGGAGTGTGTGTTCCATCGGCGCTATCGGCTCCATCAACTTACACATGAAGTTTGTATTGCGCGATGCCGGATTCACAGATCAGAAGACGTTGAACACCACCTGGGCAGTGGCATCCTCTCTCATTCTGTGGTCGAGCATCGCCGGCCGTTTGGCGATCGGGCATCTGGCGGATCTGTTCTCAAAAAAGCGCGTCATGACAGGCACCTACTTTGTGGTGGTGGCGACGATTCTTCTGCTGCTTGCCGTAAGCCCGGCGCGGCCCGCCTCGCTTTATGTGTTTGCCATTGTATTTGGTTTTTCCATGGGGGCCGATTACATGCTCATTCCCTTGATGGCTGCGGAGCAGTTCGGGGTCAACACATTGGCTCGCGCCATGGCTGTCATTCTGCCGGCGAACACTCTAGGACAGACTTGGCTACCCTATTTTGTTTCAGCCCTGCGGCAATACTTTGGCAGCTATGAGGTTCCGATGCTGGTGATTTTTGGGATTGCCATGTTAGGCGCGCTAGCGATTGCGTTATTGCCCCAAGACCTTACGCGCCGTCTCGACGCCGAACACCGGTAGAGCGGGGTCGGTTATTAAGCCAATTTGCTTCAAAACAGACGCCTGATCCCAATAAATGTGTTCGTGCGCCAATTTCCCATCGCGGAATTTCACAATCGCCACTAAGGCAATCTCCACGCGCTTATGGGTGGGTGGAACGCCGGGCAGCATCCAAGGCATTTCTTCGCTGTGAGTAAACGAGAAAATCATCTCATCTACCAGTTGGTCTGTGCCGACGGTCCGTGAGACTGGCGTTAGGGTTGTGTCGGGCGGCATTCGCGGAATGAAATCGTGCGAGTAGAACGCTCGCAACTGATCCTTACCATAGCCGCCTGTCATCACAGGCACATGGTTGACGTAGGCGTCCTCCACCATGGTTGCCAGCGTGGCCTCGGTATCCTTGGTGCTGAATTCGTGAGCTGTGTGTTCTTGCCACAACTCGCTTAGGTCGCCGTTATCCATGAATGATCCTATTCACTTTACACAGCCGCGTGAGCATGCCTGTGCAGCAAACGGGCTTGATGCGAGGCTTTGGTGTCGGGAGGAAAACTTTCGCCGGTCATTTCGTTGTAAACCTTCTCCACTTGTGCACCCAATCCACCTTTGCTCGCATAGCGCGCGATGCGCGGTTGCGCCACGATTTCTTCGCGAATCTGCGCCACCGATTCGAACATTTGACGCGATGTTTGTTTATCATTGACCCGTTTTCGAACGCTTTCGCTTAACACTTGGAAGAAAAGTTGCTGATCGCCGAGAACGTCTTGATCGCCACGTGGGCCATGTCCGGGGCATAGCGTCTGAGCACCGAGTTTCCTGGCATTATCGAGCGTGCCAATCCATTTCTCAACGCTTCCGTCGCCCACAAAGTTGTACGGTCCGTTCACGCAAGCGTCGCCGCTAAACAGAATCTTTTCCTTCGGTAACCAAGCCATGGCATCGCCATGCGTGTGCGCTACGCCGAGGTGGATGAGTTCCACGCGATGCTCGCCATCGTCGAAGAAAAGTTCGCGCGGGAAAAGCACTGAGGGCGGAGAAAGGCGACTGGCGGCAACGTCCGGCCGTCCCTTCGCGGCTTCCTCCCAGCGGCCCGGCGTGTTGCCGTAGTAGCCGGTTTCATAGCGCTTCATTTCTTCGATCACACCGGTGTGGGCCACGGGCGTGGCGCCGTTGTCAACCCAGACTTGGTTGCCATAGGCGTGGTCGCCATGATGGTGCGTGTCAAAGGCAAAGCGGATGGGTCTGGAGGTGAGCGCGCGGATCTTGGGCAAAATGGTTTGCGCGCCCGAAGGAAAATTGGCGTCAATCACCAAGACGTAGTCTTTGAAAATAATCCAACCATTGTTGCAGTGGCCTTGATGTTCGAGGTCGCCTTGGTGGAAATAGACGTCTTTGGCAATAGGAACGGCTTGGTTGACTTCGTCGGCTGCTTTCGACGCGCCAGCCAACACTGCGGTACTCAAGAGGAGGTTTCTGCGGGTGACATCGCACATAGTGCGCATAATGATATCGCAGACGCGCGTTACATTATGTGTTTTCCGAGGCGCAGCTCGATTTGCGTAAGCCGCGTTTCAAGCACATCGACGCGGCCGCGGAGCGAAGTATCCAGATTCGATTGGTCCGCTTCCAATTTGCGCAAGCGAATCGTCTGAGCGGCGGAAAAAGACTCGAAGCCGCGCAGGAGCTCCGTTTGCATGTCCCGCATCTTTTCGATGAGGCGATTTTCTAAATCGACAAGCTTTTCGTCCAACCCGGCGAACTTGGCGTCGAGACCCGCGAACTTGGCGTCGAGACCCGCGAACTTGCCGTCGAGACCCGCGAACTTGCCGTCGAGACCCGCGAACTTGGCGTCGAGACCCGCGAACTTGCCGTCTTGATCCGCGAACTTGGTGTCGAGACCCGCGAACTTGGCGTCTTGATCCGCGAACTTGGTGTCCACCTTTACAAACTTGGCGTCAATATCCGCAAATTTGCCATCCAGATATGTCTTCAGTTCCTGGTCCATAGAATCTTCCTAATCCATCATAACGCTCCGGCGGCGCTGTTATCATCGTGTTTCGCCTTTGAATCACCAGGATCTCATCCCTTTCATCGAGCGCTTTTCCAACGCGAAAATCTTGTGCGTGGGCGATGTCATGCTCGACCACTTTATCTACGGCGACGTGAACAGAATCTCACCGGAGGCGCCGATTCCCGTGGTGCGGGTGAGTCACGAACGGTCGATGCTTGGTGGCGCAGGTAACGTGGTCCGAAATTTAAGCTCTTTGGGTGCGCAGACAGTGCTGTTAACGGTGGTGGGTGCGGATAGCAGCGCCGATCTGATCGGCAAGGAACTCAATGGGTTAGCGAATTGCGCGTTGCACGCCGTGACCGACGCGTCGCGCAAAACCTCTGCGAAAACGAGGTTCATCTCCGGTAGCCAGCAGCTGCTGCGAGTGGATAACGAAAGTACGCACTCGATTAGCGACGTAATCCTGAGTGAGCTTTTAGCGCAATTCGAGAAACTCGTGGCGGCGTGCGATGTGGTGATTCTTTCGGACTATGCAAAGGGCTTGCTGAAAGAGGAGCGAGCGTCGCGCTTCATTGCCGTGGCGCGTAAAGCAGATAGGCCGATGTTTGTCGATCCGAAAGGAAGAGATTTTGGCCGTTATCGGGGCGCGTCGTTGGTAAAACCGAATCTTCAAGAGCTGGCTGAGGCTACGAATTTGCCCGTTTCGAGCGATGCAGCAGTGGAGGAGGCGGCTTTGAGGCTGATCGAAGAGAACGAACTGGGCGCGGTCTTGGTAACCCGCGGCGGCTTGGGGATGATGCTGGTGCGGCCCGATGTAGCGGTGGTTTCGCTCAAGGCCGTGGCGCGGGAGATCTTTGACGTTTCGGGCGCGGGCGATACGGTCGCGGCGACGTTTGCGGCCGGCGTGGCGAGCGGTATGGCGATGGAAGATGCCATGCGGGTGGCGAATGTGGCAGCGGGGCTGGTAGTCGCGAAAGTCGGTACGGCTACCACCACGCAGGAGCAACTCCTGGCTGAATTAGAGGGCGGGCACACACTGGATGCCGACCTGCGCGTGGTGGCGATCGAAGAAGCGGCGCACCGAGTGAGGCTCTGGCGCAGGCTCGGTTTGCGAGTTGGACTGATACGCCGTTCGTTCGATGTTCTGGATACAGAAGCCATCGCGTTTCTGCAACAGTCGCGGCATCAGTGTGATAGGCTGATTGTGGCGACAGAGACCAAACCATTATTGCTGGCATCAATGGTCTACGTTGACTTAGTAATCACCGGCTCACCCACGGTCGAAACTTTAGTCAAGGAGCTGCGGCCTGATTACTCGGTGGTGTAGTTGATCTCTAAGCGCCGCACTTTTAGCGAAGATGCCCAGAGAACAAGCACAGACAGCGCTAACAAGCCGAATACGGCGACATACTTAGAAATGGGATCGCCATTCGAAACCAGCATGGTAAGCAAAGCGGGCATGCCCGGATCGAGCGGTATCTGCACCGGGCAAAGCGACTTGAGGTAATAGATCACGCTGAATTTCTTAAGCAAAGCGGGCAACAATGGGTTTGCCGCTTCCCAAATGAGCACGATGGCTGCGGCAATGATGGGATTGCGAAACAAAAGACCCGCCGCTAAGAAAACACTACCGTAGCCAATACACGCTAGGATAGTGACTCCCAGATACGCCGCGACGTGAGAAAGGCCATGCTCCTGATACAGATAACGCGAGACGGTGTTGCTGTCAAAGGCAGAGATGTTAGCAACAATTTGTAAGGCGGTGCTGGTTGTGAAGATCACAGTCGCCGCCAGCAGCCCGGCTAGATACTTTCCGGCAAGCAGAACCTCCCGTCGAATAGGAGAGAGTAAGTAATAGTGAAGGCTTTTGTCGAGCATCTCTCCGCGAAACAGGTTCATGAAAATTCCGAGACAGCCGAAAAAAACGGCCAGACGGATGAAGAAAAACTGAAAAACTCCGGCGAAGATGTAGCTGTTCTGGCCAAATGACAGGCGCGAGTTTGAAATGACGCCGTTCAGTACACCATCGTCCAGAATCAGTGTCAAGGCGCGGCCAGTTCCGTAGTAGTGCAAAGTCTCTTCTTCTACAGTTGCCTCCTTGCCGTCCTCGTCATACTTCTTCACAGTTTGCTTGCTTGATTTGGCGGGTGGTCCGAACTGGGAGATGATCTCATCGTGAGTCATCTTGTCATGAATGTTGTCCATTTGCTGACTGGTGAGCAAATGGCCGGTACTCGGAGTCTCTGGTTCGACCACACGAAAGCTTCGTTCCACAATGGACTGGGTGGTGAACAGCGCCACCGGAGCGAGAGCGAGCAGGTAAATCCAAAGGCCGCGTCTGGCAAAGAAGGTCTTCTTGATTTCGAGCCGCATGACGGCCAGGATCTGTGTCCACCAAACATTCATTTGGTTGCCTCCTCGCTACCGATGAGGTATTCGTAAACCGAGTTCACATCGTCATCCACCGGCGCCACGGATTCGAGCTTGTGGCCGTTCAAGGCAACATGGTTCATTAAGTTAAAGAATCGGTCGGGATCGCTGGTTTTGATGAGCAATCCTTTTTTGTCGTGATGCATTCGCACTTCCACGATGTGGTCTTCTTCAAAGAAGCGCGATGCCAGCGTATTCGGATGATCGCAACGGATGACAATCTGCATGGGTTGTTCGTGAATTTCGCCACGAACACTTTGGATATTGCCTTCAGCGACTACATAACCGCCGCTCATGAGAATGACTTGATCGGAAATGATATCCACTTCATGCAACACATGGCTGGAAAGAATGACGTGACATCCTTCTTTGGCATAGGAACGGAAAAGCGCAATTGTCTCAGAACGAACGAGCGGGTCCAAACCATTGAGCGGTTCGTCGAGAATTAAGACGCGCGGGTTGTGAGCAATCGCTTGCGCCAGGCGAATGCGTTGACGCATGCCTTTGCTATACCCGCCGGCTTTGCGATGAGCCGCATCGCGCAGGCCGACGCGATCAATGGCGCGCCAGGTTAGCTCATCGCATTCGGCGGCATCGCGGCCGGAAAGGCGCAAGTAAGAATTCACGAATTCATAGCCAGTCAGACCTTTGGGAAAGGAATCGAACTGGGCGCAATAGCCCAGCAGCCGGAAGAGTTTTTCGGGTTCATCGGGTGTCAGGCCTAAGACGTGAATGTGGCCGCGCGATGGACGGATCAGACCGGTGATCAGGTTCATGAGCGTCGTTTTGCCGGAGCCGTTGGGGCCCACCAGACTGGTGATTCCGGGCGGAATGGAGAGATTGACGCGATTGACGCCCAGCACGTCGCCATAGAACTTCGACACATTCTCAAGAACGATTTGGTTACTCAACGCACCACCTCGTTCGCGCGAATTTTCTTCATGAGCAGATAGAAACACAACGCCGCGAAGGCCAGCAGGCCGAACCAAGCCTCGCCTGCGGGCAATGCTCTCTCGGCCGAATCGTGAAACAGATCCTGCCAGATGATGTTCGTCAGTTTCGAAACGTCGATTAAGTAGCCTTGCTGCGTCTGCAGGACGCGATTGATGGCTTGTGCGAAGCCCGCGCCCAGGAACAGCACGCCCAAGAGCAAAGCACCGGCTGCAATGCGCCACTTTACGTATGCCGACAAAGACATGGCCAATAAAGCGATGGAAAGAATCCAGATCCAGGAACCTAGGAGGATGCCAATGGGAATGAAAAAATTATGCATCGCCCAATCCCAACCCGATAGGCTCGCTTGTACGAAGAACAGGACCAGACCCGGTATCCAAGTGACCCACGAAAGGACAATGGCCAGAACCGACATTTTTCCCGCCACGTATTCAAGGCGCGAAAGCGGCCTGCAGAGGTACAGAGTAAGAGCGCCGTTGGACAGATCGGGCGAAATCAAGCCGGGGCCGATGAATGCGGTGAGAATGAACGCCAGTGAAGACTGACCACTGAGAAAGAGCAAAAAAAAT
>Ga0302326_10007611_pt1 | contig 24032 bp, 26 predicted proteins | sample Palsa_T0_3_FD_202264 | JGI IMG/M metagenome (GOLD analysis project Ga0302326, IMG submission 202264) | Peat permafrost microbial communities from Stordalen Mire near Abisko, Sweden - Palsa_T0_3 | ecosystem: Environmental > Terrestrial > Soil > Palsa > Peat permafrost | place: Sweden: Abisko... | reverse complement strand
TTGGTGCTGTACAGACGGTTCAGCGCTACGACCTTTAAGAGGACATGGGATGGTCGGTGTTAGTAGGATACTGACCAAATAACTCTGTAAGGACGTCCTCGGTGATACCGCCTTCACGGTCAAACTGTTCACACGCAACCTCTACAAGCTCTCTATTTGGAATGATCACTGGTTTTTGGCCCTTGGATTTCATTCGTATTTGTCCTTGCACACTAATGATCTGGAAGACCCCGGTCGTTTATGGCGACTACTATAATCCCCGATCAGAGTGCTCGCACAGCTCAGGTCGGATTGGTACGCAAAGGAGCCTCCGCCTCTTCCAGACGGGCATACCGGGGCGGACCCCTGCCGGTCGCCTGCCCTTGTCCATTAAGTATTTTTAATCTTTCTGCCTATGAGCTTTTCATCGTGGCCGAGTACCGTGCGGGAAGGAGCGAGCTACGAATGACAAACAACGTTGTCTCAATAGAAGTTGGCCCCGCGTGAAGGTCTATTGCCAGTGTTGTCGTTACTTGATGTGGAGAACGCAGCGGCTCTTGGTGCGACGCTGACCAGCGGACGGCTGTTTAGTTGGCCGTGCTATGGCCTCTTCGACACTCAGCTTCGGCGGCATAGGGGTGTTCAGCCTTGTGAGCTTTATACGCCTCCTGCCATGCAATCCGACGTGCACGGATATCGACCCCTTGCTGCCTTGCTAAGCCTCTTTGTCATGATGCCCCCAAGGTCGTAACCGTCAAAGGGACTTTAGCATTTCGCAGGGTGTTCCAGAACAAATATCCGAGAACTTGGCGTTGTTTGGGGGTGAAGGTCTCACCCAATCGAGTCGCAATACCACCATGTAATTTCGGATAGTGACAAACAGCAGACGAAACTCTGCTAAACAATTCCTCTAGATCGAGCGCGGAAAACTCCTCGCCGTTCAGAATCATTTCTATTTCCATCCCGTTTGCCAGGCGAATCTGCTTTTTGTTGTCTATTACATCGCGCTCATGGCGCAGCAAGAACCTTTGATAGCTGTCCGTTGTCTCCGGTATCTCTGATAGCCTTTTGTCGGCAGTGGCCAATTGTCGTTCGATATTCCTGCATGAACGGCACAAACCAGCTTTAGTGCGCCGTTTGCTATCAACTCCGCACCATTGGCATCGCTCCAGTCCACGAAGGTCTTCCAGCCATTGTTCTGCTGGTGTTGTGATCTTCATCCGATACCAACCAATCGATTATTTGCATGGTTGAAACGACCGCACGGCATTTCCGCCAAGAAAGTCTAATGGCCGATGAACTCACCAACGCGCTTTACGATCTGAAGATGTTCGCCAGGCCATTGCCTTTTTCAAACAGGCATACCGTGAGATCCCTGGGCCGCCGCTGCCACGCAAATATGGGACCCTTAATTATCCGGTGAGGATGCGCCTGACCTGCACTGCCGACCACTCTCCTCCTCTCGGAGCTGGTATTCCGCGAGTGTTGAGTACGCCTGCAACCTGCCTCAAAGATTCAGCACCACTGGCCTGTATTTCGCGGACCATTGGAAGCAGGTCAGCGAAGCGCTTGGCAGCTTTCGCTTTGCGTACTGCGATGCTGGCCTGTGCGCCGTCAGAGGCCCGAGTCCCGATCTGTGAGGTGGGATTACCCAATCGCGTACCGCGTGCCTTAGCAGCGGCAAGAGCAGCCTTTGTACGAGACGAGATCATTATTGCCTCATGTTCTGCTAAGGCTGCCAGGATGTGGATAGTGAGGCGGTTAGCTTGGGGGAAGTCAACTGCCGTGAACTCCACCCCGCTCTCCATTAGGTTCGAGATAAAGTTGACGCTGGGCAACCAGCGTTCACCGCAACCTGACAACAAACTTCTCCATGATGTCGCACGCTGCGGTTTGCCTTGCACGTTCACCGGTCTTCGGCTTAGCCGCCTTGATGTGCTCCTTGGCCAGAGCCAGCACAATCCTGAAAGCTTCTGCTATATCCAACTCCGTTGCTCTGGCGTTCCCTATCTCGGTGTCTGTAACCACCCTGTGGGTCGTAATCTCTTCCACCTTCCCGAACTGTCCTATGGCGTAGCCGATAAACCTGGAACTCTTTGCGAGTCTATCCTTGCACTCTGCTGCGCTCCTGATTGTCAAGTGCTCATGGCCACATCGCAATCTGAGCAAGCAGAACAGGGAGCCGTCCTTGCGCAGTATGTAGTTGTTCGGGTATCGAAACACCACTGAATACATCACCGCGACCACCAGTCTCTACTTGGGCACCGGATCATGGTTCCCGCCGGGCACAGAGACGACGGAAGGGAACGCCTGAGTCGTCCTGGATTGTAGGTATTCAGCCATAAGGAATCCATGTAGATCGTCAATTGGGAAAAAAGATATTGGATGGTGCCTGCTGTGCGATCACGCGATACGCAGTGAGAAGGACGTGATCCAGAACAGCAATACTCACAATTGCATCTTTACCGGCTACACCCCCGGTTCGGCAAGCTGTAGTGCGAACGGATTGATCGGCCTGAGCCCTCTCATCAGCGTGGTGTTGTCCGCGACCGTGTGGGCCAACCCCTCGATCGGTCGCGTCCCCAGTGCCGTGCCGCCATCCTATGCGAGATTGTTCCGCCCGAAATCATGCCACATGCAGCGAAACCTTCCAGCCTGCCTCACTCCTACAGCAGGGAAGGTCCAGGCACAGGTCGGCATGAAGATCGTTCATGCGCTGTTGGTACCAAGTCCGGTTTGATTTCGAAGAGGTTGTATCTCACGCGAAACCGGGCGCAGGCAGCCCGCTAACTCTTGTCGCGTGTACGGTAAAGCGGGCAGTTCGTTCCGTCGGTAAATTTTAGCGCGTCAGCACGTTCCAACTCTGGACGATCTCCACCATAAACAGCGCCGCCAATTTGCCCTCCGCGTTGAGGAAAACCAGATGTTCCCCGTGAATTTCCAAGCTCGCCGCAATCACATGCTGAACGGCATGGCTCGGTAGCTTTAACGCCACAAGGTACGTTTGGTCGATCATACCCGACACCGTGGGCGCGTTGGCCTCAACCCCATCACCAACGGGGTGTTCTATTCATTCGGTAGTTGTGCAAGACCGCGTAGCCGATGGACCCCACATCGACAGTCTGGCCCAACCGAGCCAAACGCCGGTGCCCACGGCGGTTCATCTCACACTCGGCCAGGATGCTGAGCCCACTCATCCCTGCCTGAAAGGCCGCGAACCCGACCTTGCTCTTCACCAGCCCAGTCGGCAGCTCAGCCTCGTGGCACTGACGCAGCCTCTGGGCTGATTCCAAGCGCGTCGAAGAGAGCGCCGCCATTGGGCGACAATACATACCTAAATCATTTTTAATGACGCGCATGGCGAGAGTTTAGACTTTTCAAATAATCTTTTGGCGTGCGACTGAAAGGCCGAGGTACGCACACGGCATCGGTAAATCGAGGGATACGCCGTGGGAAACATGCCGCCTCAGCGAAAAGACAATACTCCGCACTGGTCGAGGGGTGACCTTGTGAAGGTGCGCTCGAAGACGGCTGACGACTGGCGCGACGCGGAGGGCATGATCCACCCCGGCGGGACCCGGCAAACGCGCCTGTCCCTCATAGCCGAGGAGGAACCCGGAGCCTATCACCGCTCCCTTGATGGGGCGGACTACGAAGTTAGACATCACCATGAGAGTGCCACCATGGTTGATCCAGATGGAATGCTTTCCCTTCTCCATCGCGGTTTGCACCTTGTGCTACTCACCCTGGGCACGCCACCTCAAAACCGGTAGGAGAACCATGCACCCTTATTGTGTGATCCTTCGGCCCCAGTACTCGTTGAACTCTCTTTATCCGCGCACGAAGCGCTACTATCTCAGAGCCAAGTCAGCTGTTCTGGCAATGCTTATCGCGTCGGAAGATCCTGAATGGCTCGTATTTGGGGTTGAGCCTGCACGTATGTCTGCTCTTCCGCCACAAAGTGAACGTTCAGAGTCTACATAGAATTCGATCGTTGCTGAGGTAATCCAATCCAGTAACGGTCGGAGAGACGACCAAAATCCCTTCGAGGTGGTCAGGGAAACTCAGCACGGTCAGAGACACAGCCCAAGCGCAAATAATCGGTGAAAATCTTGCGCACGATCGCGGCTTCCTTTGGATTAATGAAGAGCCGATGATCGTAGCCCAGAGGAACTGGGGCCCCCCATTCCACATCCACTTTTTCTTTGAGGCGGTCACCTTATCGCGGATTCGTTCACCGGTGACCTCGCGCTCAAATTGAGCGAAAGGAAGCAGGACATTCAGGGTCAGGCGGCCCATCGATGTCGTTGTATTGAACTGCTGGGTGACGGAGACGAAACTGACTCCCTGGCGGTCGAACGCCTCAACGATCTTTGCGAAATCGGCAAGAGAGCGGGTGAGCCTGTCCACCTTGTAGACGACTACGATGTCGATCTTGCCGGAGGCTATATCCTCGAGAAGGCGCCTAAGGGCAGGACGATCCATAGTCCCACCAGAAAACCCGCCGTCATCGTAATGGGTCTTGATACCGTGGCAGCCCTCATGTCGTTGGCTTGCGATGTAGGACTCGCAAGCTTCCCGTTGTGCCTGGAGGGAATTGAACGACTGCTCCAGTCCCTCTTCTGAAGATTTCCTGGTGTAGACCGCACAGCGGATTCGCGACCGAGGAGTGGGTTTCATTTCCTGGACTTCTTCGAAGAGGACTTGGTTCCAAAGAAGAGAGGTCCCGACCATCGCGTCCCGGTGATAAGGTTGGCGATCTCGGAAAGGGTAGCACAGTCCTTGCCCCCGATACTCGAAGCCGGAGGAACGGATGGTGACCTCATGGGTCTCGCCCCGCCACTCCCGAATGAGGCGGGTCCCCGGTTTGAATCGCGATTCACGGGTGAGGGGAGCAGACTTATCGAACGCAAGTGAGATTGCAAGCCTGCGCAGGTGCGTCCGGGTGCTTGGCCTTAGGCCACCGTACGCCTTCTCTTGAAGCTTGTGCGCCAGAATCGGGATCAACAGCTCACGGCGAAGACTGGTAGCGACCGAATCACCGATCAGTTCCCGCCAAAGGATTCGAAGGGTCGAGGTTGGCATGCTTTCAATTTCTCAAGACTGGCCGAGCAGTCATTTCGGACGGTATCGCGGATCGTCGTCATCATGTTTGGCAGAAAGCCGCGTCTACAGTACCGCTCTGTTCCAATAATGAGTCAAGTCGAAAGAGCTTCCTTAAACTAGAATCTAGTGGCTAGCCCAGGATTGAACATACCGAAAATCCTAACGTTTTCCGGTCACTTTGTATGCACGCGACGCTTCGCAGCAGCGGGCCCCAATCGTTGTCAACCCATGGACGCGGAACTCCGCGAACATTGATTGGCACCCGTCGGTCTCGATTTCTGATCGAGTCTGGTTCTTCCATCAGACGATAGGATCGTGGACGACTTTACCATTCTGGGTCTGCTCAGACTGCAGTTCCGCACCTTTTAGAAACACAGCAAACAATCCCATGATTCGCACCTGAAACCACTTACACGGCCGATAAGTCAATCACCGGCCGATTCCATGCAGAGCTTGCAATGACATTCATCAAAGACGCAATCAGAGGCTTAACCTCGAGACCGACCACTCAGTCCATCTACCTTCAACTTGCCAGGCTATGCGATGCGGGAATGAACTATGGCGGAGGTCATTCCGTCGTGAACAGCGGAGAGAAGGAGGCGCTTTTGCACCTCCACAAACTCTTCGGTGGTGTCAGGGTTCTGACTCTGTTCGATGTCGGCGCAAACGACGGTGAATATTTGGAGGCGTCGCTGCAGGTGTTCGGAAATCAGGTGACCGCCTGGTCATTCGAGCCCCAGTCCACGAGCTTTGCGCGGCTTTCGGGTCGTTTCGGTACAGACGCGCGCGTCAACCTAAGGAAGATCGCCGTGAGTTCGGAACCGGGATCCGCGAATCTTTTTTACCGTTTCGAGGGCGAAACCACGGCGTCGCTGGACCGTGAGCACATCTATCGCCGCACCCAACAAGATCAGCTTCAAACGGAAACCGTCAAGGTGAGCACGATCGACCAGATCTGCACCCAGGAAGGCATCACCGGCATCGACTTGCTGAAGATCGACACCGAGGGACATGAGTTTGACGTGTTACTGGGCGCCTCCAGCATGCTTCGAGCCGGCGCCATCTATGCGGTCCAATTCGAATTCGGTGAAACTTTTTTGGGAACGCGTTATCACTTCAAGGATCTTTGGGATTTCCTGTCACCCCACTATCGCTTTCACCGGATCCTCCGTCACGGGCTGGCCGAAATCCCGCGCTATTCGCTCGACCTGGAGATCTATAAGATTTCCAATTTCCTTTGCCTTCGCCACTGCTGATTTGTCCCATTTCGGCGGCGAATTCCGGTCCTGGGAATTCTGCGGTTTCTCTCCGGGAACCTCGTAAGCAATCGATCCCACGGGTCCGATACACCCATTGAAAGAAAGTAGGACCTTTCGATGCTCCAAGTCATACTGCAAAATGCTCTGGCAGACCGGTGCAAGCTGGTCATTCACCGCATTCCGACGCACATTAACGGCTTTGCGCTCGTTGCCGCAAATCACGGGCCCAATCGGAAGTACCTGGTCGAATCCAATTCGGGCGACGTCATTCTCGATAAAGCTGTGAGTATCGCCTTGGACGTCCCGTCCGGACTACGTTTATCACTGCAAGCCAGAAGCCGCATTGGCGCAACTCTGACCCTATAGCGCTAGTACGGCATGCGGAGTGATCTGATGTGGTCGCAACCGGGGCGGCAACCCGAGCACTCCCTCGCGGTTGGCGGAACAAGGCCACAGCCTCCCGTTTCGCCTGCGGGCCTACCACTGTCGAGTTCCAGCAATATCGTGTTTCGCACAAGCACGCGTATCCCGCCAGCGTTCCGGTAAACTCGCCTTACCGGCTCCAGCATACCTTCCCGGTTGACCCTTCGCTCGGCAAGCTCGACCATGGATTCCTACTGAAAGCGTGCTTCCACCGAGCCACCGGCAGAGAGCCCCCGTATAGGTCCTATCAGGATAGGCAAAGGCGCAGCCAACGGCCCGAGCCTTCGCCCCCATCCGAATCAGGTCCCCGGTAAGCGAGAAGTTCGACCCGGGGCAAGAATCGTCCGCCAAAGACTAAAGTGAAGATCGCCCCTGAACGCATTCTGCTCACAGTGCGACGCGGCCATGTGAACCAGCGTTGCCGCTGGGCAACCAACTACCAGGCAGGAAGAGAGAGCCAGCCTCTCATTGCGCTGCCTCTCCTGTCGAAGAAATCGCGCTACGATGCCCCAGGACGCGCCGCTGGGTGATGAATGGGCAGGGCGTAAGATGGCGGCGAATGTCGGAATGGGGGCCACCTCGAAGAGCAGCAATGACGCCAGCGCCTATTTCTGAGGCGTGTGACCGGGCGAACTGTTTGACCAAGATGAAGCCGCCAAGTCGGCGGGCAGCCAAAAGTGAGTGTAGCCCACTCTTAGAGTTTCAGATGGCCCTGTCCTGAAGCTGGGTGGACTCGGCAAAATTCGTGACTTTAGGGCTTCGAGTCAAAAACGCATAACTAAATGCACAAGGGAAGCCCCCCGATCACATTCGCAAACTATGGGTTGATGAAAAGCGTCTCACCTCTAGGGGTGATGAAAAGGTTCTCTGGTACAGAGGACAGGGCGATGCTAGATGGGGGCTTACTCCAAGCCGTTGGCGTCAAAGCTATGCGGAGGAAAACGAAGGTGAAATGCGGCTGGAGTTCGAGAGCGTCGATCGGCAACTCGTCTCCTCAGATGCTCAAAGGGACAAGTGGGGCTGGTACTTTCTCATGGCCGGCACAGGTCCAGGACAAAGGGATAATAGTTCCTCACAAGTATCCGGACCCCGGAAGCAAGGGCAGGTTGGTGCGGGCGTGCCTTATTCGATCAGAGGTGACAAGGGGGTTGATTTCTTGATGGCTCATCACCTACCCAAAGGTGCTATTGCGAAGCTTGCGCAGCCCAAACAGAAGAGCATCGTAGCGGAAATCCATTTACATGGCCCCATCTCGCCTGAGAACGGCAGGTATTGTCCTCGCCAGGATCTTCAGGTCGAGAAGAACGGACCAGCTATCAATGTATTCGAGATCCAGCTTGATCCATTGGGAGAAATTTATGTTACTTCGGCCGCTAATCTGCCACAGCCCCGTCAACCCTGGTTTGACGCTGAAACGTCGCATGAGCCAAGCCTCGGAGAACCGGCTGACATCGCGAACAGGGAGGGGTCTTGGGCCCACAAGTGACATGTCTCCGAGAAGCACGTTGATCAATTGCGGGAGCTCATCGAGCGATGTCTTTCTGAGAAACCGCCCAACGGTAGTGATACGCGGATCTCCGCGAAGTTTAAAAGTGGGATCAGATGTTTGATTTAGAGATTCAAGCTCACTTTGCCGCGCCTCTGCGTCAGCCACCATGGTTCTAAATTTGTACATGGTAAAGCGGCGCTTATTGAGGCCGTACCGCTGCTGCCTGAAAATAGCCGGTCCCTTAGTTGTAAATTTCACAACCAAGGAAATCAATACAAGAATTGGAGCGAGCGCGCTTAGGCCGGCCGCCGCGCCAGAGATGTCTATAAATCGCTTTATAACGCGGCGTTTATCGTCATGAACCATGTGCAGCAGGACGGAGGAACGGTCATGGCGTTCTATCGATCGCCTCTTGGTCACGTCCGTAACGAATAGGTCGGTGGAATACCCGGATTGAACGCCCAATCGCTCACAGGCCGCGATCGCTTGCTGGATCTCGTCGTACTTGGACTTGATCGGTAGGGCGATGATGATCTCGTCTACAATCCGCTTCATAAGGACTTGGTCAAGAGTCTCGGTCCCACCGAGGACAAGATCTCCATGGAACTGTGGGTCGGAATCTACGAAACCCAATAGGCGGTAGCGCCACTTCGGATGGGTGACAAGTTCCTGGGCGAGCCTTTGCGCCCGCGGGCCGGTCCCAACGATGATGACATTTCGCGTTTTTCGCGCTATCGGTCTAACTTTTGCCCGGTAGAGAGCGATCGCCGAGCGACTGAGCAGGAGCAGAAAGAGGCTTAGCGCCGCAAACAGACACAGAGCGCCAGCTGTCAGTATCCATGGGTGCCAAATCAGCAGTATCATGCCGACTACGCCGGTACAACAGAAAACCCGAAGAGTAGCGTATGTGACGGAGTAAACGCCGACTAGGCGATCATCGTCGAAGCTCGCCAGGGTCAGCAAAATATGCCAGAGGATAAGACAGAATGCAGCGATCGCGAAGTTTGTAACAGAAACGCGCATCTGGAGCACGCGTGCAAAGGATAGCTGGTGCTGACTAAGCGGTGCACGCAAAATGACATAAAGCATCGCTACGCTCATCGAGAACGAGTCGATGATAACCCAGTGTTCCGCCGGAAAAGTCACCGCTGACCAACGTGCAGAATCTAAACCGTGGAGATTCCCCGCTCGCCCGCCTGCAGAGTTGGATTGCAATTGTGGATTTAGAAAACTCATCGGCGCTCCGGCCACTTGATTGAGGAGTGAGATTCAAGCGATCAAACAGAATTCAAGGAGGCCCATCTTGCTGATCTGCAAAGAGTGGGTTACCCGACAAGAGCCCATGTTGGGCTCGGAATTTCTCCGGATAAGCCAGTTAGAAGCGAATATAGCCGAAGCCCATTTGGCTCGCCACAAAAAAGAAGGGGATGAGTGCCGATCTTGACACTTGGCTCTCGTAGTTATCGGTCAGCACCCTTGGGGTCTACGCATGCCGACACGTTTTGAAAAAGGCAGCGAGGAGGGCGCCAGCTGTCAGCCGTAATTCCCTGTGGGATAATACGCGTAACCAAGTAGAAAGATTGATTGCAGGTGGCCTGCCGTGAAGTGGTCGATGCGGGTAGCGGAAAATCGTACCTAGAGCGCGCTATTTCGGCTGGATGTTTGCCGGCCAAGGCGCAGGCTACCTACTTCGAGCGGCCTATCTCGTGTTGATCGCCAGGTTGTTGGGTGTTCTTCAATATGGGGTGATCGTTGGAGCGATCGCCCTCGTCAACAATTCGGGTAATATCTTACTTGTGACAGCGAGCATGAGTAGCTTGCTGATCTTTGCACTGCACCTTGTCGCCGGCCATCTGATCGCCCCTGCCAGTGCCGCCGTGATCGTCCCGGCAGCGATTGCGAGCCGCCTCTGCGAGCAGTTGACCATCGGCGCCGGACAAGTATCTCAGACTTTTGGACAAATGCACGTTACTGCAACACCGAACCTGCTGACGTATTTGGCACCTACATTGGCAGCGGGAGGAATGTTGCTGGTTTTGCACCACCACAGCAGGCGAGTGGGTGGTTGCATCGGCGGCAGTCTCAGCATTGGGCGCCACGGCTGCGGTCATTATGGTGACGCTCCGATTTGGGTGGCCACGGATCATTCCACAGCTATTTCTAAGGAGTGGAGCAGAAGGCGCCGAGTATGCACTTTCAGCGGCCGCCGATACCGCTTACAACGATCTCGATAAGGCCATGCTTAGCCACTTTGGGATGAGTGCTGCAAATGGCATCTACACCATGACTTACCGGGTTATCGATCTCACGACCATGCCGATTGCCTCAATTCAGGTGGCAGCGGGGCCGCGGCTCTTTCAGCTGGGTGCACGAGGTTTCAAGGAAGCGGCATTTTTTGGACGCCGGCTACTTAAGGGGGGACTGACAAGTATCGCCGCCGCAGTGGGAATGTTTCTTCTCGCCCCGCTGATTCCGCTACAAGTGGGCTGTCGCCGTGTAAACGTTACTAGTTTTTATAACATCTAAGCGAACATGACCATGGATGCGGTGGCTCTCAACCAAGAATAGCAACCGGAACTGAGCCACATTGTCCAGTCCCGATCCCTGCCTGCCGGATATGTCTTTCGTGCCAAGCTGCTTCTGATGTTGGCCGAAGGAGCATCGTTTCGTACGATTAAGCAGAGACTGGGAACGATGCGGCGGTAAACCTCTTTGTATCGCTCAGCGATCACGTGCGGCTCGCTTCACTCCCTTAGGTAGGTAAAAAACTCTTCCCCTTCGACGACCTCTTCTGGACGAGCGAACCATTCCTCCAGGAGGTCAGCTGTCTGCTCAATCTTTCCAAAGACTAACCCATTTGGTAATTTCCTGGCGGGAGGAAGGAGGTCTATCGAGCCAGGAAACGGCGGTAAGCAAAGAGGGCCGTCCCAGAGCAGCTGCCTCTAAGGTGACAATACCCTGTCCCTCTATCTGACTTAACAGCACAGCGAACAAGGCGCGGTCGATAAAGCCAGCTACGTCCGTCGTAAAGCGGCAGAGCCGAATTAAATGCTGCGTACCGTCCCTGCTGACCTGCAACTCGAGCTCACCCGAAGGGGACCTTCGCCTACAAGGTCTAGTTCGAATTGGTGACCTCGATCGTATAGTAGTTTCCAGGCGGCTAACAGGAACGAATGCCCCTTCACGCGGTCGAGACGTGCAACACAGACCGCTCGATTTCTTACTTTACTTAACTTTATGAAAGGCGGCCCGCTCAAGAAAAGTGGCGGGGTTTCCTATACAAGCGAGAACATTACGTCCCGTAGTTTCCAAAAGGTTTGTTGCAACTGAAGGTGCAATAGTAGTCATTCGCCTCGGCCTCAGCAAACGAAACCATAGGCTATCTTTGAAGACCAGCTGCCCCGTATAGAGCACTGGAATCCCGGCAAGCCGGAGTAACACGGCTAGGCGTCGATGATGACAATGAACGAGATCGCACTGTTTTCATTTGAACCATCGCTGGAAACGGGCCAACTCCTGAAGAACTCTTTTGCGGTTTGAACATTTGAGGTCGAAACGCTCATACTTTCCCGCAGGAACCCAGGACAGCGATGCGCTTGACAGCAATCGCAGCGCCACTGCTCCGGTGAAAATTGTCATTTATCATGCAGATGCCGCATCAGTCGACCTGCCAACTTCTTGAGCGAAGGAGAACTACGAATTTAACAAGCCATCCACTGTTGGCCACGAGCTACTTCGCCTACGGCAAACTTGCCAAGCTCCTTATCCGGGCAGGGATTCGCGTCAATCCATCTTCGCTGGCGGTTTCGCCAGAACTACCTACTCCCATATAATCCGGCTAATTCTGCCTCCGCTCGCTGCCCCAGCCGCTCCCGAACTCGCCGAACGCCAAGAAACATGGCCAGAAAGAGAGGCTCAACAAGATATCGCCGCCAAAGCCTTTTCGGATCGTGGAAGAGCCGGAAGATACCATACAAGCCAAGTGGCCCCGCCCACGCCGGAGGTCGATATGCGTTTCCGGTGACATAGTCCATTGTGCAGCCGCAAGAGATAGCCGCGGAGACGTCTAGTCTAGAGTAATTGTCCGCTAACCAGACCTCTTGAATCGGCATTCCCATCCCCGCAAACAGGATATCCGGCTTGAAGTCATTGATTTGACTGACCACCTCCTCGTTTTCGGGTCCACTCTTCTTAAAAAAGCCGTTGCGGCCACTAATGTTCAGTTGAGGATGGCTCTCACGTAGCATGGAGAGGCCTTTCGCGAGCACCGCCTCTGTCGATCCAAGGTAAAAAATACGCCAGCCCTGTTGCGACGCCTCTTCGATAACAGCTTCAAAACTATCGAGGAGCGTGACCCGATGCGCAGCCTTGAGAGGTAGACCAGCGGCTTGCCCAAGCCACACAATCGGTAATCCGTCTATGTAAACCTTCGAAGCCAGCTCGTAAGAAGCATTAAAGGCGGAATGTGTTTCGTAAAGGAAGAGACTATGTAGATTGTGGTGCAAGAGAAGAAGTTTCTCGTGGCTCGACTTGGCGCGACCCAACAACTCAATCAGATCGCGTCGCTCAAGGGCATTCATCCGGATGCCACAGAGTGAAAATTCCCGACCGCGCAGATCTTTCGTGTGATTGTTACCTCTCCGATCCGCGCTCTGTCGAATGCTACCGATATGGCTAACGTTAGAGGCTACTTGAAATCCGCTGATTCCGCTCTGGGCGTCGGAGATAGGCTGCTGGACCGCCGAGGGTCGATTCTTACTGTTCGAGTCCCGGGTGAACCCGGCGGAACCGATGCTGGGGTCCGATGCTTGGCTATCTACACTTAGTGGCCCTATGCGTGGCACCTTTTCCGCATGTTGTGCATTGTTGTAGGTCATCTTCATTCCTCGGGGGCGATAATGAAGTTGGAGAATAGAGAGGTCGGGCGTGCGCCTCCCATACGGTTTCGTTGGTCGCAAACGTGAGTCGCGCGCGACGACGAAGGTCGTTGACTTAACAAGTGTATTCCCAGGGGTCGAAAGCGAAGAGCAGTCCCGATTTGCGGACCAACGAAAGAAGCTATTTCTAGCGGCTCACGAAGTTATGGGATACGCTGCAGTTGCTTCGCTTAATGGCAATAGTCTAAGTCAGCACATTAGTAGTTTCAAGAATAAATGAGCGCGATGGGTATCTTAATGATTAATCCTACAGGCGCGGCACCGGCTTCCCTGTGCGTGCCCCTTGATGTGGTTGCAAGCTTTCCGGCTCGATCCTGTCTTGTTCATCCTCAGGCGGTATCTAGTTGGAAACGGTATCAATTATCGATACAGAATTAGGTCTATCGTGAAATCGCAGAGGCGATTATGTAATACACCGAACGATGGTGCGTTTCGCGGATAGACAAGTTGGGCCCAGCGATGTGCGTCAGTGCTGTCATTCCGGAGCCCTCCCGGAGCCCCCTGAAAGCAGTCCTGAGTAACTTTCGTTACACAAATACGAAACTTTCTTGTTCGATCGCCGCCGCCACTTTCATTCAGACTTACCTCATCGCCACACACTTGTAGCGCAGAGATTCATTTGAAAAACAAGGGCCCCCTGTGCGTGCCTCTCGAACAGAGTTAATCTTGAGTGTGATCTGTTTAGGGATAGCTCTAGCAACGCTGGCGGGATGCGGCTTCAGCCCTTCGGCCAATGTATTTCAAACCACCGTCGCGTTGCACGGAATCATGCACGGCGGTCAACAGCCGGTAAACGGCTCAAGCCTCCAGCTTTATGCTGCTGGCACCAGTCGCAGCGGCTCAGCCGCGCACCCCTTGCTCGAGACCCCTGTCCAGTCAGACAGCAGCGGAAACTTCTCCATCTCAGCTTCATACCTGTGTCCCTCCGCGAGTTCGCAACTCTTTCTGGTTGCACGCGGAGGTCGCCCCGGCTTGTCCTCAGGCGCTGACAACCCTCAAATCGCCCTCATGGCAGTGCTGGGTTCTTGCGATAGCCTATCCGCCTCGGCACCCATCTCGGTCAACGAGGTCACGACTGTTGGCTCTGTCTGGCCACTCGCCGCGTACATGACGTCTCCTACTAATCTCGGTTCCTCGCCCGGCGAGACTGACTTTCTGGCCGCGGGCTCCGGTGTGAATCAATTCATCAATCTTGCCCACGGAAGCTCGCCTGGCATCTCCACCCCAGACAGCTACTTTGCCGAGAACTCCAAACTGTATAGTCTGGCCAACGTTCTCGATAAGTGCGTCAACTCCTCCGGTGACTCTGCGGGGCACGGTAGCCCTTGCTGCGTGCTCTTCTCGATCGCCACACCTTCAGGCGTCACCGCTCCGAATGACACGCTTTCCGCAGCAATGCACATTGCTCAGAATCCTGACAACAATGTGGCAGCGATATACGGCCTGGCTACGGCTCCTTCTGCTTTCCAGCCAGCCATGTTAGCCGCCCCTCCAGACTGGACTCTCAGCTTAAGCCAACCAGTCGCTACCCCACCCATCTCGCTGGTCAGCGGAACCTACCAGGGCAGTCAGGAAGTCACCATCAGGGATTCAACGGGTGGCAGCAAAATCTACTACACCACGGATGGAACGGTACCGACAACTTCTTCGCCCTTATACTCGGGTGCTTTGTCGATCGGCGTTACTTCAACTGTCCAGGCGATAGCAGTGCTGGGCGTATCGCAAAGCACAGTAGCGTCGTCTAATCTGACGACCACGACGCCGGTCTCCCTGGCCAAGCTTGCGTTCCTCCAACAGCCGACGAATGCATCGGCTCTGGCTGCGATCTCACCCGCAGTCACGGTTGCAATCGAAGATACCAACGGCAACATAATTTCGTCAGCAACAAATCCGATCAAGCTTGGTCTTTCGGGAAACCCTGCAGCTTTCGGAGGCACGTTAATCGTAACGCCCCAAAATGGCGTCGCCACCTTCAGCAACCCCACCGTGGCGACCGCGGGAAGCGGGTATACGCTCTCGGCAACCAGCACAGCTCTGGCCTCAGCGACCAGCGTGAGCTTCAACATAGGTGCGCCTGTCAGCATGAGCGCAACGGCTACCCATCTTGCGTTCCTGCAACAACCGACGAATGCCTTGGCTCAGGCCGTGATCACGCCTGCGGTGACCGTTGCGGTTGAAGACGCCAACAGCAACGTCGTATCGTCCGTGACCAGCCCAATTCAGCTTAGCCTTTCGGCAAGCTCCGCGGCCTTAAGAGGCACGTTAAGTATCACACCGCAAAACGGCATCGCGACCTTCAACGATCTAAGCGTGAGCACTCCTGGAAGCGCGTATACGCTAACCGCATCCAGCCCCGGCCTAAACTCCGCGACCAGCACCAAGTTCAAGATCAGTCCGCCAGTTGGTGTCACTCCGAACCCAGACAGTGGCGCAACGTACTACCTGGCGCCTGCTGCGTCTGGTGGAAAAGATTCAAACAGTGGGACTTCTTCCACTACGCCTTGGCTCACTCCGAACCATCCTGGTTTGAAGTGTGGAGATAAGATTACGGCTGCGGCTGGAAGTTACGCTGCGATGACCATCACCACAACACCTGACTGCCAGACCCACAACGCCGTTTTCGTTACATGTGCAGTGTTCGATGCTTGCAAGATCAACCAAGCAGTCTACTCTCAGGGTGGGATAGATGTTCAAGCGTCATACTGGGCTTTTCTCGGCTGGGAGGTCACTGCTAGCTCGGGACCATGGGCGTCCTGTTTCGCAGCCACGCCCGGCAGCGGCGCAACGTCCTCTATCCACGATATCTACTTCATCAACGACATCGCTAACGGATGCATGGCCGGCGGCATAGTTTCGGCACCCGCTGGCAAAGCGGGCGTGGACTATTTTGTTGCCATCGCCGATATTGCCTACAATGCGGCCCAAGGAAATGCTTACTGTTACAGCGGGGTTAGCGTTTATCAGCCAGTAGCCACTGACACCAACCCCGGCACCCACATCTACGTGGCCCAGATCTTTTCCTGGAACAATCTCGAACCGCCTATTTGCGATAACGTACGATCCACTGATGGCGAAGGAATCATCTTCGATACCTTCAATGGTCTACAGGGTGGATTGAGCCCCTATGCACAGCAGTCAGTGATCGAAAATGTGATCGCTGTATACAATGGCGCCTATGGCGTCTTGGCCGGCGGCGGATCTGGTAACAGCAGCTCCCCCATGTTTGTTCGCAACGTCACTGCCTATGGTAACTTCATCACGACAAGCCAGAATCAGGGCCTGTGCGCTCAGATGGCGAGCTACGGTTACCCAACAACGAATGCCAGATATGCGAACCGATACACCACGTTTACGAACAATCTGGCCGTGTCACAGGCTAGTCAACTTCCGGGATGCGGCACCAACACGCCTTACGCCTACTACTTCGGCAACATTGATGGAACGGACGCTTTCTATGGAAATGCGGGTCATAGCGTTTCAGGCCAATTTATCGGCTACGCAGGTTTGACCATCGGATTCCAGATGGGTGCTAATTACACCGGGACAGATCCGGCACTAGCGAATCCAGTTGAGCCCCCTGCCCCGTCGTGCATCGGGAAAGCCAGCGTGATCGATTGCATGTCGACCGTGATTGCTAATTTTAAGCCGACAAACGCGGCTTATACCAGTTACGGGTACCAGCCTCCCAGCCAAAGTCCGGTCGTTAATCCCCTCTTTCCCCAATGGTTATGTGCCAACACAAACATGCCTACCGGTTTGGTTAGCATGGGGTGCTCTAGCCAGTAGGCGACTCTCTTTGGTCGACAGCCCGGAAAAAGGCAGATTTGCCTGTTTCAGCACTGAGTGGCTCATTGTCGAATAGGAGCCCCTCTTTACTATCACATCTTATCTGCACCAGGGAGCTGAAAGCCGCACCCTTCCGGGAACCGTGGATTGCCCTTTGGTACACCGTCATCAGATTCTCGTAGTACACCCGTTGACTATATTGCTGCGCAGCCTTCCGCTGACCGGCCAGCCCCATCCGATTGCAGAGCTGGGGGTCCTCCCACAGCCGGCGCACCTTTTGTACCAGGTCCTCTGGATCACCAGGCTCGAACATCGATCCGTTGACGCCATCTTCCACTAAGTACGGCAACCCCCCAATCCTCGATGCAATCACTGGTACTCCCAGCGCCATGGCATCGACGACTACCATCCCAAAGGGTTCAAACCACAGGCTCGGCGCAACCAGCATGCGGGACTTCCTGTAGAAGGCGAGCATATCATCGACTCCCAGCCGCCCCAGGAACTCGACATTACTTGGCGCCCTAGCCCTCATCTCCGACAGCACGGGGCCATCCCCGGCCACCTTGAAGGGGATATTCGGCATTCGAGCGGCAGCGGCCAGGAATATATCGACCCCTTTTTCCGGGCTTACACGACCCGCAAATCCCACATGCTCCCCTGATGAAAGTCGTTCGCCTGTGTCCGCTACGGAGGTTGGATTGGGAACCACCGCAATCTGATCATCGCGGAAACCCGCCTGCAGCAGTCTTCCCTTACCGAACGGCGTCAAAACAATTAGAACGTTTACGTTATCGGGGAACCATCGGCAGATCCTGGCCACGCTGCTTCTTAAAGCGTACGCACAGCTCTCAAGAATATTGTTGCGGCAGTTCTTCAGGACACAATGATATTCGTGTCCCCCTACGCAGTCTTCGCAAATGCGTCCTTTGTAAAGATGGAACCATGTCGGACAAGTCAGGTTATGACTATGCACGGTCATGACGACTGGCACACCAGCTCGCCGGCAAGCAACCAGGACCGACGGTGAAAACATTGGGTAAACGCTATGGACATGCACTACATCCGGACGGTCTTCCTTGAGCAGGCGACTCATTTCGTAGTAGGAACCGAAATTGTAGATACCGCCCCAGAATGCGTTCGCACGCTTTATGAGCGAATTCTCCAGGTCTCTGCTTGATTTCATGATCAGCCGCGATTCGTGGCCGTTTTGCGTAAGCAGCTGCATCGTGGCATCAAGCACCGCCAGTTCGCCGCTAAGCCGGCTTCTCTGCTCGTTGTAGATTTGATATACCTTCACTGCACCCTCTCTTTGCTCGCGTTGCAAATGAAGACAGGATCGATGTTGTCATGCGTCAGGCCACTGCATTTTGCCCACAAATCGAAATTGCTGCCCTCCGTCCTGTGAAATGAAACCTCAGCGAACTTCTGGTTGATTAATTCACAAGAACCCACTAACCCCGACGTCACACGGGCAGGTAATCCGTTCGCAACGTTGGTCACTCCGACGGGGGGCCCAGCCACGCGAACTTGCTTCCCAACTATCGCTACTCCCGGTTTGTAAGGCTGCCACATCGAATCGACTCCTGGATCGAAAACAAGATAAAAACCTCGCAACGAGAAAATAGCCATCATACGGTAAACCGCCAGCGTGGAAGAGAGGAGAACCGGACCCACGCTGGGAGCTTTCGCCGTGGTAGACAATACCGCAGACAGCATACAACTCGAGTTCGATCAATCGCAAGGTTGTCCATTTCACGTTCGGCGCCTGCCCATTGAATTCGAAGCGGGCCGGAGATCTACTGGCCGCCTGTACTTCAGATTGCGCGCCTTACTGCAACAATCAGCCGCTGATCGCTTGACGATAGACACTGCATGTCAACTTTCCAACGAGTTCAGGCGAACAGGTTGTGTTGACTTTTACTCGACCATTTTCTCCCATCCAATTACGCAAGTCTTTATTTTGTAACAGTTCGATGATCGCATTTGCAAGCGCCGTTTCGTCACGCGGTGGCACGAGATAGCCGGTTCGGCCATGCTCAACCATGTCAGGAAGGCCTCCGACATTAGTAGCGATGACCGGCTTAGCAAATCGGTAAGCTATGGGAATAACACCACTCTGGGAAGCTTCGATATATGGCAGTACCACGATGCTTGCTCGACTGAACAGTTCTGTTCGTTTCTCTTCAGAGATATATTCGTTGCAAATAACGAAGCGTTCGGGGTTGCTCATCATCCTACGGTACCGCGTGAAGTCTTCTCCCTTGCCCGCAATTGCGATTTTTGCTTGAGGAAATCTCGAGGTAACAAGAGGCTCTGCGCGAATAAGGTACTCAAGACCCTTGTATTCCCAAATTCTTCCAAAAAACAAAATAAGCTGCTCGTCATCCAGCGCCTGTCGTTCTATCGGCTCTCCTATCATAATGTGCGGAATGATGTGCACATTGCTGCTGGGCAGCTTAAGTCTTTTGAGCAGCGATTCCTTGATTTGCGGAGCATGGACAATGAGTTGGCTGGCACGACGGGGGCTGCGATCACGTAGCCACTGCGGGGTTTTCCGCGCGTCCATGTCACCAGGATGTAGCATGGCATCGTGGGTAGTAACAACGAGCGGGAATTTACGCAACAGCGGTAGTACGAAGTTGAACCACATATGCGCTTCTTGTAGATGCACAACGTCCGGATTGAAGGCCCGGATAAGCTTAACCATCTTCATGACTAGCCGGGCCTGGCGAAACCCGTGGCGTAATCTCGGTTCATCTAGCAAATGCAGGCGCACCGGTGCGCTTAAAAGATGCAGGTACGGTTCGGCTTTGGACTTAGGAACAAAAAGTAGAACAGTAGCCTCTGGAACGAGGCTGTTGGCCAATCGTATGGCGTATTCCCCAAAATCGAAGCAGATAAGCACTATTTTCATTCGAACAAAACTACCCCGCTTCAGTCAGAAGTACTACCCGTGGCGATAAGGGCTCTTCACCTTTGGACCCAATCGCGAATATAGAACTAAACCCCTACCCGCACTTGATCACAGAAGCACTCCCATACGAACCCCGGAGACGGCCGCCGGCGCGCGGCCGCTCTTGGGAGTCGGGGGGGAAGGGTCTGTAGCCCAGCATGCGACAGTGGAAACACTCCTGATTTCCCTGCGGGCTCAAGAGCGCCTTTCGGATCTCAGCAAGAGGCGCAGTTGCCCGTCGATGAACGAAGCAAAAATCGCGCCAACTGCGCTTCACAATAATAAATCATCCGCCCTTGTTTAAGGCCAACGCGGATTGAACAGCCTGGTTTAGCGGCTCACACCGCAGCGACCCGACCTGCTTGGCATCTTTTTTTAAAGCCGACTTAGGCCTCCGCGGACCTGTCGTGTACTTCCTGATAAAGCTGAACCCACTCTTTTGCTGGATCACTCCTTGAAAGCGGCGCCTTGGCCCGACAACCGTCATCGGACGCTAAAGAACGCACAATCGCCTGCAGAAGTGCGTCGGGAGAGCGAGGCTCAAGATCGAAGTAAGTTGCCTGCTCCCCCGCCACTTCCCGAATCACAGGAATATCTGGACAGACTATACGACAGGAAAATAAGAGAGCTTCGGCGACCGGGAGGCAAAACCCCTCGATAGAAGAGGCACAAATAAATAGCGAGCACACGCTGTAAAGATATGCCAGGCCGCTATCTGAAAGTGAATCAAGAAAGTGTACCCCACCGCCCCGTCTCGATATGCTTTTCAGGTTCCCTGTTTCCGCCCCCTGACTACCAACGATTACCAGTTGGCAGTCTTTGTCGATGAGCTGGCGCTCAATACCTAGGTGATAGCTTTGTATAATCAGGTCAAGATTCTTGTTCTTGCGATGTTGAGCAACACAGAGAAATATTCTAGCCGGTACTGTGGCAAGCTGATCTAAATCGCATCTGGGCTCGGCAACCCGAACCTGCTGGTAAAGGACCGGAAGCATCATCCTCTCATTGAGCTTAGGAAACCAGTGTTGCAGCCTACTCCGCGTGAAACGTGAAATCGACACAACCTCGTCGCTTGCTCGGAGACAGCTTCGGATCGCAAAGCGATTTAGATAGACGTTCGGGTAGCCAAGCGACCGAGGTTCGTCGTAAGCGTACAGATCATGTATTGTCAACACTAAGGGAACCTGGAAAAGCTCCTTAACAACCGGCATCTGGTGCAAAGCATGAACGACATCGGCATCGATCCGCTGAACTAACCTAGGAAGTTCCTTGAGAGACCACCAATACCTCGAGATGGAAGGACGCCATAGATTCACCCACAGAATGTGAGGATCGTTTACGTCGAGCCCAAAAGCTTCGCGGTAGTACTCTTTCTGCCATGTTCCAAGCACAAGTGTGACCCGAATATCGTCTGACTCCCGCAGACTGGAAAACAGATTAGCCGTGTAGCGACAAACACCGACCGGCCTTAAGAATCGTTGAAGCCCCACAAGACACACGTGCAGTACGCGACCCCTGTCACGACCCTTTGAGCACTCCAGGTCTCGAGATGAATCTGGCAACGGTGAGTTTGCATCAGCCACCCATGCGCGTCGGTGGATTGCTAACATTCTGCTTGTTGACACGTTACGATTTACCTCCAAACGGCTACAGACTTGCAGGCCGGTCTTTCTGTTGACCATCAATCTCCGGCAGCGATCGCCGTTTACTGACTTTGTTGGGCGACACGTAGTCCGTGTAAAGGACAACGTGAGGGCCCATTTAACATTTCTTTCCAAGTCTACAGACGACTCCATGCGCAACTGTCTGGGCCGCATAAGTTATTTCGCTGCTTTAGTCATCGGGTGCCATACTTTGTGGTAAAGGTGTCAAAAATATACGACGTGCAGGGGAACCTTTGGATTTCGATACCGGGTTTTGCCGCGAACTCAACGAAAAGCATGCCTGTATCGGAGCAAACAAGTAAATGGAAGCAACATACCAAGGGCCTGAGTCGGAAAACCCATCGAGCAACACAGCGCACACGACACAAGCGAAGAAGAACCCGTCCTGTCGATTCGTTCGAGCTATCCGTAACGACAGTACAAACAGGCTCAGGAGCAGTGAGAAATATAAAATCCCACCACAGTAGCCTACAGCCAGCACCGAGTCGACGTAAATAGAATGGGCAGCGGCAATTGACCATCCTTGATCGTTCGAAATGTCTTCGATTCGCTCCCGCGTCCAGAAAGCGCCGTATCCATAGCCGACTATGGGGCGCCTATCGACATAACCCGTTAGCAATTCGGACCATAGCGGTATGCGGCCCGTCAAGGTGTCGTGGCTAGCATCTTTGCGGCCCATACTTAATGAGTTGCTTATATCCAAAGCGCCCAGTGAGCTGAGCACAAAGGGCAGAGAAACTAGGATAGCTAGGCCATACAAGTATATGAAGAGCTTTATGCCCCGAAGCGACAGGACACCGTAGACTAAGAGAAGGGCGAAGATCGTACTCATCAGCGCTGTTCTAGACCTAGTCAATAGCAAAACGACTAAGGCCAGTAGCAAGGTGGCCCTATAGAATCGCACCCGTGAACAGTTTCGCAGCATCGCGATAGATGAAAACGCCAATACTGCTGCCTCATTCCCAGTCGAGTTATCATCGTTTATTCCCGCGTAGCGGTATGAGGTTGCGAGAGGATGAAAAGTGCCGAGCCTAATCTCGTTGAAAAATCCCAAAAACAGGTAGGAGCAGTGGGCAATTACATACCACCGAACAAGGTCTTTGCTCCCAAGACGCCTTACTGCGCCCGCTCCGGCTAGTGTGTATGTCGCAAAGCCGAACCAACGACCAGCGCTGACTCGGAGATCCGACGACCAACCGAGACTGAGAGTCGCAAACAAAAAGAACGCCCCGAGCAATACTATGGGCATCGATAGTGTGATTTCAGGGCCACGGTGTCGACTCTCAAATAGCGCAAAGATGCCATAGGCAAATAGCAAGATTGCTCCCACTTGCTTATTCAAGCCGCCTGAACTAGCCGCATATGCCTCTATCGATAAAGGATTTACATAGCCGAGAGGAGCGTCCATGTTATGTATGATCAACAGGAAGCAGCAGGTCAGTATAGTATAGTCAATCCACTTAGAACCGAGCGAAATCATGAGAGTTCACCAGAGTGGCGAGTAAAACATGGAGTCACGTATTGCTGGTGCAACGATCCGCCTTAATAGATAAAACGTACGGCTCAGCTCCTCGACAATGTGAATAATTGTCACGCCATCAGGTCCCCCCGCAGCTCAACCAAAGAAGTTAGAAACTCTCAAGAACAGAGGTGTTATCGCTGGTGCCCATCTTGGCCCAAAGACTCAAGCCGTAGAGGGAGCACAGCACAAAGTGCAACGCACAAGTGTAGTTTTTACGGGCTCGGCAGCGGGCTGTAGTACAACCCAACGTTGACCATTTTTATAATCATATTCGCTTTTGCGAATTTGCTGGTTGTAACGATAATCAAGTCACCGTTGTGTATGAGAGGCAACTCAGTAGATGTTTTGATTCGGGTCAAATGCTTGAAGTCAAAAACGGTCGCGTTCCCGTATTCTGAATTCGAGGCCAGCGCCCTGACGAGGACAACTTTTCTCTGAGCTGATACTTGCGTGAAGCCACCTGCCATTGCAAGTGCATCAGTGATGTTAGTCGAGCCGTGTATTTCGTAGCGCCCAGGTTTTCCCACTTCACCCATTACCGTGTACTGATCCCGTACAAAATCGACGACGGAAAGAGAGATCTCGGGATTTTTCAGGCGCTTGCGGGCCTCAACAGTGATCAGCGTACGAGCCTGCTCGACCTCAAGTCCGTCGACGTGAACGGGGCCAATGAGTCGCAGGTGAACAGAACCATCTGGGAGTATCGGCAAGCTTTGATTGTACTCGGGTGTGCGCCTATAGAACACTGAGATTGTGTCTCCAGAATGCAATCTATATTCGTTCGGTCGGGAGACTGAGGCCACTAGGGCTTGCTGCGCCACGGTTTCGTAAGGAGATGCTGTCACCAACGATAACAGCAACACTAGAATGACGAATCGTGGCGATGATCTAAAATATTCGCGCGTCTGTCTATT
>Ga0302326_10007610_pt1 | contig 24032 bp, 21 predicted proteins | sample Palsa_T0_3_FD_202264 | JGI IMG/M metagenome (GOLD analysis project Ga0302326, IMG submission 202264) | Peat permafrost microbial communities from Stordalen Mire near Abisko, Sweden - Palsa_T0_3 | ecosystem: Environmental > Terrestrial > Soil > Palsa > Peat permafrost | place: Sweden: Abisko... | reverse complement strand
AGAACACCTTTACCGGCCGGCTCACCGAGGAGATGCTCGACGCCGCTGTCCAGCGCGCTTGGGCGCTCGCCGGTGGGCCGGACGCCGGGACGGCTCGCTCGCTGTAGCGGCCGCTCGCTGTAGCGGCCGCTCGCTGTAGCGGCTGGCTCGCTGTAGCGGCTCTCCGGCCGCGGTCAGCTGCGCTGTACGAGCCTGTTGAGTTCGGGCCCTGACTTCGGGAGCCGGAACCAGAACGTCGTGTTCTTGCCTTCGGCCCGAAGCCCTATCTCTCCGCCGTGAGCAACGAGCAGGGCACGGCAAAGGTAAAGACCAAGCCCTGTTCCAAAGGACGTGTCAGAGCGGGCGTACGGCTCGAGCAATGCTGCTGCGTCGCCGATGTCGAGCTCGCTGCCGTCCACCGACGCGGTCATCACGGCCCAGTCTCCCTCCTGCGCACCGATCTCTATGGAGACGTGGCCGTCCTCAGCCAACCGGCGTGCGTGTTCGAGCACTCCGCCCACGACCTGTTCGAGACGCGACCCGTCCGCCACCACAACGACCTCTTCACCTGGCACGAGGGACAACCGGCTGTCGCGCATCGAGGACAGGACGCCCTCGACCAGGTCGCGCAACTTCACGGGCGCGACGATCAGGCGCAGCTGGCCTCTCGCCACCGCCCCGGCATCTAGGGCGTCCCTGGCGACCCGCTCCAAATGAGACACCTGGCGGCGTATCGAGGCGAGTGCTTCCTCCCGGATCTCGGGCTGCGGGCCTGAGGCGAGCATCGTGTCCAGCCAGCCCGAGATGATCGCAAGCGGGGTACGGAACTCGTGCGCTACCAGCGTTAGGAACCTATCCCGCTCGACTGGGCCGAGCGGTGCCCTCTCGCTCAGGCGGGCCTCGCCGCCCTCGCAGAACAGGTCCACCCACTGCAGCACGACCTCCGCGTCTACTCCTCGTTCTTCGGCGACCTGGGCCACCGAAACGCCGCGCAACACCGAAAGAGCAGCCTCGGCACGTCCGTGTTCGCTGGCCATGGCCCTCGCTGCCCACCTCCTCGGAATTACCTTGTCGTCGGGGGTCGAGCGCCACGATACTTCTGAGATGGCCCATCGCAAGCTCGTGTCCTCGGGTTCGCCGTTTGAAGAGACAATCGGCTTCAGCCGCGCAGTCCGGGTTGGAGATCGCATCGTCGTGTCAGGCACTGCGCCTATCTGGCCCGACGGCAGCTGCCCGGACGACGCGAAGCTCCAGGCGCGGCGTTGTTTCGAGATCGCCGGGGCCGCCCTTTCGGAGCTGGGCGCGGGCTTTGCCGATGTCGTCCGGACCCGGATGTTCATCACGTCAGCCGCCGACGCCGAGGCTGTCGGGAGCGCTCACGCGGAGCGCTTTGCTGCCACAAAGCCTGCCGCAACGATGGTTATCGTTGCCGGGCTGCTCGACCGGCGCTGGAAAGTCGAGGTCGAGGTCGAGGCGGTTACCTCGAGCTGAAGCGCCCAGGAGCGCGACGACCACCCGCCCACGCCTCGTCACCGGTCGATCGTAACAAGACCGCCCTACAGGTGCCTGTGCGTATGTGAGTTGTGGTGATGGCGTGAACCGGCAACAACTTCGCTTATAGTCCCATCGGCCCCACAGTCTCCGCCGTGGAACTCAAAGATCTGGCCTCCCACAATGGAGACTTCACCAATCGGCCCGCTGCCCGATAGGCCCCACACCGTGTACTTACCCTCCCGCAGTTCCGGGAAGAGCCCTGCAATAACATCCCTGCTAGTCGCTCGGCGGCGCCGGATCATCGTGTGAATTTGGTGGCTCTGAGGAGACCCGACGGGGGTCAGGTCTATTTCTGACCCCAGGCAGGCCTCATCGGCGTAGATGATCAGGGCTCCCACATCGTCGCCTATGTCCAAGACAAGGGCATCAGGCGGCCCCGAGCGGGGCCCGGAGTCTTCGAAGGGCTCTTCTCCTCCGGCTCCAAGCCCCGTCCTTACCGGCAGTTGTTGAGACGTCATCTCGGCTTTGCTTACGCGGAGTCGGGGTTCGCCGTGGGGGTCGTGGACGGGTTGTCGTAGCCATCGTGCGGATCGGCCAGGTAGGGGAAGGTCGCCTGATAGCAGCTGGGCTCCGACACCGCTCCGTCGCCTACGGCACTAACGACCGCATCGACCGTATAGGTCTTGTCGACCAATGGGATGGTCGCCCCGGCTAAAGCGCGCAGCGCGATGGTGACCACGTCGTCTTGAGGCCTGCGCCCATTGGGAAAGCCTCCTACGTCTCCCCCGATTACGCCCAGGGCGCTATAGCCGTTGCTACCAACTGTCGTGGGAGGCACCGCAACGTTTAGCCGCAGCACTTCGGCAATTGCCTTGCCACCCACATTGGTTGGTGCACTCGGCAGGATGCTGGCCGGTATGCCTGTCACGAAAATAGCTTCGATATCAGTACGCTTCATGCCGGCGGCCTGATAGGCAGCGAGGTTGGGGAACGCTCCGGGGTACAGCTTGGGGATTAGCGTGGCCAGCTCTGGCTCGAGCACCGCGGCAGCAAACTGACTGTCTTTCACGGGCGGCTCGCTGTTGAAGTAGTCCTTCAAACTGACCGGTACCACGACCTCGTTGACCAACGGGTTGCCAAGCCGGGAAACCTGGACGTACGGGCCACTATCGGCCACAACACCCTTCCCGGCGATCCTCCTGACGGTCTGGCGATTGGCGGTCGTCCAGATCCCGAGAACGGCCGCGGAGTCAGTTACGCTGCTGGGCATTGTTTTGCTTGACGTGAGCTTGCTGATCGGCACTTGGATGGCGATCGTGTGCACGTTTTTGGACGCCAACGAGTTGACCCCGCTTGCCGTTGCCAGCGGGATAAGGTGGTGGCTGTTGAGGGGCCGTAGGCCGCCCAGGTCAAAAATCGAGCCTAGGTCGACAAAAAAGCCTTCGGCGCGTTGCCCCGCGAACACAAGCTCACCCGACGGTAGGGTGCGATGGGCAGCGGCCGACAGGGATGGGTAGTTCGGCGTAGAACGCGGCCCGATGTTGCACGGCGGACATGGGAGGTTGCCACCCAGGATCTTTTCGTGCCCCTCGCCGTCAACCAGGGTGACGTAGTAAAGCTGGGGCCGGTTGAAATTGGCGTACGTTGAGCTTCCGGGCCCCGGAGCCGTGATGGTGCTGGTGTTGTACAGGAACGTGTTCGGGTCAACCGTCTCGGTATGGAAGTTGAACGTGTACGTCCAGTCCGCGAGGCCGTCGCCGTTGTTGTCGATGTGGATCTTGTAGATGACGTCGTCCCCGAACTCAAAAAAATTGGGGCCGCCTGCCGGGTCCTGCAATGGGACGTAGTTAGCAAGGATGGTTACGGTGCTTGGCTTGTCCGGGCTCACGAAGGCATAAAGGTCGGTGCTGTCGACCACCGGGTCTTTCGAGGTCCCAGGTGCTTCCCTATGCGATGACATCGATCAGTTCTCCTCTGCTTGATTGGGATGTGGAGACGCGACGGTCGGCGACCTCACTGGAGGGCCTTCAACAGGGCGTCGGTGACGGCGCGGTCCTGGAACGTGACCATCCTGGTGCCGGAGTATAAAGAGATCGTGCCGGACGACTGGTCAACGACGTGAGCCATGAGCTCGGGCTGGCGCCCTCGTTCTGCAGTCAAGGTGCGGTCGTTGGTGAGGGCCGCCGTGCCAACTGTGGCAGCGGACGCTCCCGAAGCTGTCGCGGTGCTGAAAATGGATGGCCCGATGGCGGCCACTGTGCCTACGGCGGCAGCACCTAATGATGCGTGACGCAGAAAACGACGGCGGGAAATTTCGGCCATTTACTACTCCTTTACGTTAGGGAGACTTCGTGTTCGTTTGGCCCGAGTAGCCATTGCCGACGGTCGGCTCATCTACCCTGACCCATCATTCGTTAGAGGGCATCCCGGGCTGCTCGAAACCGTTACGGGTAACCTCGTCAGGAGGGCCTGTACGGTTCTCACGGCTTCCGCACACTGTCAACTGTTCCCCAATGCTCCTTGCTCCACACAGTGCTCCCGGTTGTCCGATGACACGAGATATCCGGATCAGCCGAGCCGATCGGACGGGGATGGGGGCAAACAATCGTTCAACCAGCGCAAACCTCGTCCAGGATCTTGAGGAAGGGTTAGGATCTTGGCTATGGGTGTGATCGGCTGGGTGGTCCTGCTAGTCATCGTGGTCGTGGTGGCATCTGTGGCGTTCGTGGTCATTAGGCGGCGGCGGCGAGGTGGGCGCGTGATTGCAGTTAAGGAGAAGGAATGAGGCTGCTCATGACTGCATCCCAGATCCGCGGGCTTCCGGTAGTAACAGTTCGAGGTGGGGAAGACGTGGCAGAGGTGCGCGACGTGATCTTCAGCCCCGAAGCGGGTCGCCTGGTCGGCGTGACCCTGAACAAACGAGGCTTTCTGGCCGGTCGCAGTCGCGACGTCCTCCCGGCCGAGGCCATCCATGCGGTCGGACAGCACGCCGTGATGGTGCTCGACGCCTCCAGCCTCATCGCCCCTGGAGACGCACCCGACGATGTAGCCCATCCCGCCGTCGAGCGCAATGTGATCGGAGACGATGTCCTGACAGAAGGTGGATCGAGCCTGGGTAAGGTCACGGACCTGGTGCTGCTGGTCGGGAGCAGCGGCGAGGTCGTTGGCTATCAGATCGAAAAAACCGGCGGCGGGCGCGGCTACATTCCGCTGCCGGCGCAGCTTGCCGTCTCCGGGGCTGCGTTAGTGGTCCCGAACATCACCGAGGAGTTCGTTAAAGACGACCTCGTCGGCCTCGGTGCCTCGGTCGACGAGTTCCGGGCCCGATTGGGGTTGTCGTGACGGAGTCGTTCAAGCGTTCGGCTGGCCGCAAGGTCTTGAGCCGGTCCAGCGCAAAGGAGCTGGGCTCGGTGAGCCATCTGCTCGTGGATGCCCAGCAGCGGCGGATCGCCGCCGTTGTCATCGGCCGGGGCAAGAAGGCGAAGCTGGTCGACTGGGAGCAGTTGAGCGGCTTCGGGCCGGACGCGGTCATGGTCGTCGATGAGGGCGCTCTTCGGCCGCCAGCAGATGAGCGAGAGCAGGCTGCCACCGAAGGGAAACTCGAACTCGTCGGCAAGCGAGCCCTCAGCGAAGGAGGCACCGAACTCGGCAAACTCGACGACGTGACCTTCGACACCGACACCGGAGCTCTTGAGGAGCTGCTCATCGGCGACCGCCACGTCCAAGCCGGAGCCTTGATGGGTAGCGGGTCCTACGCTGCCGTGCTCGACGACAGCGAGGTGCCCTCACCGTAGGGCGCACAGTACCGTTGCCGGGCGGCGGCCAGTGGCCAGTAACACCAACTTGGGAGCCGCTCAGAAGATGAGGGGAACGAGCATTTTGGTGGAGCGCCTATACATCGGGTACGAATCGGGGAACTGCTCGGTCAAGTAGCGCTCCTCGACGGTCGCGCTGTAGACGAAGTAGATCCCGGCCAGGGCCGTGGCGACAAGCCACATCCAGCTCAGCGCCACCGCGGTGCCGGCACCTGCGACCAAGATGCCAGAGTAGATAGGGTGGCGGACAAGGCGGTAGGGGCCGCTGGTCACCAACTCCGGTTCGTCCTTTTTCGACATCGGGGTTCCCCAGTTACGCCCGATGTGTACGCGGGCCCAGATTGCGAAGCACAGCCCGAGCGCGAAGAGGAAGAGCCCGAGGCCAGCACGCCATGGAGCCGAGTTGAGGCCGGCGTGTTGGAAGGCCCCCACGCGGATCAAGAGGAGCGCGCAGACAACGACCACCGCCCTGATACGTATTTCGCGAGACCAAGAGACGTGGCCCCTTTTCATGGAGAAGGCTGCCACGAGCCAATAGATCCAGAACGCCGCCCATCCGATGGCGAAGACCAGTTCGACCGCGTGCATACGGCTCATACTTCCATGAGTACCGCGCCGCCCGCGAAGAAGTGCACGCCTCGGCCAGCGGCGACCGCCGTAGCCTATAATTTGGGGGGTGCTCTCGGGGCCAGAGAGGGCCGAGATGGTCAATAACCTAAGTGGATCGGAGGCTCGGTGCCCAGGGAAGCGATGCTGGCCAGGACGCTGGTGGAACTGGCGGACACGCTGGTGGCCGATTTTGACGTGGTGGAGCTGCTGACAAGGCTGGCTGACGGCTGCGTGGAGGTCCTTGAGGTCGGGGCAGCCGGGCTCATGTTGGCCGGCCCCGACGGGGAGCTTAAAGTGATGGCCTCTTCCAGCGAAACCATGCGGGTGTTGGAACTATTCGAGCTGCAGGCGGCAGAAGGGCCCTGCCTGGACTGTTACCGCAGTGGCAAACCGGTCATGCAATCGGATCTCGCCACGCCTACCAGCCGCTGGCCCCGTTTCGCCGCTGAAACGCTAGCCGCCGGGTTCCGTTCAGTTCAGGCTTTGCCGATGCGGCTGCGGGGCACCGTCATCGGCGCCCTCAACTTGTTCCATGTCGAGGCGGGCGAGATGTCAACAGCCGACATCGAGGGCGCCCAGGCTCTGGCCGACGTGGCCACCATCGGCATCCTCCAGAACCGGGCCTCGGTCGAAGCCCAGGTCCTCAACCAGCAGCTTCAGCATGCGCTCAACAGCCGCGTCGTGATCGAGCAAGCCAAGGGGATGGTCGCCGAGCGGTCAGGGCTCAACATTGAGCTCGCGTTTACTGCCCTGCGTGCCTACGCGCGCAACCACAACTTACGCCTCGTCGACGTTGCTGAATCGGTTATCGATGGCTCGCTGGCCCCGTCGACGCTTGGCTCGGCGCCTTGAGACTCCCCGCCCGCTGTTTGGCCGCTTGTGGAAGCCGACGCGGTTGGTGTTAGAGACGGAGCCAACTCCTGACCATCTAGGGCAGGGAACACTTTGTCGGCCAGCACCGGTCGGCTGATGAAGTAGCCCTGGGCGAGGTCACATTGAAGCTGGCGCAATAGGTCGAGGGTCGCTTCGTCCTCGATCCCCTCCGCCACGACGCGAAGGCCGAGCGCGTGACCGAGCTCGATCGTCGAGCGGACGAGCTCACGGTCCCGTTCCCGAGCCGCAGAAGCGAGGTTTGTGATCAGCCCCATATCAAGCTTCAGCTCGCGCACCGCCAAGCTGCTGAGGTAGGAAAGAGCCGTAAATCCTGCTCCGTAGTCGTCGACCGAGACGATTACACCGACGCTGGCCAGCTCCTCTATGACCAGCTTTGCTTGCTCAAAATTTTCGATGACGCTTGTCTCGGTGATTTCCAGGGTGAGCCTGCTCGGGGGGAAGCGGTGCCGGCTGAGGAGGCTCTGCACGAGGTCCGTGAACCCATGGTCGAGCAGGTTCGTGGCCGAGATATTTACCGAGACCGTGAGGCTCGGCCGAGCTTGCGCCCACTTAGAACCTTGGGCCAACGCGTCATCGAGGAGCAAAGCGGTGAGCGCCGGCATCAGCTCGGCTTGTTCCGCCAGAGGCAGGAACTTCGCTGGCCCGAGCAACCCGAGCCTTGGGTGCTGCCAGCGGACAAGTGCCTCCACCGCCGCGATCTGTCCCGACCGCAGGTCGAGCTGGGTCTGGTAGTACAAGACGAACTGGTGTTGTTCGATGGCGAGGCCGAGCTCGTTCCCTAAGCGCCACTTGTTCTCGGCGTCGAGGCGTTGGTCGTAGAAGGCAAAGGGGCAACGCCCTATCTTTGAGCGGTACATGGCGACGTCGGCGCAGTCCAGGAGGCTGCCGGGATCGTTTGTATCGGCGGGAGCCGTGGCTATGCCGATGCTGGCACCGACGGTAACGCTAACCCCGTTCAGCTGGAACGGTTTTCCCAGGCTCGACTTGAGTTCCTGGGCCACCGACGCGGCTCGTTCGGCGCTCGCGTCCATCAGCACCACACCGAACTCGTCGCCGCCGTAGCGGACGAGGACGTCGTTAGGCCCGAGCGAGCCCGTGAGACGGGGACCGAGCTGCTTGAGCAGGTCGTCCCCGGCCAGGTGGCCGAAGGAATCGTTGATCTCCTTGAAGCGATCGAGATCCAGGAACATAAACGTGAGGGTGCGCCGGGCGGCCGTGGCGTCGGACTGATCGAGGAAAAACGCACCGAAGAGGTCGTATAGGTACCGGCGGTTGCCGAGACCGGTCAGCTCATCGGTAACCGATTGGTGCTGCCGGTGCTCGGTAAGGGCACGCAACGCCTGTGCGGACCACACCAGCCTGACGCCTGCGGCCACCAATGACGCAATGGCGATGGCAATCGCTATCGGGCTGAGATCCCCCCCTGTGGCGGCGGCGACGAGCACGGCCAGCCCGGAGGCTGCTGAGATGCCGGGCAGCCAGAAACTGGGGGGCTTTTGCCGAGCGAACAGGTCGACGGCCGGGGGGCGCAGCCACACTGCGGTCGCCATCAAGAGACCGGCCAACGGCCACGCGAGCATATGGGAGATGGCGTCGACGCGGAAATGGCCTTCTGAGGACTGGAACAGGTTCACCGTGTCCCCGATGCAGTTCAAAACGCACGCGCCGGCCAACACGAGCCAGGGCACGGTGCCACGGCCGGAGAGCAATGTGGCGGCGCCAGCAACCAACCCGAAGAGCACTAGGTCGCCTAGCGGGTAAGCAAGATTGGTCGCCTTGGTCAAGGCGTCGTTACTAACTGCGTACTCGCTGCCTTGGAAAGCGAACGCTGCGCACACTGCGGCAGCCCCTAGGGCGGCGACGGCGCCGTCGAGGAAGCTCGGAGCGCTGATGCCCCGAAGCCGGCCCCGCATGAAGGCCACGATGGCGACGTATGCAAGCGGGTAGAAGCCCATGTAGAAAAGGGCGCCCAAGTACCTCGTAGCGCTTGAGGTACCGATCACCGACTGGACCGTCCAGGTGGTGTCACCGAGGCTCCACGACAGCAAGCCGAACCCGAGCGCGAGGGCGACGGCTCTCCCCGATTGCCGGACGAGGCCCCGCGCGATGCAAAGACCTGAGACAACGAGCTCGAAGCCGTCCGGCATCCAACCGTTCCAGAGCAGCGAGTACGAGAAGTGGGGGCGGGCGACCAGCCAAGCGATGTAGCCGACCAGCAGCGCGCCGAGCCAGCCAAACACGACGAAGACGGCCGAGCGGGTGTGGTCGATGCCAGTGGGCGATGTAGCCCCGGGGGCTGGAGGGATCAGCTCGGGGGAAGCCAGTTCAGCCGGGAAGGGACTCCTTTGGTCGGCTTCCACCTGGTCGTCATCGGCATTGGGCACCGTTCACCTTTAGGGCCGCCTAGCACCACGGGCGGGACCAGGTCATCGTCCACGACCACACCGGCCCGGCGGCCTCCCCCTCGGCTCCGGCCCGGGAACTCCCAGACCAGCAGGGAGAGGCGACGACGGCGCCCGCCTGAGCACCCAGCCGCCCATGACCCAGTGTTAGCGTCCGCGAGCACCTAGCCCTGAACAGCTCATTTGTGCTGATCAGGGCGGGGCGGGTGCCCCCGGCCGGATTCGGACCGGCGCAACCGGCTCCGGAGGCCTATAATCGTTCCCAATATAAGTCCTTGTCAGGGGCCTATTGTCACAGTCTTGCGGTAGTCTCTCCCAATCTCCTCCCAAACGAGGGGGCAGACGAGGAGGTCGTGGCCGATGGCACGCCCGCTACAAGAGGTGCAGATATTCGGCATCCAGAACCGAAGCGTCTCTGAGCGGACCAAGCGTCCCTGGATCGTCCGCTGGTCTGTCGCCGGCAAGCAGCACAGCCGTTCATTTCGCACCAAGGGTGAAGGGGAGCGGTTCCGGTCGTTGTTGACCCACGCCAAAACTGTAGGCGAGCCTTTCGATGAACTGCTGGGAGAGCCGCTGTCTTGGCAGCCCAGCCCCGACGACGTCCCTGTGTATGTTTGGGCCCGGCGTTGGCTCATCGAGGAGTGGCCGGAGTGGGCCCCCCGAACCAGGACGTCAGCTTTAGAGGCCATAGCCCGCTTCGTCCCCCTACTAGTTGCCCCGGCGGCCACTGCCGTCCCGGCAGGCTTGAGGAGCTACCTCTATTCCACCTTGCCCCCAACCGAGGAGGTCGAGCCCGACAACCAGTTCGAGCGCTGGCTGGGACGTTGGTCTCTCAATATGGGCCAACTGAACCGGCAGGTGCTTGCGACCGCCGAGAGGCAGTTGCTTCTCACTGCGGACGGTCAACCGCTGGCCGCCTCGACGGCCTCGAGGTACCGAAAGGTAGCGCATGCCTGCATCCGGAGGGCGGTCGACCTGGAGATCTTGCCTGCTGACCCGTGGCCGCCGAGACCGAAGGGCCGCTCCCATCGCAAGGCCGCTCGCGCCCGGCGCCTGGACCTACGTCGTCTGCCGGAACCCCACACGATGGCCGAGGCGATCGAGGCGATAGCGAGCCACCAGCCGGCTAGCCGCAAGTACCAGGTCATGACGGCGGTGGTGTATTACGCCGGCCTCCGTCCCTCCGAGGTCGTGATGCTCCGGCCACGTGCGCTGACGCTCCCGGACGCCGGTTGGGGGCGCTTGGAGGTAGTGGAGGCGGACATTTCTTTCGACGAGCCCGGCGACCCGAAGACCGGTCCTCGGTCCGTGCCCATCCCCCCGGTGCTCGTCAGCATGCTGACGAGGTGGGTCAACGAGCACAGCCTCGGCTCCGACGACTTCCTGTTCCGAACTCGCACGGGCCGCCTTCCGGCCCGGTCCAACTGGTCTCGGGCATGGCACCGGGCCTTGCGCGAGACCGGCCAGGCGCCGCTTCGGGTGTACGACTGCCGCCACGCTGCCGCCACTACTTGGCTCAAAGCGGGCGCCCCCCTCGGCGAGGTCGCGCGCCGGCTTGGACACAGTGTCGAGACTTTGGTGACCACCTATGTCGGTGCCCTGGCCGAGGACGAGGGCCTGGCGAACGCCCGCATCGCGGAGGTCCTAGGAAGTTGAAGGCGTTTGTGTCCGTCGCTGGGCCGTCCTGGGCGCGCCTCGGCGTCATGGGGAAGGCCAGTTGAGCCCCGACAAGAGACCTCAGCGGGAGCGGGCGAGGTCGCGGAGCCCGAGGCTCCTAGAGACAGCGCCCGCCGCCACGGACGCGTACGACATTGCGTACTTCAAAAGGCATGTCGACGACGACCCGACCGAGGCCATACCAGGTAGGGACTTCCTTGGCTCTTGCCCCGTGCCTGTCAGAGCCAAGTTCGTCGCCGTGTTGATCGCTGTCGCGGCTGCCCCGCCGCAGCGTTTTTCTGGTGGCGGTTTCTGGGAGGCCATGCACGACGAGATGACGGGGTACCACGAGGTGCGCATTGATGGTCCCCGCCGCCATCACTACCGGTTGTTTTGCAAGCTTGACACGGGAGCTCGAGGCAGAGGCCCGCTTCTCGTTGTTCTCTGCGGCGCCTCGAAGCCGTTCCGGACGGAGTTCCCCGACGCTGTCTACGAGCGGGTTTTGGCCATGGGCACGGAGTACCTCTTTCGCAATCCGAGGTCGCTGGCGTAAATCGTCACGCGGCTGGCGCAGCGGTCTTTGGCCGTTCCGTCTGAACGTCAGCGCGGGATTGTTCCGAGCCACTCTCCGCCAACTGGTCCGTCGTCTTCCGACGGGTTTGGCGGTCCATTGGTACCAGCTCCACCTGGAACCCGAGGACCGCGGCCACATCAGCGAGAGTCTCGAGGGTCGGGTTGGGGGCAGTCGTACCTCGGTTGAGCAGCCGCCTGATCGCCGAGGCGTGCGCTCCCACCGCGCGTGCCACATCCGCCCGGGACGTACCTGACTTCTCGAGCGCGTCCGTGATTAGGTTCATCACGCGGTCTACCGTCTCGATGCGGTTCTGCTCGAGGACGAAGTGACGACGGAAGTCGGGGTCCTCGAGTTGTCGCTCGACGTCGTCCCAAAAGACGCTCCGGGCTCTCTTCGGCATGCGACCTCCTTCCTGCATAAGCGTAACATCAATGTAGCGCCTTCGGACCAGGCGAGGACGTTCAGCGAATGAGTTTCGCGGCGCCGCGAGGGCGGCGGATGCCGGTTCTGGTGGCGAACTGCCTGTGAAGGGTTTGGTACGGCGCCCCAGCCGCCAGACCGATGTGGCGCCAGCTGTCGTCGGCTCGGCGCGCCGCGACGACTGCTTCTGCCAGCCGCGCTTGAGCCCTGGCAGCAGCCTCGGCTGCCGTGGCCACCTGTTGGAGGGAGGCGTTTAGGGGGTTCTGCATCCCGTTCTCCGGGGACGAACCGATCGGACCGGCGTTGTCGAACAGCCGTAGGGCCTCAGCCACGACGCCGGTTCGTCGCTATGCGCGAATGCCCGCCTAATGGCCCGGTTCCGGTCTGGTCAGGCTGGCGGGTGTTGTCCAGCCACCGGACGATCTCGGCGGGGTCGAACCTCACGAAATGACCGACCTCAGGTAGGGGATACGCCTCTCGGCTACCAGGCGGCGGAGGTGGCGCACCGAGTCGCCGAGCCGATTGGCCAGGGTCTCTATGTCGATAAGTTCAGGCACCGCTGTAGGCATGTCTTCCTCCGTTAGGGACTGCTACTGCCCTTCCTCCGGTCCATGAAGGACCGAAAACGCAACACGGACGTCAAAAAAGGTTCGAGCCTGGTCTTCCGTGGCCTAGTCAACCTGCGTGGATGGCGGTCACCGACGTGACAAATATGTCGCTCGAGCCTCATACCTACTCTTTGGGTCACGAGAGAGCGAAAGGTAACGGAGAATTCGGAAAAATCTCTCCGACCTGCTGTGTCCCTAGCGGTCGGCGATCTCGACGATGGTGGCATCACGACTCCCGCTTGGTCCGCGGCCGAGCGGAGTCTTCCCATCCGCCCTGCCGCTGAGCACACCTTTTCTGGCTTCCCTATATCCGCAGTTCAGCCATCCGGGGCAATTTGGCCGAGTCCGATTTACCCGAGAGTGGCCATCATTATCCGTTATGCCCGCAATTCTCCGACGAGTTGCGCCGCATTAACTGACGGTCTCTCACCGCACGAGCGGCACTTACGGGTCGTGCTCTACTCGACCCGGTGAGTCCTTGTCCTGCTTGGCTACTTGCTGCTCGAGCCCGGCAACCCTCTGAAGCCTCAAGGCGGGACAACCCTAATTATCCGCTATTGTCCATTACTGCCCAGCGACGAGAAATTGCTTTACACCATCCGGCTCATCCAGTAAAAAGGCAAGGAATTTGGAACACGATTGCAACGTCCCGTTGTGAAGGTCCTATTGACCTCGCGATGAACTAGAGAAGGTGCTTGCCGATGGCCTGGATGCGGATGATGGGCGCCGACTCTGTCGGCTACCACGAGCGCTCTGTCCTTGGCCGGGAGGACGACCCGGTGGGCAATGCCCTCGAGTACTACGCCTCCCGGGGTGAGACGCCGATGGCTTGGGGCGGTGGCGGCGCCGCCAGTCTCGGCCTCGAGGGCGAGGTCGGCATTGACGACTGGAGGGCCGTGTTCGCGACCGGCGGTGCACGCCACCCAGATAGCGGCGAGCGCCTCGTGCGCTGCATGCGGCCGGGCATGGAGCTCGTTGTCAGCCCTCACAAATCGATAGCAGAGCTGGGTGTGATCGGTCGCGCCGAGGACATGCACACGATCCTCGACGCCGAACGTGACGCCACGATGGGCTACTTAGACAGTGTTGTACAGGAGCAGGGCGGCAGGCGCGGGCGTGCACAACTTCGTACGCCAACAGAAGGCCTTACGTGGGCGGTGTCCCGTCATGCGACGACAAGGGCCGGTGACCCCCAGGTCCACGATCATGTCTTGGTCGCAAATTTGGTACGTATGGGCGACGAAAGAGGCGGCTGGAAGGCCCTCGACACCGGCCTCCTCCGCGACCACCTCCACGCCGCCACAGCCGTCGGCCGCATGGCAGCTGCCGCTAAAGCGGTAGAGCTCGGCTACGGGATCGAGCCAGACCCTGGGCGCTCGGGGCGCCTGGGCGGCTGGTCGATCTCGGGCATCCCCAAAGAAGCCTGGGAAGTACACGCCAACCGCTCGGCCCAGATCGAAGAGGCGGTCGGACCTGACGCCTCTTATCGCTCCCGCTCGGTTGCGGCGCGCGCGACACGGGACCGCAAAAGCCATGAGGGCGTCGAGGAGCTCGTGCCGCGCTGGAGGGGTGAACTGGCTCAAGCCGGCTACCCAGCTCCCGAGCTGGCCGCGGAGGTCGAGCGAGCAGGTCTCGCCTACGAGCCTCCAAGCAGGGAGGTTCTCGATGGGCTGGCCGCCGATCTGCTGGCACCCGGCGGGCGGCTCGCTTCAGACAAGACCTTCAGCCGCGCCGACGTGATCGTCGCCGTTGCGCCTCATCTCCACGGCCTGCCCGTCTCGTTACTGGACAGCGCAGTTGACAAGGTGCTCACGCACGAGAGCGCGATTGCCCTGCCGCTCGTTTCCCGTGCTAGGGACCCTGTTTGGGCGGCGGCATGTGTCGTCGAAGACGAGCGTCGCATCGCGGGCCTCGCCTCCATCCTGGCAGAGCGGCCGGGACCGGCCCTCGGCGCCGAGGAAGCAGCTGCAGCCGTCCGTCGCACGGAGATTGCCAGGGGCTTCCGTCTCACGGAGAGACAAGCCGAAGTCGCCAAGGGGCTTCTCACTTCGGGCCATTCCTTGGACTTGGTCGTCGGGGTTGCAGGCTCGGGCAAGACGAGCACCCTGTCAGCCGTGCGGGAGGGTTTCGAGGCCGCGGGCTACAAGGTCCTCGGGGCTGCAACCTCGGGCCAAGCAGCAAAGGCCCTCGGAGAAGGCGCTGGAGTCACCTCCCGTACGGTGGCGTCGCTCACATGGCGCATCGAGCACGGCCAAGAGGTGCTCAGCCCGCGCCACGTCTTGGTCTTGGACGAAGGTTCGATGACCACGGATGCTGACGTCGGCAGGCTATTGGCGGCGGTGGGATCATCTGGGGCGAAGCTCGTGGCCGTAGGCGATTACCGCCAGCTGGGCTCAGTTGGCCCAGGCGGCGCTCTCGAGGCCCTCGTCGCCCGCGACCCGGGCCACCTGTGGACGCTCAACGACAACTTGAGACAGCATGACACTGCCGAGCGACACGCGCTCGACCACCTGCGCGCCGGTCAGGTTGCGAGCGCCGTCGACTGGTACCGGGAACACGGTCGTGTGCACGCAGCCCCGAGCAAAGAAACGGCCATGTCGAAATGGTCCGAGCCTGGTCGTACGACGTTGTCGAGGAGAGGGACGCTCTCCTCGTGGCCTACCACCGTGACAGCGTCGAAGCTCTGAACAGAGCTGCTCGGGAAGTGTGGGAGAAACTAGGAAAGCTCTCGGGTCCTGAGCTGGAGGCACCCGGTGGTCGGCGCTACCGGGCCGGCGACCGGGTCATCACCTTGGCACCCGGGCCGGGCGGGGCGTGGGTCACTTCCCAGCGTGCGGTGGTCGCCTCCGTCGACCCGCGGACCCAGTCTCTCGTTGCTCTCACCCCTGAAGGGGCTGTGCTGCAAATGGGCCCCGAGGAGATTGGGAGCGGCAAGCTTATGCACGCCTACGCCATCACCGCCCACCGTTCCCAGGGCTCCACGGTGGACGTCACCTCGAAGACGGGGGCGGACGTGAGCTGGCCTACGTGGCGATGAGCCGTGCCCGAGGCGAGAGCCATGTCCAAGTCGTCGCGCGAGACCTATCCCAAGCAACTTCTCGCCTTGCCTGGGCTTGGGGCGCCGAGCGCCGCCAGGTATGGGCCATCAACAGCGAAGCGGAGCACTCTCTTGCCGAGCTCTACGGCGAGCGCATGCAGCTCTCCACCTCGGTGCCGCCGGACCTCTCCCGCGAGCTCGACCATGTGCGCCGCCAACACCACGCCCTGGAGCGAGATATTGCCGACCTTTACAACGGCACCGCCCGCTTGGCGCACACCACCGTCGGCTTGGCAGCCCGAGCCGTCCGCGAGGCCGCTACAGACCAGCAAAGAGCAAAAGAGTTGTTGGAGAGCCCAGACGTTCGATGGTGGTCCCGCCACAAGGCCCGTCGAGCGCTCGCCGACGCCGACGTCCGCGTCGACAAAGCTCTCGTCGCTTGGGAAAACACCGGCCAGCCACACGCCAAGCGCCTCGAAGCACAGCGGGAGCGGCTGGGTGCGGAGGCAGCCCAGCTCGAGCAGGCTCGCGCCTCGCGCGAGGACTTCTTAGCTCAGCACCCCGAGGTCCAGAGCCGCCTCGCCGAGCTCCACCGGGCCATCGAACGCGAGCAAGAACACGAGCGCCGGCGCAGCTGGGAGCTGCTGAAGGAGCGCGAGCAAGCACGCCAAATCGGCATTTCTCAAGAGCTCGAGCGTGGCCACGGCATCGAGCTCTGACGTCTACGAGTACAGGCGGTCGTAAGGCACTTGGGCTCGGGCCGTTCCTAGCCGGACATCGCTCCCGAGACGGGCTTGGGGCGATCAGCCCCCCCTGGGCGGGGGGCCGACCAACAGTGCCCGGTTGGCGCTCCCCCGCCAGTCAAATCGCAGAACCTCGACCTCCGCCGTCCGTGGCTGCGGCCGAGGACGAGCCATCCTGGCTCGTGCAATTTGACAGGCTCGTGGGTGCGGCTTGCCTAAATGCACACGCCGAGGTCCACATCCACGCCGACTTTGATTTGCCAAGGCGGCCGCAGACGGGTAGGTGGCGGACGAAGGCGACGGCGTGGCCGTAAGCAACCAGGAGTACCGTTTCACTACCGGCCAACACAGGTGGCCGCCCAGGAGCGGTGCTACGGATGAAAAGGCCGCAGAACGCGACCTGTCCGATGGCAAACCGGGCCTCGCGGGACGGAGATGGCGCCCGGCTGATCGACGAGGGGCACCTATTCCTTGCGCCGGTCAAGGTAGGGGGTGGCATCACGAGGGAAGTGCGGCGGGGGATGTGCTTGGCAACAGCGACCGCCCGGTCGGAGCCAGGTAACTCTGCGTGAGGTGCCAGGCGAGCTCGCCGCCATCGTCCCGGTTACGAGAACCCGCACAGAGTTCTCTGTTACGCGGCGATACTACATCTGAGGGTGTTCAACTGGCCAATTGGCCAGTTGAACACTTGAAAATCTCTCCTACTGGAACTCGCTGCGGCCCGAGCCCCGAAAAATGAGAACTCCACCTCTTACCCGTTGACAGGCCTCAGGTGCTAGGAGTAGAACGTGGTCAACACCAATTGTAGGCAAAGCAATTCTTACGGTGTTCGGATCGGCGAGAGCGGGGGCACGAGGTTATTAGCCTCACGAAACGCGCTTATTTGTCGAATGTCATCAAGTAATGGTTCGCCGCTCGACAAGTTCTACTCAGGTCGCGCGGCCCAGCGGGACCCGATATCAAATTGCACAGGGAACAGGCGAGCGGACCTTACAGTTCCCGAAGGATGTGGTGAACAGGAAGAGCAAGGCTAGCAAGCCCCACCTGCCGTGGTAATGACCTTGCGCAACAAGGTGACCCGACATTCCCCGTCATATAAGGCGTGAACTTGCAAGTGTGTTTCATCAGATAAGTCGAGCACTTTAAGGGAGCGTTCGCTCTCGTTGGCAACTGAACGGAACCGTGAATGCTCATATTGTTATAAAAAGCAAGGGAGATGAGATGTTTGTGCGGCCTCCGGTGAAGCATATTCGGCGGCGTCCCGACAACACGGCTCTGGAGATGACGAAGGTGAGCGAACTGAGAAGCTACGGCAGGCCAAGCGTTTACGAAGAAGGCGTTCTCGGCGGCAGAAACCGCCGACGTGGCGGCCTCGGTCACCGGCTCGCAGTGCCTGTCTCGGCGCTGCTTATCGCAACCGCCTTGTTCGCCGTCCCGGTTGCGGCCGTCTTTGCGCCGGTGGCGGAAGCGTCACCACAGTCGCCACCGTTCAGCGAATGCCCCCTGGTCGGTGACTCCGCCAGCTGCGAGGCCCTGATCGACATCACCAGCTCGGGCGTCACCATCTATACCGATCCGAGTGTGGGGCCTTACGACGATGACGACGACGAACTGATCGGTGTCCTCAACCAGTCCGGCGTCGCGGTCTCCAGCTTCGGGCTCTCTTCGCCAAATGGGATATACGGTTTTGATGGCGACGGTGTCTGCGACAACCCGAACAGTAGTAGCGGGTTATCCCTCAGCCCCGCCGTCGCCACTGAGTGTGCCGGGAACACTAGGGACACCAGCGACGGCCTCTACGGCGGCCCCGACGCCTACTTCACGAGCATCAACACGACTACTTATGAGTCGGGGACGGTGAACTTCATCTCGCCGATCGCCGTCGGCGCGAGCGCGTTCTTCTCGCTGGAGACGTCTCTTGGCTCTGCCACGGTGACCGTCGCCGCGCCCCAGACTGCTCCGGTGCACGTGAGCCCTGTAGGGAGCGTCACCCTCAGCTCGTTCTACGGCGGCCACGACGAGACCGCTCCCTGCACCTGCGGGACGACCGTGATCGCCCAGCCCGCAGGTATTGACCCAGGCACCGGGGACCTGGTCGAGAGCTACCAGGACATCTCGGTCCCGGGCGCCGGCATACCGCTCCTCATCTCGCGGACTTACGACTCGGGACTAGCGCAACAGGAGGTCTTGAGTGGCACCGCAACCGAGGCGCTCGGTTACGGGTGGTCCTACAACCTCGGCATGAGCCTGTCAGTCAATTCGACCTCGCATGTAGCCACGATCAACCAGGACAACGGGAGCCAGGTCAGCTTTTCGCCCTACGTGAGCGGCTCGTCGCCGGCTTGGTGCACCGGGTCGACCAACTACTGCGCCAACGCGCCCCGCGACCTCGGCACACTGGAAAACAACACCAACGGCAGCTGGACCTTCGTCCGCTACTCGGGCGGCCACCCAATGACGTTCAATTTCTCCTCCTCCGGGGTGCTCACCGGCGAGCAAGACCAAGCGGGCGACTCGCTCACATCGGCTTCGGAGGCTGCCGGCGCCGGGGCCTGCCCGAGCACGGCAACCGGCTGCACGCTCTGGACGAGCTCGGCTTCAGGCCGTTCGCTCACGTTGGCCTTCGACAGCTCGGGACGTCTCAGCTCTGCCACAGACGGGGCCGGCAACACAGTGTCTTATTGCTATTTCGGCCAGTCCTGTGCAAGCGGGGTTACCGACGGCGGGCCCCACGACATCTACTCCGTCGCAGTACCAGGCGGCGCCACGACGACGTACGGTTATGACTCGTCCAATTCGACCGCCTCTTTCGACCACGACCTGTTGAGCGAGGGCTGGCCAAGCGGCGGGACCGTCACCAACACCTACAACAGCTCGGGCCAGGTCGCCTCCCAGAACGCACCGACCGCAGACATCACGCTTTCCTACAGCGGCAACAACCTGAGCTATTCGGGAGGCTCGACGGTGGTTTCCACTTGGCCCACCGGCACTTCTGGTTCGTTGCCGGCACAAGTCGTCGACTACCAGTACTCGAGCGGGTACCTAGTGGCGGAGACGACCGGTTACGGCACGAGCTCGGCGGCAACTGAGTACTTCGACCTCGACCCGACATCTCTCGTGCCGACTCTGGTGCAACGCGGGGACACCTACCAGAGCCAGGACACCGTCCTCACGGCCACCGCCACCCCCTTGAGCATTGGCGATGTGACGCTCGCCACGGACGGGGTGGGGGACGTCACCGCGTACCAGTACAACGCCAACAACCAGGTGTGGTGCGAGGTTTCCCCGTCGGAGTATTTAGACAGCATCACCTGCCCCTCGAGCGAACCATCGTCGCCGCCAGCAGCCGGCGCTAGCGACCCCTACCTCGGGGCAACCATCAACTTCTACAACTCGAATGGGCAATTGACGGCGACGACCGACCCGCTCGGCAACACCACCACTTACTCATATACTTCGGGCGTTTCTGGTGTCCCGAACGGCCTGCAATACTGCAGCGTAGACCCCGTCGACTACCAAAAGAGCGTAACCTGCCCCGCCTACGGCTCTACCCACGTGACGGGGACGACCACTTCGACCTTCGACTCGGCGGGCGACGAGACCTCGGCCACCGACGCCGACGGCAATAAGACGTTGTACTACTACGCCGTGTCGGGCCACCCGGGCCTGTTGTCTTCGTCTGTTAGCCCCGACGGCACCACCACCTCCTACACCTACAACAGCGCTGGTTTGGTCCTCTCTCAGACCGTGAGCTTCGCCAGCTACTCCGCCACGACCCTCAGCGCGTACAACACCGCTGGCGAGCAGTACTGCAGCGTGGCGCCCCACGAGTATGCCCTAGGTGTGACTTGCCCGAGCTCTCCACCCTCGTCGCCGCCCACCCCGGGGCACGACTCCTACCTCGGGGCGGCCATCACAACCTTCGATGCAGCTGGCCGCCCTGTTCAGGTGACCAACCCGCTCGGCGGTATCAGCTACACGGCCTACGACCAGGCGGGCAATGTCTACTGCACGGTGGCCCCGGCCGAGGCCGCCGATAGTGTCACCTGCCCGTCCTCTCCACCGACTAGCCCGCCGACTCTCAGCAGCGACCCCTACCTCGGGGCGACCATCACGACCTACGACACCTTCGGCCGCCCTGTTCAGGTGACCGACCCTCTCGGCGGCATCACCCTTACCACCTATGACGCTGACAACAACGTCACCGAGACGACGACCGAGTCGAACAACTCGACCGCTGACCCAAATGTGGTCACGATGTACACCTACGACGCCGACGACCGGGTTGTCTCCACGACGGTCGACCCTGGCGGTTCGCTGGCCGCGACAACTTCGCAAGCCTATGACCCAAATGGCAACGTCTACTGCTCGGCGAGCGCGGACGCATTTGCGTCGGATTACCAGTGCCCGGCTTGGCAGCCGGGCTGGGCGGCCGAGCCCCCGAGCCCGTCGTCGCTCTACTCGACGGCGCCTTACGCCGCCCAGGCAAACAACACGATCACGAGCTTTTACAACGCAGACGGGGAGCAATTGCAGACGACCAACCCCGACATCGACATGACGATCTCGGCCTTAGACGGCGACGGGCGTACCTACTGCACTTCTGACCCGACGAACGTCTCGGCCTGGCTCACCGCTCACTCTTCCGGCACTTATCCCTACCTCTGCCCGTCGAGCCCACCGTCGAGCCCCCCGGCCGGGGGCTCTAACCCAGGCTACGTAACGACAATTTACGATGCGGCCGGCAACCAGCTCTCGACCACCGACCAGGTCGGCGACACGACGAGCTATACCTACGGCCCCGGTGGCCAGGTCCTCACGACGACCGACCCGAGAGGCAAGGTGACGACCAACTGCTACTACTACCAAGACGGCGGCGGCCAGTGCGCGGCGGCGGCACCGTCAGGGGGAGGCTCGGGGGCTGACCTCTTTTCGACCACCACTCCCACGACAAGCGCCGACCCGTCGGGGGAAACCACGACTTTCACGTACTACCCCGGCGACGAGGCAGACGTCACCACAAACCCGGCGGGCACCACCACCGACGCCTACGACGCGGCCGGGGACCTCACATCTGTTTCCTACAGCTCGGTTGCGGCTGGCTACGCGACCCCCGTCAACGTGAGCTACACCTACAACCCCGACCAGAGCCGGGCGACCATGTCCGACGCCACGGGCACGACTAGCTACTCATATGACGCCATGGGCGACCTCAAATCTGCCGCGCTTGTGGCTGGGACCGGTTCAGGCCTGTCAAATGAGACCACCTCGTATGGTTACTTCAGCACCGGCGTGGCGGCCTCGGTCACGTACCCCTCCTACGGCAGCTATTCGAGCCCCGAGGTCAGCTACGACTACGACGCCACCGGCGCCATGGCCTCTGAGACCGACTGGCTCGGCAACACGGTCTCTTTCGCTCACGACCAAACCGGCAACCAGACCGGCCAGGACAACGACGTGAGCACGTCGAACCCGAGTGGCACGAGCTCGACCAGCTGGGCCTACGACGATGCCGTTTACAACACCTCCGCCACGTCGACCCTGGCGCAGACCTGTGGAGGCGCCGAGGCACTCACCCAGTCGTTCTCGCCGGGCACCGGGTCGCGTAACCCCGATGGCCAGGTCACCCAGGACGAAGAAAGCTACACGAGCTCTTGCTCGGGCCAAGGGTCCTACCAGCGCGACTACAGCTACGACCTAGCTGGGCGCGTCGTGTACGAAGGCGCTTCGGCCCAAGGCGGCAATGCCAATAACTTCGGGTACGACGCCTCGGGCGACCCGACTACATTTTCGGCTCACGACTCCTCGGGCAACTTCGACACTTACACCGAGGCATTCGACAACGCCGGGGAGCTCACCAGCCAGGCACCGGTGTCCGGCAGCTCGGGGACCACTTCCAATTACACCTTTGACACCCTTGGGGACCAGACCTCGGCGAGCGCCGCCACTGGATCGGGGACGAGCTATGGCTACAACTCCCTCGGCGAGATGACCTCGACGTCAGGGGGCACGAGCGCCAGCACCCTCGTCCCTGGAGACCTCTACACCCTCGCCGGCTCGGCAGGCGGGGTAGAGGGCCACTCGGGCGATACGGGCTCGGCCACCTCGGCGCTCCTCGGCCACGTGAACGACGTCGTGGCCGACTCGTCGGGCAACCTCTACATTGCCGACACCTCCAACAACCGGGTCCAAGAGGTGGCCGCCACCACCCACACCCAGTTCGGCGTCTCGATGACGGCAGGGGACATCTACACGATCGCCGGGTCGGCCAGCGGGACTTCGGGGTCCTCTGGTGACGGCGGGGTGGCCACGTCAGCCCTGCTCTCGTCGCCTACCGGGGTCGCCTTGGACTCGTCGGACAACCTCTATATTGCCGACCAGGCGAACAACCGTGTCCAGTTCGTGGCCGCGGCTGCGTGTTCGTCATCCTGTCCCTGGGGGCTTTCCTCCACGGGCACCGGCGACATCTACACCATTGCCGGCACTGGCACAGCCGGGCACACCGGCGACGGGGGGGCGGCAACCTCCGCCCACCTTGACCTGCCGACTGGGGTCGCACTGGACTCCTCCGGCAACCTGTATATCGCCGACCAGTACAACAACCGGGTGCAGTTCGTGGCCGCCGCTTCGTGCTCGTCGTCTTGCCGATGGGGCCTGTCGGCGACCATCACCAACGACATCTACACCATCGCCGGGTCGGCGTCTGGGACCTCGGGCCACTCGGGCGATGGGAGCGCCGCAACCTCCGCGCTTCTGGACGGCCCCGACGCATTGTCTCTCGACTCGTCGGGCAACCTCTACATCGCAGACGCCGGCAACAGCCGCGTGCAGTTCGTAGCCGCCGCTGCGTGCACGACATCGTGCCCGCTCGGGTTGTCTTCGACCACCGCAAACGACATCTACACAATCGCAGGGTCGGCCACGGGGAGCTCGGGCTCCACAGGCGACGGGAGTGCGGCAACCTCGGCGCTCCTGGACGACAACTGGGGCGTAGCAGTCGACTCGTCAGGGGACCTCTACATCGGCGACACCGACAACAACCGTGTCCAGTTCGTGGCCGCCAGCAGCTGCTCCTCGTCGTGCCCGTGGGGACTTTCGGCGACGACTAAGGGCGATATTTACACGATCGCGGGCTCGGCGACCGGCTCCGGCGGGGAAGCAGGCGAGCGTGGCCCCGCCACGTCCGCGTTGCTCGATGGCGTAACTGGCCTTGGCCTGGACGCCTCTGGCAACCTCTTGCTCGCCGACCCCTACAACTACGAAGTCCAATTAGTACCGACCTCTGCCTGCTCGGCGAGCTGTTCTTGGGCACCGTTTGTTACCACAACCGGGCACCTTTACCCCGCCGCAGGCTCGGTTGAAGGGACCGAGGGACACTCCGGGGACTCCGGCCCGGCAACTGATGCGCTGATGGGAGAGGTGAACGATGTCGTGGCCGACTCCTCGGGCAACCTCTACATCGCCGACACCTCGAACAACCGGGCCCAGGAAGTGGCCGCGACCACCCACACCCAGTTCGGGATCTCTATGACAGCAGGCGACATCTACACGATCGCCGGGTCGGCCAGTGGGACGTCGGGGTCCTCAGGTGATGGCGGGGTGGCTACTTCAGCTCTGCTGTCGTCGCCTACGGGGGTCGCCTTGGACTCCTCGGGCAACTTGTACATCGCCGACCAGGCCAACAACCGGGTCCAGTTCGTGGCCGCCGGCGCTTGTACGTCATCTTGTCCCTGGGGCCTTTCCACCACCGTCACGGGCGACATCTACACAATTGCCGGCACGGGCACCGCCGGGCACTCCG